>OFET01000623.1_pt1 | contig 18186 bp, 17 predicted proteins | sample 1521211 | NCBI WGS metagenome assembly OFET01 (sample SAMN03766358, study PRJEB24113) | microbial mat metagenome | isolation source: enrichment culture HLUCC-A from microbial mat sample contains cyanobacterium...
ACGACGGTCACGCCCTGCGACGCGAAACCCCGCGCCACGAAGGAGAACTCCCTGGCCGAAAGGATCCGCCAGTAGCCGCCGTGGATGAAGATCAGTACCGGCGCGCCGCGCGTGGCCGCCGGAAAGATGTCTGCGTATTCGGCGAGCGTTTCGCCGTAGCGCACGTCCGGCACATGGCGCAGGTCGCGCCGGGCGCTCTCGCTCGCGCCGATGTACTGCCGGGCGTAGACCATGAAGTCGGGGACAGACGCCTCGACGTCATAGGCCGCGTCCAGCTCTTTTCGTGTTCTGAAGTCGCGGAAGAGCATTGCGCGGCTACCGGAATGAGCACCGGACCCGAAGGCCCGGCGCCAGGCCCGTCATTGCTGATAGACGCGCATGTCGGCGGTCTTTTCGACGTCCGGATAGACCTCGTTGAAGACGTTCTCCTTGACCAGTTCGCCGTCCTCGTCGCGCTGCCACTGCGCGCCGCCCAGGGGCGCGACGGAAAAGTTCTGGTCGTTGAAGGCGACGCGCCCGGTCACCGTCAGCAGGTCGGTCTCTGCCAGCGCGGCGACGATCGCCTCGCGGTCGGTCGAGCCCGCCCGTTGCAGCGCGTCGAAGAGCACGTCGTAGCTCGCGTCCGTCCAGGCGAGCGGCGGAGAATACATCTTGCCGGGGTTGTCGCCCTCATAGGCGTCGACAAGGCCCTGACCGGTGTAGCCGCCGTATTTCGACTCCCCCGGAAAGGCTGGCGACCAGAAGTTGACGCTCAGGATGTCGATGCCGAAATCGCCCAGCGCGCGCATCGGTTCGGGGTACCCGGTGCCCTTGTCGATGATGTACATCCGGGGCGCGTAGCCCTGCTGCGCGGCCTGCTGGAGGTAGTTCTGCAGGTCGGGCGGCGCGAGCACGCCGGTCACCACCTCCACCCGGTTGCGCTTGAACTGGTTGATGATCGCCGAGAAGTCCGGCAGCCCCTGCTCGAAGCGGCCCGGATCGACGTTCTGCCAGCCCTCGGCCTCGAAGGCGGGGGTGAAGAGCGAGGCGAACACCACGCCGTCCGGGTCGTTCGGATAGAGAAAGCCGATCCGCCCGTTGAAGCCGCCGGGCAGCGCCTTGATCATGCCGATGTGGTTGGCGACAAGATCCGGCACCCCGAAGAAGAAGTGAAAGCTGTGGTCGTGCTCCTTGGGCTGCCCGTCGGGTCCGAAGAGCCAGGCCTCGATGGGCGTGTTCGAGGTGATGCAGGGCACGTCGTAACGCTCGCAAAGGTCGGACGGCGCGTTCGTCGTGTCGGGGGTGCCCTGCGCCATCAGCACGTCCACCTCATCCTCGAGGATGGCGCGCTGCGCGGCCTCGGCAGAGCCCGCGGCGGTGCCCTTGGAGTCGTAGATCTCGAACTCGATGCGGCACATCCGATCGCCGATCTCCAGCATCCCGTCCTCGAGTTGGCTGATCTTGTGCTCGTCCACCCAGGGCGTCTCGCGCCCCATGTCGAGCAGCGGGCCGGTCATCGGCACGACGCGGCCGACCGTCACGGTGCAGTCCTGCGCCGCGGCGGCGCCGGCCCCCAGCAGAAGCGCCGCCGCGGCAGCACCAAGTCTCAGTCCGTTCATCGGTCTTCTCCCTGTTGTCCTTGTCGTCAGACCCTGAATTCGATCACCGTCGCGCCCGAGCCGTAGGTCGCCCCGTAAGCGTGGATCTGCGCGCCGTTGATCCGCCGCCCGAGCCCGCCGAGAATCCATGCGAAGTGCTTGAAGCCCATGTCGGCCTTGGCCTGCTTCGCATAGTCCTGCGCGAAGGCGCCAAGCTCGGCCGCGCTGCCGCCCTGCTGGATCCGGGCCAGCATCTTGCGGTTCCATTCGTCGTCTTCGGCGGTGGCGATGCCATCAGTCGCGATGTCGATCTCGTGCCGGAAGATCGAGCCCGACAGCCCGCCGACGCCAACGAGGGCGACGCGGCGGTTGAGGCGGCGCGCCTTGTCGACCGCCATCTCGCCCAGCTGAACCGTCTCGTCGAAGCTGTGGTAAAGGTTGTTCGACGCGATGCAGAGCGGGATCCGGCCGCCGGGATTCAGAAAACCGTTCGCCACGATGGTCCCGGTATCGATCGGGAACTTTTCGTAGTTGACGCCCTTCGACGAGATCCCGATCTCCTTCGAGCCCTCGATGCAGGCCGCGGCGAGCTCGGTGTCGATGGTCATCCGGTATTCGAGATCGCCGTATTCGTACCAGTTCTCGTCGACGTGGATGTCGTCGAAACCGGGTTTCATCTGCCAGAGCTCGTCCAGCACGGCCATCCACTGCGTCGAGTAGAGCAGGATGGTATCCGGCCGCGCCGCACTCAGGGTGCGGCCGAGCGCACGATAGGCCGTGGCGATCCCCGCCCACGGCGGGTTTTCGGGCCTCAGGTAGGGCAGGGGGTTCCCCGGGACGAGACAGGCGGCGACGACCGACATTCCCTGCGCGTCCCTATCGGTTCAGGGGCCGGGCGCCGATCGACGGCCCCTCGCCCGAGAAGAGCCCGCTGCTGCCGCCACCGTAGGCAGGTGCGCTGCCCCACGATGGCGAGGCGCCGCCGGCAAGCGCCGGTTCGGGCCGGGGCGCGGCGGCCGGGGCGGCGCCGCGGCCGTGCCATTGATCCGCCGGCGTCGCGAGGCCATGCTTGGTCAGATCCCATTCGAACACCGCGTTGCCGGTGCCGATCACGTTCCCGAAGCCGTGCAGCTCGCCCGGAAGCTCCGGATAGTCCATCGTCGAGAACATCCAGGTGAAGCTGCCCGCCTTGAACTCGGCGAACGCGATGTCGACGAATTCGGGCAACAGTTCGTGCACCTCGCGCATCCGCCCCTCGCGCATCATGCGGATCAGGCGCATGTCCCATTGATACATCTCCATCGAGTAGGGATGCTCCTGCGCCATGTCCTCCGGCAGCTCCGGCTCCTCGCGGAAATGGTGGTGGCTCATCGTGGCCGAGCAGAGCAGCACGGCGCGCCGCCCGCTCTCGACGATCGCGCGACGGGTCGCCTTGCCCAGGCGGTCCATCTCCTCGAACCCTTCCTCGGTGGTGAGGTAGTAGGGCGAGTTGTTGGCCGAGAGGCCGACCACCGGAATGTCCCATTGCGGCCGCGCCAGATGCAGCGAAGTGATGGTGCCATAATCCACCCGGAAGCGCGGATTGGTCATCATCTTGGATACCAGCCCCAGTTCGCGCGCGTATCTGCAGGCGAGCTCGGCCAGTTCCACGTCGACCGTCAGGTCGTAGGTGTAGCGGAAGAGATTGGGAAAGATCGGATCCACCGACTTGCCCGACAGGTGCGGCACGCCGAGGAAGTGGTGGCCCAGCTGCGTGTTCCAGTGCGGCGAATGGACCAGCAGCACGTCCGGCTTCAGCCGGTCGATGCTGGCGCGCACCCTTTCATAGGCCCAGCGGAGCTGTTCCCATCCGCCCTGGCTGCGGGGTTCGTTCTGTGGCGGGTTCTCCCCGTAGACGAGGTGCGGGGGATGGGGGGCGATGAACCCGGCGACGATTTCTCCCTTGGGCATGTCGGAACCTCCGGTGTTTCGGTCAGGGCGCCGCGGCGCTTTCGGTGATGTAGGCCGTGCCGCGGATCTCGATGAGCTGATCGGGGCGCGCGAGGTGGTGCACCGCGACAGTGGTGCGCGCCGGACCGTCGGGCGAGAAATACGTGCTGTAAATGTCGTTGTAGCCGGCGAAGTCACCCATGTTCACGAGGTAGGTCGTGAGATCGACCATGTTCTCCAGCCCGCCCCCGGCCTCTTCGAGGATCGCGCGCAGCGCTTCTATGGTCGCCGCGGTCTGGGCGCGGATGTCGCCGCCACCGTGTGCGCCCGTGCCGGCGACGAACACGAACGGGCCGGCGCGGCGGTAGCGGGCCGACGACGCGCCCTCCGACGCAGCGCGAGTCGCTGACTCTGCGGGCATTGCCGTCATGCGCGGCCCTCCCCGTCGCGCTCGTCCCCGTAGAACAGGAAGTCCGCCTCGACCTGCGCGCCGACCGGCAGCTGCGAGACCCCGACCGCCGTCCGTGCCGGCAGGTGGCCGCCCGCGACGAAGACCTCGTTCCAGGCCGCGTCGACCTCGGCGAAGCGGTGAAAGGCCGTGACGTAGATCGTGGCCGACATCAGCCTGTGCAGCGCCAGCCCGTTGTCGCGCGCAAGCGCCTGAAGGTTTCGCAGGATCTGGGCGAATTCCACGCCCGCGCCCCCGGGCACCAGCGCGCCGGTCTGCGGGTCGAGGCCGACCATGCCGGCCGTTTTCACGAACGGCCCCATGCGGACCGCCGGGCTGTAGCGGAATTTCGGCTGCGGCAGACTGTCGAAGATCAGGCTCACCAGGCGCTCCTCCCGGTCGTGAAATCGAGAGTAACTTGGATATTGAGAATGTAAACCAATAATTGAGATTCTATCTTCGCTGTGGCAAGCTCCCGCCCAAGCCTGACGGGACACGGGCCGGACCAGCCCCGTCACGCACGCAAATCGGAGGGTTGGTCGCATGGGCTACCTGGCTGCCACGATACTGGCGCTCGTCGTTCTGGTCATCGTCATCGTCGTCGCCTGGATCCTCTTCTGGTGGCTCTACAGGCGGGCCACCAAGGAGGTGGCCTTCGTGCGCACGGGCATGGGCGGGCAGAAGGTCGTGCAGAACGGCGGCGCCTTCGTGATCCCCGTGCTGCACGACATCATCCGCGTGACCATGGGCACCAACCGGCTGGAGATCACCCGCGCCGAGGGGCGCTCGATCATCACCCGCGACCGGCTACGCGTGGACGTTACAGCGGAATTCTACGTGCGGGTCGGCGCCAGCAAGGAGTCGATCGCGCTGGCCGCGCAGTCGCTGGGCTCCAAGACCGCGCGGCCGGAGGCGATGCGCGACCTGCTGGAGGGCCGCTTTGTCGACGCGCTGCGCACGGTCGCCGCCGAAATGACCATGGAGGAACTGCACGAGCAGCGCGGCGAATACATCCGGCGCGTCAAGGAACTGGTCCGGCCGGAGATCGAGCATACCGGGCTGGAACTGGAAAGCGCATCGCTCACCGCGCTCGACCAGACCAACCGCGACTTCTTCAACCCGTCGAACGCCTTCGACGCCGAGGGTCTGACCCGGCTGACGGCCGACATCGAGGAGCGGCGGCTCAAGCGCAACGCCATCGAGCAGGACAGCGAGATCTCGATCCAGCAGAAGCGGCTCGAAAGCGAGACGCGGCGCCTGGAACTCACGCGCGAGGAAGAATATGCGCGGCTGCGGCAGCAGCAGGAGATCGCGGTGCGCCGGGCCGAGCAGGCCGCGCAGATCTCGGCCGAGGAGGCCGCGAAGCGCCGCGAATCCGAAGAGGCCCGGGTCGCCGCGGATCTGGCTATCAACCTTGCCACCGTCCGCGCAGAGCAGGAGCGCGAGACCCAGCGCCTTGCCTCGCAGAAGGCAATCGAGCGGCAGAACCAGCTCACCCGCCAGGACAGCGAAATCGCGGCCATCGAGACCGAACTGGCCCTGCGGTTGCGCCGGATCGAGCATGATAAGGAGGTCGCGCTGCGCCAGGCCGAGACCAGCGCCGAGACGCGCCGCATCGAGGCAGAGAAGGAGCGCGAGGCCGAGGAGGCCCGCATCGCCGCCGACCGCGAGATCCAGCTCGCGCGCACCGCGTCGAGCGAGGCCACCAGCCTGCGCGAGCTTGCGCTGCAGTCGGCCGTCGAGACCGAGGAGCAGAAGAAGCGCCGCGCGGTGGACGACGCGCGGGCCGAGGCCGACAAGGAGATCCGCCTCGCCCGGCTCGAGCGCGAAAAGATCGTGGCGCTGCGTCAGGCAGAGCAGTCGGCAGAGATCACGCTGGGCGAGACGGCGAAGAAACGCGAGGCCGACGAGGTGGTGATCCGCACCCAGAACGAGATCGAACGCCTGCGCGTCGAGGTCGGCCAGAAGCTGGAGACCGCGCGCACCCAGGCGGACGAGGAAGTGGAACTGGCCCGCGCGAAGCGAAAGGAGGCCGTCTCGACCGCCAACATCGAGGCGGACCACAGGGTGGACCTCTTTGCCATCGCGCAGAACCGGAAACTGTCCGAGGAGGAGCACAAGCGCGACATCGCCGTCGCCGAGAGCACCAAGGCACAGATCGCGGCGCTGACAGAGGTCGAGGCGGCCCGCCGGGCGCTGGTCAAGGCCGAGGCGGAGCTCGAGCTGCTGCGCGACCGGGAACGCGAGGAGCGCGAGAAGGTCGTGTCGCTGATCAGGGCCCGCACCGAGGCGGAACGCGACACGGTGGCGATGCTTGTGCAGGCCGAGGCCCGGTTCCGCGAGGCACAGGATGTGGCCAGGGCCGACGAGGTCGAGACGCGGTCGAAGTCCGACCGCCTCAAGGCGCTGGCCGAGGCCGAGGCGATGGCCGAGAAGGCCCGGCTGGAGGCCGAAGAGATGCGCAACGCGACCGACGCCGCCGCGGTGCGCGCGATGACCGATGCCGAGAACACGATGTCCGAGGAACTGATGCAGCTGAAGCTGCGGCTCTCGGTGATCGACCACCTCAAGGAGATCATCCGCGAGAGCTCGAAACCGATGGAGAACATCAACGACATCCGCATCATGCAGGTGGACGGCGTTCTGGGGCGGAACGGGCTGGGCGGCGGTGGCGGCGCTGGCGCCGATGCCGGTCCTGCCGGCCCGAACGGGTCCTTGCCCGAACAGCTGGTCGAAAGCGCGTTGCGCTACCGCACGCAGGCGCCAGTGGTCGATTCGCTGCTGGCGGAACTCGGGCTGAACGGCTCCGACCCTCACTCGGTGTCCGGCTTCCTCGCCAGCCAGATGCCGCGCAAGACCACCGCGCGCCCCGACGGGCCGGAACCGGGCGGCGAGGCGCCGGGCTGAGACGGGTCCACGCGCATGGCGACGCCAAAGAATACCTCGGTCATCAAGGCCTTCGACATCCTGCGGCTGCTCGGGTCCGCCGCCCGCCCGCTCAGCGCGCAGGAAATCGCGCGCGACACGGGCGCCACGCTGTCCACCACGCACCGTTTCCTGCTGACGCTGGAAGAGGTCGGCGCCGTCGCGCGCAGCGTCGGCAATCTCTACCACCTTGGCATGCTGATCTCCGAACTCGGGCGCAACGCGGGCAGCGACCGCATCCTGACCGAACGGGCGCGGGTGCTGATCGAGGCACTCGCCGAAGAACTCGGCGAGACGGTCAGCCTGACGCTCTTCACGGAGGGCGAGATGCGCAAGGCCGCCTGGCACGAGCCCAACCGCCCGCTGGTCTGCCGCGAACGCAGCGACCTGGGGCCGGCAATGCACTGTACCGCGGCCGGCAAGCTCTGGTTCTCGTGGCTGCCGGCCACGGTGCGCGAGGAAAGCTTTTCGGTGCTGCGCATGGAGCCGTTGACGCCGAATTCCGTCCGGACCGTCGAGGACCTGCGCAAGCAGGTGCGCGAGATCGCCGAGACGGGCGTCGCCTTCAGCTTCGAGGAGGCAGAGCAGGGGCTGGTCGAGATCGCCGTGCCAGTCACCTCGGCGCGCGGCGAGATCCTGGGTGCGCTCACGCTTTCTGCGCCGCTGTCGCGCATGGACGATGCGCGCCGACAGCGTGCCGTTGCCGCGATGCGCCAGACCGTGCAGACGATCACGCGGCGCGTCTTCGTCAAATCCTACACGATCCCCGGAAAGGCACGGCCGCGCGGCAGCTTTCCACACGTCAAGCGGGCCGGGAACCTGGTGTTCGTCTCGGGCACCAGTTCGCGCCGGCCGGACGACAGCTTTGCCGGCGTAACGGTCTTTCCCGACGGCAGCGTCTATCACGACATCTTCGAGCAGACGCGCGAGAGCATGCTGAACGTCGCCGACATCCTTGGCTCGCTCGCCTTGCGGCCCCGTGACATCGTCAACCTCGAAGCCTTCCTGACCGACATGCGCGAGGAGGATCGCTTTCGCGCCGCTCTGGATCGCAGCTTCGAGGGCGCCGTGCCGCCGGTGACCGTCGTCGCCGCGCGGGCGCTGCCGCACCCGCATCAGGCCGTCATGATAAAGGCGCTGGCCTGCGACGCCGCCTAGAACCCCTTGAACCGTCCACAACCAGTCACAGGAGACCCGCATGCTCAGCAAGGATCAGAGGGACGAGGTCGTCGCCTCGCTGCTCGAAAGCCATCGCACAAGGGTGCAGGGCAGGCGTCCCTCTGAAATGTTCCCGGAAATCGAGATCGAGGACAGCTACGCGATATCCTCGATGGTCGCCGAAACGCGGATGCGGGAGGGTGCGCGGATCGTCGGGCACAAGATCGGCCTCACGTCGAAGGCGATGCAGGCAGCCTCGAAGATCGACGAGCCGGACTACGGCTACATCTTCGACGATCTCGTGCTGGAGAACGGGGCGAAGGTGCCCTTCGAGAGCTTCTGCGTGCCACGGGTGGAACCCGAGCTGACCTTCGTGCTGAAGGAGCCGCTGCAGGGGCCGGGCGTCGGGCTGATCGACGTGATGCGCGCCACGGAATACGTCGTGCCCTCGATCGAGATCATCGACGCCCGGGTGACCGAGCCGCGGCGCATCTTCGACACGGTGGCCGACAACGGCGCTGCGGCGGGGCTGATCCTGGGCGGGCGGCCCGTGCGCCCCGACGAGGTGGACCTGCGCTGGGTCGGCGCGATCTTTCACCGCAACGCGGACATCGAGGAGACCGGCATCGCGGCCGGCGTGCTGGGGCACCCCGCGATGGCGGTGGCCTGGCTTGCCAACAAGCTCGCCCCCTTCGGCACGGTGCTGGAGCCGGGGCACATGCTGCTCTCGGGCTCCTTCACCCGGCCGGTCTGGGCCGCGAAGGGCGACACGCTGCTCGCCGACTTCGGGCCGCTCGGCACCGTTTCGGTTCAGTTCACGTGAGCGCCCCGAAAAACGCCTTCAAGGCGCGGCTGCTCGCCGGAGAGGTGCAGCATGGCCTCTGGATGAGCCTTGCCAGCCCGGTCGCGGCCGAGGCGCTGTCGCTTCTGGGCTTCGACTGGCTGATGTTCGACACCGAACATGCGCCGGTGGAGATCGCCGCGCTTCAGCCGCTGCTGCAGGCGGCGCAGGGGGGGCAGTCCGCGTGTGTGGCGCGGCCCGCGTGGAACGACCGGGTGCTGATCAAGCGGATGCTCGACGTGGGCGTGCAGACGATCCTGGTGCCCTTCGTGCAGGACGCGGAGGAGGCCGCGGCAGCCGTGGCCGCCACCCGCTACCCGCCCGAGGGTGTGCGTGGCGTGGCCGGCGCCACCCGCGCCAGCCGCTACGGGCAGGCGCAGGATTACCTGCGCACCGCAGGCGACGAGATCTGCGTGCTCGTGCAGGTCGAGACCGGCGCGGCGCTGGAGCGGCTGGAAGAGATCGCGCGCGTGCCCGGCGTTGACGGCGTCTTCATCGGGCCCTCGGACCTGTCCGCCTCGCTCGGGCACCTCGGCAATCCCGGGGCGGAGGAGGTCCAGGAGATCCTGCGGGAGGCCGCCCGCCGCATCGACGCCTGCGGCAGGGCGCCCGGCATTCTGGCGACCAATGCTGCCGATGCGCTGCGGTACCGCCGCTGGGGCTATCGCTTCATCGCCGCCTCGCTGGATATCGGGCTGCTGGTTGGCGGGGCGCGGCAGCTTCTGGATCGATTGACCGCCGAAGGTTTGTCGCCGTGAAGCCGGTTTTCCGGATGTCGATTTGACCGTTCGTTGCAGGAAGCAGGTCCACGGCATGTGACGGGTGGTGAGGAACGCTGCGCCCGGTCGGTGTTGGCGGAGCGCCAGGCCGGTTGTTTCGGATCAGACGTCACCGGCCCGAGGTCAAGGCCGATCCCGAGGAGCCGGTAGAGCGCGCTGTGCAAGTCGCGTTGGCGATTCCGGCGAACCGCGAACTCGTCGAGGAATCCGTGCGCTGCCAACCGGCTCCGGGGTCCGATGGGCGCCCGAGGCCGATGCGGGCCGGAGCACCGACCGCAAGGGTCGGGAATTCGCGCTGTGCTGCCTGAACGCCACGCCGCGCGACCATGCGCGCCCTGGACGGTTGCATCAGGAAACCGGTGCGCGTGACGGGCGGCAGATCGTGCCGGCGGACCGGGTCGCGGGCTCGGTCAACCCACAGGCCGCGCACCTGCAACCGAGCGACAACCCCGCCAGCCACTGGACCTTCGGCTCCGGCTGTCGGTGGTGGATCCCGGAGAAGCCGCAGGCGATTTCCTGGCCGTCGAGGTCTGGGGGCAGTCCGTCTACGTCGATCGGCCACGCGAGGTCGTGATCGTGAAGTCCGGCGCCGAACAGCTAGGGATCGCCGTCGCGACGGGGTTGTGCTTCGAGATCGCGTCGCGCTCGCTCTGCATCACGTCATGAAGGTTCGCGACCAGCGGGCGTGACCGGTGGTGCCGGAACGCCCGCATCGCCTCCTCCGCCTTGGGCAACCGGTGGCGTCAGCCGCCGAGCGCCTTGTTCAGGTTCTCGTCCACCTTCTCGAGGAAGCCCATGGTGGTCAGCCAGCCCTGGTCGGGGCCGACCAGCAGGGCGAGGTCCTTGGTCATGTGGCCCGATTCCACCGTCTCGACCACCACGCGCTCCAGCGTCTCGGCGAAATGGCCGAGCGCCTCGTTGTCGTCGAGCTTGGCGCGGTGCTTGAGCCCGCCGGTCCAGGCGTAGATCGAGGCGATGGAGTTGGTCGAGGTCTCTTCGCCGCGCTGGTGCTGGCGATAGTGGCGGGTGACGGTGCCGTGCGCGGCTTCGGATTCCACCACCTTGCCGTCCGGCGTCATCAGCTGGCTGGTCATCAGCCCGAGCGAGCCGAAGCCCTGCGCCACGGTGTCGGACTGCACGTCGCCGTCGTAGTTCTTGCAGGCCCAGACGAAGCCGCCGTTCCACTTCATCGCGCAGGCGACCATGTCGTCGATCAGCCGGTGCTCGTAGGTGATGCCGGCATCCTTGAACTTCGCCTCGAACTCGGCCTCGAAGACCTCCTGGAACAGGTCCTTGAAGCGGCCGTCATAGGCCTTGAGGATCGTGTTCTTGGTCGACATGTAGAGCGGCCAGCCCATGCCGAGCGCATAGTTCATCGAGGCGCGGGCGAAGTCGCGGATCGACTCGTCGAGGTTGTACATCGCCATGGCTACGCCGGCGCCGGGCGACTGGTAGACCTCGCGCTCGATCACCTCGCCGTCCTCGCCCTCGAAGCGGATGGTCAGCCTGCCGGGCCCCGGCATCAGGAAGTCGGTCGCGCGATACTGGTCGCCGAAGGCGTGGCGGCCGATCACGATGGGTTGCGTCCAGCCGGGCACCAGGCGCGGCACGTTGCGGCAGATGATCGGCGCGCGGAAGACCACGCCGCCCAGGATGTTGCGGATCGTGCCGTTGGGGCTGCGCCACATCTTCTTCAGTCCGAACTCCTCCACCCGGGCCTCGTCGGGGGTGATGGTCGCGCATTTCACCGCGACGCCCACTTCCCTGGTCTTCTCCGCGGCGTCGATCGTGATCTGGTCGTCGGTGCGGTCCCGCTCCTCGATCCCGAGGTCGTAGTAGAGCAGGTCCACGTCGAGATAGGGCAGGATCAGCTTCTGCTTGATGAAGTCCCAGATGATCCGGGTCATCTCGTCCCCGTCCATCTCGACGATCGGGTTCTCGACTTTGATCTTGGCCATGGGCGCGGGTCCTCCGATGAGCGCGTTCGCGCGCCTTCTAGCGGAGGAACCGGCGCTTGAAAAGATGGTATGCGGCGGTATACAGAAAACTGGACGCGCGGGTCAGGCCCGCGCCGCGGCCCGCCCCTCGATCGCCCGCAGCCACAGCATCAGCACCAGCGCGGCCACGCCCATGACGAACACACCCGTGGCCAGCGGCAGCGGCGTGCCGTCGAACATCAGCCCCACCGGGATCGCCAGCATCACCGCGAGAACGGTGGAGAGCCCGCCAATGATCGACGAGGCGAAGCCGGCAATGTGCCCAAGCGGCTCCATCGCCATGGCGTTGATGTTGCCCACCGTCAGCCCGACCTGGAAGAAAAGCGAAGTCTGCCAGATCACGAAGAGCGCGAAGAAAAGCGGATCGGGCGGCGCGGCAAGGCTGATCGCGATCATCGCGCCCGAGAGCACGCATTGCGCGGCGAGCGCCACGGTAATCAGGAACCGCATCCCCAGCCGCATCACCAGAAGCGCGTTGAGCAGCGTGGCGCTGCCCGCGATCACGGCGACGACGCCGAACCACAGCGGAAAGCTCTCCGCCCGGCCGAAGGTGATGTCGAAGACCGGTTGCACGCTCACCAGCATCGAGAACATCTGCCCGAAGACCAGCGCCTGCACCAGGATCGACAGGCGCACCATCGGGTTCATCGCGATCTCGGCCGCCGCCGTGGTCAGCGCGCCCATGCGGAAGGGGCGGCGCATCTCGCGCGGCAGCGGCTCTTCCAGCCGCAGCGCCATCCAGATCGGCGCCACCAGCCCGAACAGCATGAAGGCCACGAAGATCGCCCGCCAGCCGGCCAGCGCGATCATCCCCGCGCCGATCAGCGGCGCCACCGCCGGCACCAGCGTGAAGACCATCATCACGAAGGACATGATTTGCGCCATGCGGCGGCCCGCGTAGAGGTCGCGCACGATCGCCACCGTCACAATCCGCGGGGCCGCCGCGCCCAGCCCCTGCAGGAACCGCGCGACGAGCAGCATCTCGAGCGAGGTGGCCGCGGCGGCGATGCCGGCCGTCACGATGTAGAGCGCGAAGCCGCCGTAGATCACCGGCTTGCGCCCCAGCGCGTCCGACAGGGGCCCGGTGAAGAAGGTGCCCACCCCCAGCCCCAGCACGAAGACGGTGACCACCAGTTGCGCGCGGTTTGGCTCCGCCGGTGCCAGGGCCTGCCCGATCTCGGGCAGGGCGGGCAGCATGGCGTCGATGGAAAAGGCGATGATCGCGAACATCATCGCCATCAGCGCGACGAACTCGGGCTGCGACTGTCTGGACGGCGGCATGGGAAACCTCGGGATGCCGCGCGCCGCTAGCACATCGCGCGCAGCGGCGCCAGCGACCTAGCCATTGCCGTCCCGGTCGTGCGGGTGACGATCGCGGCGCCCGTGGCCCCACTGTCCGATCAGCCACTCGGTATGTTCCTGCCGCTTGCGCATGGCGAGGCTGCCGAACTGCTGGACCGCGGCGATGAAGACGCTGAGGCCCACGAAGATCATCACGGTCGTCCCGATCTTGCCCGCCGCCGTCTCGGGCACGAGCGAGCCGTAGCCCACGGTCGAGAGCGTGACCACCGTGAAGAAATAGGCATCCAGCCAGCTCCACCCCTCGACGTAGCGGAAGAAGACCGTGCCGCCGGCGATGATGGCGACGAGCGTGCCGACGATGGTGAGCGCGCTGACGAGCCTCATTCCTGCGTCTGCTCCCTCAGTTCGCCGATCACCTTGCGCCAGAGCTCGGTGGGCTGCGCGCCGGGCACGGCGTGTTGGCGCGCGACGATGAAGGTGGGCACGCCGGTCACGCCCATGTCACGCGCGGCCTTGTCGCGGGCCGCGACCTCTTCGCGGTCGGCGTCGGAGGCCAGCAGGCGCAGCACGACGGAGGCGTCCATGCCGCGCGCATCCGCGATGTCGGCCAGCACCTCGTGGTCGCCGATGTCGCGCCCGTCCTGGAAATAGGCGCGGAAGAGGGCGGAGACGACGGCCGTCTGGCAGCCCTCGATCCCTGCCCAGCCGATCAGGCGGTGCGAGTCCAGCGTGTTGGGCGTGCGCTCGATCTTCGACCAGTCGATCGAAAGCCCCGCCGCCTCGGCGTGTTCGGCGATCTGCGAATAGACCTTTACCGCGCCCCCCTGGCCGCCGAACTTCGCCTCCAGATAGGCGCGGCGGTCCATGCCTTCGGGCGGCATGTCCGGGTTGAGCTGGAAGGGGTGCCATTCGATCTCGAAGGGGTGGTCCGGCTCGGCCTCGAGCGCGCGGTCGAGCTGCGCCTTGCCAATGTAGCACCAGGGGCAGATCGGGTCGGAAATGATGTCAAGCTTGACCATTGGCGGCCTCTCCAATCGTTGCGTCCCCAATCGTCGCATCCCATGTCTCGCGCAGCCGCCGGCGGGACAGCTTCCCGTTGGGCCCGGTTGGCAGCGCGTCGGTCCGGATCCACAGACGCGGTTGCTTCCAGCGTGCCAGCCGTTCTGCTGCGAAGGCGGAAAGTGCTGCCTCGTCAAGTTGTTCCGGCCCGGTGTAAAAGCAGGCGATGACCCGCACCTGGTCCTTCAGCGCCACGTCCGTCACGGCCAGCGCCTCGATCCCCGGAAAGGCGCCCAGCGCCGCCTCGACCTCGGCCGGAGAGACGCGCACGCCGCCCGCGTTCATCAGGTCGTCGGCCCGTCCGTGATAGGCGATGGCGCCGCTTTCGTCCATCGCGCCAAGATCGCCGGTCAGGAACCACGCGCTCGCCATGCGCGCGGCGGTCGCTTCCGGCGCGCCCATGTAGCCCAGCATCAGCCCCGGATCGCTGCGCGCGACGGCGATGGTGCCGGTCTCTCCGGTCGGCACCGGCGTGTGGTCCGCTCCAAGGATCGCCAACCGCCGCCCCGGCTGCGGCCGACCCAGGGTGCCGGGCGGGGCAGGGGCGCCCGGCGCGGCCGAGACGAAGGTGGAACATTCCGACATCCCGTAGGCTTCGTAAATCGCTGTTCCGGTGGCTGTTTCCCAGTCCGCGCGCGTGCCATCGGTCAGCTTTTCGCCCGCCGAAAGGCCATGCCGCAGGCGCGGCGCGCGGGTCTTTCCCCAATGCTTCAGGAGTTTTCGATAAACACCCGGAGACGCGGCGAAAATCGTCGCGTCGTGCCGCGACAGGAGCAGCGGCAGGGTCGCGGGATCAGTGCCCGGTGCCGGGATCAGCGCCGTGGCGCCCAGGCTCCACGGGTCCAGCAGCCCGGTGCCCAGCGTATAGGTCCAGTTGAAGGCGCCCGCGTGCATCAGCCGGTCTTCGGACGTGAGGCCATACCAGCCCTCGTGCATCATCCGTCGCGCCCAGACGGCGCGGTGGGCGTGCATCACCGCGCGCGGTGTGCCCGAGGTGCCGGAGGTGAAAACGACATAGGCGAGCCGCTCGGGATCGCCCATCGCGTAATCCGCCGGCGGCAGATCGCGCATCGCGCGCAGATCGGGCAGGGGGATGCGGCGCAGCGTGTCCGGCGCGGAGAGCCCCGTGTCGTGCAGCATCGCCGTCGGCGACAGAGCCCTGGCCAGCCGCGCGACCTCGGGCGCGGTCAGCGCGGCCGAAAGCGGCACGGGCACGATGCCCGCCGCGACGGCGCCGAGGAAGGCCAGCGGGAAGTCCACCGTGTTGTCGAGCCGCAGGAGCACCAGGTCGCCGGGAACAAGGCCCGCCTGCAAGAGGCCCGTCGCCGTGCCCCTTACCGCCGACTCCAGCCGCGCGTAGCTCCAGCGGTCGGCCCGCGACGGCCCCAGCACGGCGAGCGCCACCTTGTCGGGCACGCGTGATGCCTGCGCCAGGACATGGGCGGCAAGATTGAAGGGCGCGGGGCAGGGCGGCGGCGGCCCCTGATCGAAGACGGACAGCATCTGCCCTTGCTACGGAGCGCGCGGCCCGCGCGCAAGGCCGCGTCAGCGCCGCCCCATCGGCGGGTCCGGCACGCGCTCGTCGCCGAAGGCGTCGTCGTCGGCCAGCGGATCCTCGCCCTCGGGGATGTGGCGCGCGCTCTCGCGGATGTTCGCGTTGTCGCGCGTCTCGTCCATCAGCACGTCGACGGGCGGTTCGCCCATCTGCCATTCCACCAGTTCGGCGCCGGCCACGGTGCGCTCCATGCCGGTGGCGCGTGCGATCGTGTCGATCACCGCCTCGCGCTCGCCGTCAAGCGCCAGCAGGTCGGCCTCGGCCACCTCGGGCCAGCGCTGCGCGATGACGCGGGCAAAGGCGGGCCAGTCGGCGCGAATCTCGGTCCAGTCCATCTCGGGGCTCCCTCCTGTTGCCCCGTTCAACGCCGCCCGCGCGCCACCCGTTCCCTACCAGAACCAGCCCTCAACCGTGCGCGCCGCCCCCGAGATGTCCTGTCCGACGCCGTCGATCGTCGCGCAGCCCGAAAGCATCGCCGCCAGCCCCAGAATCGCGATTGTCCGGATCATTCCCTTGCCTCCTCGTGCCACCAGACATCGGGCAGGAAGCCTGCCCAGTCCCCGTAGATCGGCAGCGTGTCGGGGTATTTCAGGTCCGCCGCATGGGCGATGTAGCTTTCCGTCCATTGATAGAACGGGATCACGTAGCGCCCCGCGGTCAGGATGCGGTCGAGCGCGCGGGTGGCCGCGACGAACTCCGCGCGGCTTTCCGCGTTCAGCATTTCGTCGATCATCGCCTCCGCCGCCTCGGATCGCATCCCCATCCAGTTGCGCGAACCCGGCGTGTCCGCCGCCGCGGCCGACCAGTAGAGCCGCTGTTCGGTCCCCGGCGACAGCGACAGGCCCACGCGATAGGGCGTCATGTCGAAATCGAAGGCACTGGTGCGCCGGGTATACTGCGCGTCGTCCACGGTGGTGATCGTCATCTCGATGCCCAGCCGCTCGAGCGCGCGGGCGTAGATGTCGGCGATGGCCTGATGCTCCTGCGCGCCCTGCCGGATCAGCAGGTCGAAGGCGAAGGGCGCGCCGTCCGCATCCACCAGCCGCCCGTCCTCGACCCGCCAGCCGGCCTCCGCCAGCAGCCGCGTGGCGGTGCGCAGTCCCGCGCGGTTGCGCGCCGTGCCGTCGCTTTCGGGCAGCGCGTAGCCCTCCAGCGTGCCGGGCAGAAGCTCGTCGGCGAAGGGGTCGAGCAGCGCGCGCACCCTGGCCTCTGCCGGCCCCGGACGCATCCCCAGTTCGGAGTTCGAGAAGTAGGACGTGATGCGCGGCTGCCGCCCGCCGGTGAGCGTGTCGTTGACGGCCTCGAAGTTGAAGGCGGCGAGCAGCGCCTCGCGCACGCGCCAGTCGGCAAAGAGGTCGCGGCGCGTGTTCATCACGAAGCCCGTCATGCCCGAGGGGCGGCTGTGCGGGATGCGGGATTTCACGATCTCGCCGCGGCGCACCGCCGGAAAATCGTAGCGCGTTTCCCAGGCGTCGGCGTTGTACTCGCGGTGCGCGGTCAGCATGCCCGCCTTGAACGCCTCGAAGAGCGCCGCCGAATCGCCGAAATACTCGTAGCGGATGGTGTCGAAGTTGTGCGTGCCCGCGCGAAAGGGCAGGTCGGCGCCCCAGTAGTCCGGGTCGCGCTCGAGCGTCAGGGAGCGGCCCGGCTCGAAGTCGCCCACGACATAGGGCGCGGTGCCGATCGGAATGTCGGAAAGCCGCGCGGCGGCAAAGTCGCGCCCCTCGAACTGCGCCTTCTTCAGGATCGGGCGCAGCCCCGCCAGCAACGCAAGCTCCGGGTTGTCCGCGGAAAAGGTGAAGCGCACGCTGCGCGGCCCGGTCGCCTCGGCCGTCTCGGTCGCGTCCCAGAGCGCACGGTAGCGCGGGTGCCCCTCGGTGCCCAGGATCTCGTAGGACCAGAGCACGTCCTCGACCGTCACGGGCGTGCCGTCGGAGAATCGCGCCTCGGGCCGCAGGGTGAATTCCACCCATTCGCGGTCGGGTCCGGTCTCGACCGATTCGGCGAGAAGACCGTAAAGGGTGAAAGGCTCGTCCCAGCTTCGCCCCATGAGAGATTCGTAAGCGAGGAATCGCAACTGCCACGGCGCCGTGCCGGCGAGGGTGAAGGGATTGAGCGTGTCGAATCCCCCCGTTTCGCCAAAGACGATGCGCCCGCCCTTGGGCGCGTCGGGGTTCGCATAGGGCAGCGACACAAAATCCGGTGGGAGGGCCGGCTCTCCATACATAGCCATGCCATGCTGCGGCGACGCGAGCGCGGCTCCGAGCGCGATTGTCAGACCGCTGCCAAGCGCCGCGACGGCCCTGCCGAGGCGGAAAATCACTGATCGCATTTGCGCAACACTGCCCGTGTGCCCTTGTTTTCTTGCCCGCAACCTACCCGTGCCGCCACGGTTTTTCAAACTTTTAGCTTGGCGCTCGGCGCGGGATTGCTTATAAGGGTCTTACTGCTCGATAGGTTTCTTGCCTGTATGAAACCTGCCTCAATAACTGGACGCCGGCCTCGTGCCGGCGTTTTTTTTGGCCCGCGCAGCCCTGGCTCACGCCGCGATTGCCGGCCGAGTGTACCGGTCCACAGTTTTGAGACAGGATTTTGGGCTATGCGGCGTTCTGGATG
>OFET01000630.1_pt1 | contig 17959 bp, 16 predicted proteins | sample 1521211 | NCBI WGS metagenome assembly OFET01 (sample SAMN03766358, study PRJEB24113) | microbial mat metagenome | isolation source: enrichment culture HLUCC-A from microbial mat sample contains cyanobacterium...
ATCCTGAGGCGTCAGCAAATTCGGCATCAATGCACGTGACATCAGTGGTCTCCTTGTGTCTGGTCAGGCGCCCAGGATCGCGGCGAGCCAATCGCCGGTCTGGGGGCGGTAGGAATAGGGCCGGTTGTTCACCACATGGGTGCCGTCGGCGATCATGGTGAAGGTCACCGGCCCCGAGACGGCGGCCGCCAGGCGATCGGCATGATCGGGCGGCAGGACGCGGTCGAGCGCGCCGCCGACCACATAGGTCGGGCAACGGATGCGGTCGGCAATCCCCTCAAGGCACATGCGTTCGGCCACGGCGCGGGCGGCGGCGTCATCGGCGGCATGGCAGCGGGCGACAAAGGCGGCCCGGGTCAGCGGCGGCGCGCGGTCGAAGGCCTCGGCGAAGTCGAACGGCCCGGTGAGCGAGACGCAGGCCTTCAGCCGCGGCTCGAAGGCCGCCGCGCGCGGCGCGTAATAGCCGCCCAGGCTGACGCCCCAGATCGCGGCGCGGTCCGCATCGACATCGTCGCGGGTTTCCAGGTGATCGAGCACCGCCCCGACCGGGCCCTCGTATTCGGGCAGGATCGGGTGATCGTACTCCGCCTCGCCCTGGCCCGGCCCGTCGAAGGCGAGCGTCGCCATGCCGCGGTCGAGAAAGACCTGTTCGTTGCTGTGCATCTCTTCCTTGGTGCTGTCGAGGCCCATGGCCATGATCACCACCGGGGGCCGGTCGATGCCGCGCGGCCGCCGCAGGATGCCGGCCAGGCGGGTGCCGTTCCAGGGGATTTCCACCCGCTGCCCGGGCGGATCGAGATGCGGCAGGGCGTCCCGGCGGGCCGCGATCGCCTTGTCATGGGCGGCGCGCATCTGCGCGATGTCGTGGACGAAGAGGAACTTGGCGAAATGGTAGCAGACCGCGGCGGTGGTCAGGTGCTGGCCGGCGCTGAGGCCATGCCCCTCGGCCAGGGCCGCATCGCCCATCGCCCGGTGCACCTCACCGCGCGCGACCCAGGCGGCGCACCAATCCTCCCACCGGGTGATGGTGCCGGTGACGTCCTGGAAATCGGCCAGCGGGATGCCGTTGGTGACGAAGCGATGCGACCAATGGGCGGCCGCGGAGGCGATCCGCGGATCCACCCCGGTATCGTCCTGTCTTGCGCCCTGTGTCATCGGGTCCCTGTCCTTTCCTCGCCCGCATCCGGGCCGTTGTTGGTGGCGGCGGGCCGGGGGGCACCGCCGCCCAAGCCGGACCGCAACGGGAGCGGCGGACCGACCTGTCCTGTCCGCGCCTAGCCGCGGCTGACGATCCAGGCGCCGGCGACGACCATCACGATCCCCAGCCCGCGCTGCGGGGTCAGCGCCCGTTCGACCAGGCCGAAGGCGCCGAAATGATCCGCCAGCGCGGCCCCGACCAGCTGCCCGGCGACCACGCAGATGAAAAACGCCAGCGCCCCGATCACCGGGGCGATGACGATGCCGCCGCCGACGAAAAGCATGCCCACCACCCCGGCCAGGAACACCCACAGCGGCACCGAGCCGAGGGTCTGGGCGCTGAGCTCGCCCCGCCCGGTCAGCGCCAGCACGACAAGCGAACAGACGAAAGCCACCAGGATCGAGATCGAGGTCGCCGCATAGGGGCTGGCGATGGCCCGGGCCAGGATCGCATTGAGCGCCGGCTGGGTCGAAACCAGCATGCCGACGACAAAGGCCGCCGCGATATAGGGCAGCGAGGTCATGCCGCCCCCATGGCGCGGGCAAGGTGCGGGTATTTCTGGGTCAGAAGCGAACCGTGGTAATAGGTTGCCGCATATTCCGGCAGGGCGCGCATGGTGTCGCGCCAGGCGGGAACCTGCGGCTGGGCGTCCCAGGCCGAGCCCAGCCCGAGATCGTCCATCCGGACGACGATCGGCAACAGGCACAGGTCGGCATGGGTCGGATCGGCGCCCATCACGAAAGGCCCGCCCGAGGCGGCCAGCCAGTCGGCCATCCGGTCGATCCCGCGTTGCAGACGCCCCAGGGCCTCGTCCATGTCGGCCTGGCTGAACCCGGTGCGGCCCATCCGGCGCAGGAATTCGCGGCGCAGGGGCTTGCTGTCGCAAAGCGCCTCGAACGCCGCGTCGGTCATCGACCGGAAATGCGGCACGAAGGCCAGGTTGTAGGTCGGGATGCGGATCGCTGCGCCCGGCACCTCGTCGACGAAGCGCACCATCGACCGCATCCGGGCGATGTCGACCGCGGCGGCCGGGCGCAGCGGGCGCAGGTCGGGCCGGGTGTCTTCGAGGTATTCCAGGATCACCGCGCTGTCGATCACCACGTCATCGCCCGCCACCAGGGTCGGCACCACGCCATTGGGATTGAGCGCGAGGTAACCGGGTTGCAACTGGTCGCCCGAGAACAGGTCCAGCTTGACCTCGTCGAAGGCCAGGCCCTTGGCATGCAACGCGAAGCGGACCCGCTGGGAACAGGTCGATTGCGGCGCATTGTAAAGCGTGAGCTGGGTCATCGCGGGCTCGGGCTTGGTGGCGGGGCCGCGCGGACCCCGCCGGTTGCGGTCATTCGGCGGCGTCCGGCACCTCGAGCCCGGTCGGATAGGGCGCGTTTTCGCTGCGCAGCTCCAGCCCGGCATGCTGGGCCACGGTTTCGAGGATCGCGGCGAAATCCCTGGCCAGGTACTCCTCGGGGTCATCGTGAAGTTGGGCCATGCCGAAATGGGCCTGCAGCGCCTCGCGGGTGGTCGCGGTCACCGGCATCGGCACATCGAGCGCGCGGGCGGCGGTCAGGCCCAGATCCATGTCCTTGCGCAGCAGCGCCGGGGTGAAGGTCGTGGTCCAGTCCAGGTTGATCAGGGCGTTGGTCTTGTAGCGGGTGAAGATCGAGCCCATGACCGAATTGTTCATGAAATCAAGGAACGCGCGCCGCGACACGCCGGCCTTTTCGGCCAGCACCGTGATTTCGGCCAGGTTCTGGGTGACGACGCCCAGAAAGACGTTGTGGGCGATCTTGCAGAACCGGGCCAGTTCGCCCTCGCCGACATAGGACACGCCGTTGGCGGCGACGGTTTCGATGATGTCGCGCACGCCGTCGAACACCGCCTCGGGCCCCGAGACGACAGCCGACAGCTTGCCGGCCTTGACGCATTTGCCGTTGCCCGACACCGGAGAACACAGGAATTCGGCGCCGCGGTCGTTGACGCGGCCGCGCAGATCGGCGGATTGGTCGACCGAGATCGACGACCAGTCGATCATGACCTTCGGCGCGCCGCTGCCCGAAAGCACGCCGTTCTCGCCGAAATAGACCTGTTCCACATCGGCGCCGGTCGACACCATGGTGCAGAAGACATCGACATCGGCCAGATCGCGCGGGCTGTCGACCAGGGTCGCACCGGCGGCGGCCAGCGGCTCGGCCTTCGACCGTGTGCGGTTCCAGATCCGGACATCGTAACCGGCGCGCACCAGACGCTCGGCCATGGGATATCCCATCCGGCCCATCCCGACCCATCCGATCCTTTGGCTGTTCATGGCAGCTTTCTCCTGTTGTTTCGGCTTTCGGATACGGCACGAGACGCCGCGCCATTTTTTCTTCTAGCGTTGCGAAACCCTTTACGCAATCGGTTGCGTAGAAAAATAGACGCGCCGGTCTTGGCCTGTCAAGCGCTCGCCGGCGCGACCCGGGGCGCGGCGGCGCGAATAACGCACTGATGCGCTCTGAATATTGTGGAAAAGTGACCGGCCGATCCCGGTGCCGGTACAGGCCATGCTCGATCCGTCGAGCGGTCGCGGGCTTGACTTCCGGCTGGATATGCAAACGATTTCCAGGCCGGCCCGGTCCGCGCGAATGATTCTGCCCCGGACAAGGTGCCATGCCAGAGCTTACCGCCGAACCTGTCCTGATCGTCGCCCTCGTCGCCTTCGCGCTGGCCCTTGGCGGCTTCGTCAAGGGGGCGACCGGCACCGGCGGCCCCTTGCTGGCGGTGCCGACCATGGCCGCCTTCTATGACGTCCGCATGGCCGTGGTGCTGATGGCGGTGCCCAATATCGTCGTCAATGTCGTGCAGGTCCGGACCCATGCCGAAAGCTGGGCCCAATTGCGCAAGGGCGTGCTGATGTCGGCCGGCGCGATCCCGGGGGTGGTGATCGGCACCTACATGCTGGCCACCGCCGATCCGGACCTGATCGCCCTGGGCATGGCGATCTTCATCACGATCTATATCGCCTTTCGCCTGACCAATCCGCAATTCTCCATCCGTGACCGGGTGTTCCACGCCATCGCGGCACCGGTCGGCGTGATCGGCGGGTTCATGCAGGGCGTGGCGGGTCTGTCGGGGCCTCTGGCGCTGGCGTTGCTGAACGCGACCCGGCTCGAACGATCGGCCTTCATCGCCAATATCTCGTTGTTTTTCCTGGTCTCGTCGGTGATCCAGTTGCCGGCGCTGTTCGGCGGCGGATTGCTGAGCTGGCAGATCCTGGGGCTGAGCATCCTGGCGGTGTTCCCGCTGGTCGGGGCGGTGCCGCTGGGCAATGCGGCCGGCAAGCGCCTGAACCGCGAGCGGTTCAACCAGGTGATCCTGGTGCTGATCGCCATCCTGGCCGTCCGGCTGTATTGGCGGGCATTCAGCTAGGGCGGTCATGGCTCAGGCCGAAAGCGCGGCGACGATCGCCTCGCGCCGCAGGGGAAGCTCGGGAAAGGCGGCGCCGGTCAGCCGCTGCAGCGCATTGCCGACCGCGGCGGCGACCGGGCCCTGCACCACCTCGGCCACCCCCAGCGGCGGATCGTCGGGGCGGTCGATCAGGGCGATGTCGATCGGCGGCACCTGGGAAAAGCGCAGGATCGGGTAATCGTCCCAGGCGGCGGTGGCGATGGCCGGCCCGTCAAGGTCGACCTTTTCCATCAGCGCCCAGCTCAGCGCCTGGATCGCCCCGCCCTCGATCTGGTTGCACGCGCCGTCGGGCGAGACCACCTCGCCCATGTCCACGGCGATGCAGAGCCGGGTCACGCGAAGCGCGTCCTCCAGCGCGACGCGGGCAAAGACACCGGCCCAGGCGGCCTTGTTCTTGTAGCGGGCAAGCGCGATGCCCCAATCGTCCTGGTCCCGGTGCGGGGCCGAGATCTCGCGCAGGCGCTCGAGCACCGCGGCGGCGCGGGGATCGTCCAGATGGGCCAGGCGGTAGTCGAACGGGTCGGTATCGGCGGCAAGGGCCGCCGCCTCGACCGCGGTTTCGATCGCATAGACGTTGAGATAGGCCCCGAGGGCGCGCAGCGACGAGGTGCGCCAGGGCAGACCGGTGACCAGCTTGCGCGACACCTGCGCAGCACCCAGCGCGTACAGCGGCATGGCGTTGCGCGCCGCCCCCCCGCCCCGGGCCGCCGGAATGTCGGGCGGTTCGGGCAAGGGGATCGGGTCCGACAGCAGCTGGGCGGAAAAGAAGCACGGCGCCCCGGCGGTGCCCGGCCGCGTCGAATGGGGCGGGCTGGTGACCGACAGGGCCATCGCCGCGATCCGGCCCGCATCATCGGTCCAGACCCGGGTGCGGGTCGACATCGCCGCCCCGACCGGGGCGGTGGCGAAATCGTCGCGCCGGGTCCAGCGCAGGCGCACCGGGCGGCCGGGCACGGCGCGGGCCAGCAAGGCGGCCTCGTAAGCTGCATCGTCGGCGCCGTTATGGCCATAGCAACCGGCGCCGGGCACATGGGTGACGCGGATCGCGGCGGCGTCGAGCTTCAGCGCCATGGCCAGCGCCCGGCGCAGCGGGTGCACGCCCTGGGTGTGGGAGCGGACATGCAGATGCCCGTCCCGCCATTCGGCGATCGCCACCGACGGGCCGATCGAGCCGTGCGAGATGAAGCCCCGACGCGCGGTCCGGTCGATGTCCGGCGCGCGGTCGGGCAGCGGCGTTTCGGTGCCCTCCAGCGGTTCCATCGGCGCGTTGGAACGGTCCATCGCCGCGAAGGGATCGGTTTCCGCGATCGGCGGCACGTCCCAGCGCAGGCGCGCCTCGGCCCAGGCGCGGGCGGCCTCGGCCCGGGCTTCGGTCTCCGCCACCAGGCCCAGGAAGGTGCCGTCGCGGACCACGGCCACGATGCCGGGGCGGGCCCGCAGGGCGGCGGCGTCGAAGGCTTCGGCCAGGGTCGCGGTGGCATGGGGCGGGTGCAGCACACGGCCATGCAGAAGCCCCTCGGGCGCGAGGTCATGCAGGAAGGGTGCGCCGGTCAGATGCGCGGTCAGGTCCCGGCGATCGGGCAGCGCGTCAAGATGGCGCGCGCCGGCCGGTTTCGGGCCTGCATGGTCCGCGACCGGACGGTCGAGGTCGATCTGGCGGGCCAGCGCGGTCAGGGTCAGTCCGGTCGCGGCGCCGTTGCACAGGATCGCGCCATTGGCGATCTCCAGCGTGCCGCAGTCGCGGCCCAGCCGCCTTGCGGCCTCCTCCAGGCACAGCGCGCGCAGGGCCGAGGTGGCGGCCCGCAGCGCGGCGCCGCCCTGGGTCATCGACAGGCTGCCGGCGGTAAAGCCTTCGTCCGGGCCGGCGGCGGTATCGGGGCCCAGGATGCGGATGCGGCCGATCGGCAGGTCCAGTTCCGCCGCGGCGATGCGGGCGAAAGCGGCGCCGACCCCCTGCCCCAGCTCGGCCCGACCCGAGCGCAGGTGCAGCGTGCCGTCGGGTTGCGGCAGGACCCAGTCCGAAATCAGCGGCGCAGTGGCCAGGCCGGGAAGCATCGGTGCGGGTTTCATGCGCCCTGCCCCATCTTGTCCGCCGCCTGGGCGACTGCGCGCAGGATGCGCAGATGCGCACCGCAGCGGCACAGGTTGGCGTCCAGCGCCGCGGCGATGCTGGCGCGGTCGGTCGCGCCGCCGGCGTCCAGATGGGCCTTGGCCCGCATCAGGATGCCCGGCAGGCAATAGCCGCATTGCCCGGCCTGGTGGTCCTGGAAGGCCGTGACCAGCGGGTGCGGATCGGGACCGGCCAGGTTTTCGGCGGTTTCGATCCGCGTCCCCGCGACCTCGGACAGCGGCAGGGTGCAGGACAGCCGCGCCTGGCCGTCGACGATCAATGTGCAGGCGCCGCAGCCTTCGGCGCCGCAGCCGAAGCGGGTCGCCCGCAGGCCAAGGCTTTCGTGCAGGATGGTGAGCAGCGGGGTGGCCGGGTCGGCCTCGACCGTCACCCGCTGCCCGTTCACCGTGAAGTCCGTCATCTGTCCCATCGCTTCAATCCCAGTTCAGGAAACGCGGCAGCTTGCGGTGCCGCGCCAGGGTGCCGACGATGCCCAGCGGAAAGAACATCAGCGCCAGCGCCATGATCAGCCCGGTGGCCAGGATATTGATCGCCGAGGCCCCCAGCGTGGCGACGAAGAATTCGTTGAAGGCCACGATCAGCACCGCGCCCAGGGCCGGACCGGCGACGGTGCCCTTGCCACCCAGGATGCACATCAGCACCATGTTCACCGAGATCAGGATCACCAGAAAGATGTTGGGCCGGATATAGGTCAGATATTCGCCCCAGACCGCCCCCGCCATGCCGACGAAGAAGGCCGAGATGGCAAAGGCCAGCACCTTGTAGAACCGGGTGTCGATGCCGGCGCTTTCGGCCTTGACCTCGTCCTTCGAGATCGCCCGCAACCCGAGGCCGAATTTCGAATGCCGGATCCGGTAGGAGGCCCAGAGCGCGACGGCGGCCATGACCAGGAAGGCGTAGTAATAGGGCAGCTTGGCCCATTGCACCGGCAACCCGTTGGCCGGCAGCGACACGCCCGCCGCACCGCCGACGAAATGCCAGTTCTCGAACCCGATCCGCACGATCATCACCAGTGCCAGCGACGAGATGATGAAGGACGGGCCGCGCACGCGCAGGGTGATCAGCCCGATCATGTAGCCCAGCAGGCCCGCCACCAGCCCCGCCAGCGGCGCCAGGATGATGGTCGAGATCCCCAGCCGGGCGAACATCATGCCGGCGAAATAGCCCCCCACGGCGAAGAACACGTTGTGCCCGAGCGAGATATAGCCCGCATAGCCGCCCAGGATGTTCCAGCCCGAGGCCATCACCACATAGCACAGGGTATAAAGCACCAGGTGGAGGAGATAATTGTAATTGCCGGCGAATTGCAGCGCCGGCAGCGCCGCAAGCAGCGCCAGCAGCAGCAGCGGAAACCAGGTCGCGCGGCGCTTGTCCTGGGCGGCGGTCAGGGTTTCGTTATAGGCCTGGCGCGCCTTGAGGATGTCGTCGGTCGTGTCGGTGCTCGCCATCACGCCAACTCCGGTTTTTCGCCGAACAGGCCCTGGGGTCGCACCAGAAGCACGACGAACAGCGCCAGGTAGAAGGTCAGGGTCGACCAGGTCGCGCCGAAGAAGAAGCCGACGAAGGCCGCCACGACCGACAGAAGATAGGCCGCCACGACCGTGCCCAGGATCGAGCCCATGCCGCCCAGCACGACCAGCGACATCAGCACCGCGATCCATTCCCAGTGCTTGGACGGAAAGAAGGAAAACACGAAGCTGACCAGCGACCCGGCGGCCCCGGCCAGGGCCACGCCGATGGCAAAGCTGACCAGCCCGACCAGGTTGACGTTGACGCCCAGCAATTCGGCCGCTTCGCGGTTCTGGGTGGTGGCCCGGATCGCATAGCCGAAGCGCGAGAATTTCAGGAACAGCGCCAGCAACCCGATGATCACAAGCGACGTGATGCCGGCATAAAGCTGGCCCTTGGGAATGAAGACCGAGCCGATGAAGAAGGCGTCGGTGGCATATCCCGGCGAGGTCACGCGCTGGGTATTGGTGAATGCCGTGGCCAGCGCGCCCTCCAGCACCATGGCGACGGCGAAGGTCAGCAGCACCGTCATCTCGGAATACCGGGCCGATTTCGCCTCGCGCTCGAACACCAGCTTGTAAAGCAGCACGCCGGTCGCGGCCAGGATCACCATGGCCACGGGCAGCATCACGAACGGGTCCAGGCCCCAGAGCCGGAAGCCCCAATAGGCGACATAGGCCCCGGACATGATCAGCGCCGGATGCGCCAGGTTGACGATCCGCATCACGCCGAAGATCAGGCTGAGCCCCGATCCCATCAGCGCATAGACCCCGCCAAGGGCCAGGCCCAGGACCACGATCTGGATGATAGCGGCCATCACGCCACCTTCTTTCCGCCAAGGTAGAGTTCCTGGATCCGCGGATCGGCCAGCACCTCGGCCGCGGGGCCTTCGAACAGGGTCCGGCCCAGGTCCAGAACCACGCCCCAATCGGCGTGTTTCAGCCCCATCAGGGCGTTCTGTTCGACGATCAGGATGGTGATCCCGGCCTCGGCCATCACCTGCATGATGCCGAACACCTCCTGCACGATCTTCGGCGCCAGCCCGAGCGAGGGTTCGTCGAGCATCACGATATCGGGTTTCAGGATCATGGTGCGGGCCATGGCCAGGGTCTGTTGCTGGCCGCCCGACATGGTGCCGGCATGCTGGTCGCGGCGGTCGCGCAGGATCGGAAAGCGGTCCTCGATCTCGTCGATGCGGCGTTCCAGGTCCGTGGTGTCGGTCAGCGAAAAGCCCCCCATCCGCAGGTTTTCGCGCACCGTCATCTTGGGAAACAGCGCCCGTTCCTGGGGCACGAAACAGATCCCGCGCCGCAGCACCTGGTCGGGGCGCAACCCGACCAGGCTGTCGCCCTTGAACCGCACCGCGCCCTGACGGATCCGCAGCATGCCGCAGATCGCCTTGAGCAGGGTCGACTTGCCGGCGCCGTTCGGCCCGATGATGCAATGCACCTTGCCCGGCTGCACCGTCACCGAGGCGCCGTTGAGGATCGCCGGGCCGTCGCCATAGCCCGCGACCACGTCGGTCACCTGCAAAAGCTCGGTCATGCCGCATCCTCCAGCACGCCGCCCAGATAGGCATCCAGAACGGCCGGATCGCGGCGCACCTGGTCCGGGGTGCCGTCGGCGATCACCCTGCCCTGGGCCATCACCACGACGCGGTGCGACAGGCGCATGATCAGCTCCATGTTGTGTTCGACGATCAGCACGGTCATGCCCTTGGCGTTCAATTCGCGGATATGGCCGACGATCTGTTCCAGAAGCGTGGGATTCACCCCGCCCGCGGGTTCGTCCAGCAGGATGATCTTGGGGTCGCTCATCAGCAGCGCGGCCAGGTCCATCAGCTTTTTCTGGCCGAAGGACAGGTTCGAGCCGTCCTCATGCGCGATCCGGGTGATCCCCAGAAAGTCGAGGATTCCCATCGCCTTGTCGATTTCCTCGGCGCTCATCGCCGGGCGGAACAGGTCGCGCCAGCCCCGGGTGCGCGACTGGCAGATGACGTTTTCCAGCACCGTCATGTCGGCCAGGTTGCGCGAGATCTGAAAGGTCCGCGACAGGCCCCGGCGGGTGATCTGGTGCGGCCGCAGCCGGTCGATCCGCGCGCCGTCCAGCCAGACCTCGCCCCGGGTCGGCTGCATGGTGCGGCTGATGCAGTTGAAGGCGGTGGTCTTGCCGGCGCCGTTGGGGCCGATCAGGGCGGTGATCTCGCCCCGGTTCACCGTGAACGTGCAGCCATCGACGGCGCGGATACCGCCGAAATACTTGCACAGGTTGCGCACGTCGAGCATGCCCGGTGCCTCCTGTCCTGAAGCTGGAACAGCCGCCCGGGACCGGCCCCGGGCGACGCGATGAACGGGCTCAGAACCCTTTCTTGGGATGGTTCAGCGCCGAGACATCGGGGAATTCGTCGGTCGGATAGACGAATTGCAGCTCTCCGCCGTTCCATTGGGCGATCAGGAAGGGCTTGCCCAGCGGCAGGCCGCGCTCATCCCAGTTGAAGCGGCCCAGGATGGTGCGCACCGGATCGTCGGCGGTCCGGGCATAAAGCCACGCGCCCATCGCCGCGTTGTCGGTGGAACCGGCGCCGATGATCGCCTGTTCGATCCCCTGGCAGACCGCGAAGGGGATCGCGGCGTCTTCGTCCGGGGCCGCGCCATAGGCGGCCTGGTAGGCGTCGACGAAATCCCGGTTCGAGAAGTCCTCGCCCGCAAGCTGGCCCATATAGGGTGCCGCCGGATGCCAGGAGGTGTGCATCAGGATCGCTTCGGAGGCATCTCCGGTGCCTTCGTGGAATTCGGCCTGCGTGCCCTGGCTGTAATAGACCATCATCGGCTCGGCCCGGACGGTCTGCAGCGCACGGGTGATCTGCACCGCCTCTTCGGCCGATGCGGTCAGGGCGATGATCAGCTCGGCCTCGGACCGCTTGATCGAATTGGCCAGGGTCAGCCAGTCGTTGAAGCCTTCCTCGGGCCATTTCTGGGAAAAGACGACCTCGATCCCGGCCTCGGCCAGATAGCCGGGCGCCATGTCCTCGACCACCGATCCGTCGGCCGGGTCGATCACCTGGGTGCCGAGGAACCCCGCCTCGACCGCATTGGCGAAGAAATCGTCGGCGGCGACGACGGCGGCGGTGGCCGGCCGCTCGCCCTCGGGCAACAGGTCGCCGATCATCGTGGTCAGGGACGAGCCGACATATTCCGCGGCGTCGGGCTGGAAATAGAACAGGTTCTGGTGGCCCTGGGTATAGATCCGCAGCGCCCCGCCGGCCGGTACCGGGTGGACATAATTGTTCTTGGCCAGGATCGAGGCCACCGGAAAGGACAGCCGCGACGAGAAGGTGCCGAACACCGCGTCGACCTGGTCGACATTGATGAAGCGTTCATACTGGTTGATCGCCGTGGCCGGATCCGAGCGGTTGTCGGACACGATCAGGTCGACCTGTTCGCCCAGGATACCGCCGCGGTCGTTGATCAGGTCGACGCACAGTTCGTAACCTTGCTGGTGCTTGGCGCCGGCGATCGAAAAGGCGCCGGTCAGCGGCAGCGAGGCGCCGATCTTGATCTCGGCGGCGGCCCCGGTGGCGACCAGCGCGGCAAGCGCGGTCCCGGTCATCAGGTTGCGCAGTCTCATGGGTCCTCTCCCTCTTGTTGGGCCTCCTCCCGGCCCGTCCCGCCGCGCATGGCTGAGCGATCGTCGATGCGTTCTGAAGCACCCCGTCGATTCCCGGGCAAGCCGGTCTCGCCGGTGGCGGCGGGTGTAGCGCAATCGTTTGCGTAAAGGCTAGCGCCGCAGGAAACGCCAAGTCAAGCCCGTTGCGTCACGCAGCGAAACTCCAGATTTTCAGGGGTAAACCGAGGCCGATACCCGGCGCCGCCGGCCTCGGATCTGCGCCCGCGACACAGGCGCAGACGGAAACCGTTTTCCGGATCAGCCAGGCGAATCGATGGATGCGGGCCAGGCGGACGACCGGTCAGGCGGCGCGCGCCGCGCTCATCGCCTCCAGCGCGGCATCGAGCACATCGAGCCCGGCCGCCGCATCCTGCGCGCCTTCGGACAGCACCCGCCGCCAGCTCCGGGCCCCCGGCTGGCCGTGGAACAGGCCCAGCATGTGCCGCGTGACCTGGTGCAACCGTCCGCCCGTCTCCAGATGGCGCGCGATATAGGGGCGCATCGCGTCAAGCACCTCGACCGGGCCGCGGCACGGCCCGCCGCCAAAGATCACCTCGTCGGCCCGCCCGAGGATCGCATAGGGGTCGTGATAGGCCGCCCGCCCGATCATCACGCCGTCAAGCCCCCGGTCCAGCCAGGCCCTGGCCTGATCGAGGTCGGCGATCCCGCCATTGATCGAGATATGCAGCTGCGCAAAGTCCCGCTTCATCGCCACGACAAGCTCGGGATCGAGCGGCGGAACCTCGCGGTTTTCCTTCGGGCTGAGCCCCTTCAGCCAGGCCTTTCGGGCATGGATGATCACGCGCCGGACCCCGGCCGCGGCGATCCTGCCCAGGAAATCGGGCAAGACGTCGCGCGGCTCCTGGTCGTCGACGCCGATGCGGCACTTGACCGTGACCTCGCGGGGCTGGGCCGCGATCATCGCCGCGCAGCCTTCGGCGACCAGGTCGGGGGTTTTCATCAGAACCGCGCCGAACGTGCCCGACTGGACCCGGTCCGAGGGGCAGCCGCAATTGAGGTTGATCTCGTCATACCCCGCCTCGCCCCCGATCCGCGCCGCCTGCGCCAGTTCCTTCGGGTCCGAGCCGCCCAGCTGCAGGGCGACGGGATGTTCTTCGGGGCTGAACTCGAGCAGCCGCAGCGCCCCGCCCCGCACCAGCGCCGGCGCGGTGACCATTTCGGTATAGAGCAAGGCCTGCCGCGACATCTGCCGATGGAAATACCGGCAATGGCGGTCGGTCCAGTCCATCATAGGGGCACAGGATAATCTAGCGTGTTGATTTATTTGCATTTTTTGTGTATCTTCAAACTGTTGGCGGCGGATGCTGCTACGCTGGAATACGCCCCAATATCCCCGAATTTGCCCCTCTACGACGACTCATTGCACACACAGCGCACACGAAAATGGCCTCCATCACCAAGCTCCCCTCCGGTGCCTACCGGGTTCAGATCAGACGAAAGGGCCGCTACGCGAGCGAGACGTTCCTCCGCCGCGATGACGCCCATCGTTGGGCCCGCCAGGCGGAGACCCGGGTGGATCAGGGGTTAGCGCCGAACAAGTCGTCCGTCTCCCGCCTCCAGACCTTTGGCGACCTCATCGACCTTCATATAACCGATATGTGCGAGGTAGGGAAACCGCCGCGTCGCAGCAAGGCCGCGACACTCACCACGCTCAAGCGCGATCTTGGGAAGGAACGGATCGGTCACCTCGATCGGCAGAAGCTGATCGACTACGGCAAGATGCGCGCCGAGCAAGGTGCCGGTCCGGTGACGCTCGGGATCGACATCGGGGTGATCAAGATGATCATCACCCACGCTGCCGCCGTGCACGGGCTCGATATTTCTCCCGAACCCGTTGATCTGGCGCGTATCGCGCTCAAGCGTCTCGGCCTGATCGGCAAGGGCACGGAGCGGGATCGTCGCCCCACCACCGATGAGTTGAACCGCCTCTTCCGTTGCTTCGATGACAACGAACGCCTGACCCTGCCGATGACACGCATCGTGAAGTTCGCGGTGGCCACCGCGATGCGGCTCGACGAGATATGCCGCGTCGCATGGACCGATCTCGACGTCGACCGCCGGATGCTCCTGATCCGCGACAGGAAGGACCCGCGCAACAAGACCGGGAACGACCAGCGGATCCCACTATTCGCCGCCACGGGGTTCGATGTCTGGGCGTCAGTTACCGAACAGAATTTTCGAGTATGTCAGACCAGTTTGTATTTTTGTTTCAGGAATCTGATCAGTTTCACTGGCCGATTTGCGAACGGGGCGACCTCTTCCAGCGTATCGAGGCCCACTTCTGCCCGGGCCGCCGTCAAGTTGCCAAGATGCGCGTTGATCGAACCCTTTTCGCGATTGGGTAGCCTTGCACAGCAATTCCTGAAAACATCAGAACGCGAAATAGTGGTTCCATTCTTCTTTGACTGAATCGCTTCCTGATAAATTTCATCTGTGATGGCGAATTCCTCATCTTTCCAAAGTTGCGCCATTCGATCCTCCTTTGACGATGTACACGACATATCACTGAGGCAGGCTCTCTGTCGCCCAACGTTTGTTGTCCGGAACACCGGCGTTCGTTCCTCCCTGACGACGCTCCACTGGAGCGTCGCTTCTGCCTGCGGCAGACCGGTCGTCACCCCGTCGCGGGAGCAAACCCATGAATACCGAAATCATCGATGCCGGGCGTGACATCAGCGGCGGCTACAAGCGGGATGTGTTGCGCGGAACGAACGTGGACCGCGTGTCGTCCGAATGGTTCTCGCGGCCGGATGACGAGCGTTATCTGTCGCTCGACGATCTATTCGCGTCGGTCAAAGGCCGGGCGGAGCGGAGCCGGACGCGCACAGTGGAGAGTGCGGCGATCCGGGTCGAGGCACATCGCGACAACCCGGAGAAGCTCGGGCTGGTTCTGCCGGGCGCGGATGAACCCATCGCACCGACGCATTGGTCTTTCGGCCAGATCTCGAGCCTCGTCGGCGCGCCTGCCGCCTATCTACGACAGTTGCCCGCACCGCTGGCGGGCATCAACCTGCAGTACGGGCTGACCAACCACCGGGCCGAGCAGATCAAGACGATGGAGGTCGCGAATGGCCGCACCGAACTGCGCGCCGTGACCGGCCCCGACTACGGGCGTATCTACGACCACGAACTGGTCTCCGCCGTGCAGCGGATCGCGGGCAACGGCACCGGCGACACGCGCTGGAAGGTGCCGGGTGTGCTCGACTGGTCGACCGGCATCTACAACCCGCGCGTGGACGTGACGAAGGAGACGACGACGCTCTACGCCTCTGAACGCGACGTGTTTCTGTTCCTCGTCGATGACCTGAACCCCATCGAGGCGGGGCTGCTGCCCGACGGCTCGCCCGACCTCTACTTCCGGGGGTTTTATTGCTGGAACTCGGAAGTGGGTGCCAAGACGCTGGGCATCGCCAGCTTCTACCTGCGCGCCGTCTGCCAGAACCGCAACCTCTGGGGCGTCGAGGATTTTCAGGAGATCACCATCCGGCACTCGAAATACGCCGCCTCCCGCTTTGCCCATGAGGCAGCACCGGCGCTGAGCCGCTTTGCCGAGTCCTCGCCCGCGCCCTTCATCGACGGCATCCGCGCGGCGCGGGATAAGATCGTCGCGCGGTCGGACCAGGACCGTCAGGATTTCCTGCGCAAGCGCGGGTTCTCGAAGGCGGAGACGGGGCGGATCGTCGAGACGGTGCTGGCCGAAGAAGGCCGACCGCCCGAGAGCGTCTTCGACTTCGTTCAGGGGATCACGGCGGTCGCTCGGTCGAAGCCGCAGCAGGATGCGCGGTTGGTGATGGAGGGGAAGGCGAAGGCGTTGCTGGAGAAGGTGGCGTAGTCGAGATAGTGCCAAGGTGGTTGCAGTCGCAGCCACCTCCGTCGCACCACACCATCAAGGTTCGTTTTGAGCCCATCTTGCATCTTTCTGCACCTGCCACGAGCGTCCGCGCTATTAAATTGGGCCCGCTCAATCGTGCTGCATGGCCAACAGCAAAACCGTCTCACTTCAAACCGTACCGCCACTTCCGAGCAACAAAAAAATTAAAGGAGTCCTTGTCCGTGAGGAAATATTCTCCGTCCTTCGGAAGAAAGCTTTGAATAAATCTTGATACGAGTTCGGGAACAAAGCTCCGGCACAAATCCCCATCCTCAAAATCGTCGGTGACGTAGGCATTAGCTTCTCGAAAAACGCTGCGGCCACCATTCGCACTAAACGAAAAAGCCGCCGGTCTATCTGGATAGTAGTCCGGATGCCAAGCTTCATAACCCCCACCGATGTTGACAATTCCAGTTCTGCAATGCTGAAACCATGCATCTATGCACGATACAAGATACGGCTCAATACTGCTTTCGCTATCATAAAACAAATTATGCCCGTACCAAAGTATTATTCTAGTCCCAAGTTCTAACCTTTCGCTTAGTGAAGCAAACCTTGCCCGGTTTTCAAAAATTTCGATCTTTTCACGATATTTCTTGGATGAAAGGCTATCACTTGAACTCTGAAGAAGTTCTTCAGCATAATCTGGTTCCGATAACTTGATTCGAAAAGAAGGTGCTAACTGAGCTTTCATGTTCGCCTGAGCTGCCAAAACTGAGCGGGACTTTTCTGAGGACTTTCCTAACATCTGATAGTCTTTCCCGACCAAAAATTCACATGGCAAAGGTTGGACCCCCAAGGGGCTATCTGGATCCCTTTGTTGCGGCTTCGAGTATACTACTTTGCTTCCCAAGGGATACTGTTGAGATATTTTGTCAAATATGAGTTCGTTAATGTAAGCGTAGTGGTCAAGACTAATTGTATCATCAACCCTTCCACGAGCTCCGCTTCTTACATCGACCCATTCCTTTAGTTCCGAAGCGATGGGTGACTGGATGGCTTTGCTTAGTAGATGAGTACGAAGCACATCAATGCCCTTCGTCAGGTTGGTCGCGTCTTCAGAAACCGTACTATCATCTGAAATGGCCGCGGCCAAAGAGCGTGCAAGCGCTTTTGGAATAGGGTCGGTCGATGTCGATGGAGAAAGCGCATTGGTTCCGTTAACTGAAACGCCTACGAACTTCGATCTTACGCTTTGAACTTCCTGCAGTGTGCTTCTGTGCATTTCAAGAAGCCGTCCGCTTTCAGCCGCCGTCACTATTGAGGTAACAGTTTCGCCTGAGACTAAGTCGATTGAACGGGTTCTGGTGAGAATACCAGTGTGGCCGCCTTTGTGGACGCCGTGTGAGAGCTCGAATTGAGTTATCGGCACCAAACTGCATACTTGCTTCGAGGCATTCTCTCTTTGCAGCAATAGTGTCAGTTCACGCTCAAGATTGAGCTTGAAGCGTCTAAGATCGTTCAGTTTAGCGACGCGCTCATCAATGGCTAAGTTTGAGAAATCCGTCACCAGCACTACATCCACGTCGCTCGATTTATCGTCAAACCGTTTGCCGCTTTCGTTTACGAGGCTACCAAACAGGTAAGCTCCTGCGATAACTTCAGAGTCGACAATGTTCGCAAATTGCGAAAAAAGAAGTTCGAGCAATGGTTGCCAAACTTGGCTTTGCTTGAGGATTTTACTAGTTTGTTGTGGTTTATTATTCATTTCGAAACCGAGCTAAGTTGAAGCACCGAAGCGCTGAGTCATGGAAGCAGCATTATTTCACAAAGAAACCTTCTTCACGCCCACTGTTTAGCGCCTCATATTAATCTTATCCCTTGGTTCGTGGTGGGCAACTACCAAAAAACGTCTGTGAGTTCGCGCGATGCTACTTTTTTGCACGACATGTTGCGTGACAATCAAACTATCAGACACTGAGTTGATCGCAAACAAGTCTTTGTCCCGTAAGCCGGACCCCTGCGCGGCGAGTATGCGGCGATGGCGTCCCTGAGAGTTAGAGGTAGGCCGGGTTTTCCGTGACGGGTTTGGAGGTCGGGAGAGAGGCTCCCGGCTGGCCTGTCGCGGAGATATCCCGATGACCAAGCAACAGAAGATCACCCTCAGCGCCTCGCGCGA
>OFET01000640.1_pt1 | contig 17681 bp, 19 predicted proteins | sample 1521211 | NCBI WGS metagenome assembly OFET01 (sample SAMN03766358, study PRJEB24113) | microbial mat metagenome | isolation source: enrichment culture HLUCC-A from microbial mat sample contains cyanobacterium...
CCCGCCGCGCTCATCCCATCTTGGATGCTCACGGCAGGCCCACCGGCAAGGTCAGCGATGCTGCTGGATGGCCCCAGTTCATCAGCACCACTTGGGATCTCACTGTCCAGGCCAATGACTTTTGGTATGACGGGCCTGCCTTTGGCCCCGCTAATCAGGACTTGGGATTCTTGTATCTCCACCGTGATACCGGCGCTCACGGGGCGCTCATGGCTGGGGTGAAGGTGGAGCCGCTCACGCAGCACCTCACCGTGGCTCACAGCGCCTTCATTCAGGCGATCTCGCTGGACAGTCGGGAGTGGGCCAGCTTGCCCGGTGCCAATATCGGCGCGGCAACCGGACAGCACACCAGGCCGCAGTGGTGGCTCTGGACGCAGTTTCAGTGGGGCCTCTGGAAGCAGATGGGCTATCGGCGGCAGATTGTTCATCCCATTGGCGCTGAGCATCCGCTTACTTCCCCCATTGGCTATCAGGCATGGCGCGGCACCACCCATTGGGGACAGGACTTTGGCTGTGACATCGGCACCCCGATTGTCGCGCCAGAAGAGGGGCGCGTGACACTCACCGGCTATGAGCCCAAGGGCGGCTTCTTCCTCAGCTTTAGACCGACTGTGCAGCCTGAGCTGGAGATTATCTTTCGGCATTGCTCAGGACTCAGTGCTGTGGCTGTTGACACCGCTGTCAAAGCCGGAGCGGTGATCGGTCGCACCGGCAACAGTGGCACTTCGACTACTGCGCCTCATGCCCACATTGAGGTCACCGTTGATGGCCAGCATATTGACCCGCACTACTACCTGGGGATGAGCCAATGGTTTTAAGAACAGGTTTGAAAGCCGGTTTGAAACCGATTTATCTCGCTTTATTTTCGCTTACTCTGCTGGCTGTGATAGCCGCCAGTGGCGCACTCATGGTGCTTGCAGGCAAAGGCCGAGATGTCTTTCTCTTTGGTGCAGGGGTTGGCCTCGGGATGTCGTTGGTATCAGCCTTGAGTTTAGAGCTAGGGCAGCAGTGGCCAGAGCCTTTAGCCCGAATGCCGTTAGCCGCGATGCCGTTAGCCAACAGACAGGCTGCTGTGGTCAGGGCGATGGCGGCTATTCAGCTGGCAGAGCAACACCCGCACCTGCTGTTGAACCACTACCGCACACCCCAACAGGCCAGCGATATTCACCTAGAGCTGGAGTGCAGACGCCTCCTCGACCGGCTCCATCTGCTCTTAGCGGGCGCTGTCACTGACGAGGGCTACTGCCATTACTGTGCAGAACTCAATGCCCATGCTGACGATTGCCCAGTGCCTGCTGCCCAGCGGCTCTACTGCCAGGGCAAAGACAGACGGGTGCCCTGGCGGGAGTTCAAGAAGTCCCTGCCGCTGGATGTCATTCAGTAGCTGTCATTCAGTAGCTGTCATTCAGTAGCGGCTCAAACAACTGTTCAAATAACTGTTCTTAATTCTCAGGAGATTTTCCAGCATGGTGGCCACTTTCCCTGATTCCAACTCTACTCGCACTTCCACTCGCACTACACCCCAATTGCCCTATCTCAAGCCCTGCTCACCAGCTCCAGGAATTGCCAGAGGTATGGCAACCGACAATACAACGGCTACGACGACTTCGCTTAATCCGCCCCCTCGCCTCAACAAACGCCGCCAACGCCTGCTCGCACTGCTGTGGGGCACTGCCCAAGCCGCCGCCATTTCTCTCGGGCTATGGGCATCGGCGCTGCCCCAGAAGCAGCCAGTGGCGGTTGAAGCTGCCGCTACTCACAAAACCGATGACCTGTGGGAAGCCCTCGGCTCTGAGACCCTCGCTCAAGTCCTCCTAACGGCCAAAGAACAACAGACCGACGCCGCCCTGGCTGAGGCCAAGCAGGCACGATTGCAGGCACGATTGCAGGCGCAGCAGCTCCGGCTCGACGCTGAAGCCCAGGCGCAAACGCTCACCAAGCAGGCGGCTCAGCAGGCTAGAGAGAAAACAAAAGACGCGGTTCGACATGCCGATCTCATTGCCTTAGATGCCACCTACATCGGCGCAGAGCAGGTGATTTATGCCGAGGCTGGCGCTGATGTCTCCCTCAAGTTTGCCGCTCGCATTCAGTGCAAAGATGGCCGCTTTGGCGAAACCGCTGTCGCCGCACCCCTGGACTCTCGCATTACCCCTCGGGAGGTGCGCAATCTCGCTGCTTGTTTTCCCAGTGTGGAAACCCCTGCCGGGAAACCCATTGGTCAAGCCGGGGAGTGGGGCGTTGCTTTCTTCCAACTGAAATAGTCACGCGCTGACAGACGCCAGCACCAGAGCGCTTGGCTCTGACTGCTGTCCTCTTGTTTTAGAGCACAGAACTCGTCACCTGAAATCCATTTAGCACTTTCCACGCTTCCCAGACGCCGCTCTCTCGGTGCCTGAGAGTCCCTGATGCCGTTTTTTATCTATCCCCATTCTTCATGAGGTCATTTACCGATGATGCTTTCTGCTCTCGCTGAGCTGCCAGCGCCCCTCTCGCAGCACTTACAGACCTTCGTTGAACAGCGCCCTGACTGGACGCAGGAGCGTATTCTCAGCAGTGCCCTCGCTTTGTTTCTCTTGCAGAATGGCGTGAGCGACCGCGCGGTTTCTCAGGTCTATTTGCAGGCTATGTTCGGCGATCTCTTTGTCCCTGCTAATCAACCCGGTGAACGCGCATGACCCGTGAATCTTGTATTGCCCATCCCCCTCAGCAACTGCTTGCTATCATCCGGCAGGACTACTACCTCCTCACCGGGCGCGATACCTGCGCTGCCGCCCTACTCAATATCTTTGAGTACTGGGCCAATGCCGCCATTGCCCATGACCCCACTCTCGAAAGACCCTGGCTCGGCGAACGACCCATTCGGGAGTTTGAGCAAATGCTCCTCGGCATTGCCACCGACAAGCAGATCCGTAAGCGCCTCCTATGGCTTGAAGAACTCGGGTTTATTGAAACCAGGGCTCCAGCTAAACGCGGTGCGGCTAAAGCCTACCGACTGCGACTGCCTGAGCTACAGACGGCCCTCTCTCGCCAAGCAGCCGAGGCAGAACAAACGCTGGGGTCAAACAACCGAACATCCTTCGGTCAAATGACCGACGCAGACAATACCCTTCGGTCATTTGACCCAACCGCCTCCGGTCAAATAACCGACACTCCTTCGGTCAAACAACCGATGCCCCTTCGGTCAAATGACCGAGCTTTAAAGAAGATCTCTCTAGAATTTAAACCAGAAGAAAAGCTAGAAAAGAAAAAAGAAATCTTTTCTGTTTTGGATTCAAAGCTCGCTTTGCCTGCTGCGCAGACTTCAGCCACAGCAAGTGCGCCCATCCAGATCGGCACTGTCGCCTACGCGCAGCCACCGGAGACGATCGATCTCGCTGAGCTGTGGGAGCAAAACACTGGCATGGCCAAACAGCAGGTGCGTTTTCTCGCACCACTGCACAAGCGCCCTGAGATGGTCGCCCATGGCGTTGGCCATTGGTGGATTGGGCCTGGGCTCAATGACTTTGATCCGCATCTCATCCAAGCTTGCCAGAACCGCAAGCGCAAGTTTCAGCAAGCGGATACCCTCGCCGATGCCAAGACCTTCATCAACAACATGATTCGCAATGGCGATTGGGCCAACTTTGCCCTCCGCTGTGATGAGGCGCTGGCACTGCGACAGCGGGATACACGGCTGTCGGTGGCCGCAGCTGAGGGCGTGCCAACGGCAACAAACCGCAGTCCTTTCGAGCGCTCTTTTGCGGAAAGGCGAGAGTCTGCCCTGGGGCTCGCGCGGTTCAAGCTGGCGCAGGGGCTGACGGAGCAGGCAAGGGCGATCGCGCAGCAGTTTGGGCTGGCGGCTGCTGAGATGGGGCTGACGGAGGTACACCCGTTGCCTGAGCAAATGTTGAGTGCGGCTTAAGGTCGTGTTCTGGTGGTTGTTAGGCGGCACCGAAAGCGCCACGCGCTAGCTCTATGGCCCAGATGATTCCCGAAGCCATCCCCAGCAAGGCAAGGCAAGGTTTTGCTAGGGATTGAAGAAAGACTACGATGCGGTAAAGCAGGCGTCACCTTAGAGGTCAGCAACGGCCAAGCAGAAGGTCAGAGCAATTGATTGAAGAGGCTCAGTGGCAGATGTTTGGGCGGGCTGGAATTAACCTGTTAGCCAAGCGCTTCATCCTGACCTGAACGTATTTTCGCCCTATTTGTGTGGATCACCAAAAGTTGCCATGAGCCCTTTGACTTGTAGACCCTAAAGCAGCGAAGCTACGAAATGGGGCAATTTAGTTCGCTTTTATTAGGTGGTTAGCTGCGCCCCCGGCAACTAAGCGAGGCAAAGTAGTCACAATGAAGCCAAAGAAAGTGGTAAGTACGTTAACATCTACTTGGTCAATTGAAGAGACGAAACAGTGAGCAGAGTCGTTCTAACAACATGGGGGTCGCTAGGCGATCTGCATCCTATGCTGGCGCTCGGATTAGAGTTGCGTAGCCGTGGACACGACGTCATCTTTGCAACGCCAGAATACTATCAGAATAAGATAGAGCAGTTAGGATTCGCATTCCACACTATTCGCCCCAACTTACCAGAAGACCCTGCGACGATCAGCCGGATTATAGATCTCAAAAAGGGTACAGAAGTAGTTCTCAAAGAAGTTATTCTAAGTGCAATTAGAGATACATACCAGGATTTGCTAGCGGTCGCGCAAGATGCCGACTTCATGGTTGCTCACGAGATAATCTTCGCTGCGCCTATAGTTGCTGAAGTCTTGAACATGCGCTGGGCTAGCTGTACGCTAGTACCCGCAGCCTTCTTCTCGGCATACGACCCGAGTGTAATCGCAGCCTATCCAGGGCTAGCAAAACTGCGTAGGTTAGGGCCAAGTGTCAATCGACTGGTTATAAATTTAGCAGACATAGCGACTAGATCTTGGGGGAAGCCGCTGTACGAACTGCGCAAGCAGCTAGAACTTCCACCTATGCGCAACTCTATCTTGGGTCATAGTAAGTACTCACCCTACCTAGTGTTGGCACTGTTCTCTTCAGTCTTTGGCAAGCCGCAACCAGACTGGCCCTCGAACTCAATTACAACAGGTTTCACTTTCTACGATGGAGAGCAAGAGAGAATATTATCGTCAGAACTAGAGACTTTCCTCGAAGCAGGCGAGCCGCCTATCGTTTTTACGCTCGGCTCGGCAGTAGTCGGTGCGCCAGGCGACTTTTACGGGCAGAGTGTACAGGCTGCTACCGGGCTAGGTCGGCGGGCTGTGCTGCTGATAGGAAAGAATGCACCGCCTGAAGAACTACCGCAGAACATGTTTGCTTGTGAATATGCACCTTACTCACAGCTCTTCCCCCGCGCTTGTGCTGTTGTACACCAGGGTGGAATTGGAACAACTGCGCAAGCGCTGAGAGCAGGCTGTCCAACTTTGGTAGTGCCCCATCTGGTCGATCAACCTGACAATGCAGCAAGGCTAGAGCGATTAGGGACTTCTCGCACACTGGCTCGCAGGGACTACTTAGCACCACGGGTAGAGAAAGAGTTGGCCCAACTACTCGATGAGCCTAGCTATCAGCAAAAAGCGAATGAGGTAGGACTGGTAATAGGAGCAGAGAGCGGCACGAAGTCTGCCTGTGATGTAATCGAGCAGCAGCTTGAAAAAGCGCTGCTAGCCAGACCGGGATGAGTTGCACAAACCATCCTATCTCAATACTCCTAAGACCTTCTAGAAAAGGCTTTCTGAGACATGTAATAAGACACGCTTTCTAAGGGGACAGAAAGGTCTAAATTTTGAGCCTGTCAGATGCAGCTTAATTCTCGCTTTGAGTCTCTTCGCAGCAGTATTTAGTCGACCCTGAAAAACTACCCCTGTCAAGGTGACCAAATGTACTACCCCTAATTTATGGACGTTTCAGCGACCGGGCTTCTGAAATCAGAAATTCAGGCTCACTATCTGTTTTTCTTTTAAGAAGAATAAAAAGTTCCGAAGCTGTAAAGTCCCATTCCCTCGTTGGTCGTCACTCTAAAGTTTGTCCAGCCATATGAAGTTTATGGAACTAACTGTACTTCTTACCAGTAAAAAATCCACAAAATTTGTGATCGTCTCGACTCTCACCGCAAACAAGTCCAAGCCACCCACCCCGAAATCATCATCACCGGCATGTACAATCTGCTCGAAAAACTCCGCACAGGCGAACCCTTCACCGACGCCGACCGCGCCCATAAACAAACCCTCGAAGGCATCATCACCCCCGAAGAAACCATCATCGAACCCGTAAAACAGAAAAAGTGGCCAACCCAGCCCACAGAGAACAACTTGCCGCCATTCGCGACTTGCTGCGCACCACCCCCGGCGAATGGAGCGCCAAACAAATCGCCGTCTAATTCACCGGCAACATCACCTAAGCAAAACTCAAAGCCATCACCACCAACCTCGAACACCTCGAATGGTTCGGCCTCATCCTCCGTGACGACACCGGCAGCATCCCCCACGGGAACTACGCCGAATCTACTCAAGCTGCCTAGCTCACTACATTATTCTAATTATTTAAAATGCAAGCAAGTAAAAAATCTGAGTTTCTCGCACTTTATCAAGAATTTTCTGAAGATTATCCTCTAACTGAAAAAGGAAAAGAGCATGTTTCTGCCTATTCTAAACATCGGCAACAAGGACAGCAGAACTATCGAGAAGTTGAAGCGGTTGCTGCGAGAGGCGAAGATATTACCGACCTCGTTTTACTTAAGTGGATTCCTTATTCGGATACACCCGCTAATCGTGAGCGAGAAGTTTGGATACACCATGCTCCCTGTGTTACAGGCGACTTAGTCAAAAAGTCTGAAAACAACGGGAATACCGTTGATTGGGCAGAAACAGCAAAGACAATTTTTCAGTTCGTTAAGCACTGTAATGACAATCCCGCTGATTTGGAAACAGCTTGTCAAAACTATGAAACATCGCCACACTCAAAAGGCTTTCAGACAGGTTACCTAACTCCGATACTCAACGCCCTCCGCCCTGATGATTTTTTGCTGATAAACAGCAAATCTCAGCGGAGCATCAATTATTTTACAAATAGTAATTATTCAACAAAGATTGCCAACTATCCTCAAATTAATGACGCAGAACGTCAGCTTGTAAATTCTATAGCTTCAGATATGCGGGCTATTTGGGACTCAGAACTTAGAGACGACGACCAATTTGATATCTTTTGCCACTGGTTAACGGCTATAAAAAAACACACCCTTAAACCACCGAAATACTGGAAAATTTCACCAGGTGATGGCGCTTGGCAATGGGACGAATGCCGTGATAATGGCTTTATCGCATTAGGATTCAGTGAGCTAATGGATGTGTCCAATCTTAGCCAGCAAGAATTTAATGTACAGCGTGACAAAATTATTAATCAATATCCTGAACTTAATTGGAACAAGGACGGAGGTGTGAATCAAGTATGGAAGTTTTCTCAAATTAGTGAAGGTGATCGCATCGTCGCAAATCGGGGTATTTCAGAAGTCGTTGGCATCGGTACCGTAACAGGTGCTTATTACTATCAACATGATGCAGAAAAGCAGCGACATCGCTTGCCAGTCCATTGGGACGATACGACTGTACGCTCTTTCAATTTCCCGAAAGGGTGGGTAAAAACGTTGATCCCCTTAAACGCCAATCGATTTAGTGATATTTTACAGGCTCCTAAGATTCAGGAAGGGATGACTTTGATGGGCAAAGGGGACGTAAGTATTCAACCACCTAATGAAACCTACACCTTAACCCAATGCTCAAAAGATACCTATATTGATGAAGCCTTGTTGCATTCATGGGTATCGGCTACTAACCGCAAAAAGCAGGCTATTCTATACGGCCCACCTGGGACTGGCAAAACCTATCTGGCTCAACGACTCGCTCGCCACCTACTTAGCGAAGGGGACGGCTGCAAAGAGATCGTTCAATTCCATCCTGCCTACACTTATGAAGACTTCATTGAGGGAATTCGACCCAAACAAGGCGAAAATGGCGGTTTAGATTATCCCGTTGTGGCCGGACAATTTATCAACTTTTGCGAAAAAGCTCGCAAGCGTCAAGATACCTGTGTCCTCATCATCGACGAAATCAATCGTGCTAACCTCGCCCAAGTATTTGGCGAACTCATGTACCTGATGGAATATCGCGATCACGAAGTTACTCTACCAAGTGGTCGCACTTTCAGCATTCCAAACAACGTCCGCATCCTCGGCACCATGAACACCGCCGACCGCTCCATCGCTTTGGTAGATCATGCCCTCCGGCGACGTTTTGCCTTTCTACCGCTATACCCTAACCTGCTGGGACTTGCGCAATTCCATGCCGACACCGACTTTGCCGTAGATGGATTAATTCAAGTACTCACAGATGTTAACCAGTCAATAGGCGATCTCCAGTATCAGCTAGGCACCTCATTCTTCCTGCAAAAATCTCTCAAAGACGATCTTCAAGCCATTTGGCAAATGGAAATTGAACCCTACCTAGAAGAATATTTCTTTGATCAACCTGATAAGGTCAAACAGTTCCGTTGGGACGCTATTAAAACCCAGCTACAAGCATGACCCCAAAAATTATTGAACTCAAAGAGTATCAAGCTACCAAGTTACCGGCTGCTGATCTTTCCACTGAGCTAGGCGAAAAGCTGTGGAAAACTTATGGCAGCAAAGGCATCGACGTTCAATTCCCAAATCCTCGTACTGCTAACCAATGGGAAATCAAATCTGAAGGGCAAGTCGGCCACATTCCTCTCTCTCCAGAAATTGCCCTGAGTCTTCAGCCAAAAGTATCACTCGGCAATCTCTTTGCCATGCTGGAGTATGCCTACAACCTAAAAAGCTTTCGCTTTTTAGACGGCTGGAGCCACTGCAATAGCCTCAACGACTTCTACGAACGTCTCGCTGACGTGCTAGCTCGTCGCATTCTCGACCGTACCCGCCAAGGACTCTACCGTGCTTACATAAACAAAACAGAACGACTCACCTGCTTGCGAGGTCACCTTAACCTCGCCCATCAAATTCGCCGCCCTTGGGATATCAAACCCTCATGTCACTATCAAGAACAAACCGCCGACATTGAAGACAATCAAATTCTCCTATGGACACTGCGACAAATTATCCACCACGGCCTTGTTCGCGAGCCGGTTTCTATCAACGTGCGCCGCGCTTATCAAGCCTTGCATGGCACGATTAGCTTAGAGTCTTTCAGCGCTCGGGACTGCAAAGGTCGCACCTACCACCGCCTAAATGACGACTATCAAACCCTTCATGCCCTCTGCCGCTTTTTCTTAGATCAAACTGGGCCGAGTCTTCAGCAAGGCGATCACCGCATGTTGCCCTTTTTGGTAGACATGAATCAACTCTTTGAAAGCTTCGTAGCAGAATGGCTGAAAGCGCACCATGAGGACTTACGAGGTTACGGCCTTAAGCTCAAAGCCCAAGAAACCGTGCGACTCTCCGACTCACTCAGCTTCAGAATCGATTTAGTATTAGTAGACATCACGACTGGTAAAACCCGCTATGTTCTAGATACCAAGTACAAAGCGCCTAAGTCTCCGTCAACCAATGATGTGCAGCAAGCGATCGCCTACGCTGAAACCAAAGACACTACAGAAGCCATATTGATTTATCCCGAAGAGTTAGTGCAACCCTTAAACACTAGACCTAATAAAGTTCGAATCCGAAGCTTGGCCTTTGAGATCGCTAATGATCTCGACCAAGGCGGCGGCGATTTCATCCGTCAGCTTCATTCCTGAAATACATCCTAAATATTGTCCTAAAATGTCGAGCCTGATCTACCGTCGCATGACCACTTTTATCTTCTCCGAACGACCAAAAATCAAATCAGGACTTAGGAATTCTGATTGAGATTCCTATTCAATCCTACGAGTCAGGACAAACGTCCTCGTAGACAGTGCCCATTTGTAGCGGTGTACGGATGTATTTGCACACCGCTACTTACTTGACCCGTTGTGCTGTGAAGGTTTCACCGAGATCTCCATATTCTAGCCAAGTGAGAAACGCTATATATTACGATTTATTGACATCATGTCAATATAGTATCCACTCGTGTTGAGCCTCAATCCTCAACCGATTATTCTGGGGGAAACTCTCAAACTTCACCACAAAAATGGATAAGTTCACGATCACAAGCCTTAAAAAGCAGCTTGGTCAAAAAACGAAAGCAGAACTCATTGAGGAAATTGCCCTACTGTGTAAAACCTTTCCTCAAGTCAAAGAATATTATCAAGCCCAAGGCGCTAACATCCAAGACATCGCCAAAAAATATAAAGACCTTATCCAAAAAGAATTTATCGGCAGTAAAACCAGACCCCCCCAAGCCAGAGCCTCGGTCGCTCGCAAAGCCCTCAACGACTTTAAAAAACTAACCAACGAGCCAGATCTCATCGCTGACGTCATGATGACTTATGTAGAAAGCCTAGTCGCCTTCAATACAGAATATGCACCCGATGTTGAAGATTACTACGTTCGCGCCGAAAACATGTTTGAAACTGTTTTAGCACTCATCCAAAAGCATCAGATGACTGAACAATTTCAACTGAGAGCCTACGACGTTATGAAATATGCGACAGAGGGGTGGGGACACCAAGAGTCACTAGAAGAGCGCTATCAGGAGATTTATGATAGGCGCGATCACGTTTAATTCCAACGCGACAAGTTCAAACGCGATAAACCATACAAGCCACTGCGTGAGAATAATGTTCGCCCAACCGAGTGCTAAGTAAATTGGCATAATTAAATCGTAGATACTGCATTGGGACACACCTTTAGAAGCGAATTGGCAAAATGTATCCATTTGGCAAAGAACTATTAGGCATTGGGTTGCTAGCGCTCTCCATCTACGCAGGCTTTTCCAAAGCCCCCTGGTGGAGTATTCCTCTATTAGCCCTGCTCTTTACAGCCGCTTATATTCAAAGTAAGTGGTACTTGTGGAGCGATCTGTTCCAGCAGCGACAGCTCAAACTATTGCAATCTTTCCTTATCACTTACTGATTCAAGCCCTGGTTGTGTCTATTCTCTACTCGATAGGCAGGGGAATGGCGCTATTGTTTGGCTAGTGCCCATGTTGCAAAAAGCAGGAGAGGCAGAACGCAGATAGAGACCCACCAATACTTACAGCGCCAAATCTTTTCCTCAAAATAGACAGGCACTAACCCCTTTAAGGAATAAATATTTCCTTTTGTTGTATTTTTGGAGAATATCAGGGTAACATTGTTGACCGTAAAGACTTTTGGCAAATTATTTCTATGTCAACCACTGTATTGCCTCACCTCCAGAGCATTGAGGCTGAACTCGCTGCGCAAGCAACTCAGCTCGAAGCTCAAATCGCCTCAGTTCAGGAGAAACTCGCTGGCATCCGCGCTGTCATGCCCATGTTCTCACAGACCAGTGACACCAGCGCTTCAGTCGGCACAGCAACAGCTTCAACTAGCGAATCGTCTATCGCAGAAGATGAAGCTGTAGATGAAACCATCGCCTCAGATGAGCCAGAAGCTGAAACCACTGTCGTAGCAGAAGCACCCGCACCCGCACCCGCACCGGCAAAGGAAACAAAGCAGAAGAAAACCGCGCAAAAGAAAGCCGCTACGCCCAAGAAAACCGCTGCGAAAGCACCTGCGAGCAAGAAAGCACCTGCTAAAACAACGACTGCTGCAAAGGCACCTGCGAAGAAAGCGACTGCTGCAAAGAAAGATGGTCGCACGGCTTCCTGGCAGAAGTACACTCGCCCAGGTGTTAAGAACGAGTCAATTCCTGATGCCGTCAAGCTGATTCTGGCAACGCAGCCAAAGAATGACTTCAAGATTGCTGATGTCATGACCGCACTCTTTAAGGACGATATGCCCAAGTCTCAGTACTTGAAGGCTCGCAACCGTATCTCCAATGTCCTCTCAGGCGGCGTTCGAGCCGGTGATTGGTATAAGGGCGAGCGCGGCACCTACCGCATGACCGCTGCTTAAGCGGTAGAGCTCAATGGTCTAACAATTTCTCTGTGATAAAACCGCTTCATTCCAATTACTTAAAAGGTAACTCATGAACAAAGGTGAATTAATTGACGCGGTTGCCGCTAAAGCTGAGGTCTCCCAAAGGGATGCTAATGCCATTGTAACGGCGGCTATTGAGGCGATCATGGAAACTGTCGCCAGTGGCGATAAAGTTACCCTAGTGGGCTTCGGTAGCTTTGAGCCTCGTGAACGCAAAGCTAGAGAGGGACGCAATCCTAAAACCGGCGACACCCTCAAGATACCAGCAACCACCGTGCCTGCATTCTCTGCGGGCAAGGGCTTTAAGCAGTTGGTCGCATCGGCCTAGCGTTTGGCTTTGCTCGCGAATAGGCTGATGAGCAGCGGGTTACAGGTGACTGTGGCTCGCTGCTTTTAAAGGCAGCAATTGAAACGTTAGCACCTGACCAGCCCTTATCTACAAGCTTTTGTAGCCGCTGTTACTGAAGCTAGCCATCTATTGACCAGAGCTACCTACATCCGCCGCACTTGACGTTACAAGCTGGCTCACAACCATGCCCAGCAAAATAAAACTCGCACCCACTAACCCACGAACGCCAATGGTTTCATGCAGCAATAAGAAGGCAAACAACAGAGAAAAAACTGGCTCTAGCGTATAGATCAAAGCGGTCTCATAGGCTGATACATTTTTCTGGGCAAAAGCTTGCCCCCAAGTCGTCGCAGCAGTTGCTATCACACCCAAATACAGCACAATGACAAAGATATTAAGATGAAAAATCGGCATTTGCCCTTGCGAAAACCGCTCTGAGAGCGCCCAAATCAGCGCAAAAAATGCGACAGTCACCATCTGCACCCCTGTAAGCTTGATGGCGGCATGGCGCTGCGCCACCGAGTCGAGCAATAGAATATAGACGGTGTAGCTCAAAGCACAGACAACCATCCACAGATCGCCCACGGCAAAGGTACCATTTTCTAAAGACATTAGCCACAGTCCGAAAAGGACGATCGCCCCCGAAAACAGTGCCTTGATTGAAAACTCATGCCCGACCAATGGCCCCAGCAAAGGCACCATGACCACATTTAGACCGATCAAAAATCCGGCTCGATTAGCGGCAATGGTCTCTAACCCAATGTTTTGGGTGGCGAGGGATAAAAAAAAACTGCGCCTAGCAGCACCCCATCTTTTACCAGCGAGCGATCTAGCGGAAAGACAAAGGGCATCAAGATAATGGCAGCGCAAAAAAATCGGCCAAAGGTCAGCAGTCCTGGAGAGAGATCTTCTAAAGAAAGCTTAAGCAGTGGAAAGGTCGTTCCCCAAACGAGGGCAATGAGTGATAGTGTCACCAGTCCCTGTATACGCGGATTTTTAAGGGTATCCATGTTGCCTATTGCTAATCTTCTCTTCCCTCACTATAGTCTGAGTTAATGACAATCTGAGTTGTGTTTATTCGGCTGAGATAGAAGAGCAAATGCAGCGTTACTATCAGTCACTGAGCGAGAAATGGCAAATCCAGTTAACATTGACTCAATTATTTAATCCTCGATCCTTACACAATTGCGATCTCCCTCATGATCTGGCAGGTCTTGCAAACTTGGAAGCCGTAGGCATAATGAAGCGGTGCCCTCTATTCCTTTATTCACAACGACTTCGCCTGCTCTATGGCTCAGATGATTCCCGAAACCATCCCCAGCAAGGCAAGCAAGGGCGAAGAGCTGTTGTTTAAGGTGTTGCAAGAGCGACTACCAGAAAATTATCTGGTCTGGTACGAGCCCACCATCAAAAGACTATTGCCTGATTTTATTATCCTTGGCCCAGCCTTTGGACTACTGATTCTCGAAGTGAAGGGCTGGTATGCCGGGAATATCGAACTCGCTAGCCACGACTTTTTTCAACTGCGACGGGAAAGAGAAGGGAAAACCAAAATTGAAAGCCACGCCAATCCCCTCAAACAAGGCCATGGCTATTTTTCTACTGTAGCGGACAAGATGGCAGGCTTTCCCTTGCTCTGTCGGCCAGATAGCAACTATCAGGGGACGCTCGCTTTCCCCATTGGCGTTGGCGCTATCATGAGCAATATCACAGCCGCTCAGGCCCGAGAGCACGCGCTGTATACCGTCCTAGAGAAACCGGCTGTCGCCTATCGCGATGAACTCTTGGACTGGGCAGACTTCTCTAGCGGTGAGCTCATTGCCCGATTGAAAGGCATGTTCAAAACAGACTTTGCCTTCCCACCGCTGACAACCGACCAAATCAGCACCATCAAAGGACTCCTGCATCCCGTCACGATTGTTCGTGAGGTGCCTGCTATCGCCAGCAGTCTGCCACCTGAAGTAGATGAACCCCTGCCCACTCATGCCACTCGTCTGCTGAGCCTCGATCTCGAACAGGAACGACTAGCTCGCACCATGAAAGCTGGCCACCGCGTCCTTTCTGGCGTTGCTGGTTCGGGCAAAACGATGATTTTGATTGCCCGTGCCAAAGCCCTGGCCAATAGCCTAGAGCCGCAACATATTCTAATTTTGTGTTTCAATATCACGCTGGCTTCTCACTTGCGCTCTTTGCTCCACAGCGATTCGCGCAATCCGCAGTATCAAGAGTGCATTGAAGTGCTGCATTTCCACGGCTGGGCAAAGTCTTTCTGGAAGCGCTTACCAAGTCCCAAATCTTTCAAAACTGAGGAAGCCTACAATCAGCACCTCGGAGAAAAGGTGTTGGCACATCTCCAAAAGCTGAAGGAAGAAAAGCGATGGGATGCTGTGCTCGTGGACGAAGCGCATACTTTTGACAAAAGTTGGTTTCCCTGTTGTGTAGCAGCGCTCAAAGATACCGAAGAGGGCGATCTGATGATCGTGAGTGACCGCAATCAGGGACTCTACAAACGCCGGGAGTTTTCTTGGAAGTCCGTCGGGGTGAACGCCATAGGGCGTTCCAAAAAGCTGGCGCAAAACTATCGCAATACCCAAGAGATTCTATCGGCGGATTGGGATGTGCTCAAGCCGTCAAAGGCAAAGGCAGACAGCGCTTTTCTAGCCGTAAAACCGAGTGCGGCGCTGCGGCATGGCCCAATGCCCGTCTTTCGCTCAGCACCTTCTAAGTGGGAATCTATTGACCAAACGCTCGCTCAGGTGCAGGCGCTATGCGAGGCTGGCTATAGTCTCTCGGATATTGCAATTGTCTACAAATACATTAGCCATCAGGAAGCAGCCGCATTTCACCTTTTGATTGAGGAGATGAAAACAAAAGGGATGAAGCCCTATTGGATTACAGAGAACGCAGAGGCCAAGCGCACTTACGATAGCCAGCGCCCAGGCGTGCGGATTGTCACGGCACTCTCTTCATTGGGGCTGGAGTTTAAGGCGGTTCTGCTGCTGTGGGTTGAGCAGTTTTGGGGCTGTCACGATAGGGATGTGGCAAAAGCGGAGAGCGAGCGGCGGCAGCTTTATGTTGCTATGACTAGAGCACAAGATGAGCTGCATTTGTTCGCAGGCGGACAGACGCGAATTGTCAAAGAGCTGCGAGAGAGTGGGAACTTTCTGTTGCTGTGAGGGCGTTGGAGGGGGTTCTATGGGTAGGAGAGAAAGAATAAACTTCAGCCGTTCGGCAGCATGAATCAAGCAGGCAAATCAAAACAACCCATGACCATCATCGCTCCAGAGAAAGTCATCAGCACCATTCTTAAGCACGACTCAAAGGTGACCAGCTACAAGATAGCGCTGCTGCGGGCCATCAACGATGTCGTCCTGACCTACCCGGACTTGAGAACCCACAAGTCCCCTGTCGCAGTGCCGCTGAAGCTATTAGCGAAGTAATCTTGTGAAACTCTTGCGATGAAAAACCTTTTTCTAGATATTGTGACAGAGCTTCCATTCGTTATCTTCATAGATCAATCGTAGCCAGTCACGTCCGAAAGCACTAAATTCTCTATACGGCAACGTTGCAGAACGCCCATCGGATGATCTGATAGTAACGTTGCCGGTGATAGCGACAACAGCTCTTCCTTCGCTGGCCTCGTAATATTTTGTCTCGTAGTATAGCTGAGACATATCTACAGAATATATGCTGGATGAAATTTGCAGATATGCGTTAAGAAGAGCTACACCTTGTCTGAGTTCGTCAGAGCTACCTACCGCTCTTTCTGCGATAGCTCTTTCCCTTGTGCAGTAATAGTTGTTGATTGAATTGAAATCACCACTTTGAAGAGCTTGATGGAGTCTTGCTGTTGTATATTCTGGACCGTTAAACTGCCTACCTTGGTTCGTTTGCACTGATTGTGCTTGTACTTCTTGAGTCAATAAAATTGCTGAACATACTACAAAACTAGTCAGAAAAAGGCTGGTAATCCGTGAGCAGAAAAATATCTTCATTTATACCTTTATTTGTACTATAAGCCTACGACCTGTTCAACCTATCCTAAAATGCCAGTGTTTTAGACAAAGCTCACACAGTTATTATTACTCCGACAACCTAATAGGCCAACTGATTGCGGGTTTCTCCAGCAGGCGAATTTGGCTAAAAGCCTTCAGATACTTGCTATTCCACCGATCAAACCCAAAAGACCTTAGTTTGATTAGGTTGACAGTCTATAGGCGTAACAATGGCTCAATCTCAGGCAAGGCAAGGGATACCCACACATTTGACCTTAGAGCAGTTTAAGGAATTTGTCTTGCCCCATTTGCATATTGGGAGTCGTGGCCCGCAGCCGCAGCTCTCTTTGCACGCGATCTTCAACTATATTCTGAAACTTCTGTACCTTGGCTGTCAGTTTGACTTATGGGCAATGGGCCGAGGATGCTGGTGATGGTTCGTTGCCGTCCGGATTGGGTGCCGCTTGCTGTTTCGATAAAAAAAGGCCGATTTCAGGACTCACTTGTTCGAGAATGTGACTGCGAACAACCCTCTCAATACCTGCTAAGGTATTCAATTGCTCAGGATCACTCTCTTCATACAGTAGAGCTGCGATCTCGCGGGCATAAGCTTTGATTTTGGCTTGCTTATCGGTATCCATTGAGTACATCCCTGGAGTAGGTGCTAATCAAAGCTTAGCAATGGTCAGAAAAATTGAAGCTAAGTATTTATACTTAGTGCAAAAGCGGGATGCACTCTCCTCAATTCCTCAACTAACTGCGCTCTTGTCCTGGTCAGCAGGCGTTGATGCTCTACCTGTTCTGTAGGTATACGAATCCCTTTTAGCCGTCCGGCTTCGAGCAGAGAGGCAATCTTTTGTGCATCTCGTTTGAACGAAAGGAATTGATTACCACCTCGACCACATTCTGCCAATAGCTATTTACCCCACCAACGAGCTATGGAACCTCGTGCCTTCTGATCCCAAGTTCAACTCTCACCAAAAGCGAGACCGATTGCCAACCGCTGAAAGACTAGCGATCGCGCGGCCTCATTTAGGCCAAACCTATAGGCAGTATGGCAAATCTGCTAGCCTCGCAGGCGTTCTCATAGAAGATGCTGTCCTGCGCTTTGCACGTCTTCAGTCAGAGACAACCTTTACTATTGGGTTAGCATTGGCTGTTATAGATTTAGTCGAAGAAGTCGCTGAATTGAGAAATCTAGCGAGGTTCTGATGAATTTTAGTGATTGAGAGCTGAATGGATGTTAATGATGGATAGCGTATAATGCTAACAACTGACTCGTTATCTATCTATGAACGACTCTCAAACTGAGCAACGGCTAAACGACATAGACCAGCGCC
>OFET01000641.1_pt1 | contig 17619 bp, 13 predicted proteins | sample 1521211 | NCBI WGS metagenome assembly OFET01 (sample SAMN03766358, study PRJEB24113) | microbial mat metagenome | isolation source: enrichment culture HLUCC-A from microbial mat sample contains cyanobacterium...
ATAAAGTTATTTCTGACTCTAAACCCGGGTGCTACTGAAGATGGGGTGACGTCGGGTGGAAGATATGTAGAACGTACACTTACACGCGGTGAAAAAATAGAAGACAACGACTTACCCGCGATCGCAAAGAAATACCGCGAGTTCTGCAACACGGGGGATGTCTCTCAATGAGTCGTAGCTTCCAGTGTAAGGCAGTACCTAGCTCTTGGTTGAGAAACAACGGAAGGCGTCTTGATTGCGGGCCTTACATGTCTGGCGCTGCGGAAATTCGTGAACTACTGAAAAAGCATAAGACGAATTTTCTTCAAGAATTGACGCAGGGTCATGCAGGAGGAATTTATAACGGGCCTCAGTTCGTAAGAAATTATGTTGTCAGTAAAGGTCACGGCGTTCCCTTTTTGACAACAACCTTTATGATGCAGGCGGACCTGAGCCGTTTACCTCTTCTAAGCAAAAAGGATGCTTTATCGAACAAACTTAGTTATCTCAGAGTTGAGCAAGGTATGACGCTCATCACTTGCTCTGGGACTGTTGGCAGAACGGTTTACGCTCGTTCGGATATGAATAACGTTTGGTCTAACCAAGATATTCTGAAAATCGTTCCTGATAACGACCAGATATTGCCGGGTTATTTGAACGCCTACCTTTGTACTAAATTCGGCGTTCCTTTTGTGGTTGCCGGAAAGTATGGTTCTATCATTACTCATTTGGAGCCATCTCATTTTGAAGACCTATTAGTCCCGCGTTTAGGGAACGAAGTCGAACAGAAAGCACACGATTTGGTGGAGGAAGCAGCAGGTCTGCTTGTTAATTACCAATCCAATATTAACGCCGCAACCAGCCTTTATTTGGATTCAGTAGGCCTACAGGATGTTTCAGCTGAGGAATGGCGCTCTTACGGCTCAGATCTTGGTTTCAAAACGCGTGCATGCTCAGTTTCGCTTCGAGCGTTGAACTTTAATACACGTTTCAATCGTCTTTGCGAATCGATTAAGAAAGGTCCATGGCGAACTCTTGGCGAATTGTGCTTACCAGGAACCCTTCAAAGAGGTGTGCGTTTTTCCAGGGTCGATGCTGATCCTGATTTCGCATACCGTTTAATTGGTCAAAAACAACTTTTCTGGTTACGTCCTCAAGGCCGATGGATCTCGAAAACATCAGTGCCAGATGGTGTTCTAGTAGATGATGGGTGCATCCTTGTGGCAGCTCAAGGAACACTGGGTGAATCAGAACTTTATTGTCGAGCACAGTTTGCGACGGGGCATGCGCTGGAATACGCATACTCCGAACATATTCTGCGAGTCCTTGCAGACGAGACATTGATAGGGCGAGGTGCCTTGTTTGCATTTATGCGCTCAGAAATGGCCTTCCGGATGCTCCGATCCATATCAGTTGGGAGCAAACTCCAAGACCATCATTACGCAATGCTTCCATCTTTGCCCATACCTTACCCGCCAGCAGAAGTACGTGAGCGCTGCAACGACCTTGTTTTCAGCGCATACAAAGACAGAGACAAAGCAATTCAGCTTGAAGACCAAGCTCGAGCACTCGTAGAGAGGACCATTGAGCAAGGAGGCAGTTAGTGGCAAAGGTCATACCTATCGGTCAACCCGCAAACGAATCTGAACGCCTAGCTATTGGCTTCCTTAGGGATCATCTGCCCAATGGCTGGCTGATCTTCCATAACTTCGAGATGCGTCAAGGACAGGAGGTGTTCGAAATCGACGTTGCCATTCTCGCGCCTCATGCTGTCTATCTGGTAGATGTTAAAGGAACGCGGGGAAACATCGATGTGTATGGCTCCAAGTGGTATCCCGAGGGGCGGCAAAAATTTCACTCACCTCTAGCAAAACTGCGTAATCACGCCAAGGTGATGAGTACGCTACTGTCGGACAGTAACAAAGGGGTAATGGAGTTACGCAAGGTGCATGTGCATGCGGTTGTAATGCTTACTGCGGATGATGCTCAGCTGTATGACCCAGCAGGTATTGATAGCCCTGATGTGACCGATTACAAACGCTGCCTCAAGTTTTTCGCCGATAAAACCAAGATCCCAAATCATCGCCTTCCTGATATCCGGCAATACCATTCGCATATCAACAAATCGATGCAAGGCCGAGCCAAGCCAGTATCAGCACCACCCGTATTTGGTAGCTGGCAGGTAGAAGAAAAACTGGGTGGCACGGGTCGCTACACTGAATATCGGGCAAAGCACAACTTATTGGGTGCTAAGGCCGGTCAAGTGCGGCTAAGGGTTTATCGTGCAGATCCCTACCTTGATGAAGCGGCCCGAAAAGAAGAATTGAAAAAAATTAGCAATGCATTTGTGGCCGTTCAGCATATGAGTGCCCACCCCCATTTGCTAGCTGTACGGGATCTTATCCAATCAGATGATGGCAATGAGATCACTCTGGTATCTGACGATATTTCCGGCCAGGTTCTACGTCAGCACTTGCAAAAGCCCTCTTTTGCACTGACCACAGACCAAAAATATCAGGTGATCAAAGGCGTGCTTTCTGCATTGGACCACGCCCATCAACATCAGGTCATTCATCGAAACCTGAGCCCCGATGCAATATTGGTCACGAAAGGTGGGGTTGCTCGAATAACCGATTTCGACTTTGCCCGGGTCGGCAAAAGCCGTTCAACCTCGGAAACCATTGCCCACCAGATTTCAGAAGACCTTGATACGACTTACCGGGCGCCCGAATTAGTTATTTCTGAGCAGAAGTCTGAACCTAAAGAGGCTTCCATCGCCTCTGATTTGTTCTCGGCAGGACTGGTGTTTTATGAGCTGCTCACTGGTGAATTGCCCTACGAGAATGTTGATCAGATGATCGAAGCCGATGGCAAATTCCCCATCAAGCCTTTGGAGCACAAACCTGATTTACCCAATGGTATTGACGCGTGGTTACAAACCTTTTGTGAGTTCGATCCAGAAGACCGCTTTGCCAGTGCAGCTATTGCCAAAAAACAATTTGAAGATCTCATTTTGCCCGAAGGCAAAGATGATCAAGGAGAAAAAAAACCTGTTGCAGCGGCTTTCGTCATACCTGATGACCTAACCAATCTACCAGCCGATTTTGTATTGGCCGATCGCTTTAGTGTGCAAAAGAAACTTGGCAGTGGTGGTTTTGGCGTTGTTTATAAAGTATTTGATGCCTTAGGTGATGTGGTTCGTGTCATCAAATTGGTAACGAAAGATCGTCGCAGCGTATACGAGCGCTTGCGCCGCGAATATAAAACACTCACCGGCCTTCCTGATCACCCACACGTCGTGAAGGTGATATGGGCTGACCGAATGGCTGATGCCAACCAGACACCATACATCGTCTTTGAGTATGTAGAAGGTTTGGATGTATCTGACTTGATCGATGCTGAAGCCTTGGCCTTGGATGATGCTGTTCGCATTGTGCGCGAATCGGCTGAAGGGCTGGCGCACCTCCACAAGCACGGCATTTATCATCAAGATGTTAAGCCTTCTAATCTACTGTGGACCGACAAAGGAGTCCGCATCATCGACTTCAACGTCGCGGTCTCCGAGGCCGACGAAGTTCAAGGTGGTGGTGGCACGCGTCGCTACCTGCCGCCCGATTATGATTACAACTCCGAACCGGATGCTTCGGATCGGATAGACCGCGACCTCTATGCTCTGGGGATCTCCTTCTACGAGTGCCTAACCGGCAAGTATCCTTTCAACGATCCCACGCCGCCGATCAAAGCTCAGCCCAAGAACCCCAAGCAGTTCAAAGGCTGTGCTGACCTCAGCTCTTCGCTGGTGAATGTTCAAATGAAGATGATCGCGCCGGAGCGCAAGGATCGCTTCGCATCAGTAGATGAATTCTTGACCGCGATGGCCGAGGTCAAGCGCCTACGCTCAGTGTTGACCACCGCCAAGATTGGTGACGGACCCAAGGAGGTGTCCAAATTAGGCTTCGAGCCGACCAAGCCCAACTTTAACCCCTTAGTCACGCATCTGATGACCCTCTATAGCCAGAGCCAGGTGTCCAATGCAGGCACCCGAGGTCTCGACGAGGTCGGCAAGGCCACCTACGTGCCGACCTATCTGGACGAGAAACTCAAGCCCGCCTTGCTTAAAGGTGAGTTCCGCCTAGTCATCATCAGCGGTAACGCCGGTGACGGCAAGACGGCCTTCATTCAGCAATTTGAGGCATTTGCCGAGAGCAAGGGCGCACAGATGCAGCGCGGCGTGAATGGAGCCGTGTTCCAGCTCAAGGGGCACACCTACCAGAGCAACTACGACGGAAGCCAGGATGAAGGGGAAGAGCGCAACGATGCCGTGCTACAGAAGTTCTTTGCACCCTTCGCGGGCAAGGACGCCTCTGGCTGGCCCGAGAATCAGACTCGCCTGATCGCGATTAACGAGGGGCGGCTGGTAGATTTCTTCCTCGAACATGAAGAGGAATTCCCGTTGCTCGCCAAGCAGATCAAGCAAGGATTGGCCGGAGCTCCTCCGGAGGTCGGTATCGCAGTCATCAACCTCAACCTGCGCTCGGTGGTCGCCGAGCCCGAGGAAGGTCAGCCTTCAATTCTGGAGCGGTTAATCGCCCGCATGACGCAACAGGAATACTGGCAGGCCTGCGAGAAGTGCGATCTCAAGGACAAGTGCTTTGCCCACCATAACGCCCGAACCTTCCAGGACCCGGTTGCAGGACCAAAGGTGATCGAGCGACTGAAATTGCTCTACACCATTACCCACCTACGCGGCCGGTTACATATCACCATGCGCGACCTGCGTTCGGCGCTGGCTTTCATGCTAGTTGGCACCCAGGACTGCGATGGCATCCACCAGCTCTATCAGAATGGTGGCGAAGAGGCGCGGAATCACATCCTTGACGGTTTCTATTTCAACTCATGGCTTGGCGGAACGGAAAGCTCCAATGACCGGCTGATTGGCTTGCTGCGCGAGATCGACGTTGCCGAGGTCAACAACCCCGCTCTGGATCGTGAGCTTGGCTTCCTCAATCCCAAAACCAAGGCCATGAGTCGCTTCTCGTTCGAGGAGCGAGCAGGGTATGAAAATGAGCTTTTGGAGACGCTATTTGGCAATCTGCCTCGCGATTACTCATCGAAGAACCGTGCCCGACTGATCGCCAAGCACCGAAATTACCTCTCTCATATGCGCCGCCGCCATTTCTTCGAGCGGCGCGATAATGACTGGAAAGAGATGCTGCCTTACGGAAGCATCGATACCTTTCTCGATGCCATTGAGCAGCCAGGCGCGAAAAGCGCTGATGAGGTGACAGCCATTCTCCGTGCAATCAACCGGGGCGAAGGCCTGAGTGATCCGGCGCGGCTGGGCAACCAGTTAGCGCTGCGTGTTCGCCGAGTGGATAAGGGAACCATCCGCAGTTACCGCCTCTTCGACGGCGACTATTTCACGCTCTGCACCGAATATGTAACGACAACGCACCCTTTTATCGAAAGCCTGTCTAAGGCCCTGGTGCTGCTGTTCGACTCCGGCAATGGTCACAAGGCCAGCCTACGCATCAATCTCGATATATATGAAATGCTGATACGGCTCAACAACGGCTACCGTCCAAGCATCGAGGAGCAAGAAGGATTCTTGTTAAGTCTGACAGTATTTAAAAACTTGTTATCTGCTGCACCCTATCAAGAAGTTCTGCTGACGGAAAATGGGCTTCGTTTCTACCAGGTAACCAGAAAAGAGGATGGCGTATTGGAATTGGGTGTTTCTGAAAAGGGGGCTGCGTATCATGTCAATCAAGGGTAGAGACAAAGAATTCAGAACACCTAAGGTCAGTTATTTGCATTGGCAGCACACAGAAATCGATCGAGTGCTGACAATGCTATTCCCTCGCCTCAAATTCAATGGCTATAGCAGTCGCAAGCCTCCACGCGCAAATATTTTACAGCCCGAAGAGTTTGCAGATGAAATGATGCTCTCCGAAGAGGTTAAACCGTATTTTGAGGGATTTGACGAACATCCATCCATTGTCCGCAAGTGGGTAGAAACCGAACTTCTTGATGTGGTAAATCGGGGCAAGTCGAATCAAGCTGTCGCCTCTCCTCGCCCGCTTCATGGAGAGACCTATAAATTTCGAAATGCGAAACACTGCCGTGACTATGGGGCATCCGAGCAGGTTTATTGGATGCTCTACTATGCACGAAAAGGCAAGGGCCAGGCCGCTCGAGACACGCTAAAGCGCTTCTTTTTTCCTGGGATTGACCATTTAACCGGCAGGCATGAATTCGGCACAGTCGTCGATGTAGAAACCCAGGCGCTCCTCCGCTTCGATTCCCAAGTTACTCAGGATACGCAGGACTCCAAGGAGCCCGAACGTTTCCCCCCTCTTCTGATCGATCAGGCCGACACCATGGCCGACGATATTTTGCGGTTACTGGCCTATGAGCCCTATATTCCTCGCTCGGTGTTGGTGGATTACCTCAAGACCCTAATGTCATTCCATCTGGCGCTCTACCACCTCAAGCTGTTACAGATACTGCCTAAGCTCGTGAAACAACGCTCGGACAATGCGCTGGAGAGCTCACCTGGTCCCGTGCCGCTGGTCGTGGACATGGGGGACGTCAACAATCCGTACATGGCCGAGTTGGCTCGCAAGTCCACTGACCGGCTCTATCGTCAGATACCGGCCTTTGTTCAGGCCAATTTCGTCGTCAAGAAGCTCGATGAGATGGCGGAATACCTAAGCAAAAAAATGGGCAAGCTCGCTACCCCTCGAGGCGGCGTGTTCACCGTTGGCGATCTAGTATCCCTGCTCAACCCCGATTACGACACCGAGCGCCAAGCCTACTTCAAATACCGCCTGGCCAACCTGATTGAGGAATCAACCTCCGGGAACGAGGACGTCGATCCGGAGATCCGGGAAGTCATCGGCATGGGCCTGGGCGAATTCGAATCCTTTATCGAAATCTTGATGGCATATCGCGGCAAGTATCACCGCCAGTACATCACTGAGTGTCTAGACTCTCTGCTGCTGAAGAACAAAGAGAACGGCCTGCTGGCCCAATCCCGGACCAAAGGAAGCCCTCGGCGATTTGTGCTGGGAAGCAAGCTGCTCGAAGTGCTCCTTCAGGTGGCCGTACTCACTCAGGATGGCGGGCGCTTTGTGACCCGCGAGCTCCGCATCGAGGAATTGCTGGCCTTTTTAAGGAACCGCTACGGTCTCCATATCGACCAACTGCCAGAAGGAACCCAAGCTAGCAGCAGCATCCGAGACAGACGCGCCCTGCGCCTCAACGCTGAAGCCTTTAAGCGCCGCCTACGTGAAATCGGGTTCTACGAGGACCTGTCGGATGCCTACGTGACCCAGAAGGTATCGCCCCGCTATGCCATTGAGAGAAATAACGGAACAGACAAGAACGGGAGTCACGCATGAGTAACGCGTTCACCAAGCTTTCCCAGGATAAATTGAACGCGTCGGTCGCTGGTCTGCTGTGTCCTCGTATCGAAGCGATCCTCGGTGCTCGTGGCCCAGGCCACTGCATGCGGGTCACCGATCTTGATGACGATGTCATGGAGTCGGTATGCAAGGAACTGAGGCAAATCCGGCCCGACGGAAACATCTTTATTCTCGGCAGCCATGACCAAGAAGGCATGCCTTTCCGGGTGACCTCTACCAAGTTAGTGGAATTGCGCAACCCTGATCCGGACGGCGAGCTACGCCAGCCGTTGCTGGTCTTCATACCGACCTCGCTCCGTACCAGCGCCGAGGATTCTTTTGGCGTGGCGACCTTCGAGGAACTGGCGTTCACTGGCATTTACGAGGACCTGATCGACTCGCTGCTTGACCGGATCCCGGCCACGCTGGTCGGTCATGTCCGAGATCTCTTGGGCATTCTTACCGAGGAGGAGTGGCTATTTGCCAACGATGTTTCTCGAACGCGGTACTTGCTCACCGCGCTCGAAAACGGGATTGATGGAGAAAGCCTCGGGGCCAGCCTGTATGAATTGACATTGATTCCGGACTTCAAGCTATTTGCCGATCCTGGCATGGTCAATGGCAAGATTCACCATAACCTCGGTAGTGTCCGCAGTCTGATGACCTCGCACAAGTCGGTTCATGGCCGTATCGCCGACCTGGGACTCAGCGACAAGGCATTGGTGTCGCGCCTCTTCACATACTTTGAACAATACGATGTCCAGGAGCCCGAATCCTGGGCGCCGTCCATCGCGACCAACAAGAGCTGGTGGAGCATATCTTTCGACAAATGGACGTTCCAAGAGGAGCTTTCGCTGGACCAGGTTCTTCTGACGGTGCTGGAGACGGATCTGCCAGTCGTTGCGGAGGATGAGACCGACGACCAATTCTCCAGCCTCATCGGGCAACAGGTTCTGGTCCCGAAAGACCGCCGTAAACTGAACGTAGTGTTCGAGGTTAACCCTCACCCCCGCAAGATCAATGGGCTTGACCATTTCACGGTTCAAATCATTTCGCAGAATGACGGCCCGGTGGGCAAATCAAAAAAGGTCAAAGCCTGGGCGCCGAACCGCCTGCAATGCAGGACCAACCTGGCCAAACTCAATAAAATCGAATTCGAGGAAGGATGGCATTTCATCCGTGTATTGCCGTGGACCGCCGATGGCGACCCGCTTCCACTGAAAGCGGATACCGCCTCAGAGGACGCTAAACGTTCTTACGAGAGCGAACCTTTCTATGTACTGCCAGATGGCAACATCAAGGAAGAACCGCCACAACGCGCCGTACCAATTGAGCAGAGCCTGGAGCATGCACGTTTCCGGCTGCAACTGACTGCCTTGGGCGATGAACGTGATCCCGACGATATTGCCATCAGTGGTGTGGCCTGGGCCGAGGGCGGTCGTCCTGGGAAGACCTCTCGACAGGAAACCCTGCACGCAAAATTTGGTCGTGAGGGCGCTGTTCAGGTCCCACTCTCGCGTATGCTCAAAACCATCGAGCAGCGCATCTTGGCGGAACCCAAGCACCCGTCAGGCTGGCGAATGCAGATCAATCTGGATACCGCCGAACCGCCTTCCGAGGTCGGACTCACACTGCCATCTTCCGCTGCGATGGCTTCCTTCCTGGCCGCCCGCGAAGAGTTTTTTGCAGCAGTGCGCAAAGACAGTGCCGAGCTGATCATGCAGGGGCTGTCGTTCCGGGAATCGGAAAAGGAATGTCTCGCGTACGCTGAAAGCTACCTTGATCTGATTCGAAACCTCATCCGTCAGGCCGAGACGACTTCCGGCGCCGAGCGTCAGCGGGACCTGAAAGTGCTGAAAAACGTGCTGGCCGTCGATTCCATTCATGTCATTTTAACCGACTTTCGTGGGAGGCATCGCGAGGCTGTTTTGGTTTCCCCAACCCATCCGCTCCGTGCCTTGTGGCTGAGCAGTTGGGTCACTCTGGGCAAGAATTGGATCGAGACGATCAAGTCAGGCGGTAAGGATCACATTCCTCATGTCCGTTCCGCGCTGTTAGATAGCCTTATGCCCTCTGGCTATCCGGTTGGTATCCCCGTCGAGGATGGCCGCATCTTCACTCCCGTGGACAACCTGAATTCGTTTTGGGCGCTCTACGCCCCCACAACCGAAGAGAATTCACGCGGCTTGATGGCGGAGATCTGTGCGGCGCTCGGCTTGGCCGAGCCCTCTGCAGCGGGAACCGATATTTCCGGAAAAGTGATTGCGAACAAGATCGAGCGCTATCTCTCTCAGCATCCGTACGTGCGGGAGCTATCCCTGAACATCTTCAACCCCGGGGCAGGTTCGGTGATAGCAGAGGCCCTAATATCGCTCCAGCAGAAGCGTGAGCATGCCGATTTGCGCTATGACCTCCGGCTCTTTACCTCCGATCCTGACTCGCCGGTTTTGGGCGAGGCACTTGAATCCATGGTCCGTCCCGGAGCAACGGTTAACGAATCTGCCGACGCGTTTGCGACGTCAACTGGCAGCCATCTTTTTTCCAAGCTGAACTTGGCAAAGCACGCGCTAAATGAGTTCCATGCAAATTCAAAGATGTTTCCGGCACACATTAGCGTTCTTCTGGATGTGTTCCCCGCCGAGGAGCTTTCCATTGCCGAGAGGCCATTGGGAGTAACTCCGCTGCATGGGTTGATACAGGACTTCGACACGGAATTCGTTGATGACGATTCGGGCACCTACTGGAATAAACGGGCAATTGTCGGACGCTCCTTAGCAGCAGACAACAACGCTGAGTGTTTTGATTTGTTGTCGTCCCTTAGCCGCCACCTCTGTTTTGCGACCTCAGCGGTTGCTGCTTCCGGTGCCAGTTTCAAAGCCGTACCCGTCGTGACACTTGGCCTCGACGTGGCACAACGGGAGCTGATCTATGAGGTTCACCAGATCAGCGATTGGGTTTTCACCATCGACCGAAATATGGGGATTGAGTTTTTTGATCATGGCGGCCGGAAGAGCAGGCCGGACTATCTGATTGACTACGTGCCGGGAGCCAGCTCTCAGGCGACACATAACCTGATCATCTCCTCGCGCTCAAACGATGAGCTGGAGGCCATGCTGAAGCCGGTGCTGCTCGAGTACGGTTTGTCCGCTGACGGCGAGCAGTCGGTTCAGATCCTGGCAAACCTGCGGTCGCTTTCGGGGCAGCTTGCCCTAAAACTGATCTCCGCACGCACGCAACAGGCGGAGGCTCTTGGCCTGGCCTTGGCGCGGCTCTATCTCGAATATCAGGGCGCGTTGGCCAATCAGGTCATTGTGCCTTTGGACGCACACACGGATCTCTACCGCACAAGCGGTGAATCGGACGAGCTGAACGATTCCATCAGCCTGCAACGAACCGACTTAGGTTTGTTCGACTTGGATTTAAACACCAGAACGATCACCTGCAACCTGGTTGAGGTGAAGTGTTATTCGCAGGTCGGTGACTTTGCGGCCTTCAACCAACTGAAGGAGCGGATCTCAGCCCAAATCAATCAGAGTGAGCGCATCCTCCAGCGCCACTTTGACCCGGCCCTAAAAAATCCGGACCGGCCGGATAGGTTATTCAAGAGTCGGGAGTTGGCTCAGATCCTTCGATTCTATCTGGAACGCTCACTACGTTACGGGATCTTTGATTTTACTGTAGCGCAGGAAGCAAGAGGGCTGCTTGAATCCATCGAACAGGGCTACTCACTTCAGTTCAGACGCTGCGCCCTGATCTTCGATTTTGACAAAACCGGAACAGAAGCCCCAGACAATGAGGTGGGCATTGAATTCCACCGCATCGGCAAGGATCTCATTCACGCCTTGCTGGAAAACTGCCGCAAACCTGTTTCCGTCGAAATTGAGGAAGAACCGACCTCGCAGCTCCTGAGCGAGCAGTTTATCCCGAACGTGCCTAAGCTCGAGACAGCGGCTTTCATCGCGCCCAAGAGAGCCCGATCAACGTCCTGGACTGTGGATGAGCTCTTGGACGAGGAGCCGGAGGCACCAATTACCCAGCCAACTTCTCCTGCCGCTGAGGAAACAATCGCACCTACCCAAGAGAAAAAGCCAGAACAGGCGGGATCCGTCGAGCAACCACCTCGACCTACCACCATTACGCACGAACAAGTTGAAGACGACGAACAGTCGGTCGCGGTTGATGTTGAACCGGCAGCAACTGATCAATCCGAGCTTGAAGCGCCGGAGCATCCAACAGCCGAGGTCAGCTATGACATAATGCTGGGCGTTAATGGCGACTCACCGCAGTATGGGTTGCTCGGAGAGGTTTCCGGCCGAAAGATAGCCCTGGACCTCAACCACACCCACACGATCAGTCTCTTTGGGGTTCAAGGCGGCGGCAAAAGCTATACCCTTGGAACGGTAATTGAGATGGCCTCTATGCCACTTTCACATATCAACGTGCTGCCAAGCCCACTCGCCACTGTCATTTTTCATTACAGCCCAACACAAGATTATGCTCCCGAGTTTACCTCGATGACTAATGCCAACTCAGTGGATGAGGAGATCCGACTTCTTCGTGAGCGTTACAAAGCTAATCCGGCAGCCCTGAAGGATGTTTTAATCCTTACGCCAGCCAACAAGGTGGATGATCGCCAGGCTGAGTATCCAGATATTGAGGTAAAGCCAATTGCTTTCTCTGCCTCAGAACTCAACGCTTCGCATTGGAAATTTTTAATGGGAGCGATTGGAAGCCAAAGCATGTATATGCGGCAAATTAATCTCATCATGAGGGGGCTGCGGGACAACCTGACTTTGGATGCTCTGAGGGCAGGCATCGATAACTCTGGTTTGTCCGATCATCTGAAAGAGTTGGCTCTGATGCGTTTGATGTTCGCCAGCGAATACATCGATGATAACCAGAGGCTCCAGGATCTGGTTCGTCCCGGTCGTTTGGTTATCGTGGATTTGCGCGACGAATTCATCGAAAAGGACGAGGCCCTTGGGCTGTTCGTAGTAATGCTGCAGATTTTTTCTGAAGCAACCTATCAAGGAAATGCCTTTAATAAACTGGTGGTTTTCGATGAAGCTCACAAGTACATCGAGAACGATGACTTAGTTTCCGGCCTGGTAGAGGTCGTCAGAGAGATGCGGCATAAAGGAACCAGTATAATGGTCGCTTCTCAAGATCCACCGTCAGTCCCTGTCTCTCTGATTGAGCTGTCATCGCAGATCATCATGCATAAATTCAACTCACCTGCTTGGCTAAAGCATATTCAAAAGGCGAATGCAGCCCTTGGCGAATTAACCTCTGAAAAGATGAGCCATCTCGGAACTGGAGAAGCCTATGTCTGGTCAAGCAAAGCATCTGACGATGCCTTTACCCGGGGAGCCGTCAAAATTAAATGTCGTCCCCGTTTAACACAGCATGGAGGAAGCACAAAAACTGCGCTGTGATGTCTTTAATATAATGATTGAGAGAAAAAAATGTGCTGCCCCGAGTAGGTAGCACTGTCATTAAAGTGCGACTTTTTCAAAGATATCTCATCTCCGCAAACGACACGCATCCCTCACTTCCAACCACTACATGATCAATCACCCGAATATCCATCAAGCCAAGCGCTTCCTTTAAGCGCTCGGTAATACGCCGATCCGCATCACTAGGCTCAGGATCGCCACTAGGGTGGTTATGCACCAGAATGACGGCAGCGGCGTTATAGGCCAGCGCCGACTTCAGCACTTCACGCGGGTAAACGCTGGCGGCGTCGATGGCACCTCGACACATTTCATCGAAGCGTATGACGCGGTGCTGTGTGTCGAGAAACAGAACGCTGAACACCTCGTGCTAATAGTCCTGGAGCAGTAGCCGCAAGTGCTCGAACGCTTGTGATGGCTGAGTGATCTTGCAGCCTCGGGCGAGCTTGCGTCGTGCAAAGCCCTTGGCAAGGTTGATGATATCGGCTTCGGTGACCGGTTCTACGACATGGTAAGTGCCAGCTACTTCACCGGCTTTGAGCTTGATGTTCGTCATGGTTGTCTCCAAAAAAAGAAAACGCCGGGGTAGTGGCCCTGGCGTCTATGTCGTTATGTGATAGAGGGTTCGTCGATGATGAGGTTGGCTCATGCCACCATCACTTGGCTGATACGCCGCTCCATTTCCTCATGGAAGGCTTCGACCCGCTCGGCAATGGTGCGGATCATGATGTCGTCGCGGTAGGCGCGTTTGATGAACAGCGGCATGCCCGGCCAGTAGCTCACGAAGTCGATCCATTCCCGCTCGCTGACCCATAAGCCGCCCTGGCACTGGGCAACGTGCTCTGCCGGAATCTCCCCGCTTAACAGCACCTCGATCTGGAACTTGGGCAGTTTGGTTTTGATTTCCAGCAGGCCGTTAGTACCCACCAAGCTGTCGGGCGAGTAGCCGACGCCGTGGTTGAGAATGATGCCCACTTCTTGCGGGGTCGGCTCGCCTGATGCATTGACGTAGAGCGAGCGGGCCACGCCTTCCAGCTCATGACCGCGGCGGGTATGGGCATTGCCCTGGAACGACTCGGCCAATTCGCCGGTCATCCGTTCGCCCATCAGCTGGTGCATGTAGGTAATGGCCCCGGCACCGAATCCACCTGGGCCTTTGCCGTTGACCAGCAAGGTCTTGAGCTCCGACATGGTGACGCGCCCCAAGCGCGCCGCCAGCCATTCAGGGGAGCCTTGCGCCATGTTGAGAATCTGCATGGTCGCCTCCTTTACTTTGTGGATTAGAACGCCGGTTACTTATTGGCCCGCTTGGTGAGGGACGCCCGTAGCTTGTCGAAGTCGCTATAGGGCACCTGCACGGCAGAGCCGTACTTGCCGCTGAACCATTCCTGGGTCGTCGCCGGGCATTGGCTGATCAGCCGCTGGATCTGCCCCGCCTGGAAAGCGGTGACCGTCTTGATGCCCACTTTGGTACTGGCATTGCCGTTATCGTCCTGGCCGCGGGTGGTGATATTGAGCAGCGCGCACAGCACATAGCGCTTGCCGTAGCTGGTGGAGGAGCCAAACGCCTGAACCGCATTCTTGTTACCGCTGATATCGGCGGGCAGCAGCATGCTGGTTTCTTCACGGTGACCATCCTTGTGCATCAAGACACCAGTGATCTGGATGCCGCGTTCCTGCGTCTGAATACGGAAGCTCACCGCAAAGCCGTGTTTCTGCATGATCGGCCGCACGGTATCGACGATATCCTCCAGGGTGGCGTAGAAGCCGTTATTGGTTTGACCACGCTCCTCGATGCTGGGCAGCTCGGTCTGCATCGCCGCCATGGCCGCGCTATAGGCCATCATCGCCTGGCGATCCATGACGCGCTCCTGCATCTGCAGCAGGCGCTCCATCTTGTCGATATCGACATCAGGGTTGAGAGCAGCCCGCTCGATCACCTGAATGATCGCGGTGCTGTCGGCGGTAGGATGAGCCTCCAAGGAGGCCGGTGTGTTTGTCGAGGCAGCGCCTGGCTGAATAGCTGGTGACGATGTTTCGGGGTGGTTGGAATTGATGACATGGGTACGTTGTGCCATGGGGCACCTCCGGTGTTCTCAAATTGATAAAGGGACAAGCCAACGCCTGAGCATTGATGGCGTTGTGGTTGGAAGGAGTGAGGCGGGTAGGGTTAGTTGTCCAGGTGATCGGCCAGCGCCTCGGCATCCAGGGGCTCCAGGCGGACTTCCGCCCGGTAGAACTTCCCCTGGGCGCAGACCACGGTCTCGGCTTGGTGGGCTTCATTGGCCAGCAGGGCTTCGGTCAATTGGGTCAGCTTGGTTTCAACAGTGTGAGATACGAACGTCATGGGTGTTCCTCGCAAGGTAGGCCCCACAGCAAAACGCCCGGCCTTGTTGGGGCCGGGCGTTTTCTGTGGGGGTAGTAAAGGTCATTGGATATGGCAGTGCGTGATGTGATGTTGGGAGATGTGGGAAATCGATGAAGCTCGGCGGCTTAACGGATTACCCCACCAGTGCAAGCGCCGCATCAAGCGCTTCCTGCTTGAGCTGCGCCCCCTGGCCGAACCAGGCCGAGTCCATGCGGGTATCGTTGCTACGTGCCCGTTTCTCATGGTCGACGTACTCGGTGACCGCATTGAGCAGGCCCCAGGCGGTGTCCTTGGCAGTCACCAGGTGCGAGCCTCGACCCTCGCCGCTGTAAAGCTTCTGCACTTTATTCAGTGCCCGGTAGTTCGGCAGCTTGGAAGGATCGTCCATGGGCGTTTCGGCCCCGCAAATCACCGACTGCAGGTACTGCTGGGCTTCACGGCGGTTGATCTTGCGTTCCGATAGGGCCTTCATGCGGTACATGAAGTCGTTCCACTGGGACACGGAAATACCCAACTGTCGCTTAACGGCACGTGGGTCGAACTCCGACCGGTGGGGAACCTTTACCGCCTGCGATGTACCATCAACGGCGATCTGCAATGTGTTGTTGCACACCACCCGTACCGTGGTGGGTGTCGCCATCGTCGCCAAGGTGCCATCACATGAGGTGGCCAGCAGCAGGTAGTCGTTCACCTCATCCTGGCCTTGCAGCGATGTGCTCAATCCACTGCGTGCCAGGGCCCAGAACTTGCGCCCGCCCTTGAGCACACCCGCGGTTTCCAGCTCATACCCGGCGTACTCAGTCAGGTCGCGGTAAAACTCCAGGATCTCTTCCGGCTGCACCACCTTGTAGCGCTGCGATACCACCGACAGCGGTGCCTTGTTGTCCGAGCGGTAGAGCACCTTCTGCTCGGGGAAGGAATGAATGCTGCCCAGGTGGCTAGCCCCTTCGGCAATGAAGCGCACCGGCGCTTCTTCGATGTGCCAGTTCATGCCGGCCTGTTGTTGCCAGACCTCCAGCGGTTGATGACGGGTCAGTTGCTGCCCCAGGCCATGCCAGGGGGTAGCGCCTACGTAAGCCATTTGTTCAACGAGATGTGCCATGAATCATTCTCCAGACATAAAAAAAGCGCTGACACAGCTGCCAGCGCATGAGGGGTGGTGAATAAGGTGAATCGCTGTGAAGCTAGTAATCAGCGTGCGGATGCCAGGGGCGAAAAGGGGTGGCGAAAGATATGCCCACACGATAAGCAGAGCCACGGGGTGCCTTCACCAGGCGGCAGCCATTGCGAGAAGAACAGGGCGGCTACCCGCGCCCCCGCCTGGCCTCCGGCAAGAGCGCCTATCATGGCGACGGGCAGTTTGGCGAGCGGAAAGCGCGCGGTGGCTATCGACAAAGGCCCCGAGACCGCGGCTGATCGCCAGGCACCGATCGCACCGCCGATCAGGCAGCTTCCCGCGGTGCCGATGCGTTGAGCGGTATCAAGGTTGAGCATGCGCGTTTCAGCACATTTAAAGCAGGGTGGTGGCATAAGCGGCACTCCTATGGTTCAGGGAAGCGATCCCTTTGGTGGGTTCATAGGGGTGATATAGATTTCAAAATAAGTGGCGTTGATTGTGGTGGTGTTGCGTCAACCGGCGTCTTTCTTGATACTGGATATATATCCAGCAATTGAGAGGCGTCTTACTATGTCATTGCCCGTTTCACTGCTTGGCCGAGCAGACGCTGCGGCCCCGTCATGCCCGTTACCGCTTTATTCGAGTTCCGTGCGCGCAGGCTTTCCGTCTCCAGCCGATGATCACCTGGATACCGACCTGGACCTTCACCAGTATGTGGTGAAGCGCCCGGCTGCGACCTACTTCGTGCGTTCCGAGGGGGACTCGATGATAGGGGATGGTATTCATCACGGTGACTTGCTGGTGGTCGACCGAAGCCTTGATGCGCTGCCAGGTCGGATTGTGGTGATCTGCGTGGAAGGCGAGCTGACCGTGAAACGGCTGGAACGGGTTGGCCAACGCACCTACCTCAAAGCAAGCAATCCCGCTTACCCACCCATTCCCATTGACGGGCGGGAGTCCCACGTCTGGGGCGTCGTCACCCATGTGCTGCACAGCCTGCCTGGGGCACCCCTGCAATGATGGCCTTGGTCGATTGCAACAATTTCTATGTCTCCTGCGAGCGGGTCTTTAACCCGACACTGGAAGGTCGGCCGGTGGGCGTGCTTTCCAATAACGACGGGTGCGTTGTGGCTCGTTCCAACGAACTGAAAGCCCTGGGCGTCGAGATGGGCGCGGCGATGCACCTGCTGTCGCCCCAGATCCGTCGTCAAGCCATCCTACTGTCGAGTAATTACGCCTTGTATTAAGTTAAGTGGAATGCTTTTGAGCTAGACTGATTAAGCTTACGCTCAGGGA
>OFET01000644.1_pt1 | contig 17565 bp, 19 predicted proteins | sample 1521211 | NCBI WGS metagenome assembly OFET01 (sample SAMN03766358, study PRJEB24113) | microbial mat metagenome | isolation source: enrichment culture HLUCC-A from microbial mat sample contains cyanobacterium...
GCTGTGTGTCTGCTTCGGGGCGCTGGGGGTGTTTCTGCCGCTGTTGCCTACGGTGCCCTTCATGCTTCTGGCGTCGTTCTGCTTCGCGCGATCGTCACCGCAACTGCACGACTGGCTGCTCTCGCACCCGGTCTTCGGGCCGCCGATCATGGACTGGCAGGAGCGGGGCGCGATCTCGCGCCGGGGCAAGATCGCGGCGACGGTGTCGATCGCGGCCGTCTTTGCCCTGTCGCTGGCACTGGGGGTGCGGCTGGCCATACTGGGCGTTCAGGCTGCGGTGCTGGTCGGCGTGCTGATCTTCATCTGGACTCGTCCGGCAAGCTAGCCGAGAGCATCTGACACAGAAGATCGAGCTGGTCGAGATCACGGTAGCGGACGCGGAGCTCACCGGCGCCGTCGATGTCCTTGTGCTCGATGCTGACGCCCATGCGGAGATGCGCGGAGAGATCCTGCTCGATGGCGCGGGTGTCGGCGTCTTTCTCGGGCGTGGCGCGCGGCTTGCGTGGTTTGGCGGGTACCGCGCTTTGGCGGGCGAGTGCCTCGGCCTGGCGTACGGAGAGACCGCGGGCGACAACCTCGCGGGCGAGTGCGGCGGGATCGGTTGCGGTCACGAGGGCGCGGGCGTGTCCAGCGGTGAGGCGGCCAGCCTCGAGATGGGCCAGCACTTCGTCGGGCAGGCCGAGCAGGCGCATCAGGTTGGCGATGTGGCTACGCGACTTGCCGAGGGAGCGGGCGAGTTGTTCCTGCGTGTGGCCGAAGCGGTCGATCAGCTGGCGGTACCCGCGTGCCTCTTCGACGGGGGAAAGGTCGGCCCGCTGGATGTTTTCGACGATGGCAATCTCGAGCGCTTCCGTGTCGTCGAGGTCGGAGATAATGACCGGCACATCGTGGAGCTGCGCGCGCTGCGCAGCGCGCCACCGTCGCTCGCCGGCGACGATTTCGTGGGTCGCGTCACCGCTGGGGCGGGGTCGGACGATCAGGGGCTGCAGGATGCCTCGCTCGCGGATCGAGGCCGCGAGCTCGTCGAGCGCGGCCTCGTCGAAGCTGCGGCGAGGCTGGTCCGGATTGGGAGCGATGGCGTCCACCGGGAGCGTGCGGTCTGCCGGACGGGAGCGCTCGGGCTCTGGCTCGTCGAGGTGGACGTCAGCCATAAGCGCGGAGAGGCCGCGACCCAAACCTTTGTTTTTCATATGCTTTCTCCTCTCAGGCCGCTACGGTCAGCGCACGGTCGAGCAGCTCGGAGGCGAGCGCCCGATAGGCGGCGGCACCGCGCGAATGGGTGTCGTAGCTGAGAACCGGGGTGCCATAGCTTGGCGCCTCGCTGATCCGGACATTGCGCGGGATGCGCGTCTCGAAGACAAGATCGCCGAGGGCCTCACGGGCATCCTGCTCGACCTGTTGTGAGAGGCGATTGCGGATGTCGAACATCGTGAGCACGATGCCCTCGATCCGAAGTTTCTGGTTGGCGCTCTGGCGGACTTCGCGGACCGTCAGCATCAGCTGTGACAAACCTTCCAGCGCGAAGAACTCCGATTGCAACGGGACGAGGACCGAGTGGGCCGCCACCATCGCGTTGACGGTGAGCAGGTTAAGCGACGGCGGACAGTCGATCAGCACGAAATCGTAGCCGAGAGCGTCGACATCGGCGCGGCGCAGCGCGTTGCGAAGGCGAAAAGAGCGTCGACCGTTGGAGACGAGCTCCATGTCGGCGGAGGCGAGATCGGTGTTGGAGGCAACGATGTCGACGCCCGTCACGGCCGTGGGACGAATCGCGTCGGGTATCGGGGTCTCGGAGAGGAGTATGTCGTAGGTCGTCTTGATTCGGGTGCCCGGCTCGATGCCCAGACCCGTGGAGGCGTTGCCTTGGGGATCGAGATCGATCAGGAGAACCCGCAGCCCCCGCTCGGACAGGGCAGCACAGAGATTGATGGCGGTCGTCGTCTTGCCGACCCCGCCCTTCTGGTTGGCGATGGCGATGATCTTCACTGTTTGCGACCCTCCCGCCTCAGATCCGGCCCTGCAGGTGGCATTCAAGGATCCGGGCTGCGGGATCGGTTATACTCGCATGGGCGGTCGCGGTGAAGCGCCACGTCTCCTGCGCTTCGGCGATTTCGGTCGTGTGGCGCACGCCCTTCGGAAAGAGAAAGGTTGCAGCTGGACCCGCATGTGGCTGGGCCAGGGCGAACAGGCGTGTGAGCGGTGCGAGAGCCCGGGCGGACACGATCAATGCGCCCTGCGGAGGCAGGTCTTCGATGCGGGCCGCATGGATCGACGCATCGAGCCCGAACTCGCGTGCGCACGTCGACAGGAAGGCGCATTTGCGTCGGTCGCTCTCGACCAGTGCGAAGCGGGTGTCTGGCAGGATATCCTGCGCGACAAGAGCGCAGACGAGACCCGGCAGCCCGCCACCAGAGCCGATATCGAGCCAAAGGCCGGCCGTGCGGGGGGCAATGGCACAGACCTGTGCGGAATCGAGGATATGACGCTCCCACAGGTGATCGACGGTCGACGGCGCTACGAGATTGACACGCCGTGTCCAGTGGCCGAGCAGGTCCGCGAAGCGGAGGAGGCGGTGTTCCGTTTCACGTGAAACACCGAGCATGCGGAGACGGTCGCAAACAGCTGCCACATGACTCGGAGATGTCACGCGGAGCGCTTCTGCAGCCGTCGCACGCAGGCGAGTATGAGAGTCAGGGCCGCCGGGGTCATGCCCTCGATGCGCCCGGCCTGCGCAAGTGTCTCAGGCCGGGCCAACCGAAGCTTTTGCCGGAGCTCTGCCGACAAACCATCGATTGACAGATAATCCAGATCGTGCGGAAGCTTGATAGCCTCGTCACGCTGCAGGCGCGCAATGTCATCATCCTGCCGGCGGACGTAATGTGCATAGAGCGCGTCGTTGGCAATCTGCACAAGCGCCGAGCGATCCAATGTGGCAATGGCCGGGCAAAGGCTGGTCAGGACGTTGATATCGGCACCCGGAAGCGCAAGCGCTTCCTCCGCTGACCTCCGCCGCCCGTCGGGAGCGACCCGGACGCCGTTGGCGTGCAGGTCGGCCGCGGTGAAGCTCACACTGGACAGGGCATTCTGGGCGATGGATATCCGGTCCATCTTGGCGTCGAATGCCCGAGCGCGCGTGTCCCCCACCAGCCCGAGGCTCACGCCGAGCGGTGTCAGCCGCTGATCGGCATTGTCGGCTCGAAGCGACAGGCGGTATTCAGCACGCGACGTGAACATCCGGTAGGGCTCGGCCACGCCATGCGTCGTCAGATCGTCGATCATGACGCCGATATACGAACTGCGCCGATCCAGAACGAGCGGATCCCGGCCAAGTGCTTCGGCTCCGGCGTTGAACCCTGCCACAAGCCCCTGCGCCGCGGCTTCCTCGTAGCCCGTCGTGCCATTGATCTGACCAGCCAGATAGAGGCCGGGCACATCCGGCACCGCGAGCGTCCGCGCCAACGCTCGCGGATCGACATAATCGTACTCGATGGCGTATCCAGGTTGGAGAATGGCGACATTCTCCAGGGCCGGGATCGATCGAACGTACTCCACTTGAACCTCTTCCGGGAGCGAGGTCGAGATACCGTTCGGGTAGATCGTCGGGTCGTCCAGCCCCTCCGGCTCGAGAAATATCTGGTGGCTGTCCTTGTCGGCAAATCGCACGACCTTGTCTTCGATCGACGGGCAGTAACGGGGCCCGGTGCCAGCGATCCGGCCCGAATACATGGCCGACCGTTCGAGGTTGGCCCGGATGATGTCATGGGTGCGTTCAGTCGTCCTGGTGATCCCGCACGCGACCTGGCGGGCGGACAGCCCGGTCGTGAGTGTCGAGAAGAAAGCCGGGTCCTCGTCTCCCGGTTGCATCTCGATTCCATCCCAACAGATCGTGCGGCCATCGAGCCTCGGGGGTGTGCCGGTCTTCAGCCGTCCCATCGACAATCCGAACCCGCGGACCCTTTCGGAGAGGCAAGACACGGCAGATGCCCCCATGCGCCCACCGCGGAACGAGCGGTCGCCGACGTGAATCACCCCATTCAGGAACGTGCCGCTCGTCAGGATCACCGCACGGGCGGGCACGATCTGACCGTCAGCAAGAACGACGCCTTCAACCCGGTCGCCGCTTCCAGCAAGATCAACCACTTCCCCCGAGAGCATGTCCAACCGAGGGGTCTTGCGCAGAAGGCGCTGCATTGCCTTCCGATACAGGGCCCGATCCGCCTGGGCTCTCGGGCCGCGCACAGCGGGGCCCTTGCGACGGTTGAGAAGGCGAAACTGGATGCCCGCCGCGTCCGCGGCCCGTCCCATGACCCCATCTAGCGCGTCAATCTCGCATACGAGATGGCCCTTCCCCAGTCCTCCGATCGCGGGATTGCACGACATCACGCCGACATCGCTCATGCGAAGGGTCACCAGCGCTACCCGCGCACCCATGCGGGCGGCAGCCGCTGCCGCTTCGCAGCCCGCATGCCCCGCCCCTATCACTACGACGTCGTATGAACGGTGTTCCACGTGAAACATCCCTACTTGCCGATGCAGAAGCGGGAGAAGATCTCTCCCAACACGTCTTCCACTCCGATCCGCCCGATCAGTTCGTCGATCGCCAGGATGCCCGATCGGACGCGCTCGCTTGCCACCTCCACCCTGTCGGGCTGGTTGTCTAGCACAATCGACGCCTCCTCCAAAGCGCACGCTGCCCGCTCGAGTGCCGCTGCCTGCCGCTCGGTGGTAGCGAGACCCGCATCCGCCACACGAGCCTCGAGTTCCGACCCGATCGCAGAAAGCAAATCGTCGATACCCGCACCCGTGCGCCCCGACACTCCCAACTGCCCAGGCCGGACAACCGAAACATCGGCCTTCCCCGTCACCACGATGTCCCCCGGACGGACTTCCATGCCCTCAGGCGCAGCATCCAGAAACACCCTCAGGTCAGCCTCTCCCGACCGTCGCCGTGCCCGCTCCACGCCGAGGCGCTCGATCACATCATCCGAGCTGCGGATACCCGCGGTATCGAGAAGAGTGACCAGGTGACCCCCGATCTCCATCCGAACCTCGAGAATGTCCCGCGTGGTTCCCGCAACCTCCGAGGTGATGGCGGCGTCACGCCCCGCCAACCTGTTGAGAAGAGTGGATTTCCCGGCGTTCGGCTCTCCGACGATCGCCACCTCGAAGCCCCGTGCGATCGTCGATGCCGCAACGGCTCCACGCGCCTCACCCCGCATGCGTTCCGCCATCGCTGCCAGCACGGAAGCCATTCCGTGCGCAGCATCCTCCGGCACCTCCTCGTCGGCAAAGTCCACACATGCCTCGAGTGACGCCAGCACATCGAGCAGCCCCGCCCGCCATTCGGCCGCCATCGCCTGAAAGTGACCGCCGACCAGCCCCATCGCCTGCCGACGCTGCGCCTCGGTCTCGGCATCGATCAGGGCACCCAGCCCTTCGACCTCGGCAAGATCCATCCGGTCATTTTCGAGCGCCCTGCGCGTGAATTCTCCCGCCGACGCATCGCGGACACCATCGAATCCTCGCAGGACGGACAAAACCGCACGCACCACTGCCTCGCTGCCATGCAGGTGAATCTCGGCACTCTCCTCGCCGGTGAAGCTGCGCCCGGCCTCAAAGATCAGCACCATCCCTTGATCGAGAAGCTCGTCTAAGCCCCATATCTTGCGCACCACCGCCTGTCTGGGCGCGGGCAGCGCACGCCCTGTCAAGCGGTGCACAACCTCCCAAGCTCGCGGCCCGCTGACGCGGATGATCGCAACCCCGGCCCTTCCAGGCGCAGTGGAGCGCGCAAAGATCGTATCCATCCGACCACTCGCCCGTGTCTCGGCAAGGTCAGGTATTCATCGAGTCGAAGAACTCGGCGTTCGACTTGGTCTGCTTCAACTTCGACAACAGGAACTCGATGGCGTCGGTCGTGCCCATCGGGTTGAGGATACGCCGCAGCACGAAGGTCTTCTGCAGGTCGCCCTTTTCGACCAGCAGCTCTTCCTTCCGCGTACCCGACTTGAGAATGTCCATCGCCGGGAAGACGCGCTTGTCGGCCACCTTGCGGTCGAGCACGATCTCCGAATTGCCGGTGCCCTTGAACTCCTCGAAGATCACCTCGTCCATCCGGCTGCCCGTGTCGATCAGGGCCGTGGCGATGATGGTCAGAGAGCCACCTTCCTCGATATTGCGCGCCGCGCCGAAAAAGCGCTTGGGCCGCTGCAGCGCGTTGGCGTCGACACCGCCGGTCAGCACCTTGCCCGACGAAGGCACGGTCGTGTTGTACGCCCGGCCGAGGCGCGTGATCGAGTCGAGCAGGATCACCACGTCGCGCTTGTGCTCGACCAGCCGCTTCGCCTTCTCGATCACCATTTCCGACACCGCCACGTGCCGCGAGGCGGGTTCGTCGAACGTCGACGAGATCACCTCGCCCTTCACCGAGCGCTGCATGTCGGTGACTTCCTCGGGGCGTTCGTCGATCAGCAGCACGATCAGGTAACACTCAGGGTGGTTCATCTCGATCGAGTGCGCGATGTTCTGCAAGAGCACCGTCTTGCCCGTCCGCGGCGGCGCCACGATGAGCGAGCGCTGGCCCTTGCCGATGGGCGCCACCAGGTCGATGATGCGCGCCGAACGATCCTTCCGGGTCGGATCCTCGATCTCCATCGTCAGCCTCTCGTCGGGGTAGAGCGGCGTCAGGTTGTCGAAGGCCACCTTGTGCCGCGCGCGCTCCGGCGCCTCGAAGTTGATCTGCGTCACCTTCGTCATGGCGAAGTAGCGTTCGTTCTCGCGCGGGGCCGCCATCAGACCGTCCACCGTATCGCCGGTGCGCATGCCGAACTGGCGGATCGTGTCCGGCGAGACGTAGATGTCGTCGGGCCCGGGCAGGTAGTTGGCCTCCGGCGAGCGGAGGAAGCCAAAGCCGTCCTGCATCACCTCGAGCACGCCGTCGCCCGAGATCTCCCAGCCCTCCTCCGCGCGCTCCTTGAGGATCTGGAACATCATGTCGCCCTTCCGCATGGTCGAGGCGTTGTCGATGTCCAGGTCCTCGGCGATCGACAGGAGGTCGGCCGGGGTCTTCGCCTTCAGCTCGGCGAGCGTCACGGTCTGCGAGGTCATGGAATGTCCCTTGGGTCGCGCACGGCGGGCGCGTCTGGTCTTCGGGCGTTCGGGGCGAACGCGGATGTCTCACGGCACGGGAAATGCTTGGCCGGACGGCCAGCAGCGAGGGAAATACTGATGCCGCCCGGTGCTGTCAATCCCGCCGCATCCGCCCTCCCCTCAGAAGGGGCGCGCGATCACCGCCACCACGATGACGACCAGGAGAACCGTCGGCACCTCGTTCATCACCCGGTACTGTCGGCCGGAGCGCGTGTTGCCCTCCGCCTCGAACTCCTTCAGCCGCGCTCCGCACCACATGTGGAACCACGTCATCGCAAGCACGCCTGCCCCCTTCGCATAGGGCCACACCGCTCCCCAGTCGACGATGCCGGGCGTGAAGACCAGCGCCAGGCCGAACAGCCAGGTCGCGATCAGGGAGGGGTTCATGATCAGCTTGAAGAGCTTGCGCTCCATCATCCGGAACAGCCCGTCGGCCTCCGTGCCCGGACCGGCCTGCTCCGTGTGATGCACGAAGAGGCGCGGCAGGTAGAACAGGCCCGCCATCCACGCGACCATCGAGATCACGTGGAGCGACTTCGTCCAGGGATAGGCATAGGCCAGCCAGTCGGCGATCATGGGGTCGGGGCCTCGCGAAACCGGAACGGTCCCCCTCTAATCAAGAAAGAAGAAAGAAGGAATGGGGGTGATAGTAACCCCTGTGGGCATGTGGATTCCGGACCTCTCCCGCGCCCTCCCACGGCAGGGAGCACAATCTCCCGTCGCTCCCCGAACAAGGTATTCATAATTGTTACCAAATGGTTATGGTCGGATTCCACCGAACTTTCCTGTGTACAGACTGACAGGGATCACGTTCCTCCACATGTCTCTCCCCCGTGCCGTCCACGGGGAGAGGGCGGGTCGGAACGCGGCCCGCGTCCACAGGGCGCGGGCCCTCTGGCCAAGCCGTCCCAAAACGGCCACAAGGGAGCACAGGCTCCTCCCCCGCTTGTCCACAGATCCGCCCCCATGCCCGTCATCCTCACGCTTGCCTCGACCTCCGAGACCCGTGCCCGTCTCCTCCGCGCCGCCGAGGTGGAGTTCGAGCAAGTGGCGCCGCGCGTCGACGAGGAGGCGCTGCAGGCCGGCCTTTCGGCCGAAGGTCTCAGGCCCCGCGACATGGCCGATGCGCTGGCCGAGGCGAAGGCCGCCAAGATCGCCCGGCGCTTCCCCGACCGACTGGTGCTCGGTGCCGACCAGACGGCGGAACTCGACGGTGCGCTGCTGACCAAGCCCGGCACGCCCGACGACGCCCGCGCACAGGTCGCCGCGCTCGCGGGCCAGCGCCACAGGCTCCATGCCGCGGCGGTGCTCTACGACGAGGGCCGCCCGGTCTGGCGGCAGGTCGAGACGGTCACGATGCACATGCGTCCCCTGTCCGGGGCCTATATCGACGCCTACGTCGGGCGGAACTGGCCCGACATCGCTGGAAGCGTCGGCGGCTACCGCCTCGAGGCGGAGGGCGCGCGCTTCTTCACCCGCATCGAGGGCTGCCATTTCGCGGTGCAGGGCCTGCCGCTCCTGCCGCTTCTGTCCCACCTCGCCACCCGAGGCCTGATCGAGACATGAACGCCACCCCAACAGATCGCCGCATCCCCCTCGCGGGCGTCATCGGGCACCCCGTGGCCCATTCGCGCTCGCCGCGGTTGCACCGCCACTGGCTCCGGCGCTACGGCCTGCCGGGCCACTACGTGCCGCTCGAGGTTGCATCGGAGGATCTCGAGGAGGTGCTGCGCGCCATGCCCCGCATGGGCTTTGTTGGCGCCAACGTCACGATCCCGCACAAGGAGACGGCGTTGCGCCTGTGCGACCTCGTGACCGACCGCGCCGCGCTGGTGGGCGCCGTCAACACCCTGATCTTCCGCGACGACGGCAAGATCCATGGCGACAACACTGATGGCTACGGCTTTCTCGCCAACATCCGCCAGGCCGCGCCCGGATGGCAGCCCAAGGCCGGCCCGGCCGCCGTGTTCGGCGCGGGCGGCGCGAGCCGGGCCGTTCTCGTCGCCCTGCTCGAGGCCGGCGTGCCCGAGATACGCCTCGCCAACCGCTCGCGTCCCCGCGCCGATGCCCTGCGCTCGGAGTTCGGGGCACGGATCACGGCGATCGACTGGAACAAGGCCGCCAATATGCTCGAGGGCGCTGCGACCGTGGTCAACACGACGTCGCTCGGCATGCAGGGGCATACCGAGTTCCGTGTTCCGCTCGACCGGTTGGAGCCCGGCGCGCTGGTCAGCGATCTCGTCTACCAGCCGCTCGAGACCGAGTTCCTCGCCCAGGCCCGCGCCCGCGGCTGCCTCGCGGTCGACGGTCTGGGGATGTTGCTGCACCAGGCGGTGCCCGGCTTCGAGCGCTGGTTCGGACGCCGGCCCGAGGTCGACGACGAGGTGCGCGAGGCCGTGCTGCTGTGAGCCCGCTGAAGATCGGGCTGACCGGCTCCATCGGCATGGGCAAGACGACGGCGGCCCGTATGTTCGCCGAGGCCGGCCTGCCCGTGTGGGATGCCGACGCCGCGGTGCACCGGCTCTACGCCCCTGACGGTGCGGCCGTGCCAGAGATCGCGAGGATCCGCCCGCAGGCGGTCGGTCCCGATGGCGTCAGCCGTGACGCCCTGAAACAATGGATCGCCGAGGATCCGACCGCACTCGCGCAGATCGAGGCTGTCGTGCACCCCCTCGTCGCCGCCGACCGGGAGGCGTTCCTCGCCCGGGCCGACGCGCCCGCGGTGGTCTTCGACGTGCCGCTCCTGTTCGAGACGGGTGCTGACGCGGGCATGGACCTGACCGTGGTCGTCTCCACCGACCCCGAGACGCAGAAAGCCCGCGTGATGGTCCGGCCCGGCATGACGGAGGCGCAGTTCGCCACGATCCTCGGCAAGCAGATGCCCGATGCCGACAAGCGCGAGCGCGCCGACGTCGTCATCCACAGCGACACCCTCGACACGGCCCGCGCCGGCGTGAAGGATGTGCTGAGACGCGTGAGAGGGGGCGGCGATGCGTGAAATCGTGCTGGATACCGAGACGACCGGCCTCGACCCCAACGAGGGCCACCGCATCGTCGAGATCGGCGCGGTGGAGCTCGCCAATCACATGCCCACCGGCCGCACCTTTCACGAATACGTTAACCCGCGTCGCGACATGCCGATCGAGGCGTTCAACGTCCACGGCATCAGCGCCGAGTTTCTTGCCGACAAGCCGCCCTTCGAGGTGATCGCCGATGCCTTCCTCGACTTCGTTGGCGAAGCTAGGCTGGTGATCCACAACGCCTCGTTCGACATGGCGTTTCTGAACGCAGAGCTGGGCTGGTGCGGCCGGCGGCTGTTGGCCGATGCGCAGGCGGTCGACACCCTGGCGATCGCCCGGCGTAAGTTTCCCGGCGCGATGGTCTCGCTCGACGCGCTGTGCAAGCGATTCGAGATCGACAATTCGCGGCGCGTCTACCACGGCGCCTTGCTCGATTCCGAGATCCTGGCAGAGGTCTATCTCGAGCTTGTCGGCGGGCGGCAGCCCGGCCTCGTGCTGGCCCCATCCGGCGACGGGGGCCGGCGTGGCGCAACTGCCGCGGCCGAGACATGGCGCGCGCGACCCCGGCCGGTGCCCCTGCCGGGGCGCTTGACCGAGGCCGAGCGCGCGGCTCATGCCGAGATGGTCGAAGGTCTGGGCGAAACCGCGGTCTGGCGCCGCTACCAGGGCTAGGCGGCCGCGCCCGCGCTCAGGCGTCCGTGGTGCCGCCGGCCGCCGCTGCCTCGCTCCTTTGCTTCTGCGCTTCGGCGCGGCGGGCGAGCTCCTGCCGGTAGATCTGCAGGAAATCCACGTTGTCGAGGTTGAGCGGGGGGAAGCCGCCGTCGCGCGACACGTCCGACACGATCCGCCGCACGAAGGGGAAGAGCATCCGGGGGCACTCGATCATCAGGAACGGGTGCAACTGGTTGTCCGGCACGTTCTCGACATGGAAGATGCCGCCGTATTCGAGTTCCATGAGGAACAGCGCGGCACCGTCCGCCTTGTTGCGGCTCTCGATCGTGAACTTGGTGACTATCTCGTACTGATGCTCGGTCGAGCGCTTCTTGGCGTCGAGATTGACCTGAACCTTGATGTCGGGCTGTACCTCGCCCTGCACGCCCTTCTGCGCGACCACGTTCTCGAAGGACATGTCGCGAATGTACTGGCCGAGAACCTGCATCTTCACCTGCGGCTGCGGCGGGCCGGCCACGGCGCCGTTCGCGCCTTCGGGGGTGCCGCCTTGGGCACCGTCGGTAGGAGTGTCGGACATGAGAGACTTCCTCGCGTTTTCCGTTCAGCCGGGCGCATAGCAAACCCCGCTGGAAGGTCAAAGCCCCGGGCGGGCCGGCGCGCAGGCGACCGGCAGCGCCGCGCGCTAGTCCTGCGTCCAGCCCGAGGGGCGCCCGGTGCCCCGACGGCGCGGGGGAGGCTCCCCGCCCGCCGCGTCATCGCCCTCGTCGGGTGCAAGCTCTTCGTACTCGCCCTCGATCACGTCGGGGCGTGCGGGGGCGCGGTGCCCTTGCGGCCCGGGCGGCGGGCGGGGATGCACCCCGGCGCGGGCGCCCATGCCGGCACCCGAGGCCCGCACCACCACGCGCTTGCGCAGCCAGCGGAACGCCGCCTCGCGCACCGCGGGGACCAGCAAAAGGAAGCCGATCGTGTCGGTGAAAAAGCCCGGCGTCAGAAGCAGGGCGCCCGAGAACAGGATCATCGCACCGTGGGCGAGCGGCTCCGTCGGGTCGCGCAGCGTCTCGAGCGAGCCCTGAAGCTGCTGCAGCACCCCGCGCCCCTGCCGGCGGACCAGCCATGTGCCGAGGATGGCGGTCAGCACCACGATGAGCAGGATCCAGCCGAGATCGAGCACCGAGCCAAGCTGGATGAACAATGCGATCTCGAGCAGCGGGACGGCGATGAAGAGCAGCAGAAGGGGCATCGAGCGCTTTCTCTGGACTGTGGAACACGTCGCGGAGGGCCGGTCGGGGCCGAATGGGGCATTGCAGACGCGCAATCGGTGGACTTGATCGAGCCCCCCGCTTACATAGGTGCGTCGGGACGGGAGCGGAACCCGCACACGCGCCACGCCGCCCGCCCCGCCCACATGGCCGCCCCGGCGCCCACAGAGAGAGGACGACATGAGCTCCGCCGTCATCCAGCTGCTGGTCCTCGCCGGCATCGCAATTTTTCTCATCCTTCGGCTGCGCTCTGTTCTCGGCACGCGGGAAGGGTTCGAGAAGCCCCCGGTCTCGAGCACCGGGGGCAACGAGCGGCTGCGCGGCCCGCGCCGCGACTTCGAGGTCATCGAGGGCGGCATCGACCGCGACATCACCGACCACGTCGATGACGGCTCCGACGCCGCTAAGGCGCTCGCCGCCATGAAGGTGGCCGAGCCCGACTTCAACGTGGGCGAGTTCCTGCAGGGCGCCCGCGCGGCCTACGAGATGATCCTCATGGCCTTCGAGCAGGGCGACATGGAGCAGGTGAAGGACTTCGTGGCAGAAGATGTCTACGAAGCATTCAGCGACGTCATTCAGCAGCGCGAAGAGCAGGGGCTGACGATCGACGCCAATTTCGTGGGTCTGCGCGACGTGCAGCTGGTCGATGCCAGCTTCGACCGTGATTCGCAGACGGGCGAGGTGACCGTGCGGTTCGTGGGCGAGCTCACGTCGGTCGTGCGCAATGCCACGGGCGAGGTGGTCGAGGGCGACCCGCAGGAGATCAAGCGCCAGCGCGACGTCTGGAGCTTTGCCCGCCAGATGGGCACTGGCGACCCCAACTGGCAGCTGGTTGCCACCGGCGAGTAAGGTCTCGTGCGCCTGGCCGGCCCGATCCGCGCCGCAGCGCTGTCGTCCATGCCTTGCCCGGTTGAGCGGAGAGGCCGGCGTGACAGCGTTGCGCACGGCGGCCGGCCCGACGGCGGCTCGCACTTTCCGCACGAGCCTGTCCGCGCGACCTGCGCTGCTTCGGATGATCCGGTCCGGCCCGCGCCCGGCGGTCCGGCGGCATGCACCGCTCCGAATCGTCCCCGCCGCGTTGCGCGTGGCAGGAGTGGCGCGATCAGGTCGGCGGGGCGCGGCAGAGCGCGTCTCGGCACCCTCATGCCGCGCCACCACGCCGCGGCGGGCGGGGCGTGAGCCGATGTCCCGCCGCCGCAAGGGCCACCTGAGCGACGACGATCTCGCCCTCTGGCGACAGGTCGCCCGCACCGCGACGCCGCTGCCGGGCGATCGCCCGCGCAAGGCTCCCGCGCAGGGCGCACCACCCCGCTCCGACGCGCCGGACCATGCGAGACCGCCCCGGCCCGAGCCTCAGGTCCCGATGGAATCCTTCCGTATCGGAGCCGCGGCGCGGGGGACCGACCGCGGCCATGACCTGACCCCGACGATCCGCGGCCAGCTCGATCAGCAGCCCCTGCGGATGGACCGCAAGATGTTCACCCGCATGAAGCGTGGCAAGCTCGACCCCCAGCGCCGACTCGACCTGCACGGCATGACGCTGGCGCAGGCCCACCCGGCGCTGTGCGGCTTCATCCGGCGGGCCCATGCCGAAGGGCTGCGGCTGGTCATGGTGATCACCGGCAAGGGCAGCACCGGGCGCGACGAGGGCGGCCCGATCCCCCAGCCCCGCGGCGTGCTCCGCCGGCAGGTTCCCGGCTGGCTGCGGGGGCCCGACCTGCGCCCTTACGTGCTGCAGGTCACTGACGCGCATCACCGCCACGGCGGCGGTGGCGCCTATTACGTCTACCTCACGCGCGGGCCGGCAGCAGGGGGGCGGCGCGGCTGATCGCGAGCCCGGTGCAGGCGCAGGCCAGCAGGAACCAGCCCGCGATCCCGATCATCTGCTCGTCGAAACTCAGCCCCGCGTCGATCAGCGTGCCGGTCAGGATCGGGCCCACCGCCGTGCCGAACACCATCACCGCCGCCGCCATGGCCTTGACCGCCCCGATATGACGAGTCCCGTAGAACTCTGCCCAGAAGGCCGAGGGCAGGGTGTGGTTCGCCCCGACCGTCAGCGCCATCAGGATCATCCCCAGCGCCACGCCCCACGCTCCGGCGGCAGCCGACAGCACGAGGAAGGCGGCCACCATCGGGGCCTGCGCCAGGGGCATCAGCCGCGCCGTGCCGAACCGGTCGATCAGGAAGCCGGACAGAAGCATCGAGGCGACCGCCGCCCCCGTGAAGACAGGGAACAGCGCCACGAGGCCGAGATGGATCAGCGCCTTGGTCTCGGCGAAATGCACCTGGTGAAAGAAGAACGCGGTCGAAAAGGCCGCCGGACCCAGCAGGAACGGAACCATCGCCCAGAACAGCCAGTGGCGCAGAACCTCGGCCCGCCGCCAGTGCCGCCCGTCCATGCCGTGCGCCTGGTTCTCTTCGGCCTCGGCCTGCGGCGTGCGCTCGAGCGCCAGGAGCCGCCCCAGCACCGGCAGGGTGGACAGGATCAACACCGCCACCAGCACCCACAGCCACCGCCAGTCGACCACCGTCATCGCCGCCACGAAGGCGACCGGCAGAGTCGCCTCGCCCAGTGCGAAGCCCACCGAGGCGACCGACAGCGCCCGCCCCCGCGTCGCGACGAACCAGCGCGCCATGGCGACGGTGGCGATGTGGCTCGCCATGCCCTGACCGCAGAATCGCAGCAGGAACACCACCGGCACCAGCATCCACGCGGCCGTGGCGCCCGCCATGGCGAGGCAGGCAGCGGCGAAGAGCGGCAGCACGATCAGCGACAGCGCCCGCACCCGGAGGATGTCGGTCGCCTGCCCGGCCCAGATCATGGCGACGGCGGAGGCGAAGGTGCCCGCGGCGTAGATCGTCCCCCAGGCGCCGTGCGACAGGCCGAACTCCTCTCGGATCTCGCCCGCGAAGACCGAGATGAAGAAGGTCTGCCCCCAGGACGACGTGAAGGTCAGCAGGGCCCCGGCGGCCAGGAAGGCGGCGTTGGCGCGCAGGAAGGGCAGCATTGCGGGCAGGCGATCCGGCATGCCGCTCCCCTACGCCCGTTCCGCGGCGGGGGAAATGGGCGCCCTGAACGGCAGATTGATGATGACCAAGCCCTGCGGGGTCACCGGCTCGACGGAGCGATCTCTCATCGAGATGGCATCGAGGCTGTCGCCCGACGCCTTGTGAAGCCGTGCGAGGAATGGCGTGGCCGCAGCCGGGCGAATGCCCGGTGGACGTCGAGGATGATCCTGCGCTCATCCCCGTCTCGCCTGCCTTGGCGCTCCTGCCGCTGGCGCTGGCGGGCCTCGTCTGCCTGCGCGCTCCTGGCGGAGGGCGGGGCACAGCCGATCGACGGGGGGTGGAGCGGGGCAAGGCCGCCTGATCCGCCGACACCGGCGGTCTTGCCAACTCGGGCCGGCCCGGTCACGGCGCGCGGGCGGCGCGTCAGTCGAGCCGGCGGACGAGGAGCTGGTTCGTCGGACCGCGCTTCGTCTCGAAGATCCTGATCGACTGCACGAGGTCGGAAAGCTTCTTCTTGCCGTAGCTGCGCGTGTCGAAATCGGGGTTTGCCGCGACCACGAACTGCCCCAACGGACCAAGCGCATACCACTCGTCGTCCTGGTCGATCGAATCCATCGCCTTGAGGATGAGGTCGCGAGCCTCGTTGAGCGAGCGCGGGCCGCTCTCGGGCGCAAGCTCGGGTGCGGCAACGTCGGGTGGGGCGTCCTTCGCTTGCTGCTTCTTCGCCTCGCGGATCGGGCCGGCGTCGATGTTCTCGAGGTAGATGAACCGTTTGCAGGCGCGCACGAAGGCCTCGGGTGTCTTGCGCTGGCCGATCCCGTAGACGTCGAGGCCCTGTTCGCGGATGCGGCTGGCGAGACGGGTGAAGTCGCTGTCCGACGATACCAGCACGAACCCGTCGAAGCGGGAGGTGTGCAAAAGGTCCATCGCGTCGATCACCAGCGCGATGTCGGAGGCGTTCTTGCCGATCGTGTTGGCCGGCTGGTGATGCGGCACCAGCCCGAACTCTGCCGTCACCTTCGACCAGCCCCGCATCTGCGGGCTCGAGAAGTCGCCGTAGCAGCGGCGCACGCTCGCCTCGCCGAGGCTCGCGATCTCCTCGAAGATCGCCTTCGTGTATTGCGGCGAGGTGTTGTCGGCGTCGATCAGGATGGCGAGAAGCGGGCGGTCGTCTGGCATCAGGCGGGGCCTTCCAGGGGCTTGAACATCACGAGGGCGTCGACATGGCCCTCTCGCGGGTGGTGGAAGACGCCGGGCAGCCTTCCCACCTCAACGTAGCCCTCCGACCGCCAGATGTGGAGAGCGGCGGCGTTGGTCTCCACCACGAAGTTGAACTGCATGGCGCGAAATCCCCGCCTCCGGGCTTCAGCCTCGGCATGGCGGAGCATGGCGCGCGCGATGCCCCGGCCCCGCGCGGCGGGCGCGGTGACGAAGCCTGCGTTGGCGACGTGCGCGCCGCCGCCCCCCGCGTTGGCACGGATGTAGAAGGTGCCGAGGGCCGCGCCCCCGGTCTCGGCGAGGAAGACGGCGCCGTCGGGCCGCCTCCAGTAGGCCAGCGCCGCCGCGCGGCCGATCACGGGGTCGATGGCATAGGTGTCGCCGGCGCGGAACACCGGCTCCAGCAAGGCCCAGAGGGCATCATCGTCAGCCGGCATGGCGGAGCGGATCGTCAGGTCGGGCGGCATGGCGCGTCTGTCGCATGGGGGCGGCGCAGATGCCAGCGGCCGGGGCGGGACTCAGGCGAAATCGGCCCCCGGCGTGTCGAAGAAGACCAGCAGCTCGGTGCCGCCTTCGGGCGAGCGTGCGGCCTCGGCATAGCTGTCGATCAGGGCACGGGCCGCGGCGAGGCTCGCCTCGTGATCGGTCGCGTCGTAGGTCGCCATCACCGTGCGGGCATGGCCGGGATCGGTCAGCCCCTGTTGCGTCGCATAGTCGAGGCCGAGCGCTGCCTTGGCCTCGATGGTGCGCACGTCGAGCGCCGCGCCGTCGTTGGCGCGCGTGCCGCCGATCAGGTCCAGCATGAACTCGGCCCGGTCGACGAGGCCCCGGTCGAGCTGGTCGATTCACCAGGCGCGGCCGCCGGGGTTGGCGTCGCGCTCGAGCAGGTTGCGGTAGGCGGCGTCGACGAGGGCCGCAGTGTCGCCCGGATCGGGGCCCCACCGGAGCCACGGTCCCCCTTCACCCTCGAGGCTGTCGGCGACGGCGCGGCACGTCAGGCGCCATTTGCGCGAGGCGACGCCTTGCGGCGGGTCTCCCCCTCGGCGGCGGTCTCGGCGCAGATCATGTCGCGATAGTTCTCGGTGAGTTCGTCATGCATCGCCTTCGGCGCGTGGCCGAGAAGGTTGCGGTGCTTGTGCACGGTGCAGCGCTGGATCGGCAGCGAAGCCTGGGCCCCACCTTTTGCGCTGTATCAAGCAGTGCGAGGCGTTCCCTGTCGCAGGACAGGGAGTGCGTTT
>OFET01000646.1_pt1 | contig 17388 bp, 16 predicted proteins | sample 1521211 | NCBI WGS metagenome assembly OFET01 (sample SAMN03766358, study PRJEB24113) | microbial mat metagenome | isolation source: enrichment culture HLUCC-A from microbial mat sample contains cyanobacterium...
GGCCGCTATCCGATGACAGGCTGCCGCCGTCAAACCGGGCGACGATGGCCTTGCCATTCACGGGTGACAAACCCTCCAGCGGCAGCGTAGGATCATTCATGGCGGATGTGGCCTCCGTGAAACTGCAAGATTCGGCGTTAGCACCCAAATCTTACGCTATTTCAACGGCTTGCGCTACATCCGCCCGGCCACCATGAATTTTCTGGGCTAAACGCCCGCAGCCTCATCGCCGAATGGATGACCGAGTACGATGAGGTAAGGTCCCATTCCTTCCTTGGCTACATAATCCCGGCAGCGTTCGCGACCAGTCTCACCGCAACAGGTTCGCGGCTGCGCAATCCCGGACAACTCAGCTGCGGGCGTGTCGCTCACCAAACACCGATTGGCGTATCAGAAATGGCGAAGGATCCAGTTGTTTTATGGATGAATGCTCCGGGGCAGGTCGCCAACCCAACCACCGGGGGGGCAGTGCATACGAAATGGGGCAACGTCCTCTGCCGTCCAGAGTGAACGGGCGTCGCTGCGGGCGGTTCGCGGGCGCTTAATCTCTGTCGGGATAGCGCAGCCGCATCTGCGCAAAAATGAAAAATCGTGAAGGAGCCGATATCCGGATTTTGATTGTACTTTTTGATGCTTGACAACAATTTTTGATTGTTTAACATGGTTTTTGACAGCGCCTTTCAATCCTTAAAATTGTATTTTAGTGGAAATATCGGAATATCGACCCATCTCGGAGCGCGAAACATCGAAAGGTTGGGGCAATGACATACGTACCCTCCAATATATTCGACCTCGAATCAAATGTTAAGAGTTATTGCATTGGATTTCCTGCTGAATTCACTCAAGCTAGCGGCGCAATAATTGAAGATATTGATGGAAAAAAGTACTTTGATTTAGTATCAGGGTGCGGCTCTTTGAATTATGGGCATAATAACAAATATATAAAAGAGAAATTAATTGAATACATTTTGTACGATGGAATAGCTCTGAGTCTTGATATGAATAGTTCAGCCAAGAAAATATTTCTCCAGACGTTAAGAAAAAAAATACTGGAGCGGCGGGGACTCGATTATCGCATTCATTTTACGGGACCAACGGGCACAAACGCGATTGAGGCAGCCATAAAGCTCGCCCGCAAGGTGACTGGGCGGACCAACGTGATTTCGTTTACCAACGGCTTCCACGGGTGCTCACTCGGCGCGCTGTCGCTGACGGGCTCGAGCCACCATCGCCGCTCGTCCGCCCCGCTTCTTACCGGCGTGACGCATATGCCGTATGACGGCTATTTCGGGCCAGAAATTGACACATGTGCAATGATCGAAAACCTGCTTGCCGACCCTTCGAGCGGCATTGACGCACCAGCCGCGATCATTCTGGAGGCTGTTCAGGGTGAGGGGGGGCTCAATGTCGCGTGTCCAGACTGGCTATGTCGGATCGAGGCGCTCGCCCGTCGTCACGGGGCGCTGCTTATCCTTGACGAGATTCAGGCAGGGTGCGGACGTACCGGGAGTTTCTTCGCGTTCGAGGAAAGCGGGATCGTGCCCGACATGGTGGTGCTTGCCAAGGCAATCTCGGGATTTGGATTGCCAATGTCTTTGCTCTTGCTGAGACCGGAGCTGGATATTTGGGAGCCAGGCGAGCATAATGGCACATTTCGCGGTAATTGCCATGCCTTTGTAACCGCCGCTGCGGCAATAGGCCAGTACTGGTCGGACGATAAACTGTCAAATTCGATCAATCATCTGGCCTCGATACTTTATGGGCGCCTGAACGCGATTGCGCAGCGATACCAATTGCGGGTCAAGGGCAAGGGGCTGATGCAGGGCATCGATATGGGTAGCGCCGAGGCCTGCCGGTTGCTTCGCCGACGCTGTTTCGAGGCCGGGCTGTTGCTTGAAGCCTGTGGGCCACATGATGAGGTGCTCAAGTTCATGCCGCCGCTGACGATCGATACCGTCGAACTGACGACCGCCCTCGACATCGTCGAGGAATATTTTCACGAAGATATGACCGGAACCGTCGCCGCCCGGGCTGCTACGACGGACGGTTCAATGTTCGTTCAGTGAGCCTGGATCAGCCCCATCCCGATATCTGGAGACGCGAATTGTCTTTCTCGGATACTGCCGAAGCGGCCTCCTCTTTGATGCATGTTTATGACTGCATCGGGATAGGTTTTGGCCCCTCGAACATTGCACTTGCGATCGCGCTTGAGGAAATCGGCGCCCTGGATAACTGCCTGTTTCTTGAGGCGCGAGACTGCATCGCGTGGCAACCGGGCATGTTGCTCGAAGGCAGCGATATTCAGCATAATCCGCTGCGTGACTTCGTGACCCCACGCAACCCCCGAAGCGCCTACGGCTTTCTTTCGTACCTCGCAGCGAAGGATCGGCTCTTTGAATTTCTGAATCTCGATGCACCGTTTCCGCCGCGGATAGAATATGCCGGTTACGTGGCATGGGTAGCCGAACAGTTTGCGCATGCAGTCCGCCTGAACGCGCGTGTCGATGGCATCGACGTCGTGGAAGACCCACAGCGCGGGCGCCTGCTGATGGTATCCACTCGCTCCGGAAGCTACCTCGCCCGAACGGTAAGTTTCGGGCCAGGGCGCTCGGCCCATATCCCAGAAGTCTTTGCGCCTCACCTTGGGCCGCGCGTCGTGCATCTGACTGATTATCTCTGGAGTATCGAGCGCTGGAAGGATGAGGGGCTAAAGCGTTTCGTTGTCATCGGCGGAAGCCAGAGTGCTGCGGAGATCGTTCTGGACCTTGCAGGTCGGGCGCCTGACTATGAAATTACAAGTATATCGAGGAATTTTGGCTTTAAACTTAAGGACGTAAGTCCTTTTACGGAACGTATATACATGCCAGAATTTGTAGATTACTTCTTTGAAGCGCCTGAAGATATACAGCATGCAATGACACAGGAATTATGGCGCAGCAATTATGGAGCGGCAGATCATGATGTAATTGTAGCGCTCCAGATGCACCTATACGAGCAGAAGGTATCTGGTCATGAGCGGATAAAAATACTCTCCAATCAGACGACAAATTCAGTAAGTTCGCTTCCATTTGGTGATTTGTTTCTTCGTCTTACTGATCGGTGCGACAGATCAACGTGTGACATATATGCCGACGCGGTAATTCTCGCGACTGGATTCCAAAATTTCGGCTCCGGTGAGAAGCGGGAAGCGTACCACCCGCTGCTGAAAGCGCTCGTGCCCGTGATGCGGTTTCGCGCCGATGGCGGCGTTGTCGTAAAGCGTGATTTCAGCCTCGGTTATGCCTCTGATGCTGGCCCAATGCCGCAGATCTTTCTGAATGGCGTTTGTGAAGCAACTCATGGCTTTGGTGACGCCGGCTCCTTCAGCCTGCTTTCAACGCGCTCAGCGCATATTGCTGAAGCCATCCAGCGGGCATGTCGGGAAACTGCGCTTCCGGAAACATGTCACGGAGCCTCGCCTGATTAATATCGATAATGCTTGGAGTGGTTGTTTGATGGCCATGAATATTCAAGAAGAGTATGGACGGTCCGAAGAGGATGACACGCATGACGTCGTCATCGTCGGCGCTGGCATTTCGGGCAGTGCTGCAGCGATATTGCTGGGGCGCCTGGGGCTGAAAATTCTTGTCCTCGAGAAAAAATTGTCTTCTGACGAGTACAAGGCCAATTGTACGACCTTTATTCAGGCAAGTGCCCTTCCTGTTATTCGCGGACTCGGAATTCAGGAGGAGCTTGAGAAGGAGGGCGCAGTTCGCAATAGCGCCTTGTTCTGGACGGAGTTTGGCTGGATCGTCGACCGATTGCAGCGGGACAAGGCTTATGGCCATGGCTATTCGGTGCAGCGGAAAAAACTGGACCCGTTACTGCGGCGAAAGGCTGTAGAGGTCGGGAATGTGACGATCAGGCTCGGAGCTACGCTGGATTCTCTTGTAGAGAGCGAAGACGGGAACATCGTCGGCATCGGTTATCTCGGCGCTGACGGGATTCGCAGGGAATCCCATGCCCAACTTGTGATACTTGCAGATGGGCGAAATTCCCGGGGCGCTGACCTCGCGAGCGTTCCGACGGTTCGTCGGGAAAACAACCGCTTCGTCTATTTTGCCTATTATAAGAACATGCCGCTGAAGACGGGAAAGACAGCGCAATTCTGGCAGCGTGATCGCGATATGGGTTTCGCCTACCCGTTTGATGACGACCTGACAATGCTGTGCTGCTTCGTAACGCATGATCAGTACGAAAATTGGCGGGGGGACAAGTTTGCTGCGCTGGAATCATTTTTCGATGATCTGCCGTGCGCCCCCGACAAGTCGCAGGCCTTGCGTGCATCCCGTATGCTCGGTATGCGCCGGCTTGATGATTACAAGCGCCCGGCTGTTCACCAAAATCTTGCCTTGATTGGCGACGCCTGCATGTCATGCGATCCGATGTCGGGGGTGGGCTGCGGTTTCGCTCTTCAATCCGCGCAATGGCTGACTGAATGCGTCGGTGATGCGCTCGTACGTCGCGACGATCTGCGGCCCAGCCTCTCGGCCTATCGGCGCAAGCATCGCAAGATGTTGGCCGGCCACGAGTTCTTTATCAAGGATAATGCGACCGGTCGCCCGATGAGTTTTCTCGAGAAGCTGATCTCCCGCGCTGCGGTTGCCGATGCAAAGGTTGCGCACCGCCTGCACCTGTTCATCGGTCGCGTCATTTCCTGGAAGGCATTCCTAACCCCTCCAATGCTCTTGCGCATCCTGACATCGAACGTGACCTATGCACGCCGCAAGGATGAGTTGCGCGCCCATGAGCCGATCTGAGCCAATGAAGGTTTTTCTCGTCTGTGTTGGTTTGCTCGTGGCGGCTTATGCTGCCGGGTACAGGGCGGATCTGGATCCTCAAGATATCGAGCGGCAATTCTCGATGCCACATTCGCTATTTACCGATGTCGAAGGCACACGCGTGCACTTCACTGATGAGGGTGATGGCCCCGTCATCCTCCTGATCCATGGATCGGGTGCAGAAATCGGCGTGTGGCAGCCGCTTTCAGCGGTGCTTTCGATGAACGGCTATCGTGTGATCTCCACCGATCTTCCTGGAAGCGGTCTGTCGGGTTTCGATCCCCGGGGGCGATATGACGCCGATTCCGGAATGGCGTTTGTATTAGCCTTTCTCCGCGAACTGGGCATTGAGCGGGCTACCGTCCTCGGGCATTCCACGGGTGGCCAGATTGCCTGGCGTGCGGCACTCGCGCCCGAAAGCCCGGTCGAGCGCCTGATACTGGTCGCATCAACGGGCTACCCTCATCCGAGTCCCATGACATGGACACTGGCTCGGGTTCCCTTGCTGGGCGAGATTATGCGGCACATCACACCCCGTTTCCTGGTGCGCATGAATCTGCGTGACACCTTTTATGACGATGACCGCGTCACCGATGAGCTGGTTGATCGCTACTACGCCATGATCCGGCGGGCGGGTGCACGTGATGCCCTGCTTGCTCGCATGCGCGCAGTCAGCTTCGACTCACACGAATACATCCGCTGCATCCGGCAGCCAGCTCTCGTGCTGTGGGGCGCGGGCGACATCTGGCTCCCGGTCGAAATCGGTGAATGGTTCGCTGGTGAGATTTCCGCCGCCCATCTGGTGACCTTCCCGGAAACCGGGCACAATGTACCGGAAGAGGCTGACCCCGATCTGCTGGCGGCGACTATTGCCGACTGGATGAGCGAAGCGGTCGACGGTGCAACCATGGAGCGACGCCCGGGATGTGACGCAGCACATGCGCCCGAAGCCGGAGATCCGGCCTCCAGGGTTGATACAGGCGAGATCCCGGCATGAGCGGAATTCTTGTCACGGGCGCCTCGGGATTCATCGGCTCTGCCTTTCTGGCACGGTTCATGTGTACGAATCCTGATGTCGGCGTTTTTGTGCTGATGCGCGAACAGCCTCGCGGGCCCGATACCCGTTTCAGGCTCACGCGTGGCCTCGCGCGCGCCCTGCATGCCGGGCGCGATAAATCCGTGTTGCCGCAGGCGCTCGCGGATCGGGTGGACATCATGATCGGTGATGTGTCTGCACCGTGTTGTGGCCTTTCGCCGGTCGATATCGCGCGCCTCGAAAGATACGGCGTGGAGCAGATCTGGCATATTGCAGCTGATCTGAGGGTCGACGCGTCCGACGCGGTGCGCGATCAGAATCCGCGTGCTGCTGAGGAGGTCATGCAGCTCGCGAACCGTATCGGATGTCGGGACGTCGTCATGGTTTCGACTGCTTACGTCTTCGGGCGCTGCAGCGGAATAATCGACGCCGATGCGCCACCTCCGGTCGGGATCGAACCAAATAATCTTTACGAAGACAGCAAGTTGAAGGCCGAATATGCCGCTTGCAAGGCGGCGTCGCGCGACGATATTCGTCTTACCTTGCTACGCCCCACCGTGGTCGTCGGCAATTCGGTGACCAAATCATCGGGAGGATCGGCGAGCGGCCTCTATGGTTTGGTGAGGGCGCTCAACGAAGAGGTTCGCCGTCGCGAACTCGGTCCGGACTCAGTCCTATATCTGCATTGTGGCGACGGGCAGTTGAACCTCGTAACGATTGACGAAGTGGTGAGGGCCATGATGGCGTTGACCGGGGCGGGCAAGCCGGCTGCGCCTCTGACGGTCCGGGCCTTGACCGGCACCGATATCGCGGTGGGAAAGATCCTTCTTGCCATCGCTGATCGTCTGGACATAACGATCAAGCGGGTCGACCATGCGGAAGCTGTTCTGCCTGAGGACCGGCTGATCAATCGCCGGTTAGGATTCTTCCGGCCCTATGCCGAGCGCGCAACCGGAAAGTCTTTCGAGCGCCTGGAACTCGATGACGCGACCCGCTTATACGATATCGATCTGCTGAACTTTGTGGAGGCGGGACTGCGCGAAGTGCGTCATGGCTGCCTGACCGACCTGATGCAGCTGCAACACCTGCCGCGTAAGGCGGCATCGCCGCTCGTCGCCTATGACAGCCATCCCGGTGAAATCGGGCGTGCGACCACGGTGATCGTGAATGCCTACGGGATGCCGCTCGATGTGATGCATCCCCTGATAAATAGCCTGCTCGCCGATGGGCGCCGTGTCGTATCGTGGGATTGCCGGGGCTTGCCGGATACCGGCTTCGACGTCAGCTCTGGCGATCTGTCCATCGAGGGTCATCTTGCCGACTGGGTACTCATTCGCGCATGCCTGACACAAGGGCCCGTGGACCTCATAGGCTGGTCAACCGGTGCGGTCGTGGCGAGCCGCATAGCCGCGAGCGAACCCGAAGCGGTACGCAACCTCGTACTCATGCATGGCAGCTTCATGCACAAGGGGGCGGAACTGACCGCATTCCAGAAGAACCTCAAATCCGTCATGCCGAAAGTCGCGCTCAGCCGATCGGTCGCGGGACTGCTCCACAAGTCGGTTTTCAGTGAAAACAAGGGGAGCCTTCTGAAGCTGGTCACCCGCGACATCGTGCGCAAGTCAGAGGAGGCGATGAGCGTCACGAAGCCGGCACAGCAGCACCTCGTGCAGATGCTGACGCATGATCCCGAGGCGGTGTTTCGTTATGCGCGCCTGATACGCGCATTCATATCAGAAAACCCGCTAGTCTGGATGTCGTCCATAACCTGTCCAACCCTTGTCCTAACCAGCCCGAATGATCAAACCGCGCATCCGAAAGGCAGCTACGACGTTGCCGAGCAAATACCCGGCGCACGCATGCTGGTTGCCGAGGCCGGCGACCACTTTTCGTTCTACCGGGACTCCGGCGTACGGGCTGCCGTCCTCGGCGCTCTCGGCGCCGTTCGGCCCGTAGATGCCAGTGAGGATATTGCCCAACCATGACCCGATACATTGTCACATGCACACCGCCGACCCCGAATGGCGATCTTCATCTTGGGCATCTCTCGGGCCCGTTCCTTGCCGCCGAGATCTGCCAGCGCGTGCTGCGTCAGGCCGGGCATGACGTGCTCTTCGTCTCTTATGCAGATGACTACCAGAGTTACGTCCTTCGCAAGGCAACAGAGCTGGAGCGCGACCCTGTGCCGTTCAGCGAACTCGTCCGGCGTACGATGATGCTATCCCTCGAATCGGTCGACATTCGCTTCGACCATTTCCTGAGAGCATTCGACAGCCCGGCATTCCAGCGCGCTGCCCGCCACTATCTCGATATCGTATCCCCGGATATCGAACGCCGGAAGACACCCGTCCATATCTGCTCGACGACAGGATTCTACGGATACGAGGCTTTCGGGCGCGGATGCTGCAATTGGTGCGGGGCGTCATCGGATGCGAGCCAATGCGAGGCATGTGCCCGGAAGCCTGTTCCGGAGAAAATGTCGGACATGCGTTCGATATTCACGGGTAAACCGATGGAATTGGCGGAGGTCGAGACGTATGTCTGGCATCTGGGTCGGCATTATAACAAGGTTGCTCAGGCGCATGCCCACCAACCGATTCGTTCATGCCTGCGCGAATTCCTCGCGGATGTGCTTGCTGATGAGGCCGATACCTGGAGCATCACGCGACCCGGCGACGCTGGCTTGCAGCTCGACAGTCTCGACGAACAGCCCTTGCATACCTGGTTCATGGGCTTGTCAGGGTACCGCGCAACGGTAGACGCATTTCTGGAAGAAAACCCGGAGCGCGGCACTTTCAAGGAATGGTGGGCGCCGGACACACGCATGGTGCATTTTCTTGGTTATGACTGCTCCTTCAGTCATGCCGTCGCCTATTGCGTGCAGCAGGTCTGCGACCCCTCCGGACCACCGGTAGGACTGTTCCTCACCAACCGGTTCCTGAAGCTGGATGGCGATGATTTCTCGACCAGCCGCGGCAACGCTATCTGGATCCGGGATATCGCCGGTCTCTATCCAAGCGACGCGATCCGCCTGTATGCGGCGTGGTTTGCTCCCGAAACCGGGGTCCGGAACTTCGAAATGTCGGAATTCAGGAAATGGGTAGAAGGCGTATACCGCCCTCTTGCCCAGAGCGTGCGGGATGTCGCGCGGACTGGAATTCCCAGTAAGCCGCGCGGGAGCGATACCGGCGATTACTGGAGGAACAGTTCGAGTATCGCGGCCTGGGACCGCCATGCCGACCTTGACAATTTCTCGATCGCGGGCATGGCCGCAGCGATCATCGGCCTGGCTGACGAGATCGCTGCTGCACCGAGGGCCGAGCGCCTCGCAGGATGGCGCGAGTTCACCCGTATCTCCGCTGCCATTTGCCCGAACCTCGCCATGACATTAAATGGAGAACCGAGTGCATGAATCCTCTCTACTACGAAGCACGTACTGTAGATTTCCATGGCGTGATGGAAGTATCCGACCACCGTTTGAAAATCTACTCACTTCGAGCACCACAATTCGCAGACGATCCCTTGCCGCCTGCGCAAAACATTGAACGTATGCTGGAGGCGGGAATTCTGGAGCTGGCGCTGGAGGCCGATCACAAGGTGGGTTTTGCGATCCTTCACTGGGCCGGCGATGGTCTCTATGTGCTTGTGAATACATGGTATGATGCGAATATGCTGCGCCTCAGCGCTTTTCGCGTTGATGATCTGAGCGTGCCCGAGCCGCAGCTTGAGTCGCTCGCCCATCTTCACGTGATTGCCTGTGTATGGGAGCTTGAAATCTACAAATTCGAGCGCGATGCTTGGGTGCGCGAGGTCCTGGAACAGTGCCCGCCTGCCCTGACCAACGATGTCCTCGCCGGATATTTTGAAGCCGGAATGCGCGGAACGGCCTGACGACCAGGGAGTCGCAGCGCCGGTCGGAAACAGATGCCGGGATAAGATGATGGATGCACAGTGCCTTATACGCAGGGCCGATCCGGGTGACCTGGATACTTTATACGACCTTTTCGAAGAGCACGCGGCTTATGAGGGGCTACCCTTCAGTGGGCATGGGCGCCGGGATTCACTCGCGGCGATGATGTTCGAGGAGCCGGCGCGTATCTTCGGCTGGGTCGCGGTCGTAGACCACAAGATTTCGGGCTACATGACCGCGACGATTGACTGCTCGACCTGGAATGCATCGCCATTCATCTACATGGATTGCCTGTATCTGCGCGAGCGATATCGTGGGCTCGGCCTGGGGCGGATTCTGGTCCAGGAACTCGCTGCGTTCGCGCGAGGGCGCGGCTGCGCGCAGATCCAGTGGCATACGCCGCCCGACAACGCGCTTGGTATTGGCTTCTATCGCCGGATCGGCGCGTCACAGCTCCCCAAAGTGCGCTTTTTTCTCGATGTTCCCGGCGACGAAGTCGGGGGAGGTAACTGATGTCCGGTTCAGAGCGAATGCGCCGGGAGGCAGCGCCGGCATGGTCAATCGGGCGCGAGGCCGGGCGGCGTGCGGATGCGGCTGAACTAGGACAGCTTTTTGCCTGCGGTGCCGCGCTGCATCCCGAGCGGATCGCAGTCGATGACGGGCGGACACGCTACACATTCCGGGAACTCGAGCAGATCTCGCAACGCCTTGCTGCAGCGCTGGAGGCCCGGGGAGTCGTCTGCGGAGACCGAGTTGCCATTCTCGCTGACAAGGTCGCGCTCATGCCGGCGATTGCCGTGGCCATCTGGATCTGCGGTGCGGTATATGTTCCCCTCGATTCGGAAGCTCCTCCGGCACGTATCGAGCGCATGCTTAGCCGACTCAGGCCGCGCCTTGTCCTCTCATGCCGTGATGTTGCGCCGCCGGAGGGTCATGCTGGCCTGAGCTGGGCGATGCTCAAGGAGATAGCTTCGGACCCGCACGCGGTCCGGCGTACAGAGCCTGTCGGCATGACGACGGATGCAAGCGCATACATCGTCTTCACCTCGGGCTCCACCGGAGAGCCCAAGGGAGTCGAGATCACAGTCGGCAGCCTCCTCGCCTATTTTAAGGCTCACAATGAAGTGTTGCGCTTCGGCCCCCAATCGCGTGTCATTAGCTTCACGCCGTTCCATTTCGACGTCTCGATAGAGGACACGCTGCTTCCTCTCTCGCTCGGTGCTTTCGTCTACCAGTATCGCGGGATCGTGGTCGGTCCACTCATTCGGAACGTCCTGACGCGCGAACGCATTACCCACATGATCGCGGTTTCAACCGTGCTCACGCTCATCTCCAACCCCGCTTCGTCGATAAACCGGGATGCTCTTCCCGAGCTCGGCATGGTCATGACCGGCGCAGAAGTCTGTGATCCGAAAATCATCAACCTCTGGAAGAGCCGATTGCCGGGGTGCCGGGTCATCAATGCCTACGGACCAACGGAGACGACCATTGTCTGCCTCTGCCACACGATCAATGAGCCCGATGAGGACCGAAGCAGTTCCTATCCGATCGGAAAACCGCTTGAGGGGGTCGAGGCGACCATCCTTGCCGAGGACGGAAGTGAAGTTGCTGATGGCGTACAGGGCGAATTGTGCATCGGCGGCATTCAGGTGATGCGTGGCTATTTCGATCAGCCCGTCGAAAACGACAAGGTTCTCTTCGAACGCAATGGTTTACGCTTCTACCGGACCGGCGATATCTGTTTTCGTGAGCGCGACGGAGCGTTGGTCTTTGTCGGTCGACGCGATGACGAAGTAAAGATTGCCGGCAAGCGGGTGCATCTCGGCGAGGTCCGGCAGACCGTGATGTCTCTGCCGAGCGTTGATCGCGTTGCGATCGGTCTGGTTGAACGTGGCGATCGACCCGAAATCGCGATTATCATCGTATCCGAAAGCGCTACCATCATCGACCACGCGCGATGCCATCTCAGCCGTGAGCTTCCCGGCTACATGCGCCCAGCGATTTGGGTCCACGCAGACAAGGTTGCCCTGAGCGCGACGGGCAAGACGGACGAAAAGCTGCTCCTCTCCAAAGTCGCCGCCGCTGCCGCCGAAAGCAGCGAATACAGCTTCACGATCACAGGCGATGGCGAGGTCGTGCCGATTGCGGAGGTTCAACATGTCTGACGCTGCGAGTCTCGACACGATTCGTGGATTGATCGCCGAGCGCCGCCCCGATCTGGCGGATAAAGTGACGAGTCTGGCGCGCGAAGTCGGCCTTGACGACATCGGCCTGGACTCTCTTGCCGTCGTCGATCTGCTGTTCGAACTCGCAGCACGATACGATGCGGATCTCGAAACCGCACTGGAGGGTCTTGATCCGCCACGCACGCTCGGCGATCTCGCCGCCATTGCCAGGTCATTAGAAAAGGGAGTTTGACGTCATGGAATACGTGAAAAAATTTGAGACATCGAAGCTGAAGTATGAATACGGCCTCGATGGAATCCGGACGTTTCCCTGGGAAGGTATCGTCCCACCATTTGGGGGCGGATACTGTATCGTCCGGCCGGGGACTTCGACGCTCAATCATGTCAATATTCCCGACGATGAAGACGAGATGTTCATTGCCGTGCAGGGGGACGCCGTGGTCGTCATCGACGGCATCGACCATCCAGTGGCTCAGGGCGATATCGTCATGATTCCGCGAGGTCTCAGCCATTTTGTGCGTAATGACGGCCCGAATGCTTTCCATTTATACACGATCTGGTGGAGTCACGTGGATGTTGACGCCTACCGGAGACAGGAAGAGCAAACTGCGGCAGGTTGAATGTCGGGGGGGCGGGGCGTCGATGGAAGACATCGTCATCATAGGCGGCGGGCTGGCCGGCTCTTCTCTGGGCTGGTCATTGGCAGAACGTGGTCATAGGCCACTCATCCTCGAAAGCACGACAATCGGCGGCGGCGGGGCCACGGCGCATTCGCGCGGAATGGTGCGCCTCTACGATGACGAGCCACGCCTCGTCGCGCTGAATCGCGATGGCATCGGCCTATGGGCTGACGTCGAAGTCTCACGCCCGGGCATATTCCGCAGGCCGGGAATGATCTATGCGCCCGCTCCGTCCAACCGTTCTAGGATCGAAGAGTTTGCCCGGATGGAAAGTCGGGCGGCCTACCCCGCCGAGACCATTGACGGCCCGACGATATCCGGCCTCTGTGGCCTGCTGGGCGATCATTTTCGGCGATCTGCCCGCAGCGTCTTGTGGGAGCCGCTTGCCGGTTATGTAGATCCGCGTGCCGGCGCTCGGTTCTTCGCTGATGAGGCGGTCCGGCTCGGGGCATCGCTTGTCGAAGGTTGTACAGTCGTCGACCTGTATCCCGCTTGTGATCACGTTGTGCTGACGACCGGTGCCGGGCGCATCACTGCACGCCGGGTGATCCTCGCATCGGGGGCTGACACGCTGCGGCTGCAACAGCCGGAGGGACTCTTCGCGCGTTCCATCAATTTGACGTCCTTCATCGACGATATTGCGGGCGCGCCGGAAATCTGCCTCATCGACGAGGTATCGAAGGGGTATATCCGCCCTGGCTGCAGGCGCAGTTATTTCGTCGGTGGAGCCATTCAGAAGGATGCGACTGTTCCGGAGGAGCTCAAGGTAGACAACGCGGCAGCAGATGCTCAAAATCTTGCTCTTTCCCGACGTATTCTTCGGACGCGGTCCAATAGCGCGATCGCTTCGCATCCCGGATACGACGCCTATACGTCCGATTTCCTGCCGCTCATCCGATTGCCTCCTGAAGAGGGCGGAGCAGGATTGTTTACTGGCTTTTCCGGGCGGGGAGCAAAGTACATCCCGGCCATGGCCCGCCGCTTCGCCGCAAGCCTTTCGGGGGGTGTCGGATGACGCGGACGATTGCCTGCGTCGCCTGCCTTGATCCCGGTCGGAGCGTGCATACATTGACATTCATCGCCGCAGTGGACATTGTCGGCGACCTCCTTTCCAATACCGGCGTAAAAATTGTCTTGTACGATGATGGTGCGGACCCCGTCGCTGGCCGTGCCATTGCGGACGTTATTGTCGCATCAGGGACGGACTGCGTCGTCGGGCATTTCGCATCGGCTGCAGCTGCGGCGGCGGCACCCGTTTACGAAGCGGCCGGTATCCCCATGTTGCTTCCTGCCGCGACGATGTCTGCATTGACGCGGTATCGCTGCACATACCGCATCTGTGACAACGATGATGACTATGCGCGCTGGTTGGCACGGACGATGGCCGAGCGCGGACTGGTGCCCGTCCGATATGCTTCGGATGGGTCGGCGCATGGTGATAGTGTCATCGGAGCGTTGCGGGCGGTCGACGCGATGCCCGGATGCTCGGGCAAGCCGGCGATTGTTTTCGCAGGGCGTTATGCCGAGACGATCGAATTTGCCAAGGCATTGGCCGGTGCATGCGCGGGCGCCATGGCCCTCGTGCTTACCGATGACGCGGATGCGCCATCTCTCGAAGATGATCTTGCTCTCGCCGGGCTTTCTATTGAAATCACCCCGGTTTACCTTGCGGCGCTGCGCCCGCGGCCAAGAGGGTCGCGCGCGGAGCAGATACTTCGGGCCTATCGCCAAAGGCACGGTGCTGACCCGGGAACGTATTTCTGGGAAACCGTGGCGGCGATCGAGATGGCTGTGGCAATGCCGCTCGATACAGGTCAATCCATCGAAACCGCGCTTGGGCCGCTCAAGCCGGACGTTGACGGAGAGTGTCGGCCACACAGCTTTTGCCTTCTTCGGGTCGGCGGGGAGGTGGATGATGAGTGAAGTGCGGGTCGCGGGTGGTCTCGACAAGGGCTTTGCCCGGCTGGCGGCAATGCGCAGGCTCTTCGCTGGTCGCAACCCGCGAGAACTCCCTGATTATGGACGCCGCGCTGCCGCTGCATGGGTCGCCCGTAATGCCGCGCCCGTTCCAGCGGGTATTCGGGTAGAGCAGATAAACGCTACATTTCGCGGTCACCGGATTCTTCCGCCCGGTGAGAGCCGGGGGCGTCTGCTCTACATTCATGGGGGCGGGCTTGTCTATTATGATAGCAGCACTTTTCTCCCGTTCCTCGCCGATCTGGCCCTCGTGTCGCGAATGGAGATCCTCGCCCTCGATTATCCCAAGGCGCCGGAGCATTCAGCGAACGATATACTGGCCTCCGTGACATCATCCGCCGAAGTAGCTCTGCGGGAGTTGGGGTGGGCCGGGTCACATGGTGCAATGATGATTGCCGGGGACAGCGTCGGTGCGCTTCTCGCCATGATTCTGGCACACGGGCCGTTGCGTGGTCGTTTCGACGCCATGCACCTGATTTACCCCGTCGCAGACGCGGGCAGGACCTATCCCGAGCAATTCGCATCCGGTCATTTCCTCGACAAGGACACGATGAACTGGTTCGGCGGATTCATCGAGCCGCTATTTGTTCCGCTAGGTGGCTCTCCATGCAAACTGGCCCCGGCCAGCCTCCGCAACCTGCCGCCATGTACAATCCATCTAGCTGAGTGCGACATCCTTCATGACGAGGGCCGCGCTCTGGTTTCGTGTTGTGAGTCAGCCGACATCTTGCAGAGCGTGCTCTTGCACAAGGGATTGCCACACGACTTCTGTCTCTATTTTGGGGCTGTTCCCGCAGCCCGGCGCGCCGTCGACGTGATCGCCCGGCATCTCGGGCGTCACGATCCGGGTTAACGAAGGAAACGCCGCGTGGCTTTCAACGCCTAGTGGCGCGCGACACCGGGTTTGTTTCGAAGGGTCCCCTGTTCTCCATGCACGAGAAATGCGCTCTGTACCATGTGGGCGGACGCCCCTTGATGATGCGGAAATGGTGTCGCAGGCTTTCGACGCTGTTGAAGCCACATGCGCCAGCGACATCCTGCAGATCGGCATTTCCGCCTTCCAGCAGGGAGACAGCGTGGGCGACGCGCTCTGCGGCGAGCCAGTTCTGCGGCGTCCGGCCGGTTGCTTCCCTCATCCGTCGCATTAATGTGCGCGTGCTCATGCCTGCCTCGTCGGCCATCCGCGCAACCGGCCACGCTTCGTCGAGCTGGGTGCGAATACGATCGAGCACCGCGTTGAGGCGGTGGCCGCGATTGCGTGCTACGGGGCGGGGGACGAATTGCTTCTGCCCACCCTCCCGATGCGCCGGCAGAACGAGACGACGAGCGACACTGTTTGCGGCTTCGACGCCGAAATCCCGGCGGACGATGTGCAGGCACAGGTCAAGCCCCGCCGCCGAACCCGCCGACGTGAGAACGTCACCTTCGTCGATATACAGCACGTCACCATCAACGTTGATGCCCGGGTAGAGTGTTCTCAATGTATCCAAATAACGCCAATGGGTTGTGACGCAGCGGTTGTCGAGCAACCCGCAGGCAGCGGCGACAAACACACCGGAGCAGATGGTGGCGATCCGGGCGCCGGCGGAATGCGCATGCCGCAAGGCGCTGCACAGGGCATGCGGCACGGGTGCATCAGCGCTTCGCCAGCCGGGAATGACGATCAGGTCTGCTGTCTTGATTTTGTCGGGGTCGTAGGGCGCATCGACCCTGATGCCACCCATTGCCTGTAAAGGCCCCGGTTCGCCGGCGACGACGGCGAAACGGTACCATTTGTCGAATTCGGGACGCGGCAGGCCGAAGACCTCGACGGCGATGCCGAATTCGAAGGTGCACAGGCCGTCATAAGCAAGAATGCAGACGGACGGCGCCGCCCCCCCGGCGGCAGGATGGCCCCTGCTTTCCGCCGCGTCGGACAGGTGCGTGCACGTATCTGCGTTCGCCCCCGTAATCCCAGGCCTGTCGTGGAAATTCATGACCCGTATCCCTCGTTTCCTGCGTGGCAGCATCTTGACGTATATTGACGATATCGCCACTTTTTATTGCCTAAAGGCTCGGCGACACTGTGGCTCCAGAACAGGAGGTGTCACATGTCAAACAATGTTACCCGGATTCCAGCCGCATCGTCTCATGATGCCGAGGCTCATTTTTCGAAGCGCCTGTCGCTGGAGACGGATTGCTGGGACGTGCATGATGCGCTGTCGCGCGGCGCGACGGATTTCGTCGTGCTTGATGTACGTGGCCGGAACGCTTACGAAACGGCTCATGTCCCGGGGTCGGTATCGCTGCCGCATGCAGAGATCACGGAAGAGCGTTTGTCGATCTGGCCACCCGAAACTCTCTTCGTCGTCTATTGTGCCGGGCCGCATTGCAACGGCGCGAACAAGGCAGCGGTGCGTCTGGCGCAACTCGGTCGTCCGGTCAAGGAAATGATCGGTGGCGTTACCGGATGGACGGATGAAGGCTTCGATTTTGCGCATGGCAGCGAGCCTGGCGCCGTAGCTGCCTGACGATACTCACTTCATCCCGCGTATTCCCTTGCCGCGCCTTCGACAGGGCGCGGCACGCATGGTCCGGCTGTCCACAATAGAGGCCCGGCATGTCTTCTCGCGCTGAACATCGGTCAACAATTTCTCCACGCACTCAACCGCGCCCCTGCATGTCTTCCAGAGCTATGCGGGATTTTGGGTGATACGGCCTGATCAGGCGGCGCGGTTTTCGGTACCGTTTACGGCGACACCGTTGGTGAATCTGACACCTTCGATGACCATTGGCAACT
>OFET01000647.1_pt1 | contig 17380 bp, 15 predicted proteins | sample 1521211 | NCBI WGS metagenome assembly OFET01 (sample SAMN03766358, study PRJEB24113) | microbial mat metagenome | isolation source: enrichment culture HLUCC-A from microbial mat sample contains cyanobacterium...
ATGCGCGCGAAGCTGGCCGTGCTCCATCGCAAGGGTCCGACGATCCTCGCATCCGGCATCATACTCGGTCTCGCCTTTCCGGTTCTCGCGGATTTCGCGAGTCCGGCATTGCCGGCCACGGTCTTCGCGTTCGTGCTCGGGACGCTGCTGCGGGTCGAGCCATCCCTGATCATGGTGCAGGCGCGCCGGCCTTCGGTCGGCCTGGTCTTTCCGGTGATCATCGCGTTTCTGGCACCTGCTATCGCCGCGGTGGCGGTTTCGCTGATGGCCCTGCCCGACGATCTCGCGATCGCCGTGGTTCTGGCGGCGGCGGCGCCACCGACCACGACGACGGTGGCCGTTGCGCGCATGCTCGGGCTGAACGGCGCGCCGCCGCTGGCGGCCCTCTTGATCGCGACGATCGCCGCCCCGCTGACGGTTCCGCTCGTCGCGGATTTCTTCGGCGGCCCCCAGATCAGCGCGCTCGCCCTCGCACAGGGGCTGGTGCTGATCATCGGCGGCGCAATCGCGGCCGCCTCGCTGCTACGACATTTCTGCGCCGAGGGGCTCGTCCGGAACGGCGATTACATCGACGCAGCCATCGTGCTCTCGCTGCTTGTCTTCTCCCTCGCCACCATGGCGGGCGTGCGGGCCCGTATCGAGGCCGAACCGCTTTTCGCTTTGGGCGTGATCGTGCTCGCCTATGCCAGCAATATCGGCCTGCAATGTGTCGGTGCGCTGATCCTGCCCGGTGATGTCGGGACGCGCCTCGTCAATGGCCTGACACTCGGCAACAAGAATGTGGGGCTGGTCTGGGCAGCGCTCGGCGCGCAGGTCAGCCCGACGATGGCCTTGTATTTCGCAGCCTGCCAATTGCCGATCTTCACCCTACCCCGCGCCGTCCAGTCGCTGTTCGAGCGGCTGCAACGCCGGGGTTCGCTCAGAAGCAGCGCCCCCTGCAAACCCTGAGGAAAACTGATGCTGGACCTGTTTCCCGACCCGGCACATTCCGATCAGCGGAAGCTGGTGATCGAAAACATCGGTTTGCTGCTCTCCGGGCGGCTGGAAGAGCCGATCCTCGACGCGGATACGATCGTTGCCGTCGACGGCGTGATCACGGGAATCGGCAGGGCGTCAGACTGTGATACCGACGACGCCGACATCATCGTTGATGCCTGCGGCACGACCGTCTGCCCCGGCCTGATCGACGGGCATACCCATCCGACCTTCGGGGAATACAGCCCCCGCACGGACAACCATTCCTGGATCTTCAACTGCCTGCATGGCGGCACCACGACGATGATCTCGGCCGGAGAGGTGCATATTGCCGGACGTCCGTCGGATCGCATCGGCGTCAAGGCGCTCGCGATCGCGGCACAACGCAGCTTCTCTGCAATGCGTCCCGCCGGCGTCAAGATGATTGCCGGCGCGCCGCTTCTGGAGGAGGGGCTTCTGGAGGAGGACTTCCAGGAAATGGCCGAGGCCGGGATCGAACTCATCGGCGAAGTCGGGATCGGTTCCGTGGCGGATGTGGAGACCGCGAGCAGGATGGTCGCCTGGGCCCGCGCCAACGGCATGCGCAGCCTCACCCATACGGGTGGGCCTTCGATACCGGGCTCGCGCCTGATGGCAGCCGAGGAGATTATCGAGATCGACCCGGACGTGATCGGCCACATCAACGGGGGGCACACCGCTTTCGCGCATAGCGAGATACGCTGCCTGTGCGAGGGATGCTCCAGAGCCATCGAGATCGTTCATAACGGCAATTCCTTCGCCGCGCTCTACGCATTGCGTCTGGCGACGGAGATGGGGCAGCTGGAGCGTATCGTGCTGGGGACCGATGGTCCCTCCGGTGCGGGCGTGCCGGCATTGGGGATGTTGCGGATGATCGCAATGCTTGCAAGTTTCGCAGAATTGCCGGCGGAACAGGTCTTCTGCTTCGCCACCGGCAACACGGCGCGGGTGCATCAGCTTCCGCAGGGCGTCATCGCCCCGGACAGGCCCGCCGATCTCCTGATCATGGATCGCGCGCAAGGCACTGCGGGGCGCACGCTTCTCGAAAGCGTGGAGCTCGGCGATCTGCCAGGGATCGGCATGGTGCTGATCGACGGCGTGCCGTTGTTGCGGCCATCGCGCAATACACCACCGGCAACGGTGCTCCCGACCGCCCGGCGCGTGCTGGCTTGAGTTTTCCGCCGGGATATCGTCAAGATGACGGCCCACCCCGCGCGCCTTACGTCTCGCGCGCCTTCCTCGCCAGATCCACCAGCAGGGCGCGCAGGGCGTCCGGCGTGGTGACCGGGGCGGGGAAGGGGATGCGGGTGCAGTGGTCGCCGCAGGCGAGGTCGAGGCCTTCCGGGTCGAGGCCGGTGGTGCGCCAGCCGCCGCTTGGCACAGCTTCGCCACCTGGCACAGCTTCGCTACCTGGCACAGATTCGCCGCCCGGCGTCGAAGCGCCATCACCATCCACGCCCGTACCCGCGAGGCGGGTGGCGTAGAGCGCGAGTGCATCGGCATGATCTTCGTTCATGTGCGTCACCGCGCCGTCATGGGCGGCGAGGAGGGACTCGGCGCCGGTGAGATCGAGGATCAGATCATCACGCGTGAGCGCGGCGGCGCGGGCGAAGCCGCCATTGAGATGACCGGCCTCCACCTCCATGCGAAACCATGCGAAATCGGTGAAATCCGCATAGAGTTTCGCCTTGGGATGGCGGGCGAGGAAGCGGGTTCGCGCGCGCGCTGCCTGGTCGGTATCGTCGAGGCGCTGCACCCGCCCGATCAGCGACAGGCGCGGATGGGCGAGCGGATCGCCCTTGCTGCGGACGGCGAGCAGCAGCGAGGCGCGGGAGTCGCGCTCGAGATTGGTGCGATGGGCGGAAAGCTGCGAGAGCAGGAGGAGCGGTGCGCCGTCGATAGCGGTGGCGAGGCTGACCAGCGTGGCGAGCGGATGGCCGTCACGGGCGCCGTCGCAGGTCGCGAGCGCGCCGGCGCGGATCGTGCGCAGGAGATGGCGGGCGAGGCCGCGCGCATCGAAACCCGCCGCCTCGGCGCCGGGCAGAGAAGGCGCGTTTTGCGTCTCCTGATTGTCTGAACCGTCTTCATTGCCTTGCATGGAAAGCCGCTCCTCACCATTTGTCGATCAGGTGAAATTTGCCCGAAAATGCATCTGCGTGCTTAATGGTCATAATTTGGGCTGATTGCACTGGCGTTGCCGAGAGGGCCGCATTGTCGCAGCCACCGGCCCGCAGATGAAACCGAGGACCAAGAAATGCCCACCATCGCCCTTGTGGATGACGATCGCAACATCCTGACCTCCGTGTCGATCGCGCTCGAATCGGAAGGGTACCGTATCCAGACCTACACCGATGGCGCCTCGGCGCTGGACGGTCTGCGGCAATCGCCGCCCGATCTCGCCATTTTCGACATCAAGATGCCGCGCATGGACGGGATGGAGCTGTTGCGGCGGCTGCGCCAGAAATCGGATCTGCCGGTCATCTTCCTCACTTCGAAGGACGAGGAGATCGACGAGTTGTTCGGGCTGAAGATGGGCGCCGACGACTTCATCCGCAAACCCTTCTCGCAGCGCCTCCTGGTGGAGCGTGTCAAGGCCGTCCTGCGCCGTTTCGCGCCGCGCGAGGCGGGCCCGGCGCGCGAGGCCGATGCCAAGGCGATCGAGCGCGGACAGCTGGTGATGGATCCCGAGCGCCATACCTGCACCTGGCGGGGCGAGCCCGTGACGCTGACGGTGACGGAATTCCTGATCCTGCAGGCGCTGGCGCAGCGCCCCGGCGTGGTGAAGTCGCGCAATGCGCTGATGGATGCAGCCTATGACGACCAGGTCTATGTGGATGATCGCACCATCGACAGCCACATCAAGCGCCTGCGCAAGAAGTTCAAGGTGGTCGATACGTCTTTCGACATGATCGAGACGCTCTACGGGGTCGGCTACAGGTTCCGCGAGACCTGATCAGCCGCTCCCGATTGTTGTTCAGACGCATCATTGCGTCAGCCGGTATCCAACTGACGCAATGATGCTCCAGCGCGAGAGGACGAATCCGTGGACGCGCGCCGTAACAGGGCCGACGATCCGGAACCGATCCGGCATGCTGCGGATGACGCTTCCGGAGACGGAAGCGATCCGCGCGCGGACAAAACCGGGGCGCGTGCCCGATCAGGGCGACGCCTGCGCGCACGGCTTGCCCATGGACGCGGGATATGGCGCGCCGCCCTGCGCGACATCGCGCAACGCGCTTCCTCCAGCCTCACCCGCCGCATCATCGTGCTCAATATCGGCGGTCTGGTGGCGCTGCTCGTCGGCTTTCTCTATCTCAACCAGTTCCGCGAGGGACTGATCGAGGCGCGGGTGCAGAGCCTGATGACGCAGGGCGAGATCATCGCCGGCGCCATCGCCGCCTCGGCCACAGTAGAGATCGACACCATCAAGATCGACCCGGATGCCCTGTTGCAGATGCAACTCGGCGAAACCTCCGGACTTGCCGACGACACCTTCTCGCCGCTGGAATTCTCGATCAATCCGGAACGGGTCGCCCCGTTATTGCGCCGTCTGATCACGCCGACGGGAACCCGCGCCCGCGTCTATGACCGCGATTCCATGCTGATTCTGGATTCGCGGGCGCTGTATACGCGCGGCGATGTGCTGCGGCTCGAATTGCCGCCTCTCGACAAGCCGGAAACGGCCTTTCTCCAGCGTGCCTGGAACTGGGCGCGCAGCCTGTTCGTGACGGAGCGTCCGCCGCTGATCGAGACGATCGGCCCGACCAGCGGGCGCGTCTTTCCGGAGGTGCAGCAGGCTCTGGGCGGGCAGGCGGCGCATGTGGTGCGCATCAACCCTGCCGGCGAGACCATCGTCTCGGTGGCGGTGCCGATCCAGCGCCAGCGCACCGTGCGCGGCGCGCTTCTGCTCTCCACCCAGGGCGGCGATATCGACGCCATCATCGCCTCCGAGCGTTTCGCCCTGCTCCAGGTCTTCCTCGTCGCTGCCTCGGTGATGCTGGTGCTCTCCTTCCTGCTGGCCAATGCCATTGCCGGCCCGGTGCGGCGTCTCGCCGAAGCGGCGGAGCGGGTGCGACGGGGGATCAAGTCGCGTCAGGAAATCCCGGATTTCAGCTATCGTGCCGACGAGATCGGGCATCTTTCCGGCGCCCTGCGCGACATGACGCAGGCGCTCTACAAGCGTATCGACGCGATCGAGAGCTTCGCGGCGGATGTGGCACACGAATTGAAGAACCCGCTCACCTCTCTGCGCAGCGCGGTGGAAACCCTGCCGCTGGCACGCAATGCGGATTCCCGCGCGCGGCTGCTCGAGGTGATCCAGCACGATGTGCGCCGGCTCGACCGGCTGATCAGCGATATTTCCGATGCCTCGCGCCTCGATGCGGAACTGGCGCGCTCCGAGGCCGCGCCGGTGGACATGGTGCGCCTGACCGAGGCCGTGGTCGCCGTCGCCAACGACGTGCGCGACCCGGAAGAGGCGGCCATCGTCATGGAGGTGATCGCACCGCAAGGCGAAGACGGTGCACGCGAGAGCACCAGGGTGATCACGCGCAAGACACCCAGCCGCAAGGCGGGTGACGCCATGACGGCGGATGATGATCAGCGTGCAGGCGGGACGCAGCGTGACGAGGCGACAGCGCCCTATATCGTGCATGGCCATGACAGCCGTCTTGGTCAGGTCCTGCGCAATCTCGTCGACAATGCCCGTTCCTTCTCGCCGCCGGATGCGGAGGTGCGCGTGCGCCTGGCGCGCCGTGACACAAACGTGGTGCTGATCGTCGATGATGACGGGCCCGGTATTCCCGAACACGCCCTCGAGCGGGTCTTCGAGCGGTTCTATACCGACCGGCCCGAGCAGGGTTTCGGCCAGAATTCCGGGCTCGGCCTGTCGATCTCGCAACAGATCGTGCAGGTGCATCGCGGCAGCATCACCGCGCAGAACCGCTACGGCCCGCCGCGCGCTGATGGCAGCCGCCCGGTCCTCGGCGCGCGCTTCACCGTGACCCTGCCGGCGGCCTCCTGAGATGAGCGGCAGCGCCGGCGAGCCTCATACCGTTCACGCCACGGCGCTGGTGATCGGTGAAGGCGCGATCCTCCTGCGCGGTGAGGCCGGCGCGGGCAAGACGCGCCTCGCGCTCACCCTGATCGATCAGGCACGAGGCGCGGGGCGTTTCGCCTGCCTCGTCGCCGATGACCGGGTGCGCCTGCATGCGCGCCACGGGCGCCTCATCGTCTCCGTGCCCGAGGCGATTGCCGGGCATGCGGAGATGCGCGGCGCCGGTATCGCGACGGGGCTCGTCTTTCTGCACGCCGCGCGGCTGCGTCTCGTCGTCGATCTCGACCCCGACGCCCCCCGCCATCCGCCGGACGGTGCGGGCTCGGTTACGCTGTGCGGAATCACGGTTGCGCATTTGCGCCTGCGGCGGGAAGATGCGCCTGGACCGATCGGATTGATCGCCGCGCGCGGTTTTTCCGGAAATGCCTTCTTGGAATGATGAAAAACTTGTCGCATTCTGCTTGCACTTCGCGTCGCACTGCACAAAATAGCGGCTTCGCGCAACCGGGCGCCGGAAACGAGACGATATGATTGGAATGGTGCTCGTCACACATGGCCGACTGGCGACGGAATTCCGCGCCGCGCTGGAGCATGTCGTGGGTCCACAAAGCCAGATCGAGACGATCACGATCGGCCCCGAGGATGACATGGAGATCCGCCGCGCGGATATTCTCGATGCCGTCGCCCGTGTCGAGAGCGGTGATGGTGTCGTGGTGCTGACCGACATGTTCGGCGGCACGCCGTCGAATCTGGCCTTGTCCTGCATGACGGGCCGGCAGGTCGAGGTGGTGGCCGGGATCAACCTGCCGATGCTGATCAAGCTGGCGAGCGTGCGCGATTGCGAGCCGCTCGCCGATGCCGTATTGCACGCACAGGAAGCGGGGCGCAAATATATCAACGTCGCCTCGCAGGTCCTGGCGGGAAAATGATCCCGATGCGGCGACCGAATTGGGGGATACGGTCATGAACCGGGAGCAGCTGGATACCGGAGTCGAAGCAGAGCCGGCGAGTGCGGCCTATGCCTTCGAGGAAATCGGCCCCCATGCCCGCCGCCTGCCTGTCGTCAATCGCAAGGGTCTGCATGCCCGTGCCTCGGCCAAATTCGTGCAACTCGTCGAGCAATACGAGGCCACGGTCACGGTGAGCCGGTGCGGAGAGAGTGTGGGCGGGCGCTCGATCATGGGGCTGCTCACCCTCGCTGCAGCGCGCGGCACCAGCATCGACGTCGCCGCCGAAGGGCCGCAGGCGCAGGAGGTCATCGAGGCACTCACGGCGCTGCTGGCCAGTCGCTTCGGCGAGATCGAATAGGCGCGTCGCCCAGTGGATACGCATGCCGGGAAAGGGCGTGTATGGCGCATCCGGTTTTCGCCATCTCCTCCCTTTACCTGCGCGTGCCGGCGTTCCATCAAGGCGGTTCGTCGAGGCGGTCACGACCCGATCGCCGGATCGCACAATCAGGGAGTGAACCGATGAGCATCGAACGTATCGAACCCGGCCCGCGCATGAGCATGGCCGTTATCCATGGCGATACGGTCTATACCGCCGGACAGGTGGCGCGCGAGAAGGCCGGCGCCTCGGTGACCGAGCAGACGCAGGAAATCCTGCAGATCATCGACGCAATTCTGGCCAAGGCCGGTACCGACAAGACCAGGCTGCTCTCGGCCAGTATCTGGATCTCCGACATGAACACGTTCCAGGAGATGAACGCGGTCTGGGATGCCTGGGTGGCGCCCGGTTGTGCGCCGGCGCGCGCCACTGTCGAAGCGAAGCTCGCCGCGCCGCAATACACCGTCGAGATCGCGGTGATCGCCGCAAAATGAGGCGCAGCCATAATCCGGCCCCCGGCGTAAAAGCCGTTCGGGAGCCTTGACGCGCGGGCCGGGATGAGGCAAGAGAGCCTCCGAATTCGGCCGGGCGAAAACCCGGCCCTTTGCGTTTTGCGGCAGGGGCCGCACGCTTCATCAAGAGGATGGATCATGGCCAAGGCTGCGACGATCAAGATCAAGCTGCTCTCGACGGCAGATACGGGCTTCTTCTACGTGACCAAGAAGAACACCCGCACGATGACGGACAAGCTCTCCAAGAAGAAGTACGACCCCGTCGCCAAGAAGCACGTGGAATTCAAGGAAACCAAGATCAAGTGAGGCGGCGGGCGCGCTGCGCGTCCGTCACCGCTGTGATCCTGCGTGAAAGGGCGCATCCCGAGAGGATGGCGCCCTTTTTGCGTTAAAGGACCGCCCCGGTGCCAATGATCGCGTGCGTGGGCTATTGAAGGCGTGTGCATCAGGGCCGATATGCAAGCGAGATATGATCCTGCTATTCAAGAAGGGACCCTGCCACGATGACCCATCCGCCGCTTCGCTCCGCACTCGCCGCCGATCTCTTCCCGTCGCAGCGGGTGCATGCTCCCGCCGAAGCTGCGGCACACCAGGCCGGGCGCGATCTGGGCGAATTGCCGGAATGGAATCTCGCCGATCTCTATCCGGCCATGGATTCCCCGGCCTTCACCGGCGATATGGAGAAGGCGGCGCAGGATTGTGCGGCCTTCCAGGAGAAATGGCGTGGCAAGCTCGATGAAATCGCGCGCGGCGAGAATGCCCCGCAGGCGCTGCATGACGTGATCGCCGAATACGAGGCGATCGAGGATCTGCTCGGGCGGCTGATGTCCTATGCGGGTCTCGTCTATTCCGGCGATACCACCGATTCCGCCCGCGCCAAGTTCTATGGCGACACGCAGGAGCGCCTGACCGCCGCCTCGAGCGATCTGCTGTTCTTCACGCTGGAGATGAACCGTCTCGACGATACCCTCATCGACGGCCTGATCGAAAAGGCGCCCCTGTCGCATTACCGCCCCTGGATCGAGGATCTGCGCCGCGACAAGCCGTATCAGCTCGACGACCGGATCGAACAGCTCTTCCACGAAAAATCCGTCACCGGGCGCGGCGCCTGGAACCGGCTGTTTGACGAGACGATTTCATCGCTCCGCTTCGACATCGGGGGTGAGAGCCTGCCGATCGAGCCGACGCTCAACCGCATGCTCGATACCGACGAGGCCGTGCGCAAGGAAGCCGCGCAGGCGCTCTCGGCGACATTCCGCGAGAATCTGCGCAGCTTCACGCTGATCACCAACACGCTCGCCAAGGACAAGGAAATCTCCGATCGCTGGCGTGGCTTCGAGGATGTGGCCGATTCGCGCCATCTGGCCAACCGGGTCGAACGTGAGACGGTGGACGCGCTGGTCAGCGCCGTGCGCGAGGCCTATCCGCGCCTGTCGCATCGCTATTATGCGATGAAGGCGAAATGGTTCGGCAAGGACAAGCTGGATTTCTGGGATCGCAACGCGCCGCTGCCGAAAGTGCCGCAGCCGGTGATTGGCTGGGACGATGCCCGCGAGATGGTGCTTTCGGCCTATGGCGAATTCTCGCCGCGCATGGCCGAGATCGCCCAGCGCTTCTTCGACGAGAACTGGATCGATGCGCCGACCCGTCCCGGCAAGGCGCCCGGCGCCTTCGCCCATCCCACCGTGCCCTCGGCGCATCCCTACGTGCTGCTCAATTACCAGGGCAAGCCGCGCGACGTGATGACGCTCGCGCATGAGCTCGGCCACGGCGTGCACCAGGTCATGGCGGCCCCCAACGGTGCCCTGATGGCGCCCACGCCCCTGACGCTGGCGGAGACCGCGAGCGTCTTCGGCGAGATGCTCACATTCCGCCGGCTGCTGGCCCGAACCACTGACCCGGTCCAGCGCAAGGCGATGCTGGCCCAGAAGGTGGAGGACATGCTCAACACGGTGGTGCGCCAGATCGCCTTCTACTCCTTTGAGCGCAAGGTGCATCTGGAACGCCGCAAGGGCGAGCTGACTTCCGAGCAGCTGTGCGAATTGTGGATGTCGGTCCAGGCGGAATCGCTCGGCCCGGCGATCCGTTTCTCGGAAGGCTACGAGACCTGGTGGACCTATATCCCCCATTTCATCCATTCGCCCTTCTACGTCTACGCCTATGCTTTCGGCGATTGCCTCGTGAACTCGCTCTACGGCGTCTACGAGAATTCGTCGGACGGCTTCGTCGAGCGCTATTTCGCACTGCTCTCGGCGGGCGGCGCGAAGCCTTACGGTGAATTGCTGGAACCGTTCGGTCTCGATGCGCGCGATCCCGCCTTCTGGCAGATCGGGCTCGGCATGATCGCGCGCCTGATCGACGAGTTGGAGGCCGTTGACGCGCAGGTCTGAGCCGACGGGGAGCTCGTCAGCTTTCCGCTCGCAACGGGCGATTCATCAGGGCGTCCATCGCGGCCTCGACGGTGAGGCGGCCATCGGTGAGGGCGGCAACGGCCTCGGCGATGGGCATCTCGATGCCGCGGGCGCGGGCGAGCGAGACCAGCACCGCCGCCGTATGTGCGCCCTCCGCGAGCTTGCCGCCGCTGGCTTCCTCTGGCGAAGCGCCTTCGCCGAGGCGCTGCCCGAAAGCGAAATTGCGCGATTGCGGACCGCCGCAGGTGAGCACGAGATCCCCCAGCCCCGACAGGCCCATCAGCGTTTCGGGTTGCCCGCCATAGGCTTGCGCGAAACGCAGGATCTCGGCGAAGCCGCGCGCGATCAGCGCCGCGCGGGCGCTCTCGCCGAGCCCGCGCCCGATCGCCGCGCCGCAGGCAATGGCGAGCACGTTCTTCGTCGCGCCGCCGATCTCGACGCCGCGCAGATCCGTGCCGTGATAGATCCGCAGCGCCGGGCCGGAGATCAGTTCCGCGAGCTTTGCGGCGAGGCCCGGTTCGCGGAAGGCGAGCGTCACCGCCGTGGGCAGGCCGCGCGCCACATCGGCGGCGAAGCTCGGCCCGGACAGAACCCCGATCGGCGCGCCCGGGCGGGCCTCGGCCACCACATCGGAGAGGAAATAGCCCGTTTCGCGCTCGATCCCCTTGGCGCAGAGGATGAGCGGCGCGCCCGCCGGCAATGTCAGCGCTGCCGCCGCCGCGACGTCGCGCGCCGTCTGGGCAGGGGTGACGAGCAGGGCGAAGGCAACATCCGACAAAGCGCGCAGGTCGCTGGTGGCGTGGATCGCCGCGTGCAGGGCGACGCCGGGGAGATGGCGCGCATTCTCGCGGCTTGTCTCGATCGCCGCCACGGCATCCGGATCGCGGCCCCAGAGCACGACCTCGTGGCCGGCTCCGGCGATCGCATTGGCCAGCGCCGTACCCCAGGCGCCGGCACCGATCAGCCCGACGCGCAGGCCGGAGCGGGCGGCGGCTTCCGGTTCGTTGTCGTTCGTCACGCGCGTTTCCCCTCGTCCAGCGGCCAGCGGGCGCGCGCCGGCGCGTCGAGCCCGTCGATCAGCCCGAGCCGCAGCCGTTCGATCCCCGCCCAGGCGATCATGGCACCATTATCGCCGCACAATTCCAGCGGCGGTGTGACGAGTTTGAGGCCGACTTCCGTCGCCAGACGCTGCAAGCCGCGCCGCATGGTCTGATTCGCCGCGACCCCGCCCGCCGCAACGAGGGCGGTGGGGCGCGCCGCCACGTTCTGGAAATCGCGCAAGGCGGTGCGGGTGCGATCGACCACCGTATCGGTCACCGCCGCCTGGAAGGAGGCGCAGAGATCGCAGACATCCTCCTCGGAGAGCGGCGCAATGCGCTCGGCCTCGACGCGCAGGGCGGTCTTGAGGCCCGAAAGCGAGAAATCCGGGCGCGGGCGCCCCAGCATCGGACGCGGCAGGTGGAAACGCTGCGGGTCGCCGCGCCTGGCGGCTTCCTCCACATGCGGCCCGCCCGGATAGGGCAGGCCGAGCAGCTTGGCGACCTTGTCGAAGGCCTCGCCGATGGCGTCGTCGATGGTGCCGCCGATCTTCACGTAATCACCGACGCCGCGCACGGCGATGAGCTGGGTATGGCCGCCGGAAGCGAGCAGCAGCAGATAGGGAAAGGCGATCCCGTCGGTCAGCCGGGCAGTGAGCGCATGCGCTTCGAGATGATTGACGGCGATGAAGGGCTTGCCGGAGACCAGCGCGAGCGCCTTGGCGCTGGTCAGCCCCACGATCACCCCGCCGATCAGCCCCGGCCCGGCGGCGGCGGCGATGCCATCGACATCGGCGAGCGCGATCCCCGCCTTCGCCAGCGCCCGCGCGACCAGCCGGTCGATCACCTCGACATGGGCGCGCGCGGCGATTTCGGGCACGACGCCGCCATAGGCTGCATGCTGCGCGATCTGGCTGAGGATTTCGTTGGCCTCGACCACGCCGCGCGTGGCGCCGGCCAAGGGCCCCGTCCGGTCTTCGGCGAGGCTGACGACCGCAGCGGCGGTTTCGTCACAGGTGGTCTCGATTCCGAGAACGCGCATGAGGTGGCCTGTTTCCCGGTAAGGGGTTATGGAGGGGGCGGCGCGGCGATGGCCCCGCCTTTGTGATCAACGTATAAGCGTCGGCGATCCCGACGCAACAGCCCGGGTGCGAAACCCGGCAACAGAGAAGGGCGCGACCATGGCGCAGGATGCGATTTCGGATCAGCTTTCGACGGGCGGCGCGCCGATGCCGATCGGGACACGCGGCTCCCCGCTCGCCGTGGCCCAGGCCCGCGAGACCGCGCAGGCGCTGGCTGCAATGACCGGACGCCCGCAGGACGATTTCCCGCTGGAGATCATCAGGACCAGCGGCGACATGATCCAGGATCGCGCCCTTTCCGAGGCCGGTGGCAAGGGGCTGTTCACCAAGGAGATCGACGCCGCGCAGCTTGAGGGCCGGGTCGCGATCACCGTGCATTCCGCCAAGGATCTGCCCAATGATCTGCCGCCGGGGCTGATCATCGCCGGTTACCTGCCGCGCGAGGATCCCCGCGACGCGCTGATCGCGGGGTCGGCGCTGGGGGCGATCAGCGCCATAACCGAGCTTCCGCAAGGCGCGCGCGTCGGCTCGGCCAGCCTGCGCCGGCAGGCCATCCTGCGCCGTGCCCGCCCGGATCTGCAGGTCTCGCTCCTGCGCGGCAACGTCAATACGCGCCTGCGCAAGCTGGAGGAGGGGCTGTTCGACGCAACGCTGCTCGCCATGGCCGGGCTGAACCGTCTGGGCCTTGCCCATCACGCCACGGCGGCGCTGGGCATCGATGCCTTCCTCCCCGCCGTCGGCCAGGGCGCCATCGCCATCGTGGTGCGTGAAGACGACGCGGATGCCCGCGCAGCCGTGGCGGGGATCGTCGATAGCGGGACCGGAATCCGGGTCGCGGCCGAGCGTGCCTTTCTCGCCGTGCTCGACGGCTCCTGCCGCACGCCGATTGCCGGTCATGCGGAACTGATCGGCGAGACCATCGTGCTCTCGGGCCTCGTCGCCCGCCCGGACGGGTCGGAGGCGCGCGAGGGCCGCCTCACCGGTGATGCCGCGGAGGCCGAGGCGCTGGGTCGGGCGCTGGGCGAGGAATTGCGCGCGGGCCTGCCCGCTGATTTCTTCAGCGTCTGAGGCGGCATGCGCGTGCTCCTCACCCGCGCCGCCGAGGATTGCGCCCGTTCCGCGCGGTTTCTGCGCCGGCTCGGCATCGAGGCCGTCTGCGCGCCCTTGATCGAGACCCGCCCCGCCGATTCCGCTCCCGCGCTCGCGGCCTGCGACGGGGTGATCGTGACGAGCGCGAAGGCGGCGGCGTTTCTCGCGGATCTGCCGCAAGCCTGTCGCGGCAAGCCGATCTTCGCGGTGGGGCCCCGCACGGCGCGCGCCACCGCCCGGCACGGCTTTGTGGCGCGGCATGTGGGCGCAGGCGATGCGGGCTCGCTCATGCGCGCGATTCCCGCGATCATGCCGCCGCCGGCGCATCTCCTGCATGTGACCGGGCGCGACCACAAGGCGGAACCGGCGCGCGGCCTGCGCGCGCGCGGCTTCGTGGTGACGCTCTGGGAGGCCTATGAAGCGCGGGCCTGCCCCGAGTTTCCGCCGGAGGGCATTGACGCCCTGAAGGCGGGCAGGATTGACGCCGCATTGCATTATTCGCCGCGTAGCGCCAAGCTGGCATTGGCGCGGATCGGCGAGGCGGGTCTGCAGGCGCGTTTCGCGGCTCTGCGCCAGGTCGCGATCTCGCCCGATGTCGCCGCAATTCTGCGCGATGGGGGATGTCGGGACGTCGTGGTACCACCGGCGCCGAACGAAAAGGCCATGTTTCGCGTTCTTCCGGATGCGTAGCGTTGCGGATATCGCGGGGCGCGTTGACCGGATGCTAAGGTTGCGCATGTGAAGCTCGCGCGAGTCGGTATCGCGCATGATCGACCATGGCGTCGCTCACGACGGGCGAGAACGAGACGGGCAAGCATGAGACGGGCAAGCATGAGACGGGAAGGAACATCGTGACGAAATCCCCAACACGCCGAACGGGTTCCTCCGGCACGCCCATCAAGGGCGGCCAAGATGCCAAGGGCAGTCAAGACAACAAGGCTGCGGAGAACAAGACTGCGGACGCGAAGGCTGTCTCGCAAAAACCGTCCGGTAGCAAAACCGGGCAGGCCGATTCAGCACAGGGCAAGTCGCCACAGGGCAAGACCGCCCAGGCGCGCACGGATCAGGCGCGCACGGATCAGGCGAGCACGGATCAGGCGAAACCCGCCCCTGCTGCAAAACCCGCTTCAGCGCAGGCCGGCCCCGGGCCGCAGCCCTCCCCGGCGGTCACCCGCAATCCCGAGCGCGTGGCCCGCGCGAAGACGGCTGCGACCGGGGCGCCGCCATCAAGCGGCGGCGCGAGCGCATCCGGATTCGTCGCCGCCGGCCTGATCGGCGGTCTCCTCGCCGGTGCTGCCTTCATCGCCTATGATCTCTTCCTGCGTCCGGTCCCCGATGCCGAGAACCGTCTCGCCGCGATCGAGGCGCGTATGGATGAACGCGCCGGGGATGATGCTGAGCCGGCTCTGCCTGATGATCTCGTGGCGCGGCTCGATGCGCTGGAATCACGGGCCGGCGAAGCGTTGACCACGGCGCGCGAGGCTGCAGAGCGCCCGATTCCGGACATGCCCGAGATGCCGGATGTGCCGCGTGACACGATCGATGCCAACACGGCTGCGATCGTATCGCTCCAGGGGGATCTCGCTGCGCTGGAAGGCGCGGTTTCCGGCCTTCAGGAAGCGGTTCCGCTGGAGGGGCGGGTTGCGGCTGCGGCGCGTGCTGCGGCGGCGGATCATGTTCTGGGCGCGCTGGCCGACGGGCGGGGCTATGCCCCGGCTCTCGACGCGCTGCGCGCACAAGATGTGTCCGATGACGCGCTCGCCGCGCTCGAGCCTTTTGCGGCGGATGGCGCCCCGCCGGCGCGTGCGTTGTCTGATGCGCTCATCTCCGCTCTCGCCGGTGAGGCGGCGACGTCCGAGCCCGCCGCCGAAGGCGAGGCGGGTGAAGGGGGCGGCTTCCTCTCGCTTTTCGTCGACCGTGCCGTCACCGTCGAGCGCGTCGATGCGCCGAGCCGGGACGTCGATACGGGCGCGGCGCAGCCCGTGATCGCAGCGCTCGAATCCGGCGATATGCAGGCCGCGCTGACCGCCTGGCAGGCCTTGCCGGCGGATGTGCAGGCGCAGGCTGCGGATGTCGGTGACACCCTCGACCAATTGGTGGCCGCCCGGGCCGCTGCCCTCGATATCGCGCAGACGGCTCTGACCGCGCTCGCGAACGGACGGTGAAGAAGGAAAGTCTGATTTCATGTGGCGCGTCCTGATCTATCTCGCGATCATTGCAGCTCTCGCCTCCGGCGCCGTCTGGCTGGCCGACCAGCCCGGCAGCGTGGCCTTCGTCTGGGACGGGGTGAGCTATTCGGTGGGGCTTGCCGTGGCGGCTCTGGCCCTGCTCGTTCTGGTCGCGGCGCTTCTCCTCCTTGAGGCTGTCGGGCGGGTGCTGCTCAACCTTCCGCAGCGTCTCTCCGGCGCGGCACGCGAGCGCAAGAAGCGCAAGGCGATCCAGGCCCTGTCGCGCGGCATGATCGCCGTCGGCTCGGGCGACGAGAACGCCGCGCGCCGCCATGCCCGCGATGCCGAACGCTATTTGCGCAACGACGAGCCGCTGCTGCTGCTGCTCAAGGCGCAGGCCGCGCAGATCTCCGGTGATCGTGACAAGGCCGAGGCGGTGTTTCAGGAAATGGCGCAGGTGCAGGAGACGCAGGTTCTGGGTCTGCGTGGACTTTATGTCGAGGCGCGCCGGCGCGGTGATGCGGATGCAGCGTGGAAACACGCATCCGAGGCTGCGCGTCTCGCCCCGGCGGTGGACTGGGCCAACGAGGCCGTGCTCGAGGGGCTGTGCGCGCGCGGCGACTGGCGCGCGGCGATCGATACGGTGGAGCGCCGTGCCGCGCTCGGTCTGATCGACAAGCCGGCGGCCAAGCGCCAGCGCGCCGTGCTGCTCACCGCCGATGCGCTGGCCCGGGTCGAAGGCGACGAGGACGCGGCCCTGGCTTCCGCGAAGGAAGCGGTCCGGCTCGCGCCGGATCTGGTTCCCGCAGCCACGTTGGCCGGGCGCATCCTCGGGCACCGCCTGGAACTGCGCAAGGCGGGCAAGATCCTCGAAACCGCCTGGCAGGCCACGCCGCATCCCGATCTGGCCGATGCCTATACGCATCTGCGTGCGGGTGATTCGGCCCTCGACCGGATGAAGCGTGCGGAGCGCCTCGCCATGCTGTCGAGCTGGGCGCCGGAAGGGCGTATCGCGCTGGTGCGCGCCGCGATCGAGGCGCGGGAATTCGACACGGCCCGCAAGACCCTCGATCCCCTGCTGCAAGAGGGACGCCCGACCGTGCGGGTCTGCCTGTTGATGGCCGAACTCGCGCGGGTCGAATCGGGCTCCTCCGCCGGTGCGCGCGAATGGCTGGCGCGCGCGGTGCATGCGCCGCGCGACAAGGCCTGGATCGCCGATGGTGTCGTCTCCGACCGCTGGTCGCCGATTTCCCCGGTCTCCGGCCATCTCGACGCCTTCCGCTGGGAGACGCCGCCTGAAATGATCGCCGGCAAGGGTTCGAGCGTGATCGACGATGTGGTCGGCGATCTCGATGACCGGGCACGCACGCCGGCCGGCATTCTGGGAGCGCCGGCGACGGGCGACGTCCAGGCGCAAACGGATGCGGCATCCGCGGCCGAGATCATCCCGCCCGAGCGGGCCCCGGCGCAGGACGGGACCGGTACAGCGGAATCGGCATCCGATGCCGAGGTTTCCGGCAAGCAGGATGAGGAGCGCAAGGGGGATCATTCTCCGGGAAAGCCGCAGGCGGCGCCGGCTAACGAGGCCGCCGCCGCCGCTTCACCCGCAACCGGCGAGGCGCAGGCCGCAGCGCTGCCGCAGGATACCGTTGCCGGCTCGGCAGAGCAGGCTACGCAAGCGCCTTCGACATCCGAGCCTTCGACAT
>OFET01000650.1_pt1 | contig 17246 bp, 11 predicted proteins | sample 1521211 | NCBI WGS metagenome assembly OFET01 (sample SAMN03766358, study PRJEB24113) | microbial mat metagenome | isolation source: enrichment culture HLUCC-A from microbial mat sample contains cyanobacterium...
GGTCGCGCCGCCGAAGATGACATCGTCGCCCTCGCCGCCGTTGAGCGTGTCGGTCCCGTCGCCGCCCGATATCGTGTCGTTGCCGTCTTCGCCCGAAAGCCTGTCCGTGCCGTCATCGCCGAAGATGACGTCATTGCCGCCGCCACCCTCCGCAACGTCGTTGCCGGCCACGGCGAAGATCGTGTCGCCCTCCGCGCCGCCCGTGAGCGTATCGTCGCCGATGGTCCCGATCAGGACCGTGCTTTCGTCGGTGGCGGCGAAGGCGACGCCGTTGCCTGTCGGATCGAAGAGCACCGGCAGTCCGTCGGGGATGGTGACTCCATCGATCGTGATGGTGAGCGCGCCCGGATCGGCAAGCAGGCCATCTATGCTTGCGATCAGGCCGCCGTCCGCGTCCAGGAACTGCAGGCCGTCGATATCGACCGCGCCGATCAGGGCGAAAAGAGGGTCGGCCCCGTCGTCGATTTCGGCGAAGATCGCCGTTGCCAGCGCGCCCAGATCGGAAGGCATGTCGCCGCCGATCGTGATGGAATAGGACGGCAGGCTCAGCGTCACGCCGTCGGGCGCGACGGAAAAGTCGACCAGGGTGGTCGCGCCGTCCGTCAGGGTCATGGATGTCAGGGAGACATTGGAAAGCGAGTCGATCAGCGCGGCGCGCTCTTCGGGCGACAACTGTTCCAGCGTTTCGAGGTCAAGCAGATCCGGTATCGCCAGCAGCCCGGACAGCGACGCCAGTTCGGTCGGAAAGGTTCCCTCCAACGCGAGCGACTGCGCGCCGGAGTCGATCGTGATCGTCGTGGCGGATGCAGCGAGGGACAGCAGTTCCGTTCCGTCCTGGCCCAGGACGAGGCCACCGAACGTTCCGGTCGCAGTCCCGGCCGCGATCGCGGCAACCAGCGCATCAAGGCTGGTCACCGGTCCGATTCCCTGTCCCGAGAGGCTGACGTCATAGCTGGGGCCGCCCACGGTTGGCAGCGAAAGCTCGATCAGCGATGACGACAGGGAGGTCACGGTCGGATCGCCGAAGTCTGCCGACAGGATTTCCTCAAGCGTCTCGAAATTGTCGAAGGATATCCCAAGAACGTCCTGCAGCGGATCCGGCGACGTGAAGAGCCCGTTCAGCAGACCCAGCGCATCCGAACTCAGGTTGACGGTGGCCATGACGATGTTTCCTCGAGTGTGGTTCAGGTTAGGCGTCATCCGGGTGATCGACGCCGTGGATCATGTCTGTTGGTCGGTCGCCGGCGTCGCATGCCGCAAGCCCGGCACTCAGTAGAAGAGGTCCACCTCGCTTCCTGCAATGACCAGGATCAATTCCTCCTGAATCGCACCGTCCGGCACGGCGAAGAGGATCTGGCCCGTTGGACGCCAGATGACGAACGCCTCGTCCACCGCGTCGGAGCCGCGGCCGGGCGACAGGGCAAAATTGACCTGGAACTGATCGGCCTCCGCCGCCCCGCCGAACACCAGGCGGTCCCCCTCGGCGAAGTCGAAATCGTCGATCCAGTCGCTTCCGTGACCCGGGTGGCCGGCGTGAAAGAACCGGTCCGCGCCCGGCCCGCCCGAAAGGGAGTCGTGACCCCAGCCGCCATTGAGGAAATCCGACCCCGCCCCGCCCTCGAGCGTGTCCGGCCCCCCCTGGCCTCCGATCGTGTCATCGCCCGCTCCGGCGGCATGGCTGTCGCCCATGCGGCCACCGAACAGCAGGTCTGCGGCATCGGTGCCGGTCAGTCGGAAGCCGACGCTGTCCAGGATCGATCCGGTGCCGATATAGGAATCGGTCCGGCCGGGCTGGTCGGGGAGAGTCGACTCGATGTCGAGCCCCACGACATGCATCAGCGATGCGATCGCAGAGTTCGAGTTGCTCAGAAACGGAGTGTAGCCGATGCTCGCGTCTTCCAGCCAGCGCGCGTGCTCTGCCATCACGGCCCAGACGTCGTCCGGTGCGCGCCCGTCCAGGTCGAGCACACGGCTGCCCGTCAGAGCCCTGTCCTCGAGCGGTCGGTAGTCCAGGCTGTCGGCCATGGGAACCGAGTGCTCGAAGATCACCGTCCCGGTTCCGAAAGCGCCGGACGGATACCCCCGCAGGACCGTTTCGCTGCCGTCTTCGTCCACCAGAACGAGGTAGAGGTGATCACGGCCGGTATCTCCGAACACGAAAACGGGCTGGCCTTCGATACGGATTTCTGCACCAGACACCGATGCGCGCTCCCATGCTCATGCAGCGGTTCATCTAGCTTCGCTTTCGGACGACTTCAATCCGAGGCGCGCCGGGAATGGCCGTCGAGTGCCCGGTTTGGCGGCGGCTCCCGCCGACGGGCGCCCACCGGATGCCGACTCGGCGATATGGCCGGGGCAGGGGTCGCGCCCCGTCTCCGCCCGCGCCCTGCGTCAGCCGCGGCGGCATGGTGGCCGGTCCCGCGCCGGGCGTTTCATGCGGCAGTCCGGTTGTCTTCGCCACATCACGGCCCGGCCGGCGTGGCGTCGACCGTCGGGGCCGGGCGATCCGCCTGCGCGATCGTGCACCTTGCCGCGCTGCCGGCGAACGGGTCGCCGAGCACCTGCCGACGATGCGACCCGTAGACAAGACCGGGCGCCGCCGCTCGACGGGCTTTGCCCGGGTCATCCTGTCTGCTTGATAATTCATCATCCCGCGCCAAACTTGGCAAAACGGCGCCGGCACGACACAGGAGCGCCAGCGGACCGTGAAGGAGGTTGCAGAGCGGCTGCAGGTGGGCGACGTCACCCGTGCGACGCTGGATCAGGCGCGGCGCGCTCGGGGCGGTCGATAGCGGCACGGCAGGGCGGATCGACCCGAACGATCCGGCCGCATTCCTCGAAAGTTGCGCGACGCGGCCTGCCGCCGGGATTGGCGACGAACGGGACAGGGCCTCCGGAGCAGACCGGAGCGCATGAGACGAAGGGACAGAAGGGTTGATGGAAGTCATTGTTCAGTCGCCGTTTGCAGAGATCGCCGCACTTCTGGTGCTTGCGGCGGTTGTCGGGTTTCTCGGGATCATCCTGCGCCAGCCGCTGATCGTGAGCTTCATCGCGGTCGGCCTGATCGCGGGCCCCTCGGCGCTGGACCTTGTCCGGTCGGACGAGCAGATCAGCCTCCTGTCCCAGCTTGGCATCGCGGTGCTGCTGTTCCTCGTCGGCATCAAGCTCGACGTGAAGCTCATCCGTTCGCTGGGGGCCGTCTCGCTCCTGACCGGCCTCGGCCAGGTCGCCTTCACCTCGGTCTTCGGCTATCTGATCGGGCTCGCGCTGGGGCTGGGGCATGTCACCAGCCTCTATGTCGCTGTGGCTCTCACCTTCTCCTCGACGATCATCATCGTGAAGCTCCTGTCGGACAAGCGCGAGATCGACAGCCTGCACGGGCAGATCGCGCTCGGCTTCCTGATCGTGCAGGACCTCGTCGTAGTGCTGGCGATGATCGTGCTCTCGGCCATCGGCATCGGCGCGGGCGGCGACGACGGCCATGGCGGGGGATCGGTGCCGCTGGTGCTGGCCTCGGGCGTGGCGATGGTGGCGCTGGTCATCCTTTTCGTGCGCTACGCGGCCGACCCGCTGACCGAGCGGCTGGCGCGCGCGCCCGAGCTTCTCGTGATCTTCGCCATCGCCATGGCGGCAATGTTCGCGGCGGCGGGCGACATCGTGGGGCTGGGCAAGGAGGTGGGCGGCCTGCTGGCCGGCGTCGCGCTCGCCTCGACCCCCTATCGCGAGACCATCGCGGCGCGGCTGGCGCCGCTGCGCGATTTCCTGCTGCTGTTCTTCTTCATCGCACTCGGCTCCGCGCTCGACCTGTCGCTGCTGGGTACCCATGTCACCGGTGCGATCATCTTCTCGCTCTTCGTGCTGATCGGGAACCCGCTCATCGTGCTCGCGATCATGGGGGCGCTGGGCTACCGCAAGCGCACCGGCTTCCTGGCCGGCCTGACTGTGGCTCAAATCAGCGAGTTTTCCCTGATCTTCGTGGCCATGGGCGTGTCGCTTGGGCATGTGCAGGAGGACGCGCTGGGCCTCGTGACCATGGTCGGACTCGTGACGATCGCGGCCTCGACCTACATGATCACCTATTCGCACCAGCTTTACGCCTTGTTCGAGCCGATCCTCGGCGTGTTCGAGCGCAAGGGCACGCCGCGCGAGCCCCTGGAGGCGGGCGCGCATCGCGACGACGGTGTCAAGGTGATCATCTTCGGGCTGGGTCGATTCGGCACCGCCATCGGAATGCGCCTGAAGAAGCGCGGCATCCGGGTGCTCGGGGTCGATTTCAACCCCAGCGCGGTGCGGCGCTGGGGCGAGCTGGGGCTCGAGACCGAGTTCGGCGACGCGACCGACCCGGAGTTCGTGGCCGAGCTTCCGCTCACGCGGGCGGAATGGATCGTCTCGACCGTGCCGATCCATCCGACGGGCCTCAGCCACGAGGACACGCGCACGACGCTGATTCAGCTCACCCGCACCTCCGGGTTCACGGGCCGCGTCGCCGTTGCCTCGCATCACGCCCGTGACACCGAGGAACTGTTCGCCTCTGGCGCGGACATGGTGCTGGAGCCGTTCCAGGACGCCGCGGATCGCGCCGTGGACCTGCTTTGCGGCGCCCCCGAGGAGGAAAGGACGGAAATTCCGCCCATCGAAACGGAAGACAGGCAGGCATCCTGATCGCCGTGCCACGACGGTGCAACGAAAGGACGGACCGACGGCGATGACCGAAACTCCGGCGCCTCCAGTTCATCACGCGATCCCTGCGGCGGCCGCTCTGGAGGCGCTCGCGTCGCGGCCGGGCGGGCTGGGGTCCGAGGATGTCGCCCGTCGCCGTGCCGAGCACGGGCCGAACCGCTTGCCCGAGCCGCCGAAGCGCAGCGCGATCCTGCGGTTCCTCTCGCATTTCAACAACGTGCTGATCTACGTGCTGCTCGCGTCCGCGGCGGTCACGGCGGCGCTGCAGCACTGGGTCGATACTGCCGTCATTCTCGCGGTGGTCATCGTGAACGCGGTCATCAGCTACATTCAGGAAGGCCGCGCCGAACAGGCGATGGAAGCAATCCGCGGGATGCTGGCGCCGCGGTCTGCCGTGCTGCGCGACGGTCGGAGGATCAGTGTCGACGCCGCCGATCTGGTGCCGGGCGACATCGTGCTGGTCGAGGCCGGAGACCGCGTGCCCGCCGATCTGCGGCTGATCGGGGCGCGCGGTCTGAAGGTGGAGGAAGCGATCCTGACCGGAGAATCCGTGCCGGTGGACAAGGGTACGGAACCGGTGGCGCAGGACGCCCCGCTCGGAGACCGGACCCCGATGCTGTTTTCCGGCACGCTGGTGGTTGCGGGTGCCGGGCGCGGCCTGGTCGTCGCCACCGGGGCCGACACCCAGATCGGCCGGATCAGCGGGATGCTGGGGCAGGTCGAGACCCTGACCACGCCGCTCGTGGCACAGATGGACCGCTTCGCGCGCTGGCTGACGGTCTTCATCCTGATCGTTGCCGGGGCGCTGCTGATCTACGGTTACTTCGTGGGCCATTTGCCCTTTCCGGATCTGTTCATGGCGGTTGTCGGCCTGTCGGTGGCCGCGATTCCCGAAGGACTGCCGGCGGTGCTGACGATCACGCTTGCCGTGGGCGTGCAGGCGATGGCGCGGCGCAATGCCATCGTCCGCCGCCTGCCCGCGATCGAGACGCTGGGCTCTGTTTCGGTGATCTGCTCGGACAAGACCGGCACGCTGACCCGGAACGAGATGATGGCGGCGACGCTTGCGGGGGCGGGCCATGTCTATTCCGTGGACGGCAGCGGATATGCGCCGGAAGGTGCCGTGCGCCGGGGCGAGGCCGACGCGGACCCGGCCGGGCACCCGGTGCTGATGGAGTTCGCCCGCGCCGCGGGGCTCTGCAACGACGCGATGCTGAACGCCCACGAGGCGGTCTGGCGGGTGGAGGGCGACCCGATGGAGGGCGCGCTGATGGCGCTCGCCGGAAAGATCACCGGTGAGGGGGCCGAACCCTTCCGGCAATGGACCCGCACCGACGCCATCCCCTTCGATGCGGCGCATCGCTACATGGCCACGCTCCACCACGATCACGAGGGCCGCGCCGCCATCCACGTGAAAGGCGCACCGGAGACGGTCCTGGCGCTCTGTGCCGATCAGCGTGCCGCGCATGGCGGATCGGAGCCGCTCGACGCCGATCACTGGCACCGGATGGTGGAGGACCTGGCGGCCGAGGGTCAGAGGGTGATTGCCGTGGCGACCCGGCCGGTGCCGCGAGAGCACACGAGCCTGGACTCCGCGGACCTGGAGGGGCGGCTCACGCTGATCGGCCTGGTCGGACTGATCGACCCGCCGCGCGCCGAGGCGATCGAGGCCGTCGCGGAGTGCCACGCCGCGGGCATCCGCGTGAAGATGATCACCGGCGATCACGCCGCCACGGCGCGCGCGATCGCGGGCATGATCGGGCTGAAGAACGACGAGCGGGTGCTGACCGGCGCCGATCTGGAAGCGATGGACGACGCCGCGCTGGCCGAGGCGGCGGTGCAGACGGATATCTTCGCCCGCACCTCCCCGGCTCACAAGCTGCGCCTCGTGACCGCGCTGCAGGCGCGCGGGCTGACGGTGGCGATGACGGGCGACGGCGTGAACGACGCACCCGCGCTCAAGCGCGCGGATGCCGGGATCGCGATGGGGCTCAAGGGCAGCGAGGCGGCGAAGGAGGCGGCGGAAATCGTCCTGGCCGACGACAACTTCGCCTCGATCGCCGCCGCCGTGCGCGAGGGCCGCACCGTCTATGACAACATCAAGAAAGTGATCAGCTGGACGCTGCCCACGAATGGCGGAGAGTCGATGACGATTGTCCTGGCGCTTGCCCTCGGCATGGCGCTGCCGATCACCGCGGTGCAGATCCTCTGGATCAATCTGGTCACCGCCGTCACGCTGGGCCTTGCGCTGGCCTTCGAGCCCTCCGAGACCGGCACGATGCGTCGCCCGCCCCGCCCGCGCGACGAGCCGTTGCTGACCGGCAGGCTGATCTGGCAGGTCGTTCTGGTCTCTTCGCTGTTCCTCGCTGCCGTCTTCGGGATCTACGCCTTTGCGATCGATGCCGGCTACCCGTTGCCGCTGGCGCAGACGATGGCGATGAACATGCTGGTGGTGCTGGAAATCTTCTATCTCTTCTTCATCCGGAACATGCACGGCACGTCGCTGACGTGGGCTGCGGTGCGGGGCACGCGGATCGTCTGGGCCTGCGTGATCACGGTGACGGTCGCGCAATTCGCCATCACCTATGTCCCGCCGCTCCAGGCGCTTTTCGGGACGCGCGGCGTGCCGCTGCTTGACGGGTTGCTCATCGTGGCGGTCGGGGCCGTCTTCTTCGCGCTGGTCGAGACGGAGAAGCAGATGCGACTGGCTTTCAGATCGGGCAACGATCCAGCTTCCGATCGGCTCCCTGGCCGGAGCTAGCCGGACGGAGCGCGCCCCACGCCGGCACGAATGGCCGCCGCAGCCTCATCGCCTCCCACACGATGCCGGAGCGCGCTCATGCCGTCGCGCGATCCTGCACCCTGGGCGATGCCGTCTCGCCCGCGAAGAGCGCGTCCGGCTCCATCCCGCGCTTCGCGGCGCTCGCGCGGACGGCGTCCTGCAGCGCCGCGCTCCGGTTCAGCAGGCGGCGGAACCGCGCCTCGTCCAGCACCAGGAGCGTCGAGGGCGTGATGGCGCGCACCTCTGCGCGGCGGGTCTTCTTCAGCAGGATCGCCATCTGGCCGAACATCTCGCCACGTCCCAGCCGCCAGGTCTGGCCGGCGGTTTCCAATTCCACCGCGCCGGATGAAATGAAGAACACGCTTTTCGCCGCGGTTTCCTTGCGGATGATCACCTCGCCGGCGTTGACGTAACGGGTCTGGAGCGCGCGGCCGAGGCGCTTGAGCACCGCGTCGTCGAACTCGGCGAAGAGCGGGAACTGCCGAACCAGTTCGGCCCGCCTCAGCGCGATGTCCAGATGCGGGCGTTCCTCGGCGGCGGCCCGGCGTGCGTCGAGATCCTGCATCAGCGCGGTGTAGACCTCGGCACCGATCAGCCCGTCCTCGCGCATCGCCGTGTATTCCCGCTCCTCCAGCCGCAGCGCCGTGCGGCGGATGAAGCGGCGTTGCAGTTCCTCGGCATAGCCCGGATATTGCAGGCGCAGTCCATCAAGCGCCGTTTCCACCATCTCGATCCGCCGGGCGAGCAATTCGTGCAGAAGCTCTGCCACCCGCCGTCCGTGGATGCGCAGGATGCGTCCGTCGATGAAGGCGCCCAGATCCCGCAGGATCAGCCGCTGCGACAGCATAAGCTCGAAGCGGTCGGCCGTCATGCGCGCCAGCGGCCCGGACAGGCCCAGCCGGCCATGCAGCAGAACGGCGGCCCGGAACGTCCGGCCGTAGGCGACACTGCGGCGGGCCGCGCGGTTGTAGCCGCTGCGCCCCTGGCTGCGTGCGCCCTCGATCAGCCGGTCGGCATCCGACAGCACCTGTTCGGCCATCCGCGAAGAGATCGTGCGCTCCCGCACGCGGGCAAGGATCGTGTCGCGCTCATGCCCAGCCAGCGCGATCAGGCCAAGCGTGATCCGGTCGCGGTCGAGGATGTCGACGCTGGCCTCGGCCGACTTCACCGCCGCGTCCAGCCGCTCGCCGAAGCGCTTGGCCTCGGAGCGCACCGTGTCGTGGCTCAGCTCGTAGTTCTCGGTGGTGCGCGCCACGTCCTCGCGCACGGTCTGCAGCGCCACGGCGACCACCTGCCGCGACAGCGCCTCGTCGAGCGGCGACAGCCGGTCGAGCCCGAGCCGGGCGATCACGAGCCGCAGCGTCGTGCCCTGCACGATCAGGGTGAAGAGCGTGAAGCCGGTGGCGAGGATGCCCGCGATGCGGCTGATGTCATCCGGCACGCGGAAGCTTTCCGTCACCGCAAGCGCCAGCGCCAGCGTTACCGCGCCCCGCAGGCCGCCCCAGAGGATCGCGATCCGGTAGGGCCGTTCGACGGCCGGAGACAGCCTCACCGCGGTCAGCAGCGGCAGAAGGCCGAACAGGATCACCGCCCGCGCGGCGATGGCGGCCAGGATCACCACGCCCAGAAGCATGAAATCCTCGACGCGCACCTCCTCCAGCAGCCGCGGAATCAGCAGCGCCGCGAGGATGAAGATCAGCGCCCCGGCCCAATGCGCCAGCAGGTCCCAGACCTCGCGCAGGTTCGCCCACGCCTGCGGCGGCAGGCGCCCGGGCCCTGTGAGATTCAGCGTCAGCCCCGCGGCCACCACGGCGATGACGCCCGAGGCGCCGATGCTCTGCTCGGCCCCGATATAGGCGAGGTAGGGCAGCGCGATCGAGATCGAGATCTGCGCCAGTTCGAACCGGCTGAAAAGCGCCATGACCCAGACCGCCACCCGCGCGGCCAGCCAGCCGGTGAAGGCGCCGCCGGCGATCAGGACCGGAAACCGCGCGAGCGCGTCGCCGAGGTTGGGGTCCGGCACGCCCAGCATGACAAAGCCCATGAACAGGCCGAAGAGCGCGATGGCCGCGGCGTCGTTCAGCAGGCTCTCGCCCTCGATGATCCGCGCCAGCCGCCGCGGGGCGGAGATCGAGCGGAAGATGCTGACCACCGCGGAGGGATCGGTCGTGGACACGATCGCGCCGATCAGCAGGCAGGCCGCGAGCGGCAGCGCGCTCGCCCAAGCCAGCGCGTAGCCCACGCTCAGCGTCGCGACGACCACCGCGACGACCGCGAGCACGAGGATCGGCACCCAGTCGTCGAGCATCCGGCGCAGGTTCATCCCCAGCGTCGCCTGGAACAGCAGCGTCGGCAGGAACACGTAGAGAAAGACGTTGGACCGGATCGGCAGCCCCAGGATCGCCTCGGCCACGGGGTTGAGAGCGTCGGTCAGGTCGGTCCGCAGGAAGAAGATCGCGCCTGCGCCGATCAGCATGCCGAGCACGGCGAGGATCACGCTATAGGGCAACTTCAAGCGCGCGGCGAGCGGCTCGGCCGCGCCGATGACGAGGAACAGCGACGCGATGAACGTGGTGATGAGAACGATATCCATAAGCCTGAAATAGCGGGAATTCCGGGCGCGGGGGAGTCTGCGGGTGGCGAGGGTGCGGGGGACGGCGCAACAGTCCGTCCTGCCGCCGATCCTTGGGGAGGGAGTGCCTTGGCGCATGGGCGCGCGCGGCGCGCAGTCTGCCCGGCTCGCGGGGGCCGCCAGACGCCCTCACCCGCTGAAGGAAGGGATCTCGGCAACGCTTATCGGGCCATGGGCGCTCACGCAGCGACCGCGACAGCCTGGCCATCGTGCCATGCCGAACTGCCAGACCGCGCTCGCCACCGCAGTCACGGGTGATGCTGGATGGCTGCGCCCGGCGAAGCCAAACATTGGCTGCCAGCCGATGCGATGCGGCGGCGGGGCAGCCTGCAACGCGGGTTCGACCGACTCCGCGTCGCGCGAGGCTTGCAGCGTTTTCCGCCGGCGTAACTTAGCCTGCTCTGTTGTCGGAGGCTGGCGTGAAAAGCGCCTGTGACAGGCCCGTGGCGGAATTGTTGATGTGCACGCGCAACAATTCCGCAGCCAGCCGCGGATTGCGGTCCATCGCGGCGTCGAAGAGCGCCTGATGCTCGGCCAGCAGCTTTTCCTTCGGCACCGCTTTCATCGCCACCGCTTGCCGGCGATAGCGCTCCGACTGTTCGGACAGGGTTGCGACGAAGCGCAGCATCCAGGCCGACCCGCAGTTCTGGATAAGCGCGTGATGGAACGCGCGGTTCTCCTTTTCCCAGGCACCGCTGCGCCGGCCCGGGTCGTGATCCAGCGTTTCCTCCACGCGCTTGAGCCGATGGAAAGCCGACACCACGTCGGCCTCCCAGTCGAGGGTCGCGTTCTCGATCGAGAGACTCAGCGCCTCGGGCTCGAGAAAGAGCCGCATCCCGGTAATATCCTCGAATTCCTCCTGCGAGATGGACTCGACCCAATAGCCGCGCTGGCCTGCCGTTCGCACAAGCCGCTCGGAGGACAGCTTTGACAGCGCCTCTCGCAGGGAACTCAGGCCGAACCCGTATTCGTTTCGCAGCATTTCGAGCCGCAGCTTGTCGCCGGGCCGCAACGCTCCCTTCAGGATTTCCTCGCGCAGCCGCGCATAGGCAGCCTCGGTCCGGGTCGAGAAGGCCTCGGTTTCAACTTCGTCCATCTTGCGCTCGTCTCTTGCCGACGACACGGCTGTTGTTCGGGTCCAGCCAAACCCGGATCGCGAATCCGAAAGGGCCGACATCCCCCGGTGTCGGATTCCGCGTCGACACACCACCAAATGTCAGATTCCGCCTCGGCAGACCACCAAATTCCGCCGGACGGCAACAACGCTCTTCGGGCTCGGGACGCGATCCGGCGCCCTGATCTCGTGCGACGCGGCGGAGGGGGCGCATGGCGTTCTGCATCAGAAGCGTCGCGATGCCCTTCGCTCGCCGAGCCACCACTTCAGCGATCGGAGTTCCTGATGGCGGTGCGCGCCCGCCGCCGGCGCATCTTGGCGGCTGGGTCCATCGGCTTCGCACCCGGCCTTGCACGGGGAAGCTCCGCCAAGGCCGCCGCGCCGTCGGCGATCGTCCCCGGCGCCGCCCCGCAGGTCATCCTGGCGACGGTGTCCATGCGCCGGGCGCGAGGTCGGTCGCGGTGCCGGTCATCGGCTGCCTCTTTCTCGCATAGCCTCACGTCGCGGACCGGCGGGCAGCCTGCCAGGCCGAGATCATCTCGGCGGCGGGCAGGACGTCGCCGAAGAGCGCACCGACGTTGGCGAGCGTGGCGTCATGCAGCGCAGGCGCATGCGACGCCACGCAATCCGACGCGATTGCGGCATAGAAACCCTCGCAGACCGCGTCACGCAGGCTGGTCTCGACGCAGACGTTCGTCTGCACTCCGGTGAACACGAGCGAGCGCAGGCCCATCGCCCGCAGCCTGTCGCCCAGTTCTGTGCCCACAAAGGCGCTGTAACTGTGCTTGTCCGCCACCAACTCGCCCTCGGTGGGCGCGACGCCGAAGAATTCCGCCCCTGCCGACCCCGTGCCGCAGCAGACCTGAGGGCCGTTCTGGAGCTGCTTTGCGCGTATCCCGGGCGGGAGGCGTTCCGGGTCGTAGATCGCGCGGACCCAGATCACCGGCACCCCGACCGCACGCGCCGAGGCGAGAAAGGCGGACAAGGGCGCCACGAGATCGCGGCACGCAGCGGTGGAGCGGCCCACGACACGCTCGACATATCCGTCCTCGGCACAGAAGTCGTGCTGCATGTCGATCACGAGCACCGCGGTATGTGCCGGGTCCAGCCGGGCCTCGCGGGTCGCGAGCGGCTCGGTCATCTTGTCATCCCCGTCCGGCGGCGTGGGGCCGTCATGGCGTCTGGCGCGCCGAAAAGCGCCCGTGCATTGCCGTGCTCGATGGCGGCGACCGTCTCGTCGGGCAGCCCCTGGCCGTTCAGCGCCTTCACCGTTCCCGCCATCGTGTCCTCGCCTGCGAAGGGAAAATCCGATGCGAAGAGAATCCTGTCGTGCGGGATCAGGTCCAGAAGGGGGCGCAGCGTTCGCGGTCCGGCGGACAAGGCTATGTCGTAATAGTGGCGGCGCAGTTCGGTGACCGCGCCGTCGGGTACCTTGGCGGCAAGGTCGGGCCGCCGCTCCAGCCGCCCGACACGGTCGGCAAGGAAGGGAATCGTGCCGCCGGCGTGAGAAAAGATGAACCTGATGCGACGCAAGCGCGCCATGGTCCCCGAATAGAGCAGCCCGGCGATCGCCCGGGTGGTGTCGAACGGATATTCGAGTGTCGCGGCCGGCAGGAAGTCGAGCGGGCGCCGGACATGCAGGTCGGCGGGATGCACGAAGACCACTGCCGCCCGGCGGTCGAGTTCCTCCAGCACGGGCGCGAGCGTCTTTTCGCCAAGGTAGTGGCCCGCGTGGTTGGTGAGCAGACAGATTCCGTCCGCCCCCAGCACATCGAGGGCATGGGCGATCTCGTCCAGGCTCTCGTCGACATGCGGCATCGGCAGAGTGGCGAAGAAGCCGAAACGCCCGGGATGGTCGTGCCGGTGGGTTGCCGCGATCTCGTTGCAGAGCCGCGCCAGTTCCGCCGAGTGCGGCGCGTCACCGGTCTCGGGCGCGGGCGCCCCGAGCGAGAGCATCGCGCGCGCGATGCCGTTGCGGTCCATGGCGGCCAGTGAAATCTCCGGCGTCCACTCGGGGCAGCGGCCGGACACGATGCTGTCCGCGATGGCATCGCGACCGACGGCCTTGACGTACGCTTCCGGAAGAAAGTGGTGCTGTACGTCGATTCGCTCGTGTCCTGTCATGTGCCTGCTTTCCATTCTCCGGCCCGGCGCGCACAGAGGCGTCGGACTCAAATTGACAGGAAAATCGAAGTTTTGGCAACACTCGAATATTTCGGCCATGCCGGCGCTGGATCGGACCCTTGCCGGCGTGCTGCCCGCCACGCAGAAGGCGGAACACCTCAAAAAAGGAAAACCGCCGTGCTTCGGTCCGGTATGCGCCGCACCGGGCCGCCGCAGCCGAAGGCGCCGGGCGCCAGGCCCTGTGTCGCCAAAAAAATCGAAAATATATTGACGCCTCGCCGGTCTCGTCGCAAGCTTGCCGAAGGTTCGGCACACAAGGGAGAGCCTTCATGCATGACGATGCCCCGCTGGCCGCGTCTGCCAACGCCTTCGACCCGGATCTGCCTTCGAACCGGATGGTGTTCGAAGTGCGGCGCGACAACGCGGTCTGGCCGACGTTCCCCGAGAGATACGAGGAGATCATGGAGCGTTACGGCCTGAGCGAGGAAGAGAAGGCGGCGTTCCGCGACATCGACGTGAAGCGGCTGGGGGAACTGGGGGTTCATCCGTATTTCCTGCCGCAGATCACGCGGCTGTTTCACGGGTCTTCGGCAAACACATCGAAGAGCAGGGCGGCAGAAGCCTATCGCAAGAGCTTCGGCAGCGCGATCGTCGAATAGACCGGGAAGGAGGGGCCGACATGGCGCAGTTCGTTTCGATCATGGGCATGGCGCACGCGCCGGGCGTGACCGGCTGGATCGACGCCTGCCCGCAGCAGGACCGCGACGCGATCGAAAGCGGCTACACCGAGCTGGGCCGGATCATGGCCGCGGCGAAGCCGGACATCATCATCGGCGTCGGCAACGACCACCTCCTGAACCTGCCCCTCAAGGATCCGCCGCACTGGCGGGTGGACTGCGCGCCGGAATGGGACGGCCCCGCCGAATTCTTCAGGGACTGGCTGAAGCAGCCGGGCTACCATGTGAAGGGTCGGCCCGAGATCGCCAACCTGCTGGCGGACAAGCTCATGGAGGCCGGACACAAGGTGGACAAGGGCGAGGGCCTGCTGTTCGACGACAACTGGTCCGTGCCGCTGTGGTATCTGGGCTACGATGTCCCTATCCTGCCCATCCACATGAACTGCATCAATCCGCCCACGCCGGAGCCGGCCGACTGCATCGCCTTCGGCCGCGAAATGCGCCGCATCGTGCGGGAAGAGCTGCCCGAGGACCTTCGAGTCGGCCTCATGGCGACCGGCGGGCTGAGCCATGAGCCCGGCGGACCGCGATACTTCACCATGGATCCCACCTTCGACAACTGGTTTCTCGACCTGATGGAGGAAGGGGACGCGGAGCGCGTCATGCGGGAGGCGACGATCGAGCGGATGAACGACGCGGGCGGCGGCGGCACGACCGAGCTTCTTGCGTGGATGGTGGCGCTTGCCGCGGCGGGCGAGACCTCCGGGCGCAAGGCCTTCTATGTCGCGTCGAACGAGATGCGCTGCGGCATCGGCGCCTCGGTCTGGGAAGAATTCGCCTGATCCGGCGCGTCACCGGTTTCCCTCGGACGGCGCGCCTGCGCCCCGGCGCGTGCCGGTCCGGGCCAATGGTCTTGGCCGCTGCCGCTGCGGTTTGAAAGGACTAGGAAATGAAAGACTTCCCGAATTTCATCGACGGCGCCTTCGTTCCCGGCAACGGGGATGCCTGGGGCAATCGTTTTCCAACCACCGGAGAGCTGCTGGGGGAGGTGCGCGCCGCCGACCGGGAACAGGTGGATGCCGCCGTAGGTGCCGCCCGTGCGGCGCTGAAGGGGCCGTGGGGCGCAATGCCCGTGGCGGAGCGCGTGGCGCTGCTGCGCAAGGTCGCCGAGGGCATCAACGCCCGCTTCGACGAGTTCCTGGAGGCCGAGATTCGCGACACCGGCAAGCCGCGCAGCATCGCCAGCCACATCGACATCCCGCGCGGCGCGGCGAACTTCAACGTCTTCGCCGATCAGGTCATGGCCGTCAGCACCGAGACCTTCCAGATGGACACGCCCGACGGGCGCGGCGCGATCAACTACGCCCTGCGCCTGCCGCGCGGGGTCATCGGCGTGATCTGTCCCTGGAACCTGCCGCTCCTGCTGATGACCTGGAAGGTCGCCCCGGCGCTGGCCTGCGGCAACACGGTGGTGGTGAAACCGTCCGAGGACACCCCGGCCACGGCGACGCTGCTGGGCGAGGTGATGAACGCGGTCGGCATCCCCCGGGGCGTCTACAACGTCGTTCACGGCTTCGGCCCCGACAGCACGGGCGAGTTCCTGAGCACGCATCCCGGCGTCGACGGCATCACCTTCACCGGCGAGACCCGGACGGGCGAGGCGATCATGCGCGCGGCCGCCACGGGCGTGCGCCCCGTGTCGCTGGAACTGGGCGGCAAGAACGCGGGCGTGATCTTCGACGACGCGGATTTCGAGAAGACGATGGAGGGAATAGGCCGCGCCTGTTTCGCCAACACGGGGCAGGTGTGTCTCGGCACCGAGCGGCTTTATGTCCAGCGCAGCATCTTCGACCGCGTGGCCGAGGGGCTGGCCGCGAAGGCGCGTGGCTATCGCTTTGGCGATCCCTTCGATGCGGCGACGACGATGGGACCGGTCATCAGCCCGGACCACCGCGAGAAGGTCCTGTCCTACTACGACAAGGCCCGGAACTCCGGCGCGCAGGTGCTGGCGGGTGGCGGCGTGCCCGAGTTGCAGGGCTACGAAGGCGGCTACTGGGTGGAGCCAACGGTCTGGACCGGCCTCGACGAGGGCGACCCCGTGGTAACCGACGAGATCTTCGGCCCCTGCACCCACCTGACCCCCTTTGACGACGAGGAAGAGGCGATCGCGCTCGCAAACGACACGCGCTATGGGCTGGCCACCACGATCTGGACCGAGAATCTGACCAGGGCGCATCGCGTCGCCGGGCGGATAGAGGTGGGCATCACATGGATCAACTGCTGGTTCCTGCGGGATCTGCGCACGCCTTTCGGCGGGATGAAGGCCTCGGGCATCGGCCGAGAGGGCGGGGTGCACTCGCTCGAGTTCTATTCGGAATTGCGCAACGTCTGCGTGAAGCTCTGAGGCCGGACACCGACCGGGCACCGGACCTGCGTGTCGGAGACGAAAGCGCGGGCGCTGGCCGCGCCCCGCTTTGACTCACGCGCGGGTTCGGTGCACTTCGGCGACCGGATTGGCGCCGGTCTCGAACGACCGGTGGCGCGAGAAGATCTCCATGTCGTGGCCGACGACGACATGGTTCATCTCGCCGTTCACCACCGACAGAATGGCCTCGTAGGTCTCCGGCAGGCGCCACGGGTTGCCCTGGATGTACCCCGGAGGCCACATGCGTTCGATGTTGAGATACCAGTAAGCCGTGTCGCCGGCGAGAACGCGCGGCCCGGCGGCCGTTTCGATCGCGATCCATTGCGAGCCGAAGGTATGCGTGTCGGCGGCGAGGTGGCAGCGGACTCCCGAGACGACTTCTGTATCGCCGTCGAGCAGCACCAGTCTGCCCTCGGCGATCAGGCGTTCGATGACCACGCAGTCGTCGAGGTTGATCGAGGACAGGCTCCAGGTTTCCTTGCCGGCGCCCTGCTTCCGCTGGCGTGCGAGCACGCGCTCGCACGCCAGCGGAAGCAGGGTGTTCAGCGACATTGAACATGAAGGGTCAGCGACATCGCAGATGACGAGTTGGGGGAAGCGGAGGTCGGGCGTAGCCCGGCCGTAGCTTCCCCCAACTCGGGCGCGGGTTTTACCCGTGCCGTCGGCGGCGATGGTGGTCAGGATGGTCCGATCTTCAACGACCAAGAAGAGGATCGGATGCCTGGCCGTCCCATCACCGACCAACAGCACAGGTACTACATGACCCTACGCAAAACGCACACACAGAAGACCGCCGCCGCGATGGCGGGTTT
>OFET01000652.1_pt1 | contig 17229 bp, 15 predicted proteins | sample 1521211 | NCBI WGS metagenome assembly OFET01 (sample SAMN03766358, study PRJEB24113) | microbial mat metagenome | isolation source: enrichment culture HLUCC-A from microbial mat sample contains cyanobacterium...
TTTGTATTTGGTGCCCAGAGGCGGAATCGAACCACCGACACGGGGATTTTCAATTGATTACGCATTCATTATAGGCTTATAAATCAATTAGTTACATAAACAAAAATTAGGTATGATACAAAGTATGATAAAGACTGTTTTTGTTCTGACTGATTTTCTCATCTGATTTCTTGGCGAATCAGCGTTTTGAAAATGATGCTGGTTTGTTTGAATTGCACATTTTTCATGAGCGCAAAAAATCGTACGTTTAGTTCGAAAATATCCTCTCTATTGAATGTCTCTTCCAGATTAAGCAGCACAACCTTAAAAGTTGGCATGGATCATTATTTATGCATCAAGTGATGCATAAATGTGTCATTTGATTGATTCTTTGGTGATAATCGCTTACAAAGGATTAACAAATAAAGTTGTTAGTAAAAAATATCCTTCAGTTTTGTAGGACGTGTTTTTTCATGGAGCAGAATATGAATACCTTCAAATTTGCCGGTCTAATCTCTATTTCTCTTTTTTTGAGTGCTTGCGGTGGTGGTGGTAGCGACTCTTCTCCCGCTCCCACGCCGCCGCCAGTAGCAACTACCTACACAGTAAGTGCCTCGGCAGGAACGGGCGGTTCTATTTCACCAAGTTCTCGCTCAGTGACAAGCGGTCAAACGACAACGTTCACTGTTACAGCGAATACAGGTTATGACATTGCCGGTGTCACAGGATGTGGCGGTTCATTAAGTGGCAACACTTATACGACAGGTGCTATTACTAGTGCATGTTCGGTATCAGCCTCATTTACGCAAAAGAGTTATGAAGTCACTGCAACAGCCGGTGAGGGTGGCTCAATCACACCAGCATCTATTTCGGTAAAGCATGGCGAGACGACTTCATTCACTGTTGCAGCGAATACTGGTTATGACATTACCAGTGTCACTGGATGTGGTGGCTCACTCAGTGGTAATACATACACGACAGGTGCAATTACCAGTGCTTGTTCGGTCTCAGCCGCATTTACGCAAAAGAGTTATGAAGTCACTGCAACTGCAGGTGAAGGTGGTTCGATTACACCTGCATCTATCTCGATTAAGCATGGCGAGACGACTTCATTCACAGTAACAGCAAATACAGGCTATGAGATTGATGGTGTCACTGGATGTGGTGGTTCACTCAATGGTAATACCTACACCACAGGGGCTATTACTAATGCTTGCTCTGTTGAATCAACTTTCAAAAAACTCAATTTCACAGTGTCTGTGACAACTTCAGGCTCTGGAACGGTGTCTTCTGCTGAGTTGACTGTTCCCTACGGTGAGAGTGGTGAAATAACGACGACTCCAGCAGAGAATAATGGCGTTTATCAGATAGAGGGTTGTGACGGTTCGTTTGATGTGAGCAGTAATCTCTATACTACAGGTGCCATTAATGAGAACTGTTCAATTAGCGTCGAGTTTGAAGGGTTATTAACAGGCGAGATATCAGGACCTGAAGTATTCCTGCTAGACACCGATGGCGCATTTGAATTAACTACTGTCCGTGAAGTAGAGACTGAATGGGTGGTATCGAAATCACCGGAAACAGCGACTGCTGATGTTACTGAAGTTGATGCAAAGAACGTAACTATTGCCGCTGATAAGAACGGTGAATACGAAGTGTCAGTCACTATGACACGTGGCTATTTATCAACTTCAGTTGAAGCACCGTTTAAAGTTGCAACACCATTGTCTGACAATATTGAAGAAGATAAGCAACTCTTGTTATCTGAGAGCCCATATCTCTTGACTAAGGATATCTTTATTCGTCAGGAGAAAACGTTATCAGCAGAGCCCGGTGTTGAGTTGTATGGCGATATTATTTTGGATCGATTTAACCGAGAAATCGCACCTGAAATAGAAGTATTCGGTACGCTCGATTTTCAAGGTGAGTCAGATAAAAAAGTCTCAATCGATGGGGTAAATATCAATCCTGGAAAGACTCAGACGTCTGGGCCATATTATTTTATAAAGTTCCGCCATGTACTATTCCAAGATGCTGAATTTCATAATGATACAGATGGTTATGGTTACTTGGACATCCGCAATAGCGACTTCCAAAATTTATATTATGGCGTCAATTTATGGTGGCCTTATAAACACACCTATTTTATTGGAAATACTTTTGTTAATTCGGGCGGCATTCGTTTTCTTCTTGGCTCTCCACTTAGCAATCCGTTTTTAGGTAATGGCGAGGACAAAATCACTATAGAAAATAATTTATTTGTCACGCCGCCGACTAATTTTTTGTACGGTGACTACGCAATTTCAAATCACGGTACCGCTAGTGCGGCCTTCATCAGTGTGCAGAAAAATTCGTTTTACACAAATGGAAAAGTTGCTGTAAGAATAGAATCAAGCGGAGCCTTTGATGCCCCCAACAACTACTGGGGGACAACAGACGAAGAGGTCATCAAAAAAATGATTTTCGATTTGAATGATGACCCAGCATTAACCGATATAATCGAGTACATGCCATTCTTAACTGAGCCTCACCCAGATACGCCAGTTTATTCTGGTAACTAATTGGCTCTTACAAATGGGCGCAGGTAAAAACTCCTTACCTGCGCTTTTTTACCATCGAAACAAACAGCAAATAATCGTACATTTCCCCGTCACACATATCACTGCAATCTCAAATAACTTCCCAAGCAATCGATGGGTTGGTATATTCAATCGAGTACGAAAAAATCCTGTCGAATGTGAGTCTCTGACGTGTTTAGAGAGCAGTTCAGCAATGAATAAGGACGCAATAACGTGGCAATGGATTTCAAGCAAACGCTTTGGAAAATGGCAGACAAACTCAGAGACCAGATGGATGCTGCTGAATACAAGCACATTGTCTTAGGTCTCATCTTCTTGAAGTACATCTCTGATACGTTCGTCACTCAGCAAGATAAGGTGCGAGAGATGGTATCGGATACATCATCTGATTTCTTCATTAGCGAAGATCCTGCTGAATACGCATACGAACTTGAAGAGCGCGACTATTACACACAAGACAACGTGTTTTGGGTGCCACAGCAAGCCCGTTGGGAAGTGTTGCGCAATAAAGCGAAGCAACCTGATATCGGCTCTATCATCGATGAAGCGATGACATTGATCGAGAATGAAAACCCCTCACTGCGGGGCAAGTTAGATAAACGCTTTGGCCGTTCGCAATTAGCAACAGGCAAGTTAGGTGAACTCATTGATTTGATTTCAACCATTGGCTTCGTCGACAAAGACAGCAACACCGACATTCTTGGTGAAGTGTACGAATACTTCTTAGGCCAATTTGCATCGGCTGAAGGCAAGAAGGGCGGACAGTTCTATACCCCATCGCATATTGTGAAAACACTCGTAGCCGTGTTATCTCCTCATTCAGGGCGCGTTTACGATCCCTGCTGTGGCTCTGGCGGCATGTTCGTTCAGAGTGAAGAGTTCATCAAAGCACATGGTGGACGAGTCGATGACATCTCTATCTACGGACAAGAAAGTAATCCAACGACTTGGCGATTAGCAGCCATGAACCTAGCGATTCGAGGCTTCGCTGCTGACTTAGGTAAAGAGCCAGCAGATACCTTTGCTCGTGATCAATTCCCTGACCTGAAATTTGATTACATCATGGCAAACCCACCGTTCAATATTTCTGATTGGGGTGGCGAGAAGTACGAAAATGACCCACGTTGGAAATATGGTCGACCCCCAGTAGGCAATGCGAACTACGCATGGCTGCAGCACATGCTTTGGAAGTTGCGTCCAGGCGGTCAAGCAGGCGTCGTGCTTGCAAATGGTTCAATGAGTTCCAATACCGGCGGTGAAGGTCAAATTCGTGAAGCAATGGTTCGTGGTGATGTGGTTGAAGTTATGGTCGCATTGCCCGGCCAGTTATTCCTCAACACGCAGATCCCTGTATGTCTGTGGTTTTTAACCAACGACAAAACAATGCGAGGCAGAGACCGCAGAGGTGAAACGCTGTTCATTGATGCGCGAGAGTTAGGCACGATGGAAACACGTGTCATGAAAGTGTTGACTGCTGAAGACATCGCTAAGATTGCTGATACGGTTCATGCTTGGAAGACAGGCGAGGGTTACGAAGACGTTGCTGGATTCTGCAAGTCTGCTTCTTTGGCAGACATTGAGAAGAATGGGTTTGTTTTGACGCCGGGAAGATATGTTGGTGCATCAGTTGAAGATTTAGATGATGAGGAATTCAGCAATAAGTTACGAAGACTTGTTGGGTCTTTAAGTGATCTTAGAATCAAAGGAAACGAATTAGACAACCACATTAAAGTTGCAATGGGAGTGTTATTAGATGGAGATGATTGAGTTATCTGCATCTCAATTTTGCGATTCTGTGCGAGACGGAACTCATGATTCTCCCAAACCGACTGAGGGTCATGGTAGACCACTTGTAACCACCAAACATATGAAGAGTGGACGAATAATTCTCGAAGATGCTTACCTTATATCCGAAGCAGATTTTGAAAAGATTAATCAGCGCAGCCAAGTGCATCAATGGGATGTACTGATTTCGATGATAGGAACACTCGGAGAACTAGTTTTAGTGCGAGAGGAGCCGACATACGCGATAAAAAATATTGGGTTATTCAAGACAAAATCTAAATACGATGGTTTGTGGTTGTATTACTATTTGCAGTCTCCACCAGCAAAGCACTACATGCACACATCTGCGCAAGGTTCGACACAACAATATCTATCCCTAAAGACTTTGAGGGGGTTCCCTTTATCGGTTCCTGACTCTGAGGCAGACAAGCGCGCCGTTTGCGAAGTTTTGAAGACCATAGACGATAAAATCGAACTCAACCAAAAGATGAACCAAACCCTTGAGGAGATCGCCAAGGCAATCTTCAAGTCATGGTTTGTGGACTTTGATCCTGTGCGAGCAAAGGCAGAGGGTCGTCCCACAGGTCTTCCCCCTGAAATCAGTGATTTGTTTCCTGATGAGTTGGTGGATTCAGAGATTGGTGAGATTCCGAAGGGGTGGTCCATTACACCTTTACCAGATGCGATAGATTTTCTTGAGGGTCCGGGCATAAGAAATTGGCAATACACCAACGATGAAAGCGGAATTCGATTCATAAATATCAGATGTATCAAAGACGGAGACTTAAATTTAGATTCAGCAAATAGGATCGCGGAAGAAGAAGCGTTGGGGAAGTATGCTCACTTCGCGCTAAAAGAAGATGACATAGTAGTTTCTACCTCTGGAACTCTTGGTCGTTATGGTTTTGTGAGGTCAACTCATTTACCGCTAAACCTTAACACTAGCGTGATAAGGTTTCGTCCAATAAAGGATAAGTCCACATTGCATTTCTTGTCAGGGTTTGTCCAGACTCAACTGCAGTGGGAACTTGAAACAAGAGCGAGTGGGAGTGTACAACGTAACTTTGGTCCCATGCACTTAAAGCAAATTGAATTGCTTCTGCCTCCCTTTCCTTTGCTATCTGCTCATCAAAGTTTGATAGAACCTTTTTTCAGGAAGAGACAAACGAATCTTCACGAGATTGAAGTCTTATCCGAACTCCGAGACACCCTCCTACCCAAACTCATCTCTGGTGAACTGCGCATCCCTGACGCTGAGAAATTCCTTGAAGAGGCAGGTATCTAATGGCATTGGTAACCGAAGACCACGTTGAACTGCAAAGTATCGAATGGTTCAAAGAACTCGGTTACCACTACCTGTGTGGTTACGATATTGCGCCAGATGGTGCGACTCCAGAGCGCACAGACTACCGAAGTGTTGTCTTAAAAGAGCGACTTCTCGCTGCATTAATTCGTATCAATCCTGATATTCCCAAAGCAGCGATAGACACTGCACTGTCGCAACTCGTGAACCCAAACATACCATCATTAATGTCCTGCAATCGACAAGTGCATTCATGGCTCACAAAAGGTATCAAAGTTACCTATCACGAGGGTGTGCAGGAAGTTGGCAAGCAACTCAAAGTCATCGATTTCGATAATCTCAAAAACAACGATTGGCTCGTGGTCAATCAATTCACCATTCATGGCCACAAGCACAATCGCAGACCTGACGTTCTAGTCTTTATCAATGGTTTACCACTGGCCGTTCTCGAACTAAAAAATCTTGCTGATGAAAATGCAGACATTTGGGCTGCATACAATCAACTGCAAACGTACAAGAATGACATTCCAGACCTATTTAATTACAACACCTGCTTGGTGATTTCAGATGGCACCTATGCACGGCTTGGTTCGCTCTCTGCTAACGAAGAGCGCTTTATGCAGTGGCGAACTATCGATGGTATCGAGTTAGACCCACTGGGTAAGTATCGTGAACTAGAAACACTGATTAAAGGCGTATTCAGCCAAAAGGTGTTCCTCAACTACCTACGTTACTTCTGTATTTTTGAAGAAGACAAAAGACTGATTAAAAAAATTGCAGGCTATCACCAATTTCATGCTGTACAAGCAGCATTAGAAAGTGTGGTTGCGGCATCAGCAAAAGGTGGCAGCAAAAAAGGTGGGGTGGTTTGGCACACCCAAGGTGCTGGAAAAAGTATTGAAATGGCCTGTCTAGCGGGTCGTTTGATTACTGAGCCACGCCTACAAAACCCAACATTGGTCATGGTTACCGACCGACAAGATTTAGATGGGCAGTTGTTTGATGTGTTTACCAGTGCAGGCGAGTTACTTGGTGAAGCACCAAAACAAACCAACTCACGCACAGAGTTAAGAGAGCACTTAAAGCAACGGCCATCGGGCGGCATCATCTTTACCACAATCCAAAAGTTTGGCTTAGACAAAGGCGAGGACAAATTCCCTGTATTGTCAGAGCGTGACAACATTGTGGTGATTGCGGATGAAGCACATCGCACGCAATATGGCTTTAAAGCCAAGATGGATAGCGAAACTGGCCATATTAAGTATGGTCTTGCAAAGTCGCTGAGAGATGCGCTACCCAATGCGACGTTCTTGGCATTCACTGGCACGCCAATATCGCAAGATGACCGCGATACACAGGCAGTTTTCGGTCATTATGTGTCGATCTATGACATCCAACAAGCAGTTGATGATGGGGCAACCGTACCAATTTACTACGAGTCACGACTGGCAAAAATAAACGTGAATCAAAACGTATTAGCCACACTCGACGATGAAGTCGATGAGTTGCTTGATAGCGAAACTACGGATGATCGCGAGAAAGAAAAAGCGAAAAGTCAGTGGGCTGCGCTTGAAGCAATTGTTGGCACGGATGCTCGTTTGCAAGAAGTCGCTGAAGACTTACTCAAGCACTTTGAGATTCGCAGCCAAACCCAACCGGGCAAAGCCATGATTGTGGGTATGTCACGAGAAATTTGTGTGCGTCTATACGATAAGATTGTGGCACTCAAGCCAGAGTGGCATCACGACGATCATAAGCAAGGTGCTATCAAAGTGATCATGACAGCGTCTGCTTCTGATAAAGCGCATTTGCAGCCTCATCACACCAGTAAAGCACAAAAGAAAGACCTCGAAACTCGTTTCAAAGATCCCGATGACCCACTACGTATGGTGATTGTGCGTGATATGTGGCTGACAGGTTTTGATGCGCCATGTCTTGCAACGATGTATATCGACAAGCCAATGCAGGGAGCAAACCTTGCACAAGCGATAGCACGAGTAAACCGAGTATTCCGAGATAAGCCAGGTGGCCTTGTTGTTGATTACATTGGTATCGCACCGCAATTAAAAGAAGCGATGGCAACTTACACCGCAGCCAAAGGCAAGGGTAGACCTGCAATTGATAACGCTGAAGCGCTGCGACTGCTCAAAGAAAAGTTACACATCGCCAGAGACTTGCTACATCCAGTTAATTGGAGTGAATTCGAGACAAGAGCACTGCAACTCATTCCAGAGTGTCTAGACCACATTCTGGGGCTGGAAGACGGCAAGAAACGCTACTGTGACACTGTTTTACAAATGACCAAAGCCTATGCGCTTTGTGGCGCATTAGAAGAAGCAATGGAACTCTCACGTGAAGTTGCTTTTCATCAGGCGATTCGAGCACCACTTATCAAAAGTGATGCGAGTCAGGGTGAGAATAAGAAACCACGCAATGTAGAGCATGAGTTGCGGCAACTCGTTTCAAAGGCTGTAGTTGGTGATGGCGTTGAAGATATCTTCAAATTGGCTGGCTTGGACACACCTGATATCTCGATTTTGTCAGAAGATTTCTTGCGTGAAGTAATGAAAATGCCGCAGAAAAACTTAGCGGTGGAACTATTACAAAAACTGATTCGTGATGAAGTGAAAAGTAAATTTAAAACCAATGTCGTGAAACAGAAAAAATTCAGTGATTTGTTACAGGCGTCGTTGGGTAAATATGCCAACCGAGCGATTGAGGCCGCGCAAGTTATTGAAGAACTGATTGCGATGGCAAAACAGTTTCAAGAAGATTTGAATCGAAGAAATAGTCACGATCTGAGTGATGAAGAAGAAGCCTTCTATGATGCACTTGCGAAAAACGAATCTGCGGAAGAGTTGATGGGCGAGGCTGTGTTAGTTGATATGGCACGAGAAGTCGCGAAAACCTTGCGTGCCAACTTAACGATAGATTGGGCTGTAAAAGATAACGTCAGGGCGCGTTTGCGAAATATTATCCGCTCATTGCTTAAACGCTACAAATACCCGCCTGACAAGCAACAAGATGCGATTGAGATGGTACTGCGTCAGGCTGAGTTTATTTCTGAGGAAGTAGTGTATGAATAACCGAAACTTCTACCGAGTGATGCTTGGGCAGAAGAGTAAATACGCAGAGCAGTGTTTCGCCGAAGACTTCATTGGCGCAGACTACGGTATCCCAGAGGACTTAAGTGGTCAGTTACCAGATGACTGGCGGCAATTTAATAAGACGATGATACCTCGCTATCTAAGTCTTAATCCCGAGAAGTCGAAGGTTGCAGCCGGTTTAGCATGCGGAATGTTACACACTGTATCTAAAGGTATGAAGTTAGGTGACATTGTGCTTTGTCCCAATGGACAAGGTCTTTATCACGTTGGTGAAATCGCATCAGAGTACTACTACTTAGCAGACTCGGTTTTGCCACATAGACGCAAGGTGATTTGGTATCCAAGCACAATTACTCGTGAAGCAATGAGTGATGGGCTTAAGAACTCCACTGGCTCTACAGGTACAGTTTCGAACATAACCAAACATAAAGAAGAACTTGAGCGAATCATTAGCAACCCAAAAGCGGTCATTCATTCTTCTGACGAAACAATCGAAGACCCATCTGTATTTGCCCTCGAAAAACACTTAGAAGAATTTCTTATCGCGAACTGGACTTCATGTGAGTTAAGTCGAAATTATGATCTTTTTGAAGAGGCAGGAGAAATCATTGGTCAGCAGTATCCAACTGATACTGGCTTCATTGATATTCTGGCTATCAGTAAAGATCGAAGCCAAATCCTTGTGATCGAATTAAAGAAAGGACGTGCATCAGATTCAGTAGTCGGTCAAATTCAACGGTACATGGGATACGTGCTCGATGAAGTTGCAGAAAGTCATCAAACTGTTCGTGGTTGTATCATTGCACTCGAGGACGATCTGAGAATAAAGCGTGCGTTGCGCATTAATCCATCAATTGATTTCTATCGGTATGAGGTCTCATTTCGACTGCAGAAATCATAATCTAGATTTACTGTATGCGCATATGAGTCATGACAGTAAGTTAATACCTGCCGACTAAAGTTATCAAAGATAAATTTGGTTACGAGGAGACAGCATGTGACAAAGCAGCAAAGACAAAAGAAGATTGCTCGCATTGAAACGCTGATAAAACGTCTCACCGACAACCAGACGGTCTCCAAGCGTGATTTTGAATCCGTACTGACGAAGGAACAAATCACCGAGTATAACGAGCACATAAAGAATAAATCTCAGTGGGTAAAAGAACAGCGAAGATTTCAAGCAGACAGTGAATACCTCAAGTTTTTGAAAAAAGGTGACTTTGCCTACGCTCGCATGAATCATTATTCATTGAGCGGTAAACATGCAACGGCTGAGCGGCTGTCGATAGAGAGTGAAAATTGGTACGAAAAAGCACTCGAGTGTCTATTAACGATCGACCCCTGTGAATCTATGTTTTATGACCGTGACGTGACTAATCTTAATAGCACAGAGCGAAATGATTTGGGGTTATATCCAGAGGGCATGCCACGCCCTATTAACTCAAAGAGTATTAACTTACAGCCAAATCGGAAGAATGATTTGAAGGTTGATATTCGTGGAGAACGTATCGCTTTACTCGAGCGTGTGTTAAGTGAATTAGAGAACGAAACAGAAGTCGATGCGTTAGCGACTGCGACACCAAAATCCCCACCATTAAGCATTGAAGAAATTGAAGCGCAATTACTTGCATATAAGCAGCAAGGTACAAAGGGTGATTCTTTGGCTCGGTTGAAGTTTCAGATTCAGAACAAAGATGAGATAGAGCGTTTACAGTCGCTGCTTCAGGTGAGAAAGTTACAGGCGAGACTTCTGACTGAAGATGAAGACGATATTCACTGGCAATAAAATCGTCAACATGCAGTTATACAGGAGAGCGGGGCTATTCTTCCTTAAATCATGATTTTATATTCAGATTAACCATTAAAAGGTAATTTGTTTGCCATAGGCTCCTTTTATAAGGTCAATATCATGCAGGTCCATAAGCCCTGGTATTGTTGTATTGCGTATACATAACTTATCTCTCGCATCACCAGTTAAGCAGTATTTTGGTAGGTATATTTCGAAAAGAGGATGATACCAGACGTCAGTACTTAGCGACTTACCGTATCTCTGAACAATCATCTCTCCGAAATCGGTGGTGGACAAATCACAACTATTTGTTGAATCGCAGTTAAATGTAATCTGAGATTCGTTGATTATTTCTATTCGCGCCTTATCATTAAAACACTGTATAGCATTGGCCGTTTCATGTTTACTGCATTCATACCCTAATGAAGCAGCATGATTCGTCATTTCATTTATCGACATTCCCCATGAAAAGCCCAAAAAGGATATAGGTTCAGACGCATTCGCAGTATTTTGAGAAAATGCCAAGAGAAGAACTATAACCCATTTGTAATTCACTTTCTTGCTCCTTTGATTACTCAACCATTGTGGTTCGTGTCGGAATTTTTTCAATTGACGTGAATGTAAATTGGAACCCTTGATCAATTAATTCAGGATCGCTTATTATGCCGGCTTTGAAGCATTCATTTTCGGAGAACTCTCCTTCCGTGAAATAGCCAGAAAACTTTACAAAGTCGTTCTTTCGAAACGTTAAAATAATATCCTCAAATTGCGGGATTACTGGACTTTCCAGACTTTGCTAGACACTTTTAGTTGGGTGTCAGAATTCACTATTTTTATAAAAGATGAGTTTGCGCTCCCATAATACCTATAAACAAAAAATAAATCGTTTTCATTATTTCTACATTAACATGCATTAATGTTCAATTTAATTAATGGACGCAGACTTGCAAACTTAAACCCACACAGAAAAAAAGACATATTTTTAGCAATCAGTATTTCCCATATTCTGGAAAAATATTCCCATAACTTTTGGTTTATCTTCCTCTGGAATCTCTTTTTGTTTGCCATCCGCCATTAAATTTTTCGCTTCCTCTGATATTTCATCCGAATTCACAATCGCCTTTGCAATACACCTAGCCGATGCTGACCCAATCTTACCATCAGCGACAATCGAGTTAGTTATTCTCTCTTCCGGACTTTGTCCGCACGCTACAAACAAAACTGACAAGCACGAGATTATAATGAGTTTACCAAAGATTTGTTTAGACATAATAATGTTAGCCATTTAAATTTAATAAGATTTGAACCATAAATTATGGTCTTGGTTGTTGTCAAGCAATATTATGGGGTAAATTAAATTGCTCGTCTGCACATAATATGTCTTTAATCAATGGTATTCGGGACAGCGTCAGGCTGAGTTTATTTCTGAAGAAACGGTAATGCACTAGGAGACATTGTTTTTCTTCCATGATGACGGTCCGGATGATGTGGATAGGTAACTTAGGCCTTTCTCGACAACAATAATGTCATGTGCAACAATCATTTCAGTTTTACTTATGGGGAACGTAAATGAAATCACTTTTCATCGCTGTAACTTTTGTACTATTCCTAACAGGCTGCGCAACTCAACAGTCCTCGTTATCTCCTGCAGAAATAACAGAAGTCGATATGCCGTTGTATTGCGAGGGTGAGGCCCAGTGCAAAGATATGTGGGAACGAGCAATATACTTCGTTAGTACGAAGAGTAGTTATAAAATCCAGAATATTAACGACAATCTGATTGAGACATACAATCCTGGTCCATATGAAACTAACTTAGCGTGGAGAATTAATAAAAAACCAATGGGTAACGGAAGATACCAAATTCTTACCGCTGCCTATTGTGCTAACGTTTTTGGATGTACGCCGCATTACCTCGATGCAATCCTCGAAGCGAAAAGATACATAAAGGGCGAATTGTAATCCATCAATTGATTTTGATCTGAGCCAAGAAGAAGCAGACCTTTTAAACAGCACGATATTTGACGCATTTAAACAATAAAGGAGATTACACTATGAAAAAATTTATTTTTGTAACAGCATTACTTGGATCATCTGTTTATGCGGCAGAAATTGAACTAAATAACGTAGTTTTCAGAAGCGGTGAGTTTGGAATTGAACCTATTATTGAATTAAGTATCAGTAATAATACTCAAAACGAAGTAGTCGCATTCAAGGCTGGTCTCACGTGCTTAGATGCATTTGGCGATGTGGCATTCACTCTCAATATTACTGATAGAAGTGCAAATATACCGCCTCGTGCTAGAGTAACCGGAGCATGGAAACCCAACATGTTTTCAGATGCGGGTAAGATTGTTCTTAGTAATGATGCAAAAAACTTCTCGTGTTCATTTGAGGACATTCAGGTAGTATTAAAATAATTAAGGAGATTATATTATTGCAACTGCATTAGAAACTTTCCCCGATCTTGTGATCTTTGACACAGAGCCAGTTGAAGTCGCTAACCCATATACTGGGGAAACGGTTACCTTGCTAACCGTCCCAATGCCTTCAGACTATTTTCTAGCAATCTCTCGGATGTTAAAGCCCTTTCCTGAATTGATTTGATTGAATCAATCCGTCCGCTGATGTCACATCAGCAACCCACTATGTCAAAAACGAGATGGCCCACTCAATAGTTGGTCGCGATACATGGCTTTTGCCATCTCCAAGGCGATAGGTGCATTGGGTGCTTGCAGGGCAACTCGAATAACATGTCCTGCGCCACTTGACCCACGAATTGAAAACCACCACGTATACATTTCAGTTGTCATGTTTATGCTCGCTCGTTAAGGGATAAAACTGCATGCTCTGCAGCACCACGCAACTTTTCACTTGAGACATCAATATACTTTTGCGTGGTGCCTAAATTGCTGTGACGTGCTAATGCTTGAATCAAACGCACCGAAACACCTTGCTCGCTTAATGTCGTAATAAAGGTACGACGCCCCGAATGACTTGAGGCATGGGGAATGGCTGCGGCGTGATAAAGTTCACGAAATAAATTTTGAATCGTTTGACTGCTAAAGCCCCCACGCTTTTGCGACACCAACAAATAGCCATCACGCTGTAACGTATTGCGATGCGCTTTGAAGTAATCACTGATTTCTTTTTGCAGCGCTGAATTAATGATGACGGTTTGTGCTTTCGCGCCTTTGGTTTGTTCACTGCTCAGTAACACTTCAGATTTCACTTCCCAGCCATCATCGACAAAATTAATCACATCACTGACTTTGAGTGCGGCAATTTCACAGGCTCGTAATCCTGCCATGTAACTGAGCATCACCATCAATCGATTACGTTTGGCATGTTTGGTGGTGCTGACAAGACGCAACAGACGTTTAAGTTCAGTCGGGGTTATGACTCGTGCTTGTTTCATCGAACCACGCTCAAAATGTGTGAATTTATACTGTCTAAGTGTATAGCCGCACATTGTTAATTCCTACCAAAAGGCAGGCGTTTGCTAAGTTGTTGGAAGCCTTATGAAATGAATCGAAATGTGTGGAATTGTCTATTTCCACACATTCACAGAAAGCGTTGATTTAGCGCCTAGTGAGAAACTTTTTGACCCAGTTGACAATATGCTTATCAGAATCAGGTGCACTGACTAATTGAGATGACGATGGCAACTCACATGGGTTCAAGTAGCGTTGGCTGAGGGTAAAGTAGGGGTTGTGAACGTGTTTACGTGTCATGTGATGTATCACCTGACTCTCGCTTTCGGTGAGATTGGGTTTGATAACAATGGCATCATGAATACGAGCGACGATTTGTTTACCTGAGCCTTTGATGAGCAGTTCAAGATAGTTCATCAAGGTGGTTTCATAGGTTTGGTACATGTAAGCAATCACTTTGGCTTTTGAGAAACGCCCACTTTGTGTATACACATCAGCATCACCAAAACACACTGGCTGGTCATGAACGGCACGATGAAAGATACAATCATCCAATTGCTTTTGTTCACAGACAAAATCGTGCACTAAGGGGCATTCACGAAAACGCTCGAGTTCATGGGTATTCTTAAAGATATCGGCAATCGAACTATTGACCCACTCACCATTACTGAGTGCCCAACCTTCACTGTGAATACGTGCACCAAAGCCTAATGCGGTGATGGCTTGTTTAATGTACTTATTTTGTCTGTCTATTGTCAGTTCGCTGTCACTGTCGAAGGTGTAGTAACGCACAGTCTCGATAAAGTCGTGCTTGTTAGTGATGTAATGAATCGTGGCGTAGAAGGTTTGTTCAATGATGTCGTGGCTGGCATTTTCTGGCACACAATCTCTTGCATACAGCATCTTCCAGCAAAACACTGAACTCGTCACATCATATTCCCAACAGCCGCCTAGCATCGCTTGTCTGACGTCTTTTTTTACATTCTGTGCGCTTAACCCCTCATAGTACATACGACCAAAGGCACTTGGCTTTTTTCGCTGTGGATACATGCCATTAAAGTGTTCAGCAACACCCGCAATAAATTGTGCTTGATGAGATGCACAGCGACGCTGAGAGGCGGTCATTGTGGTGGTGTGATGATCGAGTGCGTGTAGGTAGTTAGTCAGCGATTGTTGGTTGATAGGCAAGATATCGTAATGCGAACGAACATGAGGGCTATCGAGAGATTGGTTGATTAAGTCTGGATACAGTCGTGCGATATCTGTTTTTTGTAAGCCCACTTGAGCATCACTGCATGCCAGGTCATGGCTACTGTTGAGATGCACCAGTTTGGTAAGTTTGATGAGCGACAGTTTATTGCTGAAATTAGAGCCAACTTCGAGCACATCAAAGAGGTTGAGATGGTTGTCTTCAAGCCAGTTTTGTAGACGGACTTTTTTCGTACCAATTTGTCCCCCTTTATGGCGTTGTAGATTGACTGAGATGTAAAAGAGATTGTTATCGATTTCAAAAAAAGAGCGCCCCTTTGCTTCTGCCTGATGCAGTTGGTCAGTGAGTAGGGCGAGGTACTTGTTCAATGCTTTTTCGGCACTGCGTGCTGGTTTTGGAAAGTGTTGTTGCAGGGTGTTGAGAACAATTGGGTCGATGCTAAGTGTGATCATGTAAATTCCTTATCTACACGACTATTTAGCGCATCAAAACGTGTTTTTAAAAAAGTTACAGGTTAATAGTAAAGAAGAAACCCCTCGTAGTGGAAATGAGTGATTGCTAATTGATTTGAAAGAAATATCACCCAATGCCCAGTCATGGGCGTTGGGGGAGAGGAGGATGAGCGAAGCGAGTCTTCCTGAAAAGAGTTATGAGATATCGATGGCATCCCAGCCACTTAATCGATCTGCTTTCTGATAGGTCTCGAGATGACCGTAATGCTTCTCGATCATCTTGATACTTGTTCCCATTTGCTTTGCAAGTATAGCGATTTGAATAGGTGGGTCTCTGAGTAGTTCCTGAGTGGCATAGAAATGCCTGAAACTATAAAGCGTTCGCTCTTGGCCTTCGGCACCACTGAGCATATCAATGTCAGTTAAAAAGCGCTTGAATGTCCCATCCATGCGTTTGGGTTGTGTGCCATCACTTAAACAAAAGAGCGGTATTTGCATACGTCGCTTAATGATTTCGTTGAGGTTTAGGCTCTGTAATTTCGGGTTACGGCTTTTGAGCCGCTCAAGAATACGTGTGAACTTAATGTACTTGTTGTTGCGTGCGATCACATGACGGATCTCAGAGGTGGCTTTTCGGCCTTTCTTTTTAGTGACTGCAATCGTGATGACTTCGTTATTTTTATTGGTCTTTTGAATCGAGATGTTTGCCCATTGAATATCCATTGCTTCGCGGCCATGACGGATCCCTGTATGCGCAAGTAGCAGCACATAATCATAGAGCATGGTTTTGATTTCGGTATCTTTGCTGCGATGTGATTTAACTGCAGACCACTTCTTGAGTTCTTTGATGATGGTTCGGTATTCGTCCATTTCAAACGTGGGGCGTCGCTGGCTACTCACCCCGGTATTCTCAAGTCGAGGGATTTCGCTGCGATTCGTCCAACCCCGTTCAACGGCTTCGGTAAGAATCAGTTGCAGTGCTGCGTGGTGATTATTCAGTGTGCTTTTTGCAGGCATGTGTCCCAAACGCTTCTCAACATACTGTTCATAGCCACGATATTTGGCGGCAACGTTATCAAGCGTGATTTTATCGAAGTAGGGGATCAGATAGCCATTGATGACATAGATGTAACTTTGATACGCCACTTTCCATTCATACCCACCACGCTTGCTTTCAAGTTTCTGAATGATACTGCGAGCGACTGAGGCGAATTTTCGGGTATTGGTGGGAAGATTATTTTTATGTTTGAATTCTGCCTCTCTATACAGCGAGTAGGCTTTGGCTTTGGCGGCTTCGATATCGCTTTCACCGGTTGAGAGCCGATGCCACTTGCCATTAGGGAGTTTCATTTGGCAGTAGAATTTGGTGCTATTAGATGGCTTGTAGAGATTGCACTTTTGTTTGATTACTACTAAATCGGGGTGCTTGGGAGAAGCCATACTTATATCAGCCTTTTGAAGGTCAAGGTATGATATAAGTATGCTATAGGGTTTTGCTGAGGCGAAGAAAATAAAACCTAGCGAAATCAAAGAATTATGGTGCCCAGAGGCGGAATCGAACCACCGACACGGGGATTTTCAATCCCCTGCT
>OFET01000653.1_pt1 | contig 17094 bp, 20 predicted proteins | sample 1521211 | NCBI WGS metagenome assembly OFET01 (sample SAMN03766358, study PRJEB24113) | microbial mat metagenome | isolation source: enrichment culture HLUCC-A from microbial mat sample contains cyanobacterium...
TGGCTGATGAACATGCAGGAGATGGGCACGGCGGTGCAGTATCGCCTGCCGGTCAAGCAGTTCATCCTCAACAACGAGCGCCTCGGCATGGTGCGCCAGTGGCAGGAGCTGCTGCACGGCGAGCGCTACTCGCATTCGTGGTCCGAGGCGCTGCCCGACTTCGTCAAGCTCGCCGAGGCGTTCGGCTGCAAGGGCATCATGGTGAAAGACCCCAAGGACCTCGACGACGCGATCATGGAGATGATCGAGTACGACGGGCCGGTGATCTTCGACTGTCTCGTGGAGAAGCACGAGAACTGCTTCCCGATGATCCCGAGCGGCGAGCCGCACAACAAGATGCTGCTCGGCGATGCCTCGACCGAGGATGCCATCGGCAGCTCGGGCGCCGTGCTCGTCTGATCGCCCTGCGCAGCCGCGAAATCGACGCTTCGAGACAGCAAGACGGCGCCCCCGGGCGCCGTTTTTCTGTATGTGGCGCCGGGGTTTTGCAATTCGGCCCGGCCTGCTAGGCTTCCCGCATGGTCAGCGTTGCACCGGATGCGCGCGCTGCCTGACCCCTGACCTGCTGTCCCGCCCCGAACTGGCTGGTCAGCGTTGCACCGGATGCGCGCGCTGCCTGACCCCTGACCTGCTGTCCCGCCCCGAACTGGCTGGTCAGCGTTGCACCGGATGCGCGCGCTGCCTGACGGGGGCGCCAGCACCGCCACTCTGCCCCCGCCCAAAAATCAAAGAAAGCAAGCGGGAGGGACGTTTGTATACCCACATCATGATTCCCGTCGATCTGGCCCATGCGGATCGGCTGGATCGCGCCCTCAAGACCGGCGCCGACATCGCCAGGCTCTACGGAGCGAAGGTGACCTATGTCGGCGTCACCGGAGTGCAGCCCAGCAAGGTCGCGCACACGCCCGAGGAATACGCGCGCAAGCTCTCCGAGTTCGCTCGGGGCCAGGCGAGCGCCTACGGGATCGAGGCCGGGTCGAAGCCGATCACGGCCCATGACCCGGCGGTCGAGATCGACCACATGCTCGTCGACACCGCCGACGAGATCGGCGCCGATCTGATCGTCGCCGGCACGCACGACCCGCACGCCTTCGACTGGCCCTCGCACGGCGGCAAGCTGGCGAGCCACGCCCATGTCTCGGTGCTGCTGGTCCGAGGCCACTGAGCGCCGGAAGAACAGGAAAACAAGAGGGATTACAGGGAAACGCTCATGTCAGACTCAACGGATCCACAGGGCATACCGGCGCCGGAAGGCGATTCCGACCTGATCGAGACCGATTACGAGATCGGCCAGGACAACGTCGAGGGCCGGGTCGGCCCCTTCGGCTTCGACATCCACAACCCGGTCTTCATGATCTCGGGCCTGACGGTCGTGGCCTTCGTGGCCTACGCGCTGGCCGCGCCCCAGCAGGCGGCCGACTTCTTCGGTTGGCTTCGGCCGGCGCTCACCTCGACCTTCGACTGGTTCTTCCTGAGCGCGGCCAACTTCTTCGTCATCTTCTGCCTCCTTCTCATCGTCAGCCCCTAGGGGGCGGTGCGCCTCGGCGGCAAGGAGTCGACGCCCGACTATTCCTACGCCGGCTGGTTCGCGATGCTGTTCGCCGCGGGCATGGGGATCGGGCTGATGTTCTTCGGGGTGCTCGAGCCCGCCTACTACTTCGCCACGCCCTGGGGCGACGAGCCGCTGGGCACCGTGCGCCCGTTCGCCGAGGACGGCGCGCTGATCGAGGCCAATGTCGAGGAGGCACGCCGCATGGCGCTGGCGGCGACCTCCTATCACTGGGCTCTGCACCCGTGGGCGATCTACGCCGTCGTCGCGCTGGCGCTGGCGCTGTTCACCTACAACAAGGGCCTGCCGCTGACGATCCGATCGGCCTTCTACCCGATCTTCGGCGACCGGGTCTGGGGCTGGTGGGGCCACGTGATCGACACGCTCGCGGTCTTCGCCACGCTCTTCGGGCTCGCCACCTCGCTCGGCTTCGGCGCGCAGCAGGCGAACGCGGGGATGAACTACGTCTACGGCCTGCCGAACACCACCACCGTGCAGGTGATCCTGATCGTCGCGATCACGGCCATCGCCCTGATATCGGTGCTGCGCGGCCTCGACGGCGGGGTGAAGGTGCTCTCTGAGATCAACATGGGGCTCGCCCTTCTGCTTCTGCTGTTCGTGCTCTTCGCCGCCGGCGCCGCCTCGATCCTGACCGAGTTCGGCAAGGGCCTCGTGGCCTACGCGCGGGAGGTGGTGCCGCTGTCCACCCCGTTCGGCCGCGAGGACGACGGCTATCGCCAGGACTGGACGGCCTTCTACTGGGCCTGGTGGATCAGCTGGTCGCCGTTCGTCGGCATGTTCATCGCCCGCGTCAGCCGCGGCCGCACGGTGCGCGAATTCATCACCTGCGTGCTGATCATCCCCTCGCTCGTCTGCATCCTGTGGATGGCGGTCTTCGGCGGCGCCGCGATCAACGACATGATCGCCAACCCCGACACCTCGGCGGTCAAGGCCAACGTGATCGACGCCTACGCCCCGGAACTGTCGCTCTTCGCCATGCTGGAGAGCCTGCCGCTGGCGGCGATCACCTCGACCATCGGGGTCATCCTCGTGGTCGTCTTCTTCGTCACCTCGTCGGATTCGGGCTCCCTCGTGATCGACACGATCACCGCTGGCGGCAAGGTCGACGCGCCGGTGCCGCAGCGGGTCTTCTGGTGCACCTTCGAGGGGCTCGTGGCCATCGCGCTGCTGATCGGTGGGGGCCTCGGCGCGCTGCAGGCCATGGTGATCTCCACCGGCCTGCCCTTCACCATCGTGCTGCTGCTGATCTGCTACGCGATCATCCGCGGCCTGATGAGCGAGCCGCGCTAGCGGCGACCGGGGCGGGGGGCCAGCCCCCCGTCGCCTTCGGCGACTCCCCCCGGGATACTTGGAGCAAGAAGAAGACGGGGGCGGGGCGCATGATCTCGCCCCCGTCGCGTTACAGGACGGGGCGCCAATTTTCGGGGTGCGGGGGCCGCGCGCCGGTGCTAGGACGCCCTTCGACCGAGAGTTGCGAGAGACGAGCGCCCATGTCCGCCCTGAAGATCGAGAAAGGCTCCTCGAAGCATTCCGCCTACGACCTGCGCGACCCGCGCGCGCAGGCCGAGGAGCGGCATACGCTGGCCGTGCTGGTCGACAACGAGGCGGGCGTTCTGGCGCGCGTGATCGGCCTGTTTTCGGGCCGCGGCTACAACATCGAGAGCCTGACGGTGGCCGAGGTCGACCATACCGGCAGGCGCTCGCGCATCACCATCGTCACTACCGGCACGCCCTCCGTCATCGAGCAGATCAAGGCGCAGCTGTCGCGCATGGTGCCGGTGCACGACGTGATGGACCTCACGGTGGAGGGCCCCGCGGTGGAACGCGAGCTCGCCCTGCTCAAGGTGGCCGGTACGGGCGACAAGCGCGTCGAGGCGCTGCGCCTCGCCGACATCTTCCGCGCCAACGCGGTCGATTCGACGCTCGAGAGCTTCGTCTTCGAACTCACCGGCACGCCGGAGAAGATCGACGCCTTCGCCGATCTGATGCGCCCGCTGGGGCTGATCGAGGTCGCGCGCACCGGCGTCGCCGCCATCGCCCGCGGTTCGGGCCATGCCGTCTCTCAGGAGGCCTCGGTCTCGTCCTCGGGGTGACGGAGCGCGCTGCGGTAGAGGTGCCAGCTCGCATGGCCGAGCACGGGCAGCGCCACGAACAGGCCGAGGAAGGCCGGCGCCATCGCCACCACCACGATCACGCCGATCGCCAGCGCCCAGACCAGCATCACCCGCAGGTTCGCCTGCACCGCCTGGAACGACAGGATCATCGCGGTAATGAAGTCGACCTCCTTGTGAAGCATGTAGGGGAGCGAGAACACCGTCAGCGCGAACAGCACGAACCCGAGCAGGGCACCCACGGCGAGCTCGACCGCGATCATGGTCAGGCCGCCCGGCGTCAGGTAGGCCTCCCACGAGGTCGAGATGTTGGTCATCGGGCTCGCCCCCATGAAGAGCGCGAAGATCATGTGCGCGAGGAACGAGTAGAACAGGAAATAGATCACGATGATCGCCCCCGCCCAGGGGATTTGCCGGTCCTTCTCGCGCCAGACCGCGCCGAAGACCTGGTAGAGGTCGAGCGGGCGCCCCGCCTCGATCCGGCGTGACACCTCATAGAGGCCCACCGCCGCGAAGGGGGCAAAGAGCGGGAAGCCGAGCGCCAGGATCAGCGTCTGGAAGACGAAGCCACCCGCGACGAAGGCGAGGATCAGCCCGCCGGCGACGTAGACGCCGGCGAAGGCCGCGCCGAAGCCCGGCGCCGCCCGCCAGTCGGCCCAGCCGCGGGCCAGCGCGTGGCGCAGGTCGCCGAGGTCGAGCTCCATGATCTCGGGGCTGGGGGCGGCGGTCGCGGAGGGCTGCGCCGCGCCCGCTCCCTGCGGCATCTCCGACATGGCTGATCCTCCCGCCTGCAGGATGCGGCAAGCGCGGGGGGGAGGGCAAGGGCGGAGGCGCCGCTCTCAGCGCCAGAGCGCCGGCGCGAAGCGCTCGCGCACATGCGAGACGGGGCGGCCGCCGATCGTCACCACCGCCACCGTCTCGAGCGCGCCGCCGGCCGCGTCGCGCGGGGGCGCGAGCGGGTCGCGGGCGAAACCGTGGGCGGCGAGGAGCGTGAAGAAGGGCGTGTCGGTCTCGTCGAGGGCATGCGCCACGCCCGCCGGCAACCGGCCCGGCAGGTAGAGGTTGTCCGCCTCGGCGAGCGCAACCGCGCCCCGCATCAGCCGCACCCGTCGCCGCACGAGAGCCTCGCCCGGCCGCACGGACAGCGCCGCCGGCACTCCCGCGCCCGCCCCGGGGGCAAGACGCTCCGCCCGGATCGGCCCGGACCCGATCCCGCGCGCGTGACACCAATCGGCGAGCGCCTCGGTCACGCTGCGGTGTCGGGCGAGGTGGTCGCGGAACGCATCGCGCGCAGCGGAGGCGAGAAACTCGGTGGCCATGACTCCGCATCTATCGCGGCCGGCGGTGGACGCGATGGGGCAAACTGACCGCCCCGTGCATACGCCTTTTCGCAGAGCACCGCGATGCCCCCAGAGCGGCCGGAGGGCGCAGGGCCGGCACGGGCGATTCCGTCAGGCCAACCCGCCCTCGCGCTCGATGAAGGCGGCGATCTCGGCCACGCCGGTGCCGTCGCGCAGGCTCGCCATGACATAGGGACGCCCGGCGCGGGCCGCCGCCGTGTCGGCCTCGAGGCGGTCGCGGTCGACGCCGACATGGGGGGCGAGGTCGACCTTGTTGACCACGAGAAGGTCGGATCTTGCGAGGCCGGGGCCGCGCTTGCGCGGAATGTCCTGCCCGGCGGCAGTGTCGATCACGTAGAGCGTCAGGTCGGCCAGTTCGGGGCTGAACGTGGCGGCGAGGTTGTCGCCGCCGCTCTCGATCAGCACGAGCGCCAGGTCGGGGATGTCGCTGGTGAGCTGGTCTATTGCGGCGAGGTTGATCGAGGCGTCCTCGCGGATCGCGGTGTGCGGGCAGCCGCCCGTCTCGACGCCGCGGATGCGCTCGAGCGGCAGAACCTGCGCGCGCATCAGGAACTCGGCGTCCTCGCTCGTGTAGATGTCGTTGGTCACGACGGCCATCGAATGCTTCGGGGCGAGCGCGCGGCAGAGAGCCTCGGTCAGCGTGGTCTTGCCGGCGCCGACAGGGCCGCCGATGCCGACGCGCAGGGGGCCGTGGGGAGAGGTCATGGGCACCTCATGTCTTGAATATGCGGACGGGAAGCGTCTCGTGCGCCATCGCCGCGAGGTCGGCGCCGAAGGCGGAAGAGGCGATGCGCGCGGGGTCTGCCCCCTCGGTCTCGGCGGCGGTGGCCGCGATGTCGGGGGCGAGGCGCGCCAGCGCGCCCTGCGCCTCGGTCTGGCCGAGCGGCACGAAGCGGGTGGCGCAGGAGGTGAGGTTGGACGCGAAGGAGTGCAGGTAAAGCGCCACGATCCTGACCGGCGGCAAGTCGAGCCGACGGGCCGCCACGCCGAGCGCGACGGGCAGCGGACGGGCGGGCTCGGCCTGGCCGCTGAGCGCGTCGACGGTGAGCGCGTTGACGGTGCGGGCCAGCGCGGCGCCCTGCTCCTCGGTCTCGCGCAGGCGCTCGGCGGAGGGTGCGAGGGCGCGGGCGAGGTCGGCCAGCCCATCGGCGTCGTCGCCGCGCAGGGCAGCGTGCAGCAGCACCGCGTCGGCCCGGCCCGACCCGAAGCGCAGGAGGTGGCGGAGCCACGACTCGAGCGCGGCGGCCGAGGTCACACGGCCCTCGGCGACCGCCGTCTCGAGGCCGTGGGAATAGGCGAAGCTGCCAAGGGGAAAGGCCGGCGAGAGCCACTGCGCGAGCGCGAGCAGGCCCGCCTCGCCCGTCTCAGTGGTCATGGTCGTGCCCGTGCGCCTCGTCGTGCCCGTGCGCATGGCCGAGCGTGCGGCCGTGGCCGTAGGCGCCGCCCTCGGGCTGGAAGGGCGCGGTGAGGGGCGTCACCTCGGCGCCCAGCCGTCGGAGCATGTCGGCGAGCACATGGTCGTCGCGGATCAGCAGCCGCTCGGCCTCGATCCGGCAGGGCGTGTGACGGTTGCCGACATGCCAGGCGAGACGGGCGAGCGAGGGGCCCGTGACGGCGAGCAACGCCTCGGGGGCGGCGCGGATGCCCACCACCCTGCCATCGGTCAGTTCCAGCGCGTCGCCGTCGTCGAGCGACGTCACTTCCGCCAGATCCACGAGGAAGGGCTGGCCCGTGTCGCTGACCAGCCGCTTTCGGCGCACGAAGCGCCCTTCATAGTCGAGCGAGACGGTATCGTCCGCATCGGTGCCACCCGCACGGCGGAGCGCATGGGCGCGGGGCAGATCGGTCATGGCAGGCTCCTGTCAAGCGGGCGTGAGCCTAGCCGCCGCACCGCGGCATGGAAAGGGCCTCAGACGTCGAGGTGGCGCATTGCGTGGGGCACGATCCCGCTGCGCGAGAGGCCGCGCGTGGCGAGGGCCTCGTCCGACAGGCGCGACAGGCTCTCGACGTCGGCGGCCGCGAGGCCGGCGCCACGGAACAACACGATGAAGCGGCCGAGCGCACGAAACGGGGCGAAAGCCGAGTGCTGCACGGGGCGTGCGACGGGGCGGTTGGCGGTCAGCGTGGCCATGGGGGGCGATCCTTTCTCAACCAGTGTCGCCCCGTCAGCTACGTCTTGCTGCAGTGCAGCACAACATCCGCTCCGGCAAGCCGGCCCTGCATCCGGCGCATGGCAGGGCGGCCCGGCCATGCAGAGCAGGCCGAGACCCGTCGCCGTCCCTTCTTCGTGCTGAAACGTGCCCAGGCTGCGTCGCCCCGACCACCGGTCAGAACAGGAAATACCGTTGCGCCAGGGGCAGCTCGGACGCGGGCTCGCAGGTGAGCAGCGCGCCGTCGGCCCGCACCTCGTAGGTCTCGGGGTTCACCTCGATCTCGGGGCAGAGCGTGTTCATGGCCATGTCGGCCTTGGTCACGCCGCGAATGTCCTCGACCGCCAGCGTGTCGCGCGCCAGCCCCAGCGCCTCGCCCACACCGCGCGCCTGCGCCGCCTTCGAGACGAAGGTCACGGCCGAGCGCTCCACCGCGCGGCCCATCGCGCCGAACATCAGGCGCGAATAGACCGGCTGCGGCGTGGGGATCGAGGCGTTGGGGTCGCCCATCTGCGCCAGCACGATCGAGCCGCCGATCAGCACCATCTCGGGCTTGGCGCCGAACATCGCCGGGCTCCACAGCACGAGGTCGGCGCGCTTGCCCGCCTCCACCGTGCCGATATGCGCCCCGATGCCGTGGGCGATGGCCGGATTGATCGTGTACTTGGCGATGTAGCGGCGCACGCGCATGTTGTCGTTGTCGCCCGTCTCCTCGTGCAGCCGGCCGCGCTGCACCTTCATCTTGTGGGCGGTCTGCCAGGTGCGGGTGATGACTTCGCCCACCCGGCCCATCGCCTGGCTGTCAGAGGCGATGATCGAGAAGGCGCCCATGTCGTGCAGGATATCCTCGGCCGCGATCGTCTCCTTGCGGATGCGGCTCTCGGCAAAGGCCACGTCCTCGGGGATCGACTTGTCGAGGTGGTGGCAGACCATGAGCATGTCGAGATGCTCTTCGAGCGTGTTCACGGTGTAGGGGCGCGTGGGGTTGGTCGACGAGGGCAGCACGTTGGGCAGCCCGCAGACCTTGATGATGTCCGGCGCGTGCCCGCCCCCTGCCCCCTCGGTGTGGAAGGCGTGGATGGTGCGCCCGCCGATGGCCTTGATCGTGTTCTCGACGAAGCCGCTCTCGTTGAGCGTGTCGGTGTGGATCATCACCTGCACGTCCATCGCGTCGGCGACCGACAGGCAACAGTCGATGGCGGCCGGCGTCGTGCCCCAGTCCTCGTGCAGTTTCAGCGCGCAGGCCCCGGCCTCGACCATCTCGCGCAGCGCGTCGGGGCGCGAGGCGTTGCCCTTGCCGGCGAAGGCGACGTTCATCGGCACGCCGTCGGTCGCCTGCAGCATCCGTCCGATATGCCAGGGCCCCGGCGTGCAGGTGGTCGCCAGCGTGCCATGGGCCGGGCCGGTGCCGCCGCCGAGCATGGTCGTGAGCCCCGAATGCAGCGCGTCGTCGATCTGCTGGGGGCAGATCCAGTGGATATGCGCGTCGAACCCGCCCGCCGTCAGGATCTTGCCCTCGCCTGCGATCACCTCCGTCCCCGGGCCGATCACGATATCGACGGCGGGCTGGGTGTCGGGGTTGCCGGCCTTGCCGATGGTCTCGATCCTGCCGTCCTTCAGGCCCACGTCGGCCTTGTAGATGCCGGTCACGTCGACGATCAGCGCGTTGGTGATGACCGTGTCGACGGCGCCCTCGGCGCGGGTCGCCTGGCTCTGACCCATCCCGTCGCGGATCACCTTGCCCCCGCCGAACTTGACCTCCTCGCCGTAGACGGTCCGGTCGTCCTCCACCTCGATCCACAGCTCGGTATCGGCGAGGCGCACCTTGTCGCCCGTGGTGGGGCCGAACATCGCGGCGTAGGTGTCGCGGGAGATCGTGGCAGGCATGGGCTGTCCCTCGGCTGGTCGGGTCGTGTCAGGGGGTGCGGGAAAGGCGCGCGACATTCGCCCGTGCCTCGCGCCGCAGCGGGCGCAAGGCAGCGGCCATCACCTCGTCGGCGCGGCGCCCGCGAAGGGCGGCGTCGAGCGCGGCATGGGCGGAGGCTGCGAAGGCGGGAGGCTTCTCGGCGACCATGCGCAGAGCTTCCCCCGGGACGAGCGGGCGCAGGCCCGACAGCGCGGCGACCCGAAGCGCCAAGACCGAGGCGGCTTCCTGCATCAGGAACGCCGCCTCGAGCGCAGTGGCGTAGGCCGAAAGCGGGAGGTGACCGGGGACGCGGCTCAAGGCGCGCCCTCCACGGAGAGGCTGGCGGCCGCGACCGGCGGCCGGGGCGTCAGCGCCGCCGGTTCTGGTCGACGCGGATGGGGATGGGCTGTGGCTGCGGCTTGGGGGCCAGAAGCTCGATGAGCCGTTCGATCAGGCTGCGCGCCGGCATGAGGCGGATCTCCCGTAATCTGCTGGTGAAATTCAAAGGTAGCCCCTGCGCCGAAAAGCGCAAGGGGCTGGTGCAGCGCGGGCGCGGCCCGGCTCATTCGCCACCCTTCGCCCCGGACGGGGGAAGGGGCGGGGAAAGCGACGCCTTTGCCTCCCGGGTCGCCTCCGGGGCCTCGGCGGCGCGCGGCGCGGGCTCCGGCATGGGCTTGGGCGCCGAGGGAGCGCGGCGGGCGCGCTTGGCGGCGCTGCGCTCGGCAGCGGTAGGCTGGGCGGCGGTGGGCTGGGCGGCGGTGGACGCGGAGCCCTCCGGCTCCTTCTTCACCGTGGCAGCCGCTGTCGCCGACGAGGCCTTGGGCGCCTTGCCCGCACCCGCCGTGCCCGCACCCGACGTGCCCTCGCCCGACGGGCTTGCCGACCCGTTCGCCGCGGTGGGCGTCGTCGACTTGGCCGCGGGCGCCTTGGCCCGAGTGGCGCGGGTGCCAGACGCCTTGCGGGCGGCGGGCTTCGTCGCGGGCTTGGCCTTGGCCGCGGGCCCGGCCGGAGCCTTCGCCGGCTCCGCCTTGGCCGGTCCGGCCTTGGCAGGGGTGGTCTTGGCGGAGGTGGTCTTGGCGGTATCGGGCTCGGCGGCGCCGGACTTTGCGGCCTTGGGCGTCGCGGGCGCGTGCTGCTTCGCCGCGGGCGTGGGCGCCGCTTCCGGCTCCGCCTTCGGCGCTGCCGCCTTCGGCGCTGCCGTCCGCGGGGGCGCCTTGCGGGCCGTCGCCTGACCGGCGGGGCGCAGCGCCTGCACGGTGGCGCCTTTGCCGGGCGTCGCGGACTTCGGCCGCGCCACGCCGGGCGGCGGCACCATCTCCATCGCCATCATCGCGGGCAGTGTCATGCCGTGGCCGATGGTCTGCGCCACGGTCAGGCCCATCCGCATCATATCGGCCTGCATCGCTGCATGGCGGCTCCAGAGGGCTACGCCCGCGCTGAACATCTCGAGCGGGGTGGTGAAAGGTGTCATCAAGGTCTCCTGTCGTTCTGACATGGGCAAGGCACTCGGCCCGGCCCTCGGGGTTGGCCGCCCTGCCTCACAGGTCCCCCATGACGGCCGCGTTGAAGCCGACGACCCGCCGTGCCCCGGCATAGGGCACCAGCCGCACCTCGCGGGTCTGCCCAGGCTCGAAGCGCACGGCCGTGCCCGCGGCGATGTCGAGCCGCATGCCACGGGCCGAGTCGCGGTCGAAGCGAAGCGCGGCGTTGGTCTCGGCGAAATGGTAGTGGCTGCCCACCTGAACCGGACGGTCGCCCGTGTTCTCGACGATCAGCGTGACGGGGTCGCGCCCCGCGTTCAGGGTGATCTCGCCCTCGGGCGTCACGATCTCTCCGGGAATCATCGGCGGGGCTCCTCGTGGTCTGTCTGTCCCGGCGGGGGTGCGGGGGACACCTCTCCGCCCTCGAGCTCGGCCGAGACGGCGCGCAGCGTCTCGGCATCGGGGTCGGCCTCGTCGGACGCCTCGGGCGAATGCGCCCGGTGCACCCGGCGCGCGCCGGGCTCGCGCATGCGCCCGTCCCAGCGGGACTCGTCGGGCACGGCGTCGGGATCGCGCAGGAACCGGTAGAGGTCGGGCCCGAAATGGCCGAGGGCCGCCCCGAGCACGGCGGCGAAGAGCGACGAGTCGACCCCCGAGGCCGCGATCACCAGCGCCGCGAGCGCGAGCAGCGCGAGCAGGGTCAGCACGCGGAAGTCGCGCGGATCGAGCGCCACCTCGGCCTTGAGCGCGGCGGCGATCAGGCGTGCGAGCACCGGCTCGGCGCGCACCAGCGCCCAGCCCGCTGCGGCCCCGATGAGCAGGCTCAGGAGCATGTCCGCCCTCCCCGCGCCGCGGCCAGGCCCGCCCGCGCCTCGCGCACCGCCGCGTCATACAGAGCGGCGAGGCGGGGCGCGGCGTCGCGGCAGGCGTCGACCACCGGACCCGTCTCGGCGACGTAGGCCTCGGCCTCGACCGGCGCCCAGCCCCGCGGCAGGCGGCCCACGTCGCGCACGTTCGACGTCTGGTCGGCGATCTTGATCGCCCGCGCCTCGGCCGGGGCCTCGGCGATGTGGGCGGCCTGGCGCCGCTTGCGCTCGGGGCGCGGCAGCGCCTCCCATTCGGGCGCGTCGGTCAGGTGGCCGACCAGCGCCGCGACGTCGGTGCCGAACGCGCGCTCCAGCTCGGCGAGCGTCGTCTGCGTATCCTCGACCACGTCGTGCAGCAGCGCCGCGGCCACCGTCTCGGCCTCGCGCCCGTCCTCCGCCACCAGCCGCGCGACCTCGATCACGTGGTTGACGTACGGAACCGCCCCGCCCTTGCGGGTCTGCCCGGCATGGGCGCGGGCGGCGCAATCGGCCGCGCGGAGGAGGAGGGCGGCATCGCTCATCTGATCGGGTGATGCACCGTTACCAGCTTGGTTCCATCGGGGAAGGTCGCCTCGACCTGCACCTCGTGGATCATCTCGGCCACCCCCTCCATGCACTGCTCGGCGGTGATCACGTGGGCAGCAGCCTCCATCAGGTCGGCGACCGGGCGGCCGTCGCGGGCGCCCTCGACCACCGTGTCGGTGATCAGCGCGATCGCCTCGGGATGGTTCAGCCTGACGCCGCGCTCGAGGCGGCGGCGCGCCACCATCGCGGCCATCGACACCAGCAGCTTGTCCTTTTCGCGGGGGGTGAGGTTCATGGGCGCTCCTCAGATCTGCCAGACACGGGGCAGCGCGGGCGGCTCGCCGCGCCGCGCCCGAAGATGCCGCAGGGTGGCGGCGAGCGCCAGCCGCAGCGGCCACGAATCGCCGGCCATCAGGCGCATCACGCACTTTCCGTCCCAGCCCGAGACGGCGCCGCGCACGCCTTCTGGCAGGGGCAGCGCGCGCAGGGCCTGCGTGGCGTCTTCCGCACCGGGGGCGATGAGGGCGACGAGGGCGACGGCGCGGGCGCCGGCCAGCCCCGCCTCCTCGGCGCCGGCGGTGAGGCTACCGTCGGTCAGTTCCACCGCGTCGACCAGCACGGGCCGACCGTCGCGGGTCACCGACCGGCGGTCGAACAGGCGCAAGCGGCGCACGTTCTCGCCCATCGCGGCGCGGCCGAGCACCAGCGTCTCGCACATGAGCAACTCGGCATCGCGGCCAAGGGCGATCCCGGTCTGGCGCTCCAGCGCCGCGCCGTCATAGAGGATCGTCTCCTGCGGCAGCCAGTCGAGCCGCGCCCCTGCCCCCGCCTCGAGCCGCACGTCGATCCGGGCGGGCGCCTCGGCCCCGGGCGCGGTATAGGCGCGTTCTGCGGTCTGGGTGGTGGCGGTGACGCGCGCCCCCTCACCCAGCGTCAGCGCGTAGGAAAGGCGATCGCCCCCGGTCAGGCCGCCCGAGGTGTTGAGAAACACGATCTCGGGGTCGCCCGACTCGCGCGGCAGGAACGCCTTGGCGCAGCCCTGCTGGCGCAGCCCGTCGAGACGTGTGCGCCCGCGGCGGAGCGACAAAGCCGCCAACGCCACGCCCCGCGCCCGCTGGAGAGCGGGGCGCGACGTGCCGGGGCTGGACGCGGTGCGGTCGGAGGTGTCGAACATCTTCGGCCTTTCAGCATCGCTCATGACAGATTCCCGGTCATGCTGCAACGCAGCATGACGCCGCGCTACGCATTCGGGGCCGGCATGGGCCGGCTCTGCCCGATAATTGGGCGCCCCGCCCCCCCTCCTGCGGCGCCGCGGGCGCTGGTCAAGCCAAGGCCGGGCGGCTATCGCCCCCGCATGACCGACCGCCTCGTGATCCGCCGCCCCGACGACTGGCACCTGCACCTGCGCGACGGGGCGGTGCTGGCCGCCGTCGCCCCCGAGAGCGCGCGCCACTTCGCCCGCGCCATCGTCATGCCCAACCTCGTGCCGCCCGTGGTGACCGGCGCCGATGCCCGCGCCTATCGCGCCCGGATCGAGGCGGCCCTACCGCCGGCAAGCGGCTTCACCCCGCTCATGACGCTCTATCTGACCGAAGAGACGGATCCGGCCGACGTGGTCGCCGCCCACCGCGACGGCACGATTACCGCCGTCAAGCTCTATCCGGCGGGCGCCACGACCAATTCCGCCTCGGGCGTGCGCGACATCGCCAGGGTGCAACCCGTGCTCGACGCGATGGCCGAGGCGGGCGTGCCGCTCTGCGTCCACGGCGAGGTGACCGACCCCGACATCGACATCTTCGACCGCGAGGCGGTGTTCATCGAGACGGTGCTCGAGCCGATGCGCGCCCGCACGCCCGGCCTGCGGGTGATCATGGAGCACATCACCACCGAGGACGCCGCCGCCTACCTCCGTCAAGGCGACGAGACGCTGGCGGCGACGGTGACGACCCATCACCTGATGATCGACCGCAACCACATCCTGGCCGGCGGCATCCGGCCGCATTACTACTGCCTGCCCGTGGCCAAGCGCGCCCGCCACCGCGACGCGCTTGTCGACCTCGTGGCGCAGGGCCACCCCCGCGCCTTCCTCGGCACCGACAGCGCGCCCCATGTCGATCCGCTCAAGCTCCAGCCCTGCGGCTGCGCCGGCATCTTCTCGGCGCCCGTCACCATGGCCTGCCTCGCCCAGGTCTTCGACGAGGCCGGCGCCCTCGACCGGCTCGAGGGGTTCACGTCGCTCAACGGCCCCGCCTTCTACGGCCTCGGCCCCAACGAGGAGACTCTGACCCTCGTCAAGGACGGCCCGCATCCCGGGCCCGCGCGCCTCGAGACCGGCGACGGCCCCGTGACCGTCTTCGATCCGGGTCGGGAGATTCTCTGGCGCGTGCAGGAGTGAGCACCGACCGACGGCAAGCCGCAGCGTCGTTCCGTGGAGGCGCCTGCCTCGCTCCCCTCATTTCGGCTATGTCACAATTCCGTCACCCAGATCGCGGGGATGCCTCGCGCGAAGCTACAAGATCTGGTAGGCTGACGCCATCCACCGGCTATCCACAAGTTTATACATTTTGCCCGGGGCCCGCCATCGGCGTATGGGACTCGGCTCAAGAGAACGCCCTCCGCCCGCTTCGCCCGCCGCACCCACGGCGCCGGGAGCGAAAGCTTGGAGCCGGGGGCCGCGGGGAGCGAGCATGAACGATCAGGCAGGCCTGCCGTCCGCCGGGCCCGAGGGGGGCGAGGACGGCCCGGGCAGAGGCGGCAGCGGGGCGCGCGCCCCCGCGCCGGAAAACAGGGCGAGCCCGAGCAGCGGGGGGGAGGGACAGGCCGGAGAAACCGGCGCCCTCCCCCACAACATCGAGGCCGAGCAGCAGCTCCTCGGCGCGATCCTCACGAACAACGACCTGTTCGACCGCGTCTCGGGCGTCGTGCAGCCCGAGCACTTCTTCGACCCGGTCCACGCCCGGATCTTCGAGATCTGCACGGCCCGCATCCAGCAGAACCGGCCGGCGACGCCGGTCACGCTCAAGACCTACATGGAGCGCGACGAGGGGCTGGCCGAGCTGGGCGGGCCGGCCTACCTCGCCCGCCTCGCCGGCCAGGCCATCGCCAGCTTCGCCGCCCGCGACTACGCCCAGATCGTCTGCGATCTCGCGATCCGCCGCGCGCTGATGGCCCTGGGGCGCGAGATCTCCGACAAGGCCGCCCGCGTCGATGTCGCCTCGGAGCCTAAGGAGCAGATCGTCGAGGCCGAGACCGCGCTCTACAAGCTGGCCGGGGAGGGCCGGACCGAGAGCGGCTTCCAGTCGTTCCTGCGCGCGGTGACCGACGCGGTGCACGTCGCCAACGCCGCCTACCAGCGGGAAGGCGGCCTCGCCGGCCTCTCCACCGGCCTTGCCGATCTCGACCGCAAGCTCGGCGGTCTGCACCAGTCCGATCTGCTGATCCTCGCCGGCCGCCCCTCGATGGGCAAGACGTCGCTGGCCACCAACATCGCCTTCAACATCGCCCGCGCATACCGCAAGGGGATGAAGCCCGACGGGGCCGAGGGCGCGGTTTCGGGCGGTGTCGTCGGCTTCTACTCGCTCGAGATGTCGGCCGAGCAGCTCGCCGCGCGCGTGCTGTCGGAGGCCGCCGAGGTGCCCTCGGAGAAGATCCGCCGCGGCGACATGAGCGAGGAGGAGTTCCGCCGCTTCGTCGAGGCCGCCAAGGCGCTCGAATCCTGCCCGCTCTACATCGACGACACGCCCGCGCTTCCCATCGGTCAGCTCGCCGCCCGCGCGCGGCGGCTCAAGCGCACCCACGGGCTCGACGTGCTGTTCGTCGACTACCTGCAACTCGTCCGCCCCGGCAGCGCCAGGGAAAGCCGGGTCAACGAGGTCTCAGAGATCACCCAGGGCCTCAAGGCCATCGCCAAGGAGCTCGACATCCCCGTCGTCGCCCTCTCGCAGCTCTCGCGGCAGGTGGAGAGCCGCGAGGACAAGCGCCCGCAGCTGTCTGACCTGCGCGAATCGGGTTCGATCGAGCAGGACGCAGATGTCGTGATGTTCGTCTACCGCCACGAATACTACGTCGAGCGCGAGAAGCCGGCCGACGACAATCTCGAGAAGCTCGCCGAGTGGCAGAACCGGATGGAGCGCGCCCACGGCAAGGCCGAGGTGATCATCGGCAAGCAGCGCCACGGTCCGATCGGCACGGTGGAGCTGTCGTTCGAGGGCCAGTTCACCCGCTTCGGCAATCTCGTGCAGCCCTGGCAGGACGGCGGAGGCTATTGAGGCGGATCGGCCGAGCGCCTTCGCTCGAGTTCGCGTAGCGCATCGGCCAGACCGGCGGGCACCCGCGGCTTCTTGTAGGTCAGCTTCTGAACCGGGGACGCGAGAATGGTCGCCCAATCGGCCTCGGAAAAGGTGCCGCGCGCGAGGCAGCGTTGCAGCCGGTGGAGCGGGTCGGCCGAGATCTGAGGGACAGCCGCCCAGGCCCGCCGCATCGACGGCGACCGCCGGTAAAGGTATTCGAACGTGTAGTGGAACCAGAAATACGGCTTCTCCGAGCCGGGATGCGTCTTCAGAAGCCGTTCCGAATGGTCCGTCCATGCCTTCATCGCAGGCGCACCGGGCGCAGCGGCGAGGAACCAGTTCGACAACATCCGGTCGGCGCCCGGCCGGGCGAAGGCGAAGAAGTCGGTCTGGGCGAAGATCTGGGGCAACCAGCCATCCAGAGGCTTGAGGCACAGCAGCGTCGCGTCGGCCCAGACGCCGCCCTGTTCGGCCAGGAGGTGACCCCGCAGAAAGTTTGAATATTTATTGGTCGTAAGGTCCGGAGGGTAGCGGTCGCGGCGGATCACGGCCTCGGCCGCGCTGGCGTCGAGCGTGATCACCTCCCATCCGGGGTTCAGCCGCCGCCAACTGTCGAGGCAGGCCGGACAGGGCTCTGGCGCGGCATCGAACCCTTGTCCCAAAAGAGAAAGATGCGCCGCGGAAGAGCCGAGGGGTCGGCCACCGGCAGCATCGGGGCGTCGAACAGCCAGCGTGTCCGTCTCTTCCGCTTCAGGTGCAGATAGATCATGTGCATCGAAATCATCCTTCTGCGAAGTCCGATTGCCGCGGGTCGCGCCCGTGCTTCGGGAGTGCC
>OFET01000654.1_pt1 | contig 17062 bp, 23 predicted proteins | sample 1521211 | NCBI WGS metagenome assembly OFET01 (sample SAMN03766358, study PRJEB24113) | microbial mat metagenome | isolation source: enrichment culture HLUCC-A from microbial mat sample contains cyanobacterium...
GCATGGCGGTGGGCCGGTTCTCGCCCATCACCCAGCGCAGCGCCTCCAGCAGGTTGGACTTGCCGCAGCCGTTGGGACCCACCACGCCGGTCAGCCCCTCGGCGATCACCAGTTCGGTGGGATCGACGAAGCTCTTGAATCCCGAAAGGCGCAGCCTGTTGAAGCGCAAGACGCCGGTCCCCTGATTCCGCGACTGGGGCCAGAGTGGGGGGCGGGATGGCGCCTGTCAATCGCGCGCCGCAGGATGTGGGGCTCTTCGGCGAGTTCTCCACAAGATATCGCAAGTCGCCGCAATGCGCTGCGCATGGGTTGACGCATGGGTCCGTGCGCGCAACATCAGGGTCCACGCAGGTGCAGGGAGGGGCGGCATGGGCATCATCGTCGAACCGGGCGACCCGAGAGAACCGGAGAGCCGCGCGCTGATCGAGGCCGCCCAGGCGGCGATGCGCGATCTCTTCCCGCCGGAGGAAAACTTCTACCTCACGCCCGAAGAGCTGCGCAGCCCCGACATCCGTTTTTTCGTCGCACGCGAATTCGACACCACGCTGGGCTGCGGCGCGCTTGCGCAGCGGGAGGGCTACGGCGAGGTCAAGGCGATGTTCACCGCGCCCTTCGCCCGCGGCCAGGGGGTGGCGCGGCGGGTGCTGGCGCGGCTGGAACTGGAGGCGAAGCACCTGGATCTGCCGGTGCTGCGGCTGGAGACGGGCGACAAGCTGACCGAGGCGATCGCGCTCTACGAATCGGAGGGCTTCACCCGCCGCGACCCCTTTGGCGACTACCAGGCGAACGGGTCGAGCGTGTTCATGGAAAAGCGGCTGACCTGATCCTCGGGGCAGTCGAGCGCGGCCCGCACCACCGATGGATCCCCCGTCACCTGTGTAACCTCGCAGCCGGTGGCCTGTTCGATCGCCGATTCGGCCGCGCGGGCCACCTGGCCGTAGCGGGGCAGGAAGGTGGCGTTGCGGCGCACGGCTTCGGCCTCTGCCCCGCGCACGCGGATGTCGAAGACATGCCCGCCCGCTTCGGCCCGCGTGGCCGGCAGGCCCATGTAGCCGCGCCCGGCGGTATCGCAGGCGGCAAGCAGGACTGGCAGAAGCAGGAGCATCAGGCGCATGGCCGCAGGGTGACCGACCACGGTTAACGTTTCGTTAGCCTGCGACAGACTGCCCCTTTACATTCCAAAGTCGGAATGCTTTATTGCATTCCAAAGACGGAATGTGAAAGGACCGTTCCAATGTCAGACACTCTCAGACGCCCCGCAGACAGCTATTCGCCGCTCTACTTCCTCGCCTCGCTCGGCGCGGGCGGCGTGGCTGTTTCCTTCTTCATGTACCTGATGTTCTGGGTGCCGCATCCGGGCCAGCCCGTGCCGGTCTTCGAGGACATCCTCGCCGCCTTCTCCACCGGCGGCCCTGCCATGCAGGCCGGCATCGCGCTGGCCGTCGCGGGCATCGCGGTCTTCGGCTTTCTCAACGTGAAGTCGCTGATCTGGAATCTTGGCGCGCTCTCGCGCTTCAAGCAGACCGAAGGTTATGACAGGCTGCGCGCCTCGAATGCCGAGTCCACCCTGCTGGCCATGCCGCTTGCGCTGGCCATGACGATCAACGTGGGCTTCATCCTGGGCCTCGTCTTCGTTCCCGGCCTGTGGAGCGTGGTCGAGTATCTCTTCCCGCTCGCGATGGTCGCCTTCCTGCTGGTCGGTGTGCTGGCCTTCCGCCTGATCGCGGACTTCCTCGGCCGGGTGCTGAGCGAGGGCGGCATCTTCGACGTGACGGCCAACAACTCGTTCGCGCAGCTCCTGCCGGCCTTCGCGCTGTCGATGATCGCCGTGGGCTTCGCCGCACCGGCCGCGATGAGTGTCACGCCGGTCACCGTGGGCACAAGCCTGGTGCTGTCGACCTTCTTCGGCGTGGCGGCGACCGTCTATGCCGTGGTCGCGGCGATCACCGCCTTCAACTCGATGCTGCACTACGGCACCGCGCGCGAGGCCGGCCCCACCCTGATGGTCGTCGTCCCGATCATGACGGTGCTCGGCATCATGCTGCTGCGACAGGAGCACGGGCTGCACGCGACCTTCGACGCGGCGGGCAACGGCGGCGAGACGATGGTCATGCTCGCGCGGCTCCTGTCGGTGCAGGTCATCTTCCTGGGGCTGGGGATGCTCGTCCTGCTGCGCCAGCGCTACTTCGACGACTTCGTGATCGGCACGAAGACCTCGCCCGGCTCCTACGCGCTGGTCTGCCCGGCGGTGGCGCTCTCGGTGATGATGCACTTCTTCGTCAACAAGGGCCTCGTCGATGCCGCGGTGGTGGACAAGTTCTCGCTCGCCTACTGGGTGCTGACGGCGGTGGCGCTTGGCTTCCAGGCGATCGCGGTGGCGCTGGTGCTGCGGCTGAACCGCCAGCACTTTGCCAGGGCCCCCCAGATCGCGGCCGTGCCGGCCGAGTAAGCCCGCCCCTCATCCGCAGCTGACCGGAGCGCGCCCCACAGGGCGCGCTCCTTTTCTTTGCGCCGCCTTCGTGATCGCATCGCACCGCAACACGGAGGGACAGGCATGATCGTCAATATCGCCATTCTGCTGGTCTGCCAGCTGACCGGAGAGGTCGCGGCCCGCGCGCTCGACGTGCCGGTGCCGGGGCCGGTCATTGGGCTTGCGCTGCTGCTCGGGGCGCTCGTGCTGCGCCCGGCGCTACAGCCGCGCGCGGCCCCCGTGGCGAACGGGCTTCTCGCGCATCTCTCGCTTCTCTTCGTCCCGGCGGGCGTGGGCGTTGTGGCGCATCTCGACCGGCTGGGCAGCGAAGGCCCCGCGCTCCTCGTCGCGCTTCTGGGCAGCACCATCGTCACGCTTGCCGTCACGGCGGGTGTCTTCGTGGGGCTGCGACGGCTTGTGGGGGCAGGCGCATGAGCCCCGAGGTTTTCGACATCTGGAGCTATCTCGCCCGCGAGCCGCTGCTTTGGCTGACGGTGACGCTGCTGGCCTATCTTGCGGGCGACGGGATCTCGCGGGTTACGGGCCGCGCGCCGCTTGCCAACCCGGTGCTGATCGCGATGCTCCTTCTCGCGGGGCTTCTGCAGGCGACGGACACGCCCTATGCCGATTATTTCGAGGGCGCGCAGTTCGTTCACTTCATGCTCGGCCCCGCGACCGTGGCGCTGGCGGTGCCGCTGCACGCGGCACTGCCGCGGCTCCGGGGGATCGTGCTCCCGATGCTGGGCGCGCTGGTGGCGGGCTCCGTCACGGCGATCGTCTCGGCGCTGCTGATCGCGCGGGCGCTCGGGGTCGAGGGCGCGGCGCTGCTGTCGCTGGCGCCCAAGTCCACGACCGCGCCGGTGGCCATCGGCATCGCCGAGAGCATCGGCGGACTGCCGACGCTGACCGCGGCGCTGGTGATCCTGACCGGCATCATCGGCGCGGTGACGGTGACTCCGCTGATGAACGGACTCGGAATCCGCGACTGGCGCGCGCGGGGCTTCGCCGCCGGGATCGCGGCACACGGCATCGGCACCGCCCGCGCCTTCCAGGTGGACGCAACGGCGGGCGCCTTCTCGGGGCTCGGCATGGGGCTCAACGCGATGCTCACCGCGCTTCTTGCCCCGTGGCTTGTGGCCACGCTCATCTGAGGCCGGCCACGGCAGGCCCCCCGGCGCAGCCGCCGGGGGCATCGACCGGCCGCGCGCGGCCCGTGTCAGTGCAGGTGCTTTTCGACCTGCGCGATGGCGTCGTCGACCAGCGCGTCGTTCCGCGCATCGGTCATGCGGGCCGCGATCACGTCGCGCGCGGCCGCCACGGCGACCTCGGCCGCGCGTTCCCGCACCTCGCGCACGGCGGCAGCCTCTGCCTGCGCGATCCGGTCCTCTGCAGCCTTGATCCGGCGTGCGATCGACTCTTCCAGATCGGCGCGGGACTGCTCTGCGGACAGTTGCGCCTCTTCGCGCGCGTGGGCGACGATACGCTCGGCCTGCTCCTTGGCCTCGCGCGTCTTGCGCTCGTAGGAGGCCAGCAGGCTCTGCGCCTCCTCGCGCAGGGCGCGCGCCTCGTCCAGCTCGCCGCGGATACCTTCGGCACGCCGGTCCAGCATGTCGCCCACGGTGCGGAAGACCTTGAAATAGACGAGGATACCGATGAAGACGAGAAAGCCCAGAAGGACGACGAAGTCGGTATTGCCCAGCGAAAAGAAGGGCCCCGACGCGGCATGGGCGGGCGTTGCCATCGCCAGCGCGAGAGGCGTCGCCATCAGGGTGCGGATCCGCATCGCTCAGCCCTCCATCCGGGCGGCGACGGCCCGGTCGATTTCGGCCTGCTCGGCCTCTGTCCCCATCACGTCGAGCACGGCGCCGACGGTGTCGCGCGCAACCTCACGGACACTTTCCATTGCCCCTGCCCGAATGTCCGCGATGGCCTTCTGCGAGGCTTCGGTCCTTTCCGCGATCTCGGCATCGGCGCGCGCGATCGCGGCATCCAGATCCTTCTGCATCTCGGCCTTGGCCTCGGCGATGATCTTCTGCGCCTCGGCCCGCGCCTCGGCGAGCGCCTTGTCGTAGGCCTTCTCGGCTTCGGCGGCCTTGGCCCTGAGGTCGTCCGCCGCGGCAAGGTCGTTGCTGATCGTGCCCGCGCGCTCGGACAGAACGCCGGCGATACGCGGCAGCGCCATCCGCGTCAGCAGAAGGTAGATCGCGATCAGCGTGACGATGAGCCAGAAGATCTGGTTCGGGAACCAGTCGAAGCAGAGCTGCGGCAGGCCGATCGCGCTGCCGTCGGGGCCTACGCAGGTCGAAGCGGAACCTTGGGTCTCTGTCGCCATCGGCGCCTCCGTGGATGTCCTGTCGCTCCGGCCCGCGGCGGGGCCGGACTGCGGGGCGCGCGCCGGTCAGGCCGGGCGCGCCCCTCCCGCAAGGATCGTCTCGACCGTCCTCAGACGGCGAACATCAGCAGCAGGGCGACCAGGAACGAGAAGATGCCGAGCGCCTCGGCGAAGGCGATGCCGATGAAGAGCGTCGCGGTCTGGCTGGCTGCGGCCGAGGGGTTGCGCAGCGCCCCCGAGAGGTAGTTGCCGGCCACATGGCCCACACCGATGGCGGCGGCGCCGGAACCGATGGCGGCGAGGCCCGCGCCGATGAACTGGCCCATGTTTGCGATATCGCCTTCCATTGTCCTGATCTCCTTGTGGGTTGGAAGCGGATCGGAATGAGCGGTGGCGCGCCGCGCCGGCCGCTCAGTGATGCGGATGCAGTGCGTCCTTGAGATAGACGCAGGTGAGGATGGTGAAGACGTAGGCCTGGATGAAGGCCACAAGCACCTCGAGCCCGTAGATCGCCGTCACGGCGAGGATCGCGATGGGCGAGATCGCCGCCACCTGCGCGAAGCCGGCGAAGACCTTGAGCACCGCGTGCCCGGCCATCATGTTGCCGGCGAGACGAATGGAGTGGCTCACCGGGCGGACGAAGTAGGAAATCACCTCGATCAGGGCGAGAACCGGCCGCAGCGGCAGCGGCGCCTCCTTGACCCAGAAAAGCTCGAGAAAGGCCGCGCCGTTCTTGACGAAGCCGATGACGGTGACCGTGAGGAAGACGGCGAGCGCGAGCACCGCGGTCACGGCGATATGGCTCGTCGTGGTGTAGGCCATCGGGATCAGCCCGAGAAAGTTGGCGAAGACGATGAACATGAACAGCGTCATGACGTAGGGGAAGTACTTCAGCCCGTCCTTGCCGGCCACGTCCTCGACCATCTTGTAGATGAAGCCGTAGGCCAGTTCCCCCACCGACTGGCTGCGCGAGGGCACGATCGCCCGGCGCGACGTGCCGACGACCAGCATCAGCGCGATGCCCAGCACGGCAAGCGCCATCCAGAGCGTCACGTTGGTGATCGTGTACCAGTGCACCGGGCCGTCCCCGAAGAGCGGCTTCACGATGAACTGGTCCATCGGATAGAAAACGAGCCCGCTGCCCTCTTCTGTCTCCGCCGCCACGCCCTAGCCTCCTTCGTCCGTCCCGTCACCGCGATCCGCGGTCCGCCTGGCCTGCTCGACTTCGCGTGCGCTGCGCAGCATCGTCTTGATGCCCGCGGCGAAGCCCAGCAGCGTAAACGTCACCAGCAGGAAGGGCATCGTCCCGAACAGGGTATCGAGCCCGTAGCCGATGCCGAAACCGATGGCGAGCCCCGCCACCAGCTCGATCACCATCCGCCAGGCGAGTTGCGCCTGGGAATAGTGCTCGTCCCCGCGTGGCTTCGGCGCCTGCGCCGCCTTCGCGGCCTCGAGCCTCTTCTCGAACTCGGCCATGCGCCGCTGATGTTCGGGATCGGCCACCTTTGCCTCGCGGATCGTCGGGCGCTTTGCTACGGCGCGGCGAGGCCCGAGTCAAGCGAGGCGGGAGCTGACACAAGTATTTGATTGTATTTCACTATTTTTCTCCGGAGCGAAGCGGCGCGCTGATCGTGTCGCCGCAGCATGTTCAACCTTTCGGTTGAGCGTTGCCGCTGCCGCGCTTGACGCGGGCCCCGGAGACACGGCTTATGCCGGGGATGTCCGACGACCTCGACACCGTCTTTGCCGCGCTTGCCGACCCGACGCGGCGGGCGATCCTCGCCATGCTGCTCGAGGACGACATGGCGGTGACGGATGTGGCCGAGCCCTTCGAGATGTCGCTGGCCGCGATCTCGAAACACCTGGCCATCCTCACCCGCGCCGGCCTGATCAGCCGCGAGCGCCGCGGCCGCGTCACCTGGTGCCGGCTGGAGCCTGACGCCCTGCGCTCGGCCAGCGTCTGGATGCAGGGCTTCGGCCAGTTCGACCGCCTCGACTTCGACGCCTTCGAGCGGTTTCTGGAGCGGGAGCTTGGCGTGCCCGCCAACGACCCCGAGTAGCCGCGCGCCCGAGCGAGGGGTCGCCCGAAGCCGGAGGCGAACCTACCGCATCGCGGGCGACCGCATCGCCTCCTCGTCCTTGAGTAACAGCAGCAGCGCCACGACCGTAAGCCCGAGACCGGCCAGCACCAAAGGCCGGGGGCCGCCGTGGCCCAGCGCCAGTTCCCAGGCCAGCACCCAGGACGGCGTGAGATAGGTATAGGCCATCACCTTCGCCGAAGGCAGCCTGAGGGTCGCGTATTGCAGCAGCACGAAGGTCGCGGCGGAGGCGAAGAAGGCGAGGTAGAGCAGCGCGATCCAGACGATGCCGGGCAGAGCCGCCCAATCGGTCGCCCGGATATCGGACCAGCCATAGACCGTCAGGACCGCGCATCCCGCCAGCAGCATGCCGAAGGTGAAGAGCACCGCCGGCTCGCCGCGGTTCAGCTTGCGCACCATCGGCGTGTAGACCGCATGCGCCACGCAGCCCACGAAATAGATCAGCTCCCCCCGCCCCACTTCGAGCGCGAGGAAGGCCGACAGGTCCGCGCGGAAGATCACCCAAAGCGCGCCGGCCGCGCCGATGGCAAGCGCCGCGGCCATGCGCGAGGTCGTGATCTGCCGCAACAGCAGCCAGCCTATGCCGGCGGACATGACAGGGGTCAGCGTGAAGACCGCCGCCGCGGAGACCGGCGGCGCGGTCTTCAGCCCTTCGAACATCAGCACGAAGTAGGCCGCGAAGAGTCCGCCAAGCACCAGGTAACGCCAGGGTGCTTGCAGGGCGCGGCGGTCGAAACGGCCCGTTGCGGCGACGACTGCGCCGATCACCACCGCAGCGATCGCGAAGCGCACCGCATTGAGCGCGGCGGGCGCGATCTCGTTCGCGACCATGCCGCCCAACGAGAAGGAGCCGGCGACCAGCGCGGAAAAGAGCAGCATCGCCAGGTGCCCGCGCGCCGCGTCGCTCATGCTGCGTCCCAGTCCTGCGCCGCGTGCTTGAGCGTCTTGAGCAGCGCCTGCACCTTGGAGCTGCGGTGCAGATCGACATGCGTCACCAGCCAGATCGGCGCTCCCCATTCCTCGCGCGGGGGCGCCACCTCGATCAGGTCGGGGTGCGCCGCAGCGGTCCAGGAGGCGAGAAAGCCGATGCCCGCCCCGGCCAGCACCGCGTCTTCCTGCGCGCGGGGATCGGGGCTGCGAAACACGATCTGCCCGGCCGGGACGGTCCGGCGCAGCCACCGCTCGGTCGGCGCGCGCGGCTCGTCGCTGTCGGGACCGACGAAACTGTGCCCGTCGAGCGCATCCAGACTGTCGGGCAGGCCCTGCGCCTCGACATAGGAGCGCGCGGCGTAGAGCCCCGCGCTCTGGTAAAAGAAGGGCTGCACCACATTGTCGGGCTCCTGCGGCGGCGGCCCCGCCCTCACCGCGACATGCGCCTCGCCGTATTCGAGGCGAAAGAGCCGCGTGCCGGTCAGGTAGCGCAGGATCACCCGAGGATGCGCGCGCTGGAAATCCGCCAGCACCGGCGCCAGCAGCGGCGCGAACATGGCCAGCGAGGTAACGACCAGCTCGCCCGAGACGTCGTTGCCCCTGCCCCGGATGCGACTGGCGAGCTGGGCGAACTGGTCGTCGGTGGTCTGGGCCACGCGCAAGAGGTCCTGCCCCGCCTCGGTGGGCGTGTAGCCGCGCGCATGGCGCTGGAAGAGCTTGACGCCCAGCCGCGCCTCCAGCGCGTCGACATGCCGGATCACCGTGGCATGGTGGACGCCCAGCGCCTCCGCCGCGCCGCTGACGGTTCCGGCGCGCGCGACGTGATAGGCGGTGCGGATCTCGTCCCAGTTGTCCATGGCTGACCTGTGCGCTGATGAACAGAACCCGCCGGGACAAGAGCAGGTCACGCGGGTTGCTGCAAGGGCCGTCGACTTGCCACGGATCGTCTTGATCATGGTCACGGTGAGCGGGACGCTGTCACCACGAAGGTCGCGCGGAACACGCCCGAGCAAATGATTCTCGACGAAAGGCCGTGGGCCGCTGCTGTCGGGATCAGCGCGCTGTTCCGCGTCTTCACCGGACCGCAGCGGCCTCCGCGCTGGAGGGGGAGCCGTCCGGTCTTGCCGCGCTGCCGGGATCGGGGATGGGGGGATCGCCTTCTGGGCCGTTGTCCGTCGCACCCGGCTGATACTCCTGCCGCCGGACGGAGAGATCATCCTGAGACGCCGCTGGCGGAACGGCTACCCGTCCCGCGCGAAATCGGCAAACGGGCGCACCGCGCGATGCAGTCCGGCGTCGCCTGGCGTCGCCGTCCCGCCCCTCGCACGCGGTTCAACAGCGGTGGTGGCAGCACGCCCTGTCGCCTGATGGCGACAGGCTATTGAACCTTCCGGCCGTCCTGCCGCTGTTCCATGTGCTCCGGCGTTTCGGCGGTGTTCAGCCAGCCCACGCGCCGCAAGGTCGGCTTGATGGCATCCTTGATCCCCTGCGGCAGGACGCGCTTTCCGACCCTGAAGGCGATCGATCGTCTTATCTGGCTTGGGTGAATGTCGTTCGGATTTCGTTGCGGTATCTCCGGCGCGGCTGCGGCGTCGGTCATGTCGGACGACAGAACGCGCACCGGCTGTCCGCAGAACGCGACATACGTGCGCCGGTCGTAGCTGTGCTCCGGATGTGCGGGCATCAGGAGTTCCGCACAAAGGGAGAAACCGGCGTCCTGCAGCAGGTTGACCAGCGAGTCCTCGGTCAGCCAGAAGCTCGTGTCGTTGTCCACCGACGCCCAGAGATCCGCGAGCCTCTCCTCTTCCGGCGCCTCGGGATCATGCTCGGTATACTGAGACCCGTGAACGACGCGCCCGCCGAATTCAATGGAACACCGGCGGTCGGTCGCGACGAAGGTATCGAGTATCAGGAGTCCACGGCAGCAAGCGCGCAAGCTGGAAATCAGCGCACAGGCATCCTCTCCCCGAAGATGATAAAGAATTCCGGAGCATATGATTATGTCGAAAACGCCATAGCGCTCCACGGACAGATTCTTCACGTCATCCATGTAGAAGTCGATATTGTCCAGATCGAGCGCCTTGGCGGCGAACGCGGCTTTCTCGATGTTCGCCTCTCTCAGTTCGATTCCGACGACCGATGCACCGTGAAGGGCGAATTCGATGGCGTAGTGACCCTCGAGACAGGCGAGGTCCAGAACCCGGCATTCGGAAAGCGGTTTTCCGACAGAATCCGATGCGGCGCGAAGAATCCTGCGCAAACGGTGATCGACCTGATCCGCCCGGGTGTAGGTTTCCGGCCCGATCTTGACCGCCATCGCGGACCAGGGGCCATGCGCCGCAATCACGTCTTCAATGGTTTCGAAATCGGAAACGTATTTTTGCAATGCACCCTCCATTCGGCGTCGCCCGGCGAGACGGATTTCCCGACGACTATCGAGCAAATCCGCTCCGCAATCAAGTTCGGGCGCCCCGCAAGACGGCGGTTTGGTCGAGAAAGCGGACCGCGCCCCAATCGCGTGCGGATGCGGCCGGACGCATCGGGCCTGGCGAAGGCCGCAGGCTGGCACCGGGCCTTCGCGGAGGGCTCAGGCAGGGCCGCCGACCGGCCCCCAGGCAGGAGGGGGCAAGGATGGACGCGCGCCCCGACCACGCCAACCGGGTCGGAGCGCGCAGCGGACGCCGGAAACCGCGTCGCCGTCCGCAAGGATCAGGTTCGTGCGCTCACTGCGCGGGTTCGGCCTGCCTGTCCCGGCCCGCCACCTCGGCCGCGTAGCGCGTCTGCATGTCCTCGACCGCCTTCGAGTGCTTCGCGGCCAGCTCCGGCCGCAGCTTCTCGGCCCGCGCCGCGCTGTCCATCGTGGGCAGGAAGTGGCCCTGGAAATGCGGCATGACGTGGCGCGCGATCAGCTCGTAGCTCTTGTGCGTGGCCTGCGGGTCGGCCCAGTTGTGCGCCAGCATCAGGTAGGCGCCGAAGCCGCCATTGGACTGCGCATGCAGCCGCTCGATCTGCTTGATCGCCATGTCGGGCGTGCCGATCGCGCCGAAGCCGCTTTCGTTCACGAACTCGATCATTTCCTTCACGTTGTTGCCCGGCACCGCCATCTGCGGGAAGGCCGCGACCGCCTGGAAATAGTGGAACCACTGCTCCATGCCGTATTCCACGTCGCGATAGGCCTGCTCCATCGTGTCGGCGATATGGACCATCCCCACCAGCCGCCACTTGGAGCGGTCCACCGTCTTGCCGTGCTGTTTCGCCTCGGCCTCGATCACGTCCCAGTGCAGCGCCAGCGCGTCGAAGCCCGCCGCGGTGGTCGCCCCGATGGACAGCAGGCCCGTGCCGTGCCGCCCCGCCAGCCGCGGCCCGGCGGGCGAGGCGACCGCCGCCGTCACAACGTCGAACAGCGGGTTGGAGTAGGGCCGCAGGTGCAGCCGCGCCTCGCGCAGGTCCCAGCGGTCGTTCTTGAACGTCACCGGCTCCTCGCTGGTCAGAAGCTGCATGATGACGCCCAGGCTTTCCTCCAGCAGCTGACGGGTCTGGCTGGGCTCGATGCCGATCATTTTGGCGTCCGTGGGCAGCGCGCCGGGGCCCACGCCCAGCATCACCCGTCCGCGCGTCAGGTGATCCAGCAGCACGATGCGCTCTGCCACCCAGAGCGGGTTGTGATAGCTCAGGCTGACGACGCCGGTGCCCAGCTTGATGTGCCGCGTCCGCTCGGCTGCCACGCCCAGAAAGATCTCGGGGCTGGCGATGATCTCGGAGCCGGCCGAGTGATGCTCGCCCACCCAGGCCTCGTCATAGCCCAGCCGGTCGAGGTGCTGGATCAGTTCGAGGTCGTTCTGAAGTGCGAGCGTGGGGTTGATCCCCGGCTTGTGGAACGGCGCCAGAAAGATGCCGAAGCGCATACGGTCTTGCATGAAGTCTCCTCCCTTTTTCGGCCGATCCCGCCCGCCCCTCCACGGTCGGTCGCGGCGTCATGCCCGCTCATTGAGACGACAGCCTCACGTTGGGTCAACACTTGATGGGCCTTCGGCCGAATGCCGCTTGACGCAAGGGGAGTCTCGGCGGGATCATCCCGCCATGAAGGTCAAGCACGACACGCCCGACCTGCTGGTCGTCGAGGACACCCCCTGGCTCATCGGAGCGGCGCTGATCCTGTTTGTCCTGATGTTCGCCGGCGCGGGCCTTCTGCTGCTGGCGGAGGGCCAGTCCTTCGGCCTGCTGTTCCTGCTGGTCGGCGGCGGGCTGGGCTTCGGCGGCTTCTGGGCCTTCGTGCGTCGTGAACAGGTCATCCTCGACCGCAGCGCGGGCGAGGTCGTGCAGCGGCGGCGCACGATCTTCGGGCAGACCGAGGAGCGCCAGCCGCTGGCGGCGCTGTGCCGCGCCGTGATCGAAACCCACCGCAGCCGCAAGGGCGGCACCAGCTTCCGCGTCGAACTGGACTTCGGACCCAACGGCCAGAGCCCCGTCGTCAGCTACTTCACCAATGGCGGCGGCCCCGCCCGCATCGCGCACGCGATCAACGACTGGCTTGACAAAGGGCGCGGCGCCGCCTAACGACCGGCCCCAGTTCCGGAAGCGCGCCAGCCTTCCGGTCCCGGGCCACGGTCCGGGATCGCCCCCCGTCAGCGAGGTTTCGCCCGCGGGGGCGATTGGCATTTGCGCCGCGCCCTCCCATCTTCGGGGCGCATGACGACAACCGCTGGAGGAGCCCGAGGGCCATGTTCGAAAATCTGTCCGAGCGTCTCTCCGGCGTCTTCGAGAGGCTGACCAAGCAGGGCGCGCTCTCCGAGGAGGACGTCAAGGCGGCGCTGCGCGAGGTGCGCGTCGCGCTGCTGGAGGCGGATGTCTCGCTGCCGGTGGCGCGCAAGTTCGTCAAGGACGTGCAGGAAAAGGCCACCGGACAGGCGGTGACGAAATCGGTCACGCCAGGCCAGCAGGTGGTCAAGATCGTCCACGACGAACTGGTCGAAGTGCTGAAGGGCGAGGGCGACCCCGGCGCGCTAAAGATCGACAGCCCGCCAGCGCCGATCCTGATGGTGGGCCTGCAGGGCTCGGGCAAGACGACGACGACGGCGAAGATCGCGAAGCGGCTGAAGGACCGCGAGGGCAAGCGCGTGCTGATGGCCTCGCTCGACGTGAACCGCCCGGCGGCGATGGAACAGCTGCAGATTCTCGGCCAGCAGGTCGGCGTCGATACCCTGCCCATCGTGAAGGGCGAGACGCCGGTGCAGATCGCGAGGCGCGCGAAGACGCAGGCGAGCCTTGGCGGCTACGACGTCTATTTCCTCGACACCGCGGGCCGGCTGCACATCGACCAGGACCTGATCCGGCAGGCGGCCGAGGTGCGCGACGTGGTCAGCCCGCGCGAGACGCTGCTGGTGGTGGACGGGCTGACAGGCCAGGTCGCCGTCGAGGTTGCGGAAGAGTTCGACGACAAGATCGGCGTCTCCGGCGTGGTGCTCACGCGGATGGACGGCGACGGGCGCGGCGGCGCGGCGCTGTCGATGCGGGCGGTCACCGGCAAGCCCATCCGCTTCGTCGGCACGGGCGAGAAGACCGACGCGCTCGAGGAGTTCGACCCAGAGCGCATCGCGGGCCGCATCCTTGGCATGGGCGACATCGTCGCCCTCGTCGAGAAGGCGCAGGAGACACTCGAGGCCGAACAGGCCGAGCGCATGCTCAAGCGCCTCCAGAAGGGTCAGTTCAACATGAACGACCTGAAGTCCCAGCTCGAGCAGATGCTCAAGATGGGCGGCATGGAGGGGCTCATGGGCATGATGCCCGGCATGGGCAAGATGAAGGGCCAGATGGCCGAGGCCGGCATGGACGACACCGTGCTCAAGCGCCAGATCGCCCTCATCAACTCCATGACGAAGAAGGAGCGCGCGAACCCGCAGATCCTGCAGGCCAGCCGCAAGAAGCGCATCGCCGCCGGCGCAGGGCTGGAGGTGAGCGAGCTCAACAAGCTTCTGAAACAGCACCGGCAGATGTCGGACATGATGAAGAAGCTCGGCAAGAAGGGCGGGCGCGGCGCGCTCAGGCAGGCGCTCGGCATGATGGGCGGTGGCAAGGGCGGCGCCCCCGGCGCCGGCATGGACGAGAAGGCGCTGCAGCAGGCCGCGCAGCAGCTGGGCGGCCTTGGCGGCAAGGGCGGGATGCAGCTGCCGCCGGGCCTGTCGGGCTTCGGGCGCAAGAAGTGACCGTCACCCTCGCCCATACGCCCCGGTTCGAGACCGAGCGGCTGATCCTGCGCGCGCCCGAGGCGAGTGACTGGGAGGCCGCCGGTCCATTCCTCGTGTCCGAGCGCGCGCGCCACATCGGCGGGCCGTTCACGGCGACACAGGCGTGGCGCGAGTATGCGCAGGACCTCGGCCACTGGGTGCTCCGTGGGTGGGGCCTCTTCTCGATCGAGCACCGAGAGAGCGGCCGGACGCTCGGCTGCGCGGGCCCCTACCACCCCGAGGGCTGGGCCGAGAACGAATTCGGCTGGTCGCTCTGGAGGCCGGAGTCCGAGGGCAAGGGCTACGCCCGCGAGGCGATGGAGCGCCTGCGCGCCTACGCCTATGGCGAGCTCGGCTGGACCACCGCAGTCAGCTACATCGACGCGGAAAACGCCCGATCCATCGCGCTGGCAGAGCGTCTGGGCTGCCGGCACGACCCGGGCGCGCCGCTTCCCAAGGCCGACTGCTGGGAAGAGCTCGCGCCCGGCGAGGTGCTTGTCTATCGCCACCCCGCACCGGGAGAGGTGGCGGCATGACCCTTGTCCCCGTGATCGAGACCGAACGCCTGCGCCTGCGCGGCTTCCGCGCGGACGACCTCGACGCTTTCGCCGCCTTCTTCGCGGGCGAGCGCAGCCGCTTCGTGGGCGGGCCCCGCGACCGGCGCGAAAGCTGGCGCGGCATGACCGCGATCATGGGTCAGTGGGCCCTGCTGGGCTACGGCCTCTGGGCGGTGGAAGAACGCGCGAGCGGCGCGCTCGCCGGGGCCGTGGGGATCGTCAACCACGTAGGCTGGGAAGAACCCGAACTGGGCTATCACCTCTACGACGGGTTCGAAGGCCGCGGACTGGCGTTCGAGGCGGCGCTGGCCGCGCGCCTTCATGCCGCGCGCCACTTCGCGCTCGACCGGCTGATCAGCTACATCGACCCGGCGAACACCCGCTCGCTCACCCTCGCGCGCCGTCTCGGCGCGGTGCACGAGCGCGACGGCGCCTTGCTGGGCAAACCCTGTCAGGTCTGGCGCCACCCGGCGGTGGCAGAGGCGGTGCCGGCATGACCCCGATCCCCACGCTCTCCACCCCACGCCTGACCCTGCGCGCGCCCGGCGCGGCGGATTATCCGGCCTTCGCCGCCTTCTACGCCTCCGACCGCGCGCGCTTCGTCGGCGGGCCGCTGGGGGCCGAGGCCGCCTGGCGCATGCTGGCGATGGAGATCGGACACTGGCAGCTCAGGGGCTACGGCCGCTGGATGGTCGACGACCGCGAGAGCCGGCGCACCGTCGGCATGGTCGGCCTCTTCTGCCCCGAGGGCTGGCCCGAGCCCGAGATCGGCTGGGACCTCTTCGAAGGGTTCGAAGGGAAAGGCTACGCCACCGAGGCAGGCCACGCCGCGCGCGACTACGCCTACGACGTGCTCGGATGGGCGACTGCCGTCAGCCTCGTGAAGCCCGACAACACCGCCTCCGCCGCCGTGTGCCGGCGTCTGGGCGCGGTGAAGGAGGCCGATTTTGTGCACGAACGCCACGGGCGGATGCAGGTCTGGCGCCACCCGGCGCCGGCGGAGAATTCCGACGGCGGGATGGAGGCCTACGCATGACCGACATCCCCGTGATCGAAACCCGGCGCCTCGTCCTCTCGGCCCCCGAGCCCGAGGATTACCCGAAGTTCAAGGCGACCTTCACCTCCTACCGCGCACGCTTCATGGGCGGGCCGCTCAACGACTACGAGGCCTGGATGCTCTACGCCGCAGAGATCGGGCACTGGCAGATCCGCGGCTTCGGCATGTGGATGATCCACGACCGCGAGACCGGAGCGACCTGCGGCATGGCCGGCGGCTGGCAGCCCGCGAAATGGCCCGAGCGCGAGATCGCCTGGGTGATCTGGCCCGAGGTCGCCGGGCGCGGCATCGCGCTCGAGGCCACCCACGCCGCGCGCGCCCATTTCTACGAGGCGATGGGCTGGAGCGGCGCGGTCAGCTACCTAGACCCGCGCAACTACGATTCGATCCGCCTTGCCGAACGGCTCGGGTGCAGGCGCGACCCGGAGGCCGCCAGCGTGGACGGCCACGACGTGGTCTATCGCCACCCCTCGCCCGAGACGCTGAGAAACAGCCAGATCGCCGACGCGATCGAACTGGAACTTGAATCGCATCGCGGCCCGATCTTCGGCCGCGCAAGGCAGGAGACCGCCGCATGACCCCCACCGCAGACGATCCCGTGGCGCGCGCCGCGGAACTCCTGAAGGAGCACCGCGAGTCGATCGACCGGCTGGACGCGATCCTCGTCTTCACGCTGGCCGAGCGCTTCAGGCACACCCGCGCGGTGGGCAGGCTCAAGGCGGAGCATGCGCTGCCGCCCGCCGACCCCGACCGCGAGGCCCGACAGGCCGCGCGCATCGAGGAACTGGCGCGCGCCGCCGACCTCGACCCCGAATTCGCCAAGGCTTTCCTTAACTTCATCATCCGGGAAGTCGTCACGCAGCACGAACGCCAGCAGGCCTGAGCGGGGCCGGGCATTGGCGGCCCGCCCCATCGAAACCCGAAGGAGAGAAAGAGACATGGCCATCAAGATCAGACTCGCCCGCGCCGGCACCAAGAAGCGGCCCTTCTACCGCATCGTCGCCGCGGATTCGCGGATGCCCCGCGACGGCCGCTTCATCGAGAAGCTGGGCACCTACAACCCGCTGCTGCCCAAGGACAGCGAAGACCGCGTGCGCATGGACGTCGAGCGCGTGCAGCACTGGCTGGCACAAGGCGCGCAGCCCACGGAGCGCGTGACCCGCATGCTCGAGGCCGCCGGCCTGCGCGAGAAGCAGCCGCGCAACAACCCCACGAAGGCGCAGCCCGGCAAGAAGGCGCAGGAACGCGCCGAGGAGCGCGCGGCGAAAGCCGCCGAGGCCGCGGCCCCCGCCGAAGAGCCCGCCGAAGAGCCCGCCGAGGGCTGAGGCCGGATGCTGCACTGGCGGTCCGCCCCGAGCGCCGCGAATTTTCGACCGGAAATTCGCGGCCGCGG
>OFET01000656.1_pt1 | contig 16925 bp, 15 predicted proteins | sample 1521211 | NCBI WGS metagenome assembly OFET01 (sample SAMN03766358, study PRJEB24113) | microbial mat metagenome | isolation source: enrichment culture HLUCC-A from microbial mat sample contains cyanobacterium...
TGGCCAGAGAGAATGGTAGCTAATCACTCCCTCTTGAGAGACACAAGGAGCCCGACTTGTCGGGCGATCAGACTATCTACAAGCAATCACCCTCGGCGCCAGGGTCCTGGCTGATCGCGCAATAAATTGCGCTCCTACAGCACCCCACAAAGGCACCCAGCCCTCGTAGGAGCCCGACTTGTCGGGCGATCAGGCCATCTACAAGCAATCACCCTCGGCGCCAGGGTCCTGGCTGATCGCGCAATAAATTGCGCTCCTACAGCACCCCACAAAGGCACCCAGCCCTTGTAGGAGCCCGACTTGTCGGGCGATCAGGCCATCTAAAAGCAATCACCCTCGGCGCCAAGACGTTTCTTGATCGCGCATTGAATTGAGCTCCTACAGGTCGATCAAACCATCAACCGGCGTTCACTGCTTCTGCAAATGCGCAATAGGCACTTCCACCTGTTGGGGGCGGTTCAATAACGTCAGCAGCAGCAGGGCGCGGTCTTGGCCTTTCAGGGCGGTGAGTTGGGCCAGCTGGCCTTTGAACGCCCCTTCGGTGACTTCCACGGCATCGCCGGCGTGGAAATACACTTCCTTCGAATCGTCATCTTCAACGCTGTGTTCGCGTAACGTCTCAACGATAGGCGAGGGCACCGCGGCGGGCTGGTCGCCGAACGTCACCAGCTTCAACACCCCCCGCGTAGAACGAATTGGCCGCCAATTGCTGGCCACTTGATCAAGCTCAATAAACAGGTAATACGGGAAGAGCGGCTCGGTGAGCCATACCAGCTTGCCACGGCGCTTTCGCTGCACTTGGAGCACCGGATGAAAGACCTGATAACCCTGGTTTTCCAACTGTTCGGCCGCGCGGAAAGACTCGCCCCCCTTACACTGGATAAGGTACCATTGCGCGCATTCCGCGTTGGCTTGGCTATCATTAAGGCTCATGTCGCTCCTTGCGGTAGAATGAGTTAACCCAAGGGGTTGCCGAGGCTTGGGCTCAACGCGCATTGTAACAAAATCGCAGTGACCGAACGCAGCAAACACCGTCGTCGGCACGCCAAATGCTAAAAGGCTAGGGCAAGGGAAAACGTCCGGAACAATCCCTGGGCGGTAGCGTGCCTGAAAGGTTTTTTAGACGGTCTGGTTTGGAAACGGAGCACTATGGAAGTCGCGGCTATTTTTACCCTGCTCGTGGTCGTGGCCACGCTAGCCGCCCTCGCATTCACCCGCATTGCCCCCGATGCCATCCTGATGACAGCCCTCGGCAGCCTGGTCATCAGCGGCACGTTAACCCCCGGCCAAGCGCTTCAAGGGTTTTCCAACCCCGGGGTGATCACCATCGCCACGCTCTACGTGGTCGCGGCAGGGCTGAAAGAAACCGGCGCCATTCAATGGTTGGCCCATCGACTGCTAGGCCAACCTTCCAAGCTTCGCCAAGCACAGCTGCGCGTCTTGTTGCCCGCCGCCGGGCTCAGCGCTTTCATGAACAACACCACTGTAGTGGCCATGTTCATCCCGGCGATACAGGAATGGGCCGCACGACTTAAGCTGCCGCCGGGCAAATTGCTACTGCCGCTCAGTTACGCGGCGATCATCGGCGGCACCTGCACCTTGATCGGCACCAGCACCAACCTGGTGGTGGACGGCCTGCTGCAGACTGAACGCGGCGTCAGCCTCTCGATGTTTTCACTGGCCTGGGTGGGCGTACCGCTAGTGTTGGTCGGCGGCACCTTTCTGTACTTTTTTACCAACAAGCTACTGCCCGACCGCCAGGGCGTACTTGAGCAGCTTGAGCAAGCCCGCGAATACGTAGTGGACGTGGAGGTGGAAGCCAAAGGGCCGCTGGTGGGTAAAACCATCGCCGATGCGGGGTTAGGCAGCCTGGGGAACGGCTACCTGGCCGACATTGAACGCGACGGTGAGCTACTCAACAGCGTGCCGCCCGAAACAGTGCTCCATGCAGGCGACATACTGATGTTTATCGGTGCGCCGGAATGCGCCCGCGAACTACGCCGTATTCGTGGCCTGAAACCCGCCAGCGGCGATATCCACAAACTGGATATTGCCCACCACCGGCGCTGCCTGGTGGAAGCGGTGATCGGACCGGACTTCGGCGGCCTGGGGCAAAGTGTAAAAGACTCGCGGTTCCGCTCCCGCTACCAGGCGGTGATTCTGTCGATTTCACGTCATGGAAAAAGCTTACCCGGCAAGCTGAGCACCGCCACTCTGCAGGTAGGCGATACCCTGCTGCTGGAAACCACGCACGACTTTGTCGACCAATACCGCTACCGCAAAGACTTCCTGCTGGTCAGCAGCCTGAACGACTCCACTCCGCCTGATTTCCGCAAGGCGCCCGTAGCGCTGGGGATTCTGGGAGCGATGGTTATCCTTAGCGCCACCGGGCTGCTGTCGATTCTGGAAGCGGCATTACTCGCTGGGGGCGGCATGTTGGTCACCCGTTGCGTGCCCATGAGCAAAGCACGCCGCTACATTGATCTTTCTGTGCTTATCGTCATCGCCGCCTCGTTTGCACTAGGGGCGGGCATGACAGAAACCGGCGCAGCCGCTCAGGTAGCGCAATGGTTATTACTGGCGGATAACCTGGCCCCCTGGATGGCGTTGGGCTTGGTGTACCTGATGACGGTGATCTTCACCGAGCTGATTACCAACAACGCCGCCGCCGTACTGATGTTCCCCATAGCCGTCTCGGTGGCCGACCAGTTGGGCGTGAATTTTCTGCCGTTCGCCATCGCCATCATGTTCGCCGCCTCAGCCAGCTTCATGACCCCGCTGGGCTACCAGACCAACCTGATGGTGCTCGGCCCCGGCGGCTACCGTTTCAGCGACTACCTGCGCCTGGGCGCACCGCTCAGCGTGCTGGTCGCGGCCACGGTGATCGGCCTGGTGCCGCTGGTGTGGCCGTTTTAAGCGAAGCCCATTTTTATTGATAGCAACTTATGTTCAAGGATGCTCTGTGACTGCTTTTATCACGAATGAACGACGCGCCCGCCTGATCGAAGGCGTACATGCCGCCGGGCGTGAAGTGATGGCGATTTACGAGCAGGGTTTCTCAGTCGAAACCAAGGCCGACCAAAGCCCGCTTACCGAAGCCGATATGGCCGCGCATCATTCGTTGATCGCCCTGCTGGAAGACCTCACCCCTGAGGTGCCGGTACTCTCCGAGGAGTCTGACGAGATACCGTTTGCCACGCGCGAGACCTGGCAGCGCTACTGGCTGATCGACCCGCTGGACGGCACCAAAGAGTTTGTCAGCAAGAATGGCGAATTCACCCTGAACGTAGCGCTGATCGAAAACGGTGTGCCGGTCTTCGGCATCGTCTATGCACCGGTGCTGCAAACCACCTGGGTAGGGCAGGTGGGCGGTGAGGTCTTCAAGATCGCGCAGGGCATTTACATCAATATTCAAGTACGTGAACTGCCTGACCCAGAAAATGAACCCTGGAAGGTGGTCGGCAGCCGCCGCCACGGCGCAGAAGCCTTCGACGCTTTCTGCAGCGGCCTGCCCGCCCATGAGTGCGTCTCAATAGGCAGCTCGATCAAGCTGTGCCTGGTGGCGGAAGGCAATGCGGATCTCTACCCGCGCCTCGCCCCCACCTCAGAGTGGGACACCGCCGCCGCCAATGCCATCGTCACCGCCGCCGGCGGCGAAGTGCTCAACGCCGAAACCCTAGAGCCGCTTCGCTACAATCAGCAGGAAAGCGTAATAAACCCGTATTTCATAGCATACGGCCAACGCGACACCCGCTGGGAAGAAGCGCTCAAGAACGTGAAAGCAACCAACAGGTTTTCGTAGGAGCACGACTTCGTCGAGCGATCAAACCACCTACAAACACTCACCACCGGCAGCAAAAAGCAGGTTCTTGTAGGAGCACGACTTTGTCGAGCGATCAGACCAACTACAAGCACCCACCATCGGCAACACCCAACAGGTTTTGGTAGGAGCACGACTTGTCGAGCGATCACCCCATCTAAAACCACGTACCAACAACAGCACAAAGCAGGTTTTCGTAGGAGCGAGACTCGTCGCGCGATCAAACCACCTACAAGCACCAAACCAACAGCAGCACCCAACACCAAGTCAACGTAGAGCCAATAATAAATAAAATGTATCATGCCGATAAAAAACACACCAGCAACGCATCTAGCGACATGAATCGCTTCACCGCTGCGCTGCAGGGCAACCGTTACTAGTAGGGCATGGGAATGCGTCCGTTAAGATCCCCGGGCGGTAGCGTGTCTAATCGTTAAATATCAAAGGTTACACAAAGTGAGCATGGAGCACCCCCCACGCAGTACCTACCACGATGATGAGATCTCACTAGTCGATTTAGCCAAGATCCTTATTCATCGCCGCTGGTGGTTTTTAGGCACGTTTACCATAGTAGTGTTGGCATCACTGGCTTGGGTGTTACTGCAAAACACTGAAAAAACAAGTGGCACCGATACGTTCAATTACACCACCCAGCTAGCAGTGGGCTACAAAACACCCTCTCATTTGATTGAACCCTTGCCTTCAATTATTGAGCAGCTTCAGGGCGCCATCATTCCTAATGTGAAACAACAAAATGACGAATTTTCGTCTCTTTCCGCTAAAGCTAGCTATACCGAAGGATCAAATATCGTCACCATTACAACTGAAAGTGAGCAAAAAAACGGTATTGCTGAGTTTCATGAGGCATTGGTTAGCGCCATCGTTGAACGACATGAACGGCTTCAGCAAAGCCTTAAAAACAATCTATACCCCATATTGCAAGGCGAACAAAAATTGCAATTAATACCTACGGAAGTTGTAGCATTAGCTGTGGAAACCCAGCAGGCCACCGATGCGCCCCAAAGTGTTAACAATAAACTAATTCTAGTGCTGGGTATTATTTTAGGCGGTATGTTGGGCATAGTAATGGCGTTTTTGGCTGAGTTTTCTGCGCGTGTAAGAGAAAGTCTGAATGAAGAGAAATTAAGTTGATTCATTCCTTGGTATATTTAGAAGTGACGCTATGAAGGTGCTATGTTTTCACGCATAAAAAAGCTCTACCTGTTATTAACAGAAGAGCAGCGTAAAAAGCTTCTACGCCTACAAGTGCTGGTAGTGCTAATGGCTTTTGCGGAAGTAGCTGGTGTTGCGGCAATTGGCCCCTTTATGGCGGTAGTGGGTGATATCAGCCGCTTGGAAAGCGAGGGTACATTGGCGCAGTTATATGCCGCCAGCGGTATGGAAACGCCACGGCAATTTCTGTTCTGGCTCGGCATTGCAGTGCTGATGGCATTGAGCTGCGCTGCGTTTATTTCGATGTACGCTACTTGGCGCTTAGCGCTTTATGCACAGCAAGTTGGCGCGGAACTTTCTATACGACTTTATCAACATTATATGCAGCAGCCGTGGCTGTTTCATGCTGGCGGCAGTAGCAGCCAGCTCACTAATAAAATCGCTCAAGAAACAAGCCGAATCACTAATAGCATCATTCAGCCGCTGATGCAGATGAATGCCAAAGGCGTGATGGCCTTGGTGATGGCTATTACGATCTTTTTGTATAACCCCCTAGTGGCTATTGCCGGATTGTTTATTTTTGGGGTCGCGTATTTCGTGCTCTATCGCACTGTGCGCAAACGTCTAACGCAAAATGGCAAGGTGATCACCAGCACAAATCAATTGCGCTTTAAGTTGATGAACGAAGGGTTCGGCGGTATTAAAGATACCCTGTTGCTTGGCCGCCAGGCGGACTTCAATCAACGCTTCGCCGAAACCAGTCGAGAGATGGGCGTTGCGCGCGGCGTCACTGCTGGCCTATCACAGGTGCCGCGCTATGCAATGGAGCTCATTGCTTTTGGCGCCGTTATTTTTTTGGTGCTCTATCTGCTGGCTGCCCACGATGGCAATCTTGGCCAAATTTTACCTGTGCTCTCAGTATATGCCTTGGCAGGTTTTAAACTTTTGCCAGCTTTTCAACAGGTATACACCAGTATAGCCAATGTTAAAGGCAATATTGCTGCATTTGATAGCTTGGAAGATGACCTGGCTGCCAGTCAGAATACTGCACCTGGCAAGCCCGCTGCAGCCGCCGGTAAAATATATCCACAGCAATGCATCATGTTGGAAAATGTCCACTTTGCTTACCCTGGGAAAGAAGAAAAAGCGCTTGATGGCCTAACGATTGAAATACCGCGTAACCGAGTGATTGGCCTGGTTGGTGCCTCAGGGTCTGGCAAATCAACAGCTATTGACGTTCTGCTCGGCCTGATGTTGCCGCTGCAAGGCGCGCTAAAAGTGGATGGAGAAATACTCATTGGAGAGCGTCTCCGAGCCTGGCAAAACAGCGTTGGTTTTGTGCCACAGGCAATTTTCCTTGCCGACGCTAGTATTCGCGAGAACATCGCTTTCGGGCTGTCTTCTGCTGAAATCGATGAAGAGAGAGTGCTTCGTGCTGCCCAGATGGCCCATTTGGATGAACTGCTTGAACGCCTGCCGGATGGTCTGGATACACGCGTTGGTGAACGCGGCATCCAGCTATCCGGTGGTCAGCGCCAACGCATCGGCATCGCTCGCGCGCTTTACGACGACGCCGAAGTGCTAGTTTTGGACGAAGCCACCAGTGCCTTGGACGGCATCACTGAAAAGTTGGTGATGGACGCCATTCATGATTTTGCTGGTAAGAAAACCATTATAATGATTGCTCACAGGTTAGCTACAGTTAAACAGTGCGATAGCATCTACTTACTAAAAAACGGCCAAATAGAAGCACAGGGCACATATGATGACCTTGCCAAGCACAACGCAATCTTCCAGCGCATGGCAGAACACGCTTAGCAATTAAAACCGAAAAGGAAACATCGAGATGTTTAACGGCTCCACCCTTCTCATCACTGGAGGAACCGGCTCTTTCGGCCATACCTTTATTCCCATGCTATTGGAGCGTTACAGCCCCAAGAAGGTTATTATTTTTTCTCGTGATGAGATGAAGCAATGGGAAATGGCTAAGAAATTTGAAGGCGATTCACGCGTTCGTTTTTTCATTGGTGATGTGCGCGACCGTGAGCGCCTTTATCGTGCTTTAGATGGTGTGGATTACGTTGTGCATGCAGCAGCCACCAAGATTGTGCCTACCGCCGAATACAACCCGTTTGAGTGCATCAAAACCAACGTGTTGGGTGCGATGAACTTGGTGGATGCTTGTATCGACAAAGGTGTTAAAAAGCTCGTAGCACTTTCTACTGATAAAGCCAGCAGTCCAGTAAATCTCTACGGCGCGACTAAACTGACATCTGATAAGCTTTTTGTTGCTGGGAATCATTATGCTGGCCCCAACCCTACACGCTTTGCGGTGGTGCGTTACGGCAACGTGATGGGCTCGCGTGGGTCGGTCATTCCGTTTTTCATGTCCATTAAAGATAAAGGCGTATTGCCTATTACCGATGACCGCATGACGCGGTTTATGATTTCCCTGGAGGAAGGCGTTGAACTAGTTTGGCATGCGTTTGAAGATATGGAAGGCGGCGAGATCTACGTAAAGAAGATCCCCTCCATGAAGGTGACTGACTTGGCACGTGTGATTGCGCCAGAGGCTAAACAAGAAGTTGTTGGTATTCGCCCTGGTGAAAAGCTCCATGAACAGATGATTAGTGGAGAAGATTCTTATTACACTTACGAATACCCAGAGCATTTCAAAATATTGCCGCAGATTAACAGCTGGGATAAAGATGCCAACCGTATTAAAGACGGTAAAAAAGTCCCCGAGGGTTTTGTTTATTCCAGTGATAATAATGCTGAATGGATGAGTGACGACGACCTCCAAGCCTGGATCGATCAGAACCGCGAGAAAATTGGGGCAATCTAATGATTCCTTACGGCCGCCAGGAAATTACCCAAGCGGATATTGATGCTGTGGTTGCGGTTCTAAAATCCGACTTTTTGACGCAAGGCCCGCAGGTTCCTCTTTTTGAGCGGTCTGTTGCCGAGCACGTAGGTGCCGAACACGCATTGGCGGTTAATAGTGCAACCTCCGCTTTGCATATTGCTTGCCTGGCACTGGGTTTGGGTGAAGGCGATTGGCTGTGGACATCGCCAATTACATTCGTGGCCTCGGCCAACTGCGGGCTTTACTGCGGTGCGCAGGTCGATTTTGTGGATATTGACCCGCGTACCTATAACCTTTGCCCCAAAGCCTTGGAAGCAAAGCTTGAGCAGGCTGAGCGAGAAGGGCGCTTACCCAAGGTAATTGTTGCAGTCCATTTATGCGGCCAGCCATGCGACATGCAAGCAATTCATGCCCTCAGCCAGCGTTATGGCTTCCATATCATTGAAGATGCCTCACACGCCATTGGCGGTAAGTACAAAGGCGAGTTTATCGGCAGTGGCCGTTACAGCGACATCACTGTGTTCAGCTTCCACCCGGTTAAGATTATTACTACGGCAGAAGGCGGGATGGCGCTTACCAACGATGAACATTTAGCTGGGCGCATGAACCTGCTACGAAGCCACGGTATCACTCGCGACTCGGAACTAATGACTCGTGAAGCAGATGGTCCTTGGTATTATCAGCAGATTGATCTCGGCTTTAATTACCGCATGACGGAGCTCCAGGCAGCGTTGGGGCTTTCGCAGCTTAAGCGGCTGGATGATTTTGTTTCTCGCCGCCACAAATTGGCTGAGCGTTACGATTCACTTTTAGACTGTTTTCCACTTACAGTGCCCTGGCAACACCCTGACGGTTACTCAGGTTTACATCTTTATGTGATATGTCTGGATCTAGACGATATATCCATTACACACAGGCAAGTGTTCGAAGCCTTACGTGAGCAAGGCATTGGAGTGAATCTGCACTACATACCGGTGCATACTCAGCCTTACTATCAGCAAATGGGCTTTGCTGACGGTGATTTCCCCAATGCGATGGCGTACTATCGCAAGGCCATTAGCCTGCCGATGTTTCATGGAATGACTTACAAACAGCAAGATGAAGTGGTCAATGTACTTGGCAATATTTTAGGGGAGCAGGCATGACGCACGTTAAACGTGTAGCGATACTTCCTGCCCGTGGCGGTAGTAAAAGAATACCCCGTAAGAATATTAAGACGTTCTGCGGTAAACCTATGATTGCGTGGTCTATCGAAGCCGCTATCGAGAGTAACTGTTTCGACCGTATCATTGTATCGACTGACGACGAAGAAATTGCCAAGATTGCTCTCCAGTGGGGCGCTGATGTGCCGTTCATACGGCCTGCCGAGCTCGCTGACGATTATACTGGAACCATTCCGGTCATCGCTCATGCGATACAGTGGCTGAATAACGAAGGTCTAGTACCAGAAATGGTCTGCTGTATCTATGCGACGGCCCCTTTTATCCAAGCCGATGACTTGCAGCGTGGCTGGCGGGCACTACAGCAACAAACGGACGCCTGTTACGCTTTTTCTTTGACCAGCTATGCGTTCCCAATTCAGCGTGCCCTTCGTCTTACAGAAAACGGGCGAGTCGTTATGTTTGAGCCAGAACATTTCACAACACGTTCACAAGACCTAGAAGAGGCTTGGCATGACGCTGGTCAATTCTATTGGGGCAGGTCCGAGGCGTGGCTATCTGGGCGACCTCTCTTCACTGAGAGATCGGTGCCGGTAAAACTGCCACGACACCGCGTGCAAGATATAGACACACTGGAAGATTGGAAGCGCGCTGAATGGTTGTTCAAGTCTTGGCTAGTTGAACAAGAAAGTGACAATGGCAGTTGATCGTTCGAGCACTCTGGGCGGGCAGCCCATAGTATTCCGAGTTGATGCATCGATCGAAATTGGTAGTGGCCATGTGATGCGATGCTTAACGTTAGCTGAAGAACTTCGTCGCAATAATCGTGAATGCATATTTATTTGTCGTGCATTATCCGGCAATTTGGGGAACCTCATTACCCAAAAAGGGTTTGCGTTATACGTTCTATCTGCTCCAACTCATCAAAGTAGTGATGTATTATTCGATGAGTTATCACATGCGAGTTGGCTAGGTGTATCTTGGAGAACAGACGCTACAGAGACGAGAGAGATTCTTGCATCACTAAACGCCAAATGGCTAGTAGTGGATCACTACGCGCTAGACGCTCGTTGGGAGCAGGAAGTAGCGAGTACTGTTGAGCGTATCATGGTGATTGATGATTTGGCGGATCGCACGCATAAGTGTGATGTACTACTTGATCAAAACCTAGGGCGTCAAAAAGCTGATTACGCATTACGGGTACCTGAAACATGCCAATTGTTGATTGGCCCTATGTACGCATTACTGCGCCCAGAGTTTGCTTTACAAAGAGAAATAAGTCTGGGGCGCAGACGTGCGCATACGAGTTTAAAGAATATACTAATTAATCTAGGCGGTGTAGATAAAGACAATATAACAGGGCAAGTGTTACAGGCACTTAAAGTTTGCCATTTACCAGCAAACTGCAAAATCACTGTGATCATGGGGGCTACAGCCCCATGGCTAGATAACGTAAACGTTCACGCCAGCGTGCTACCCTGGCAGACCGAAGTAATCGTTAATGTACCCAACATGTCTCATTATATGGCCGAAGCAGATCTTGCTATTGGTGCTGCAGGCAGCACGTCATGGGAGCGTTGCTGCCTAGGTTTGCCTTCGATTGTTTTTGAATTAGCAGCAAACCAGAAAGAAATAATGACGGCACTTAATGAAGCGAAAGCAGTTGTTGGCTTTTGTATGCCTATTGATGCTTGTTCTCTTGATGAAACGTTGAATACGATGGCTACTTCGCATGGTTTATTAAGGGATATGTCAGAAAGTGCGGCAGAAATTTGCGATGGGAAAGGTGCCTATAGAGTTGAAAAATATATATGAGAAAAAGTGAAGAAAGAAAAGTAACTGTGTTAGTAGATAACGATTCTTGGATACTCCCGCATGCTGAAGATTTAGTATTAAAATTTAAAGATCTTAACATTGATGCTGTCTTAGCCAGGAGTGCAGAAGAAATACAATCAGGCTGGATGTGCTTTTTTTTGGGTTGCGTCAATATTGTTAAGTCTGAATTTTTATCAAGAAATCAACATAATCTTGTAGTGCATGAAAGTGACCTTCCCAAGGGCCGTGGCTTCGCGCCTATGTCATGGCAAATTTTAAGCGGTGAACGAGAGATACCTATTTGCCTGTTAGAAGCTTCGGATGGAGAAGCTGATGCCGGTAATATATGGCTAAAAGATAAAATATGTCTGCAAGGCTACGAGCTTTTGTCCGAATGGCGTAATTTGCAAGGTCAAAAGACAGTCGACCTATGTCTTGAGGCGGTGAAGAGCTATAATCGTATTAAGCCTGTTAGGCAGATAGGGGATCCATCTTTTTACGTCAAGCGAAAACCAAAAGATAGCGAGCTAGATGTTGATAGTACTATAAGAAAACAGTTTAACTTGCTACGTGTAGTTGATAATGAAAGATACCCGGCGTTTTTCTTTATCGACGGCCGAAAATATTATCTTTTTATCGAAAAAGCGTGATGGTTATGGTTGTTGATGATAATCAAGATTCTCGAATTAATAATGTTAACATTATTGCCGCATCAAAACCCTGGTATAAAAGTATTAAGAATGCTGATTTAGAGGCTTTTGTTTGGGTAAGTAATGAAAGCGAGCTCAATGAAGAAGTGAAAAAAAGGAAAAATATCCGTTATATCTTCTTCATTCATTGGAATTGGTTAGTACCAAAAGACATTTGGCAACAGTTTGAGTGTGTCTGTTTCCACATGACTGATGTGCCGTATGGTCGAGGTGGTAGTCCTCTTCAAAATTTGATTGTACGTGGACATAATACGACGAAATTAACAGCGCTACGTATGGTTGAAGAAATGGATGCAGGGCCAGTATACACCAAGCGTGCTTTATCTTTAGAAGGGTCAGCTCATGATATTTATTGGCGCGCGGGTGAACTGAGTTTTGACATCATTCATTGGATGATTGAGCAAGAGCCTCATCCAGTACCTCAAGAAGGTGAAACAGTGATATTCAAGCGTCGTAAGCCTGAGCAAAGCCGTTTGCCAACTCAGGGTAACATTACTGAGTTGTATGATCATATTCGAATGCTAGACGCCCCAACCTATCCGCCAGCTTTTCTTGAATATGGCGACTTTATGATCGAGTTTTCCCAGGCTGATATAGACGGCGAAGAGCTAACAGCGACAGTGCGAATCCGAAAGACATCACGCGAGGACAATGCATGAATGTAACGATTGATGGTGTCAGTATTGGCCCGGAATACCCCCCCTATATTATTGCTGAGCTATCAGCCAATCATAATGGCTCCCTAGAGCGAGCGTTAGAGACGATTGATGAAGCGAAACGGTGCGGTGCATCCGCTATTAAGTTGCAAACTTATACAGCAGACACAATGACTATCGACTGCGACCGCCCTGAATTTCTAGTAAAAGGTGGGCCGTGGGATGGCTATAAGCTTTATGATCTTTACAAGTGGGCACAAACGCCGTTTGAATGGCATAAGGCAATGTTCGAGCACGCACGTAAAATTGGAATTACTGTTTTTTCCACTCCCTTCGATGAAAGTGCTGTGGACTTGCTAGAAGAGCTTGATGCGCCTGCCTATAAAATAGCGTCTTTTGAAGCCACAGATTTGCCGTTGATCGAATACGTCGCTAAAACGGGCAAACCAATGGTCATGTCAACTGGGCTTGCAAGTGAGCAGGAAATTGAAGAGGCAGTAGCAACAGCGAGAAAGGCCGGTTGTAAAGAGCTAGTCTTGCTGCACTGTATCAGCAGTTACCCTGCACCAATGGAACAAGCTAACGTTTCTCAGCTGAAGGTATTAGGCGAGCGTTTTAAAGCCATCCCAGGGCTTTCGGATCATACGCTAGGAACAACCGCTTCAGTAGCAGCCGTGGCGTTGGGCGCATGCTTAATAGAAAAACACTTCATTCTCGATCGCAAACAAGGCGGACCGGATAGTGGTTTCTCCATTGAACCTGATGAATTAGTGCGCCTGTGTAATGATTCACGTGATGCATGGGCTGCGGTGGGCAACCCAGGTTTTGCCAGGCAACAAGTAGAAGAGGCCAGTAAGATATTTCGTCGATCTATCTATTTTATGCGTGATATGCAGGCGGGTGAGGCGATAGAGGAGAAAGATGTTAGGCGGATACGCCCAGGGGTGGGTATCGAGCCCAAATATTTTAACTCTCTTGTTGGAAAAACATTGAGAGTTGATGTTACCAGAGGTACTCCCACTTCGTGGGAGCAATTCTATGACTAAAACTGTACTTGTTGTTGCTGCTCATACCGACGATGAAGTATTAGGATGCGGCGGTACTATTGCTCGGCACACTTCTCAAGGTGATGCTGTACATGCAGTATTTCTTGCTGATGGGGTAACATCACGTTCTAATGCAAGTAAAAATGACCTTGACGAGCGCAATCAAGCAGCAAAGAATGCTCATCAAATTCTGGGTATCCAGGATGTCTATATGCTCGGCTTTCCAGATCAGCGTACCGATAGCGTACCATTTCTGAACATTGTTCAAGCATTAGAAGAAGTAATTCAAAAGGTTCAGCCACAAGTTATCTATACACACCATTGTGGTGACCTCAACATCGATCATCGCATCACTCATCAAGTGGTAATGACAGCGTGTCGACCGGTACCCGAAGCTTTCGTGAAAGAGATCTATGCTTTCGAAGTGCTGTCCAGCACTGAATGGAACACCCCAGATTCCTCGCCCTTTTTGCCTAACTGCTTTGTCGATATTTCTGATCATATGGAAACGAAACATCAAGCGTTGGAAGCATATGGATTGGAAATGCGGGAGCCACCACATTCGCGTTCAATAAGTAATGCGTTGCGACAGAGTGAGTATAGAGGTTCTATGGTTGGCATAAAGGCAGCTGAAGCCTTTATGTTGATGAGAAACATAAAATAGCTATATTTTAGACAGGTATTCTTGGTTTAATAATCCACATTGATAAAACTAGTTATTTGAGCATTATTGTAAACCTAATCAATTTCAAGATGTGCATTATTTAAAGTAATAATTGAACTATGCCGCTTTTAGCTTGACTCGCAGTTAGCATTAACTGTAATGAAGTTAGAATTAATAGCGTGGCTTTGGTGGCTCTTCTTATCGTTAACCAGTTCTTACTTGATGGTAGTAATTAAGTTTATAATTTACGGAAATTTTGATGACACAGAAAGCTCTTTATCTATGTTGTATAGCTGAACCATGGATCGATGTTGCTAAACATCTGGAAAGTAAAGGCGTAATTCCAGTCTATTTTGTTCACTGGGAAGCGGATGAAAAAGCTTTCTTGAAAGCCTTTAATGAAACGTGCTATTTGCAAACGGTAGAACGTGCATGGAAGGGGTTAGGATTTCCTCAAAAATTAAAACCAAAAGCATTAGATGAACCGGAACATAAAAAAATTGCTTGGTATGAACTTAATGCACTTAAAATGATGGACCGGCTTGATCCATTAGGTAATCATTTTAGTTTTCAAGAGCGTCGCTATTTTTTTCAAGACTTGGTCGGTTATTGGTTAGCTTGTATTGATAGGTTTGATATTGACGTTGTTATTAGTCCATCAATACCTCATAGAATATTTGATTACAGTCTTTATGTGGCTTGTAAAATAAAAAATGTAAGATTCTTAATGTTTCAAATGGTACCGTTTGGGAGCACCTCACTGATTATTGAAGATATAGATACTATGGGAGAAGAGTATGTGTTTAATGTGCAAGAAGACTGTAGTAGGCAGCCATCAAATATTATCAACGAGAAGATAGCGAAAACTCAAAAAGATTATAGCCAGGCTGTACCAAGCTATATGGTCGATCACGAAAAAAATCAAAAGATAACGTTTGAAAAAATCAGGAAAATTTTTTTTAAGCCTGTTGCTAATACCTTTATCTATTCATTCTTGAGAAAAAAAAAGCCAAATACATACTGGGTTAAAAAAGGTTGCATGCCGGAAAACAGCGATTATTCATGGTTAAGTTATTATATTACGAGTTTTCTTCGCGCATTAAAAGTTGGCCTGCTAAAAAAGAAATATGGAAAATTAGTTTCTAAGCCTATGCCGGATAATTTTATCTTGCTTGCCCTGCACTATCAACCAGAGGAAACCTCATGCCCTACTGGTGGAAGTTATGCAGATCAGATAAACATCTTGAAAGTTTTGGACGAAGTATTACCAGAAGATATTTGGATTATTGTGAAAGAACACAAATCCCAATTTTATACACATCAAGAAAGTGCATCGGGTAGAGATGCCAGTTTTTACAAGCGACTAAAATCTATTTCTTATCGTGTGAAATTTAGCAGTGTAGATGCAACCCCATTTGACCTTATAGACAACGCATTAGCTACTGTAACAATTAGCGGAACAATTGGTTGGGAAAGTGCTATTCGAGGTACGCCTACACTAGTTTTTGGTCGTGCTTGGTATGAAAATATGCCGAGAGTCCATAAAATCAAGTCGAAAAAAGATTTATTGCGTGTGATTCCTTTCTTAGAGCAAGAAAAAAATGCTGATTTACAAGCTTTGATAATGTCTTACCACAGTGAAATTGAAAAAAAAATCATTAAGGCTAAACATTATAAGGCTTTTCTTAAAAACTCAGATATAGACATAAAGGATTCTAAAGCTAATTTGGTAAACGCGCTATCTGATAGATTGTTGGCGACAAAATAAATAATTTTTAAGGCTTGAGCTCTATAGCTTGTGCATCTTTAGTGAAATGAATTCTAATGTTGCCTATTAATAAGGTTATTTGCCATGTTTTTTAAAACTAAAACCTTAAGCTTAATTTCTAAAGTTTTTATGCTGACAGATCGTTTATTAGGGTACCCATTTGAAAGAAAAAGGTTTAAAAAAAGAACCGGATATAAGTTGAATTTAAAAGACCCAAAGAGTTTTAATCAAAAGGTATGCTGGCTAAAACTTAATAACAGGAGTGATCTTCTACCATTAGTTGTCGATAAGTATAAGGTCAGGGAGTACGTGCGTCGTAAAGTAGGTTCTGATTATGCTGATAGTATTTTAATACCTTTGTTGCAGGTTGCTGATTTTGCAGAAGACATAAATTTTAGTTTATTGCCAAATGAGTTTATTGTTAAAGCTAATCATGGTTCAGGCACAAATTATGTAGCGAGAAATTTATCTGTTTCTGAAGAGAAAGTGTTAATTGAAAGAGTAAATCGCTGGCTATCTATACCTTATGGTGCTTTTAAACATGAATGGGCTTATCAAAAAGTAAAGCGTAAAATAATTGTTGAAGACCTTCTAAAAGATAGCGAAGGAAATTTGCCAAAAGATTATAAGTTTCATATGTTCCATGGTGTTTGCAGGATGATACAAATAAATGAAGGTGACTTCTGGGATACTAGGTCTAGAACATTATCTCTTTATACCCCCGATTGGGAGCCTATAAATGTAATGTGGGAGTATCCGCCATCTTTTCATCATTTAAAGCCTGAAAAGCTTTCTGAAATGATTGAATTAGCAAAAGTGCTTTCTGAAGATTTTAAATATATCAGAGTTGATCTGTATTTAATTAATGATTCAATTAAATTTGGTGAGCTCACTTGTTATCCAACAAGTGCTTCATCTAAAGTTAATCCTGTCGACTTTGATTTTGAGATGGGAAAGTATATATTAATTTGAATTATTCTACTAATTTATCTACGGTTTTTCTTTTTTGCATCAACAACTTCACCATAACTTCATTCTTATTTTATTTTTGTCTTTTATTGAAATGTGATGACTGAGAAGATTTAAAGATTGATAGCTAGGATAGTCTTTACTTATATAATTCTATTATATTTTCAATATAATTTTCGCTGATTTTTATGCTAAAGGCCATGATGCTGAAAATCTTCCTAGGTGTCGGGTCCCGCGTGATTAATTGCTCGTTTATTAAATAACTCAGGGCGCTTAAT
>OFET01000657.1_pt1 | contig 16884 bp, 20 predicted proteins | sample 1521211 | NCBI WGS metagenome assembly OFET01 (sample SAMN03766358, study PRJEB24113) | microbial mat metagenome | isolation source: enrichment culture HLUCC-A from microbial mat sample contains cyanobacterium...
CAGTGGAGTGCAACGAGCCTCGAGCTCGCCCTATTGATTTGGTACCTGATCCGCGGATTACCATCCCGGCCAGCGGCCTTGGAAAGAGCCGCGCTCAAGGCCTGATAGAAGACCGCACTCGATCACACGCTCAGAAGGTCGAAATTCCTCTTGCACTACGGGCGGCAACCACAGAAGCAGTTACCGTTGAACAGCCCTGATCTACCTTGCAAACTTGGCATTATACAAATTACTCAGTTCTAGTGTCATCTTGCCGGGTATTCCAGTTCCAACCTTGCGTCCATCGATCATGGTTACCGGCGTGATGCCGCCTAAAGTACCCGTCACAAAAGCCTCGTCCGCGGCATAGGTCTCCGCGAGGGTGTAATCTTTCTCAAACACTGGCTTTCCCGCCTCGCGCCATAGTTCGATTACTTTCGCTCGTGTGATACCATTGAAACAGGTAGCGCCCGAAGAGGTCCACATTTCTTCACCTCGAATGATGAAGAAGTTTGTGGAATTGCAGCTGGCCACAAAGCCTCGATCATCCAGCATTAGCGCCTCGTCGGCACCCATGTTTATAGCTTGTATAAGCGCCTGGATGAAATTCAGCCGCGAGTGGGAGTTCAACCGCAGGTCAAACACATCTGGTGTCGAGCAACGGATAGTGGAGGTCAGCAGTTTCAGTCCCCGGGCTTTCAGCGCGGCATTCGGTTGTTTGTATTCCGCTACGATAACGATGGTGGGCCCGCCAGTGATGAAGCGTGGATCCTGGTTTGGGGTGGATTTGAGCCCACGAGAGATCATCAGACGGATATGGGCACCGTCGTGCATGTCATTGTGGCGCAATGTTCGCTCGATCTCGGCTACCAGAACGGCAGGAGGCATCCCGATATCGAGCTGGATGGCATTGGCCCCTTCGTAAAGTCGGGCCATGTGTTCGTCCACGGCCAGCAGCCGCCCATTTACAAGCCGCAGACCTTCCCAGACGCCGTCACCCAGTACGAAGCCGCTGTCGAACACCGATACCATCGCCTTATCGCGAGGAAAGAAGCTGCCGTTGACATAAACCTCGACCATGTCGTTGCGCGGGTCGTGTGCATAGCTTTGCGCGCTTTGATGGGTGTCGTCGATCATCGGAAATTATCCTGCTCAAAATTCGAACTGTTTGTGGCGGGCCAGGAAAGCCTGTGTGCGCGGGTTCTGTGGTTCCTTGAGCATCTGCTCCGGTGGGCCTTCTTCCTGGATCACGCCGTCGGCCATGAAGATCACTCGGTTGGCAACGTGGTAGGCGAACCCGACCTCGTGAGTGACAAGCAGCATGGTGCGCCCTTCCTCGGCGAGACCACGGATCACGTTCAGCACCTCGCCCACTAGTTCGGGATCAAGCGCCGATGTCGGTTCGTCGAAAAGCATCAGGTCTGGGGCAAGGGCGAGCGCACGCGCAATGGCGACGCGCTGTTTCTGCCCGCCCGACAGGCGGGATGGGTATTCATCCGCTTTTTCGGCCAGCCCGACGCGAGCGAGTTCGGCGCGCGCGCGAGTTTCCGCCGCCGCCTTGTCCATTCGTTGAACGATGCGCAGCCCCTCGGTGACATTCCCGAGGACAGTCATGTGCGGGAACAGATTGAACTGCTGGAACACCATGCCGACCTTCTGTCGCACTTGCGTCAGTTCTGCCTCGCGATAGAGCCGCGGCTTCCCGCGCCGGGCTATGCCGATCGTCTTTCCGGCATGGGTGATCTCGCCCTCTGTTGGAATTTCCATGAAGTTCAGGCAGCGTAGGAAGGTACTCTTGCCCGATCCGGACGCGCCAAGGATCGCGATACAGTCGCCTTGTTTCACGTCAAGGTCCATACCCTGTAGTACGCGGTTGTCACCAAAGGCCTTCTCCAACCCGCGAATACGCAGGATCGATGCTTCGGTCATGGTCTCAGTCCCCTCGCGCCATGCGCCGTTCGAGTGCATAGGTCGCCCGTACAATCGGATAAAGGATTACGAAGAACGCCAGTGCGACCACCGTGTAGGCCTCGATTGGATTATGGTTGATGGAGGCGATCAGCCGAGCTTGGTGTAACAGCTCCGTATAGGCGATGGCGGAAGCCAGCGTGGTCATCTTGAAGATCTCAATGCCGCGGTTGGTTAGGGCAGGCAGCATCCGGCGGATGGCTTGTGGCAGGATGACGCGGCGCATGATGTCCCGGTGGCGCATGCCAATGGCGCGCCCGGCTTCCCACTGCCCCGGATCAATGGATTGTATGCCCCCGCGAAAAATCTCAGCTGAGAAGGCGGCGGAGTTCAGTGTGATCCCAAGGGCGGCGGCTGCGAGCGACGTGATCTCAAAGGGTGCGAGGATTGGGAAGGCGAAGTAGAACCAGAAGATCTGCACAAGCACTGGTGTGTTGCGGAAGAATTCGATGAACACGGCGGCGGGCCAGCGCAGCCAGCGGCGCACGGAATAGCGAGCGAGTCCCACGGCAAGGCCCAGCGACAGGCCGCTGATCAGGCAAATGATGAATATGTGCAGGGTGCCGACAAGGCCTGCGTAAAGCGCCTCGCGGTACATGAAGATCGAGCCGAAATCCCAATTGTAAATCATAGCTTGCCCTATCGCACGGTGCTGTCGCCGCTCACGGCGAGACGGCGTTCGAATGCCTGTACACAAAGGCTGACACCGAAGATGAACACGAAATACATCAGTGCGGTCACGGTGAAGACCTCGATTGGGCGGAAGGTATTCTGCGCGAGTTCATTGGCTTGGTAGAGAAGGTCACCATAAGACACCGTTGCTACCAGCGTAGTCGTCTTCATCAGTTCGATGGCGCGTTCAGTGAAGGCTGGGATCATGCGCTTGACAGCTTGCGGCAGGATGATGCGGCGCATGGCCTGCGGACGCTGCATCCCGATGGCGCGGGCAGCTTCCCACTGGCCCCGTTCGACCGAAACGATGCCGGCGCGGAAGACCTCGGCGAAGAACGCCGAGGATTGGATCGAGAAGGTGATGGCAGCCGCAAGATAAGGCGTCATGCGGATGTCGATCAGGATCGGCAGGGCGAAAAAGAACCAGAAGAGCTGCACCAGCGGGGGCGTTGTACGAAAGAATTCTATCACGAAACCTGCTGGCCACGCCAGAAAGCGCTGCGGCGACAGCCGCGACAGGGCAAGCATCAGGCCCAGCGGCAGCCCGAAGGCCAGCGCCGTACCGGTGACCGACAGCGTCCCCAGAAGCCCCTGCCATAACAGGTCGCTATTCTCGAGCACCGGCGTGAAGTCCCACTGGTACATGCGGTGTGCGCCCTGCCTGTCGCGTCAGAGTCGTTCGCGCATGACGGCGGGTACGGTGGACGGGTCGAGCCCGAAATCATGCAGGAACTCCTCATACCACGCCTGTGTCTGGCCTGATTTGTAGTAGCCGTCGATCTGCTCGTTCACCCATTCCACGAAGGCGGTATCGGATTCTTGGCGCAGCGCAACTGAAGAGGGACGCGATTCTACCGGCTTGGGCACGATGATCTGGCCGCTGCCCAGACGCTGGCGGGCAGCGATCAGGGGTGGATGGAACAGTGTCACAGCATCAACTCGCCCTGACTGGAAGGCGGCGATCGCCTCGGAATTGCCGGGAAATCGCTGAATGTCGGCGTCTGGCGTGTTGGTGGTCAGGAATGCCTCCATGCTGGTGGCGGACGGTACAGAGATGCGGATTGACGGATCGTTCAGGTCCGCCCAATCGGCAATCTCTAGATCGTCGCGCACTAGGACCGCGAGCGAATAGTAAAGTAGCGGCGTCTCGGGAAAGTTGACGGCCTTGCGCCGTTCCTCGGTCGCATCGAGCATGTACATCAAGTCGATCCGGTTGGCCTGAAGTGCCGCGACTGCGGTTCCCCATGTGACCTCAACCGGCTGAAATTCCACGCCGAGATCAGCGGCCATGGCCTTGCCCATCGACACGCCAACCCCGCCAGTCCATTCTCCGCTCATCGGGTCCTTGGAATACCATGGCGGTGCCTGTGTAACGCCAACCCGCATCACCCCTCTATCGATAACCTGCTGCATAGTGCTGTCCTGGGCCTGGGCGATACTGCCGAACCCAATCATCGTGACTGCTGCCATTGCAGCAAAAATCATCCGCCTGTTCATTGTCCGCTCCTTTATGATCAGTCTATTCATGAGTAGGGTTTCGTTCGGGCCCGCTGTTTGACAAAGGCCTTGGTGGTTTCGAGCCCACGGCGCATGTGGCTACGGATCTCGTCTCGCATCGCATCCAAGCTTTCGCCAACAGCGAGCCGGATGTAGTTGTCATGACTTTCGCGCTGGGGCCCCGACAAGCCATGCGCCCGGTGATGCGCGGCCCAGTAAAGTTGAAGTCGCCCCCTGAGTCCGATCCATGTGGTCAGCAGAATGCGGTTTCCGGCGCGTTCATAGACCAGTCCGTGCAGGTCAAGCTCGGCCTCAATCGCGCGCACGTCATCGGCAACATCGATGGCAGTTTGTAGTTGACGATTGCGAGCATGCAGTTCGGCGAAGAAGGCATCGCCGCGATGGTTCCATACTAGTTCAAACGCGAATTGTTCTAAGCAGGTACGCATCGCGTAAATGTCGTTTATGTCCTCTACCGAGATATCGACGACACGCGTTCCTGTGTAGGGCACGCTGACTAACAACCCCTCATCGATTAACTGCCGCATCGCTTCCCGCAGCGGACCGCGACTCGCACCGAGCCGAAGCGAGAGACTGGTTTCCACAACCTGCGCACCTGGTGGTAGTTCACCGGTCAGGATCTCGCGTCGCAGCAGGGCTGCGATCTGCGTGCTCATCGTTTCGCGCTTCAACGGAGAGGAGATCACGCTTGGATTCCCATTGTTTTTGCTAAGTCAAAATTTTAAATAGGTAAATTGAAGATTGTCAACAATCCAATCAGAGCCGCACCGATCTGCGCGACAGTGTCGAAGAAATCCGGGAGCTCCGCAACCGGATCGCTCATCACGAACCGATCTTCACCCGTGCGCTTCACGACGATCTCGACAAAATTGTCCGTGTCGTCCGCCGGCGCTGCGACACCACAGCAGACTGGCTTCTTGAAATCGAGGGTTTTTCGGAAAGCCTGAGCGTGATTGACCCGATCGTTGAAAATGCTCAGATTACCTTTTCCGAAAACCCTATCCGGAAACATACTCTCCGAAAAGCAAGAGACCCGTTGAGTTTCCGGAAGATCTTGCCCAACCTTCTTGTCGTATCCATTGATCGTGTGTATTTCTGGTGTGCACGAGGAGGTTAGGATGGAACAGTCCACGGCAGAGAAACAGCGTACGAATGTGACGCTGAACGCGACCAATCTCGCAGCCGCCCGGGAGCTGGGCCTCAACGTGTCGGCGATCAGTGATGCGGCGCTGGCCGAAGCGGTCAGGGCTGCCCGGATCGAACTGTGGCAGAAGGAGAACGCCGCAGCCATTGCAGAGCGTCGGTCCTGGATCGAAAGCAACGGTCCACCGCTCCTCGACCTTCAGGTCATGAAGCTCGACTGATGGCGCAGTTCCAGGTTTATCGTCTCGCCGGTTCACGGTTGGTGCTCGATCTCCAGACCGACCTGATCGACACCGGCACGCGGGTTGTGGCGGCGCTCTTTCCCGTCTCAGACAGCCCGAAGCCCATCGGTCGTCTCGAACCCGTTTTCGAGATCGATGGCGAAGCGTATGTTCTCCACACTGCCGAGCTCGCGGCCATCCCTTCCACGTTGATCAAGGCGCCGCCGGTCGCCGATCTCTCAGGTCAGGATTATGAGATCCGCTCAGCCCTCGACATGGTGTTTTCCGGGTTCTGACCAGGCGCTTTGCCAGCCACGAAAACGCCCTCGAATTCCCACCTTACAAGGGTCAAAAATCCTTGTTTTTCCTTGCTTTTATAATTCCGAAAAGCTAATCTAGAATCGCGTTTTCGGAAGAAATGACATGCTGATCGGCTACGCCCGTGTCTCGACGCAAGACCAGAAACCTCAGCTGCAGCTCGATGCCCTGAAAGGCGCCGGCTGCGAGCGAATGTTTGAGGAGAAAGCTTCTGGTGCTCAGCGTGAGCGACCAGCCCTGAAAGAGGCCATCGCCTTCCTGCGCGAGGGCGACACGCTCGTGGTCTGGAAGCTCGATCGCCTTGCACGCTCCCTGCGGCAGCTGATCGATACCATCGAGACGCTGGAAGCACGCGGGATCGGGCTTCGCTCGCTCACCGAGAATATCGACACCACGACCTCGGGGGGGCGCCTGGTGTTTCACATCTTCGGAGCGCTTGCCGAATTCGAGCGATCGATCATCCGCGAGCGGACAGTGGCGGGTCTCGCGTCAGCCCGGGCGCGGGGACGTCTCGGGGGACGACCCCGGGCGATGACGCCGGAGGATGTCGCGATCGCAAAGACGCTGCTGGCAAATCCCGAGATCCCGGTGAAAGAGATCGCCCGCCGCCAGGGCGTCTCCGTCTCGACATTGTACAAGCACATCCCCGCGGCACGCAGTGCCGGCCAGGCGACAGATGGATCCGGAGACGCGGATACCCAAGACAGGGAGTCATGAGCGATGCAGCTCGATCTCTTTCCCACCACCATCCATCTGCGCTGTATCGACCCGGCGAAGAACAAGCGGCGTTTCTATGCGCTACAGCTGCAGAAAACCCTGTTCGGGCAATGGGCCGTGGTCCGCGAATGGGGGCGTATCGGCAGCCGGGTGGGCCAACGCCTCGAACAATGGTTCGATGATCCCGCCGCAGCCCATGCCTTCATGAACCAGCTGGAGAAAACCAAACGCCTGCGCGGGTACGGTTGACGGGGTTTCCGATCAGGTCTCCGCCCACTGGCACCCAAAGGCACCCGCAGATCATTGTTGCTGTTCAACACATACGCTTTCAAGACTCTCCACAGTCACGCGTCTGCGCCCTCATTCCAGATCCGCCCGCACCATCCTGTGAAACCCGCCAACCCGTCAAATGCCGGGTCTTTCGACAACAGCGGGCAGGACAGTTCGATCGCGGTCGCCGCAATCATCCGGTCAAACGGATCCCTGTGATCCCATGCGAGCAATCCCGCGGCCATGGCCATCCTGGCGGTATAGGGTGCGAATTCGAAACCCTGTGCGAGGCACAGGCTGTCGAGCCGGTCGGCATGAGGGACCATCGCGTCCCATTTGCCGTTACGGACCTTCAGCGTGATTTTATGGAGAGCACAGGGCGGCACCAGAACGGCGGATGCCGATTCGATCGCCGCGAGCGCCTCGCTCGGCAGGCTCGCCGGAGAAATCATGGACCAGGCCAGAACATGCGTATCGATGAGGACCCTGGTCATGCTCCCCACGCGGCGAGCTCTTCCTCGCTCATGGGCTCGAGAAAATCAGGCATGGTCTCCTGTGTCACGACACCTTCGAGAAGCCCGAGGCGAATGCCGCGCCGTTTTGCCGGAACGAGCTGGACAACAGGCACGCCGCCGCGGGCAATGATGACCTCCTCACCACGCTCGGCAGCAGCGAGGAGCTCGGAGAGCTTCGCTTTCGCCTCGGACACGTTTATCTGCATCATGGCCTCCAAATATGGACCAACACCTAGACCATGACCATATTTAAATCAAGCGCTCTGATGCCCCGCAAGCCCATGCGCCGTTTGCCTGGAGGCGGATTTGAACGCCGGCGGCCAAGGCAACAGCAATGCGTACCGATGGCCCGAAAGAGGAAGGACACGTAAACGACCAGCATCGTGCTCAGGCTCACGCCTCCTCACAGGAGGCAAGGCATTCTCAGTTTCCTCCTTTCTCTTCTGCATTCCAGCCATCCACCCAATCGAGGGGCGAGGTGCACAATACGTAAAATCGTTCATCCGCCGGCGGTTCTAGTGATTGGCGGCTGACTGACAGTTGACTCTCATTCCGCGAGTGCTGTCATCATAAAAACAATTCTTGATGCATACAATCTCGATGAAAGGAAACCCGGTTAGTGTTTCGGGTTGATTTCGCCGTTTTTTGGCAAAATCAAAAACTGGCTTATGGAAAGTCGAAATCAGAGTTGAAATGGGTTTCGACTTTTTCCAACTTTTCTAAAAATTGAGACAATATTTTTATCAATGAAAGCAAATGCTTATCATTATCAGTTCTACTTTTCTGATCAACTGTTTTTCACCTGAACCTGAACATTGATGCAAGTCAGCATTTCGGTGTGCTTTCGGTCGTGCTGAAAGGGATCGTGGCCAAGACCGCCGAGACCAACGACTATATCAAGCGCCGCAGCAAGGAGATCGGGCTCGAGGCGGAATTGCGGGCAGCCAAGGCCCGCCAGGACATCGTGAAGATGCGCAAGCTCGACAACGAGATCCGCTCGATCCAGGATTCCTACAAGCGCATGAGCATCTGGCCGCTGATCGAGGCCGGCGAGTTCTCGGCCATCTCGAACGGCAAGGTCAACACCCATGATCTGGCCATCGCCGACGGCCAGTGGACGGACTGGGTCGAGGGCCAGCTGCAGAAACTGCCCCGGGGTTTCCAGACCGCGGCACGCTATGGCCTGATCACCCGGGACACGGCTTTGTTCCAGGGGCTGGCGCAGTCGATCCAGTACGGGGACTTCGTGGCCCGGGCCGTGCTGTACGACAACCTGACCCAGATGAAGAAGCAGAGCCAGAAGGCTGCACTGGCCACGGTGAACGAGACCTTCATCAACTATAACCGTCTGGCCGGAAGGGACCGGCAATATCTGGAGAGCGTGGGGCTCTTGTGGTTCTATAACTTCAAGATGCGGATCATGAAGGAGGCGGTCTACATGCTGCGCCACAACCCGATCCGCTCGCTGATGATGACGGTGGCGCCGATCGGATCGCCGATCTCCGACAACCTGGGCACCCTGTTGCTGGAAGATCGCCTGGGCTTCTCGGTCGGGCCGGCCATGGGCTGGAACAGTCCCAGCCTCACATATCTCCGCTTCATCAACGCAAATCCCTCGCTATCCATCGATATGATCAACCTTCAGCGCTTGCGGACAAGACGGCGTCAGCGTGCTTATCTTGCTCACTGGCGAATACAGGTGGCCCGAAAGATGATCAAACAGCCTTAGCGTAGGATTCTGCACTCTCCGGCATCAGACCCCTGATAGTCAGAACTCCAATTCGATTGTGTCAGCGGGAACGAACAAGGTCTGGAAGTAAAACGGGCGCTCGTCATTCAGGAATGTGCGCGCTTCGACATGCAGCACTGTCTGGTCGAGGGCCATTCCGAAGGTGGCCAGTTTGCGCGGATCTATCTGCGTCAGCCGGACCCTATGTTTCGCGTGGCCGGCCTTGACCTTGAGTTTTTGCTCCAGCATCGTCCTCAGGTTGGTCAGCCTCAATTCGCTCGCGTTGATGCTGTGCGGGGGTACGAGTTCGGGATCGAGCATCATTTCAGCCCCGATGACTACATCGTCGGTGCCTTCGATACGGCGCCGCAGCGCCAAGTAGTAAGGCCGTTCACCCAGATGCTCCACCCAAGGGCCACGCAATGTACTTTGTAACACCTCGATTTCCTGATCGAGGATGCGGAAGGGCTCTCCGGTGCTGGCGTGATACATCCGGAAATGCCAGATCGCGGAGGGAATCTGCGTACCCGGCGTGACGTGGGTTCCGTCGCCGCGGCGACGCACGATGGCGCCCAAATCCTGAACTTGGCGCAGCGCGGCTTGCACCGTGCCGAGACTGACGCCCAGAACCTGCGCGAGCTGGGTCTCCGGCGGGAGTCTTGAGCCGGGCGGCAGCTGGCCAGAATTGATGGCCCAGACCAGTGCGATCCGGAGCGCGTTGCGTTTCGTGGCTCCCTGTTCCAGCTCCCGCTCGAGAATGTCGCGGAGGATGGGGACGAGGCCCGTGTCATCATCGGCAAGGACTGGTTCGGTCATCTGGTTTTCCGGCTGCGCTTGAACCCGCGAATCATAACCCCGACGGAGAGCAGAAGGAACAGAATAGCAACTGGAGATTGCATCAGTTCCGCGTACTCGCCACGGTAGAGCAGCAATGTCTGGCGCAGCGATGTCTCGAACTTCTCGCCCAGCAGGAAGCCGATGACGAGGCAGACCATGGAGAACCGCGTCCGGATCATCGCGAGACCCAGGCCAGCAAAGGCCAGCATGACGCCGACATCCCAGAGCGACTGGGTCGGCAGGTACACGCCCACGATACAGAAGCTCAGTACCGGCGGCAGGATGAGTCCGCGCGGAACGGTGGCGAAATGGACCCAGAGGTTCACCCCGAGCCGACCGACGGCGAAATGCACGAAATTCGCGAGGATCATGGACGCGAAGAGAGCATAGACGAGGTCGCCATGCATGGTCAGCATGAACGGGCCCGGGACGACACCATGCATCACCAGTGCACCAATCAGCAGCGCCGCGGCGATGTTGCCCGGAATGCCGAGCGCGATGGTCGGAACGAGGTTCGCGCCGACGACCGCGCTGTTGGCAGCCTCCGTGGCGATGATGCCTTCGGGTTCGCCGGAGCCGAATTTGTTGCCCCTGGGAGAAGCCCGGCGCGCCGCACCGTAGGACAGGAACGCGGCAAGCGTAACGCCGAGCCCCGGCAGCATCCCCACGAAGGACCCGATAAGGGAAGAGCGGATGATCGTCTTCCAGTGGGACAGGAATTCGCGGACCGACAGCCGGGTGTTGGCGCCGCTTTTGGGCTGTTCGGTAGCGAAGGCACCGCCTGTCTTGCTGCGGCGGATGTCCAGCATCTCCGACAGCACCGAGGCCAGCGCGAGACCGCCGATGGCGATAGGAATCAGCGGCAGACCGTCGAAGAGGTTGATCTCGCCAAAGGTCATCCGCTCGGTGCTGTGCACCGGGTCGAGGCCGATGGTGGACAGGAAGATGCCGCCGAAGATCGCGATGGCGCCCTTGAGCGGGGAATCGCCGGTGATGCTGGAGAGGAGCGAGAAGGCGAAGAGGAAGACCATCGTGTATTCCAGCGGACCGAATTGCAGGGCGATGGCGGCAAAGGGCACGACCAGCAGGATCAGCAGCACGTCGGAAATCATGTCGCCGGTGACCGAGGAGGTGATCGCGAATTTCAGCGCCCGCTTGGCTTCCCCCCGTTTCGCCATCGGGTAGCCGTCGAGCGCCGTGGCCGCCGCCTCCGGACTGCCGGGCGAGTTGAGCATGATCGCTGGTATCGCGCCGCCCGAGGTGCCGCCCTTGTTCACGCCGACCAGAAACGCAATCGAGGCGAGGGGCGACATGTAGTAGGTCACCGGGATAAGCACGGCCATAGCGGTGACGCTCCCCAGCCCCGGAATCGCCCCGATGATGATGCCAAGCGTTATGCCGCCGACAATAGCCAAGAGATTGTAGAAGGTGAATGCGGCCTCGAAGGCTCCAAGGATCTGGTCAACCATGCCGGGTCCTCAGTTCAGGGCAGCGTGATGTCGAAGAGCGCTTGAACGCCGGATTGGAGCGCGACGGGGAGCAGGATCGCGATAAGGGCCGCAAGCCAGAACCGCCCGCGATACCGCGCGATGAGCGTGAACGCCGCCGTCGCGGCGATGCTGGCGGGAATGAAGCCGACATACCGCAGAAGAAGCCAGATCGATGCCGCAAGCACCGCCCAGCCTGCGAGTTCGCCCAGTGTGCGCAATCCTTCCGTGCCGAGGCGAATGGAGATTGCACTGCGATTCGTTACGACCAGCGCGACCGAGCAGACGAGCACGACCCCGGCCGTCAGGTTGGGAAAGAAGGAGGGCGCAACTTCTCCGCTGGATGCTTCGCCCGGGACGGAGGCCGGAATGATCCAGACCAGCGCGAGAAGGCTCACGACCGTAAGGACCAGCCCGCAGATGAAGTCGAGGCGCCGTCCGGCGCCTCGATCGGTGACGCTCGACATGCTCACATGTCCTTCGCGAGTTCGGAGAGTACCTCGTTGCTGGCGCGAACCGCCTCGGTAATCTCTTCGGTGCCGACATATGCGAGCGGGAACATAAGCTTGTTCTCCATCAGGTCGATGAATTCCTCGTTCTCCATAGCCGCCTTCGCGCTTTCGGCAAGAACGGCGATCGCGTCCTCGGACGTGCCAGCCGGAACGGCCAGAACGGCCTGGCTGGGCATGGATATCCCGTAGAGTTCCTGAATCGACGGGACCTCGGGGCTTGCACCGAGCCGGTCGTAGTTCATCGACATCAGCACCTTGATCTGGTCGCCATATCGCTGGTGGACGCCGCCAGACCAGGCGAAGTCAATCTTGCCGCCCAGCAGGAAGGGCACCATCTCGCCGCCGCCCTTCGTGGGGATTCCGTTCCACTGGATGCCTTCCTGCTCGGCCACGGCATCGATGAAGACCCGCGACAGGGAACTCTGGTCACCGTAGCTCAGCGTCTCGTTCATTGAATACTCGATCAATTCCTCCATCGTGTCGAAGGGCGCATCGCCCTTTGTCACTACAGCCTGCTGGTAGTCGGTGATCTTTGCCACCAGGTCGAAACTGTCGAGGTCGTAGGAGACGTCCTGCGTGAGCGGGGGCCAGAGCAGGGAGGAGGCGGTAGTGAAGACGACGGTGTAGCCGTCGGCGGCCGCGTTCGAGACCTCCGTCGCGCCGATGGCGCCGCCCGCGCCGGGGCGTACCTTCACCACGACTTTCTGCCCGAGTTCGTCGCTCCAGGCTTCGGAAAACACCCGCGCCATCGTTTCGGTGGACCCGCCCGCGGCATAGGGAATGACGAGCGTGACGGGCTTCGTGGGAAAGTCCTGGGCTGCTGCCGCGCTTGCAGCGCCGGCAAAGGCAAGGGCCAGAATAGCGTGTGTCGGTTTCATTGGAACACCTCTCAAGTTGAATCTCTCAAGATTACTATATTGTTTTTGAATGGCAAAACCTTTCTGAAAATTTCCATTTGGCATCTGATAAGTTCATGTTTTAGAAAATAAAAGTCACTTTACAGCTTGGCTGCTACTGCTCTTTCGTAGAGGAAGGCCCTTGGCTCATGTACCCTTTTGAGTGTAAAACTATATAGTATCTTGATCAGATTTGGCCTGGGAGCCCGCTCATGACCCTTACGCAACAGCCCGTCGACTCTTCGCTGATCGGAGAAGCGAGTTTCCTGACGCGCCCGGGTGACGATGATTCGCTCTATGGGACCGCGACGATGGAAGGGCCCGCGACGGCCGAGGTGCGGACCTACCAGACCTTCAGGATTCGCTACACCACGGGAAAACTGGGAATCGACGACACAGGGAGCATTCGCGTGGCCTTCCGCTTCATCTCGGACGCCGGAACCTTGCAGACGACAGACCCCAGCGCGCCGAACTACGTCACCGCGAGGAGCACGGGCGAGGGACGGCTTGAGCTGAAATACGACACCAACGGCGGTCAGCGCCCGTGGAACGAGACACTCACCATCTTCCAGCGTGGCGGATATTTGAAGCCCGGCGAGTCTATCGAGATCGTCATCGGCGACACGACCGGCGGCTCGCCCGGGCTACTCATGCCGACATTCCTCGATTCCGGCCGGGTCTTCAGGATAATGGCGGACGTGCAGGCCACCGGCGTCCATGTCCCCCTGGCGGGCGCCCCGCTCTACGTTACCGTGGTCCCCGGCCCGGCGGAGCGACATCTCGCGGTCCTGCCAACATTGCGCCGCCCGGGGCAGCCGTTTCACCTCGGTCTCAAGGCCGAGGACCACTGGGGCAATCCCACGGGGAAGGGACCGCGCCGCTTCGCCGTGTCTCCGTCGATGCCGGTGCATGGCCTGCCGGACACGATCGACTTCGCCCCCGAGGCCGGCGCCCTCACGCTGGACGGGCTGAAATGCATGAATTCCGGGGTGCTGACCATTGCCCTGACCGACGAAACCGGGCAGGTCGTGGAAGCCGGGCCGCTGGTCATCGATGACCGCGCCGCCGTGCACTACTGGGGCGACCTGCATGGTCAGACCGGCGAGACGGTGGGCACCAACACGATCGAATACTATTTCGACTTCGCGCGTACGAAGTCCTTCCTGGACGTGGCCAGTCACCAAGGCAACGATTTCCAGATCACCAAGGCCTTCTGGACCCGGCTTAATGAGATCACCGCGGAGCTGGACGAGCCCGGACGCTTCACGGTCCTGCCGGGATACGAATGGTCCGGCAACACCGCAGTGGGCGGCGACCACAATGTATACTACATACAGGAAGGCGCGCCGATCTATCGGTGCTCGCACGCGCTGGTCGCCGACCGCAGTGATGCCGATACCGATGCCCACACGCTGACGGATCTCTACGACCGGCTGGCGGGGGAACCCACAGATGCCGTGATGTACGCCCATGTCGGCGGACGCTATGCCAACATCTTCTACGATCACGATCCGCGCTTCGAAGCGGCGGTGGAGGTACACTCGGCCTGGGGCACGTTCGAATGGATTCTGACGGATGGCTTTCCCTTGCGCCGCCGCGTCGGCGTGGTCTGCAACAGTGATGATCACAAGGGTAGGCCGGGAGCGAGCTATCCGGGCGCTTCAGTCTTCGGAGCTTATGGCGGACTGACCTGTTTCGTGACTGCGGAGAACACGCGAGTGGCCATTTTCGAGGCCATGCGTCGCCGTCACACCTATGGCACGTCCGGGCCACGGATTTTCGTGGACGTCTCGGCGCGCTTGCCGCAGGGTGGTACACTCTTCCTGCGAAATCCGGAGGCAGTGCCGGATACCCCGGCGGAGGACGTCGATCGCGTCATCATGGGCGACATCGTGCGGACGAACGGCGCCACCGCCGAGATCGACGTGACCATCGAGGCGCCGATGGGAATTGTCAGCCTCGAGCTGCGCGATGGGTCGGAAGTGCTGAAGCGGATCAGGCCCTATGGAGCCTCGGATCTGGGGGACCGGGTGCGTGTGATGTGGTCTGGCGCCGAATATCGCGGTCGCGGACGCAACACCAACTGGCGAGGCCGCGCTGACTTCCACGGGAGCCGGATCGACCGCTTCACGCCAATAAACCGACTGAACCCGGAGCAGACACTTGATCAGGTTGGCTCCTCCTCCGTGATCTGGAACGCCGTCACTACCGGGAACATGATGGGTTTCGACGTCTGGCTGGAACAGGGCCAAGATGCCGGACTGGAGGTTCGCACAAATCTGGGCGACCTGTCGCTGATGGCGGCGGATATAGGATTAGAGCCCTCGGTGATGGAGGCGGGCGGCCTGGGGCGAAAGCTTACCGTCCAGCGGATGCCCGACAAGCCGCTGCCGCGCCGGATCGAACTCACCGAAACGGTAGATGTGGCCAAGACCGGGGACACGCCGATCTGGATATGCGCCACCCTGGAGGACGGCAACCAAGTCTGGAGCAGTCCGATCTATCTGTTCCGCGACTGATAGTCATTTTCGCAGGACGGCAGCATGAGTCTGCCAAGATAGAATGATCTCCATCGACAATGCACGAATGGCAGGTCTCGTGAAGCCGCACCGCAGCTTTGGCACCCCACGCCAAGCTCCGGTAATGGGATGTGCCGGCTGCTTCCACCCACCGTTGGGTTATCCTGAACCGGGATCAACCGCGCAACAAGGAGAAGCAGCCATGTGTGCAAAGAGGACAGGAAGCATAGAGGACCTCGCCGTCGTCGGGATGGAGGCTTGCCTCAGCGCCCATTTTGTCAGCCGAACGCTGCGGGGCATGGGGTTCGAGCCGCGGACCATCCCGGCGATCTACGTGAAGCCGTTCAACACGGGGCAGAAGAACAACTACAACGACGCCGAGGCTATCGCGGAAGCCGCGTTGCGGTCGAACCTTCGGACCGTTTCCGAGAATGACCAAAATCAGCTTGTAGAGCGTCAACCAACTTGTCCGCCGTATTGCCTCACCCGGGTATGTTCCCGAGAGTTGGTTGTCGTTGCGTCTCGATACAGATTGCTGGCCAGCCCTCATCTCGAAGGCCGTCGTGAAGCCATGCCGTCAACGAGCAAGCTTCCAAACCAATGCGTGTCAGCGGTAGGTCAGATGTGCTCAACGCGTCGGAGAGCGCCTGAGGGTCGCTCGCCGCCCGCATCTCCCTGACGATCCGACCGTCCTCGTCGATCACGCAAATCGCGGTCTCTTCCAAAGAGACATCAAGTCCTGCAAAATACTTCATGGCTGCTCCTTCCCGATGCTTGTGGCGATTGCAAATCGACCACGTTCTAACATCCCGACAGGAGCAGCCGCCTACACCCGGCTCCAGGCGAGACCCCAATCACCCCATCTGTTTGGCGAGTGGGCCGTGGTCCGCGAATGGGGGCGTATCGGCAGCCCCGTCGGCCAACGTCTCGAACAATGGTTCGATGATCCCGCCGCAGCCCATGCCTTCATGAACCAGCTGGAGAGATCAAAGCGGCATCGGGGATACCGTTGAATGCGGCAATCAGCATATGCGAAATCCGCGGCAGAGCTTAGAATGAAACCGCAAGCGCCTGAAGATATTCCACCTGTCAGCGCGAAATTTCCGCGTGCCACACAAAAATCTTGCTTGCATTCTGCGTCTGAATCCAAGGCCGTCAGGCTTTTTTATCATGTATGTCTTGAATGAGATTCAATCTTTCAAGTCTTTGATTTTACGAACAGATCTTCGTATGAAGATGATGGCATCCCCAAATTCTTCAGAAGTGCGTACCTAAAGTATTCAAACTTGTATTAACCATATGAACACATGTTTTTTGAGATATACTTGCTAATTTCAAAGCGCGGATCCATCTTCATGATGTATGCAGCGCATGGTGTGCTGCGTACAAACACGCAAAGGATCTTTTTTCTTTGCAAAGCGGTCGCCGCAGCCGGTTGCACCCGGCCACGACGACCTGACCACAACAACCTTCCTGGAGGTTTATCATGGCTACCAATATCGATAGCACGTCGATTCCGACGTGCAAGACCGGCGATTCTACCGCGTTTCCGTTTTCCCCCGCTCCCCTCAATTTCGACCTTC
>OFET01000658.1_pt1 | contig 16876 bp, 20 predicted proteins | sample 1521211 | NCBI WGS metagenome assembly OFET01 (sample SAMN03766358, study PRJEB24113) | microbial mat metagenome | isolation source: enrichment culture HLUCC-A from microbial mat sample contains cyanobacterium...
TATCGGTCGTGCCGCCGTCGGTCGTGCCGCTTGTCGTGCCCGAGGACTGCAACAGGTCCGGCATGCCCTCGCCCGAGGGACCCACGGGGATGTGCTCGGTCCAGGACGTATCGAAGATGTTGTCCTGAAGCTCTCCGCGCACGTTCTGCGCATGATCGCCCAGCGGGTTGGAGGTCACGTCGACGAGCGCGACGCCAAGGCCCGTGAGCGCCGCCAGAAGCACGATCCAGTCGATGGTCGCGACACCGTCCTCGGCATCGACCACGGCCTTTTTTACAGTTCTGACGTTGAAGGGATCCACGCCACCAAACTCCTCTGACGCTCCCTTCGCGCGACTCGAACGGCGAAAGGAACAGCTTTTCGGGAGCGATGATGCGTAACGAGCGTGGTCTAATTGAGGCGTGGTTGCGGTCTCGGCGTGACCATGGTGGTGCGGGACCTACTGCGTGGACGGCAAAGACACCGCGACATAGTCGAACCAGCCGGTCTCGAAATGCGGGTCCTGCAGTTCTCCGCGCACGGCGTTCGAGTGATCGCGCAGCGCGTGACCGCCAAGAAATTGCGTCATCCAAAGGCCGACACCGGTCAGTGCCGCCAGCAGCACAACCCAATCAATGGTGGCAACGCCATCTTCGGCGCTCAGGAAATCATAAATCGACATCGAAACAACTTCCAAACAAGGCAGCGATAAGGCATGACCGGAAATATCGGCCGAACATTCACCACATTTCTGCCTAATTGCGGCAAAATTGTGGCAAACGGCCAGATTTTCGCCACATCCCCCCGTGCCGCCGGGGCTTGCCAGCGGGATGCGCGCCGCGTATAGGCCGTGGGTCTCCGCCGTGACACCTTGATCGGCGTGCTCCCTCGTGGCCGGGAGGCGGAGACATCACGCACCCGGCCTTTGAAACGCGCCCGTAACAGAACTGGAGATGACATGCCGCTCTACGAGCATGTTTTCATTGCGCGCCAAGACCTGTCCAACACGCAGGCCGAGGGGCTGATCGAGCACTTCGGCACGATCCTCAGCGACAATGGTGGCAACGTCGTCGGCTCCGAATACTGGGGCGTCAAGACGATGGCCTACAAGATCAACAAGAACCGCAAGGGCCATTACGCCTACATGCGCACCGACGCCCCGTCGGACGCCGTGCAGGAGATGGAGCGCCTCATGCGCCTGCATGACGACGTGATGCGCGTGCTGACCGTCAAGGTCGACGGTCACGAAGAGGGCCCCTCGGCGCAGATGCAGAAGCGCGACGACCGCGATCGCGACCGCGGCGAACGCCGCGAGCGCCGCTAAGGAGAGGATGAGGACAATGGCAACCAAACCGTTTTTCCGCCGCCGCAAGACCGATCCGTTCGAGGGCGATAACGCGCCCAAGATCGACTACAAGGACACGCGTCTTCTGCAGCGTTACATTTCCGAGCGCGGCAAGATCGTGCCATCGCGCATCACCGCCGTCGGCGCCAAGAACCAGCGCAAGCTCGCCCAGGCGATCAAGCGCGCGCGGTTCCTCGCGCTCCTGCCCTACAGCGTGAAGTAAGGAGACAGACCCATGGACGTCATCCTTCTGGAACGCGTGGCCAAGCTCGGCCAGATGGGAGAGGTCGTGACCGTCAAGGACGGCTACGCCCGCAACTTCCTTCTGCCGCAGAAAAAGGCCCTGCGCGCCAACGAGGTCAACATCAAGGCCTTCGAGGAGCGCAAGGCGCAGCTCGAAGCCCGCAACCTCGAAACCAAGAAAGAGGCCGACGCACTCGCAGCCAAGCTCGACGGGCAGCAGTTCGTCATCATCCGCTCCGCTTCGGATGCCGGTGCGCTCTATGGCTCCGTCACCACCCGTGACGCGGCCGATGCCGCCACCGAGGCCGGCTTCAGCCTCGACCGCAAGCAGATCGTGCTGTCGCGTCCGATCAAGGAGCTGGGCCTGCACACCGTGCATGTGAACCTGCATCCCGAGGTCGACGTGGACATCGTCCTTAACGTGGCCCGCTCGAACGACGAGGCCGAGTTGCAGGCCTCCGGCAAGTCGATCCAGGAGCTTGCCGCCGAGGAAGAGGCCGCCGCGGAATTCGAGATCGCGGAACTGTTCGACGATATCGGCGCGGCACAGCTCGACGAGTTCGAAGAGGGGCCAACCGGCGAAGAATCCTCCGCGACCGAAGACAACACGGCCGAGGACAGCGACAAGGACTGAGCCTCGCGCTCACGCAACTGCGAACAGGTAGGCCGTATCCCTTGCCGGGATGCGGCCTATGTCTTTTCCGGACAAGACCAACCGCGAGGACGCCATGCCCTACCCGTCGCCCCTGATCGCCGCCATCGCGCTGCTGCTGCCGCTCACCGCCCTGGCGCAGCCCGTCGCCGACGGTCCGCCCAATCGTCCGGATATCACCCCCGCCTTCCCCGAACAGACCGAGGCGCCCGAGCGGATCTCGTCCTTCGTGGCCGACCCGCGCCTCATCGCCGGCGGGCTGGAACATCCCTGGGCCGTTGCTGTCCTGCCCGACGGCGCCGGGTATCTCGTCACCGAACGTCCCGGCCGTCTGCGCCACATCTCGCGCGATGGCACGGTCTCGGCACCGATCGCCGGGGTGCCGGACGTGTTCGATACGGCGCAGGGCGGGCTGCTCGATGTCGCCCTCGCTCCCGATTTCGCCGAGTCGCGTCAACTCTACCTCAGTTTCTCCAAGCCGCTGGGATTGATGCGCGCGGCCACGGCTGCGGTCCGGGCGACCCTGTCGCAGGACCACGCGCGCCTGACCGACGTGGTCGAGATCTTCGAGCAGACCCCCGCCTCCCGCGTGCCGATCCATTTCGGAAGCCGCGTGGTTCCCGCCGCCGACGGCACCGTCTGGATCACGACCGGCGAACGCGGCGGCACGCCCGGCCTGCGCGAGTTGGCGCAGGATGCCTCGACCACCTATGGCGCCGTCGTGCGCGTGACCGCCGATGGTGCGCCTGCCCCGGAAAACCCTTTTCTCGGCGATACGGATGCAGCACCCGAGCGCGTCACGCTAGGCCAGCGCAACATTCAGGGCGCGGCCCTCGCGCCCGTCTCAGACGCGCTCTGGACGGTGGAACACGGGCCCGCCGGCGGGGATGAGCTGAACCTGATCGAACCCGGCGCGAATTACGGCTGGCCGCTGGTCAGCTACGGCATCAACTACAATGGCAGCGAGATCGGCGATGGCCGGGCCGCCCATGCCCCCGACTTCGTCGAGCCGGTCTATTACTGGGACCCGGTGATCGCGCCGGGCGGGATGGTGTTCTACACCATGCCGGTGGGCGACGAGATGTTTCCCGAATGGTCGGGCGACCTTCTGATCGCGGGACTTCAGGCGCAGGCCATCGTGCGCCTGTCGCTGGAGGACGGACGCGTCGTGGCGGAGGAACGGCTGGCGCGCGGGATCGGACGCGTGCGCCACGTGGCGGTCGACAGCAACGGCGCGGTGCTTTTCGTGACCGACGCGCCCAATGGCGGTCTCTACACGCTCATGCGCAACTGAAAACGGCCCGCCTTTCGGGCGGGCCGTCGTCTCAACACCGCAAGGCGCGGCCTACGGGCTGCTCCAGGTCTCGAACTCGACGCTCGCCGGGCAGCTGTCATTTCCGAAGGTGCCGACCCAGACGTCGATCCGACCGTTCAGCGCGGCCATGTTGCGCAGGTTCAGCTCGGGCGTCCAGTTCCCGCCGGTGTCATCGTCGAAATGCCACTGACCATAGGCATCGCGCACCAGCAACGTGGTGTCGCAGCTGGAATTCACCTCGATCTCCAGACGGCCGTAGCTCTCCATGCCGCTCAGATACATGGTAAAGTTCGGCGCAGCCGAGGCGAAGCCCGTCCCCGGCAAACCGCAGGAGCCGATATCGGAGCCGCCCATTGCCGTGGTCTGGAAGGTGTCGGGACCAAAAAGGTCCTGCCCCGTCGTGCTGATCACCATTCCCTGAAGTTCCGGGTTCGGGCAGCCGGCGACCGGTGCCGGTTGTGGCACGGGTTGCGGGATCGGCTGGGGGATCGGCTGGGGGGCCTGCGCCGCCGCGGGCACCGCCTGCAGGTAAAGCGTCGCGGGACAGCTGTCCCCGCCGAACGTCCCGACCCAGAGATCGAGACGTCCGTTCATCGCCGCCGAGGGCACCGTCAGGCGTGGCTGCAGGCTGCCGGCACTATCGTCGTCGAAATACCACATCGCGTCCGACCCGTGGGCCAGAAGCGTCGTGTCGCACTGGGCCTGCACCTCGAGCACGAGGTCATAGCCCTCCATCCCGCTCAGGAAAAGGCTGGTCTGCGGCGTGGAGGTGGCCGTGCCACCCCCGAAGATGCCGGGACAGGATCCGACATTCGTCGTGCTGCCCATCGCGGTGAGAGTGTATCCCTGCCGCTGCAAGAGCTGGCTTGACGCAAGCGAGATCGGCGGGCCACCGATCGTCGGATTGGGGCAGTTGCCCGCCGGAGCCGGTTGCGGCACGGGTGCCGGCGCAGGTGCCGGTGCCGGCGCAGCCGGGACGGGTGCAGGCGCCGGCGCAGGCGCAGGCACCGGAGCAGGCGCGGCGCCGATCACGCGGCTCGCCACTGAGAAAGTCGCGGCACATTCGCCACCGGAAAAGGTGCCGACCCAGACGTCGATCCGCCCCTCCAGCGCCGTGGGATCGGAGATCACCAGACCGGGGTTGAGCCCCTCGGCGTCGTCATTGAAAAGCCATTGCCCGTCTGCCGTATTGATCAGCATGGCCGGATCACACGCGCTCTCGACGAACAGATCCAGCTCATGCCCCTGCATGCCGGACACATCCAGACTGAAATCCGGGGCCGAGCGGAACTGACCGGTGCCCAGCGCCGCGAGGCCGCAGGACTCGAGCGTGTGTTGGCCGCCTGCCATGACCTCAAAACTCTGAACCTGGTCCGATGCCGAAACCGGGATACTGCCACTGCTGAGCGACGGGTCGGGGCAGGCCATGGCCGCGCCTCCCATGCACATCAATCCAATTGCCGAGACAAATACGTAGTGCACGGGCACGTATCTCATTGTCGTGGGTCCTTTTCTGCCACTTCGCTGCGGTCGATCGGACAGCGCAACGGGCTCACCATACGCAGCTTTCTTGGGCGTACATGCGAGCGAGCCGTGGCGAAACTGCGGAAACCCTGACCCCTGACGCTCTGGTACCATAGCCGAGGTTCTTCAGGTCCCATAGCCGAAACAGAGCCCCTTGGATGCTGACCGTCAGGGCTGGCGCGATGTCAGGATGGCGAGCGCCTCGGAAAGCGGAACCTCGGCCACGACGGACCCGCTGCCCTGCTGCCTGACGACCCAGCGCATCGGGCCATCGTCGCGCGAGACAACGGGTGCCTCGCCGCGCAGGGCGATGACCGGCGGTGGCGGGCCCGTGTCGACGCGGTCCTGCGACAGCACGACCACCCTGTCGGACGGCGCGGAACGCTCCACGTACGCGGCACGCTCCGTCCGCACGGAACGCTCGGGGCGCGGCAGGGGGCGGCGCAGGTCGGGGACGGCGGCAATCCCTGTGCGGCTCTCCGGCGTGCCCGTCGCGGGCTGCCGGAGCGCGGCCCGCACCGCTTCGTGCTCCGCCGCGGTCAGCGGGCGCTCGATCGGCGCCGGGGCGCCCACGGACCAGGTCTCGCCCAGCAGTGCGATGGCCGTATCGGGCTCCGCCACCTCGGGCTCCGCTACCGCTACCTCTGGGGGCATGTCGGAACGGGCCTCGGGGCGGGGCGTGTCGGGCTGAACCAGTACCCATGCCGCGCCCAATGCCACGATGCCGGGGATCGCCAATCTCAAGACCATCTTCACATTCTCCTGCGTCACCGACCGCATGCCGGCATGGGACGCACTAGGCCCGAAGTGCCGCTTTTATCCAATATCAGCCCCGGTTGCCCCACCGGAACGCGATGGAACGCCAAATGAAAAGGGCGGCTCCGTCGGAGCCGCCCCATCGCATGCCGTCCGCCGCAGCGTCGGGATCACTCTTCCTCGAGCGCGTCGACCGCCGCCTTCAGCTCGTCCTTCGAGACCTCTTTCTCGGTGATGTCGGACATCTCGAAGACGAAATCGACGACCTTGTCCTCGAAAAGCGGCGCCCGGATCTGCTGCTGCGCGCCCATGTTCTTCTGGACGAACTCGAAGAAGGCGCGTTCCTGTCCCGGATACTGACGCGCCTGCGCCATGATCGCCTGAGACATCTCGGCGTCGGAGACCTGGATCTCGTTCGTCTGGCCCAGCTCGGCCAGCAGGAGGCCCAGTTTCACCCGGCGTTCGGCCAGCTTGCGATGCTCATCCGTGGGTTCGATCTCGGGATGATCGTGGCCCTCGACCTCCGGGTTTTCCTCGTGCCAGAGCTGGTGCGCGATCTGCGACGCCTCGGCATCCACCAACGCAGGCGGCAACTCGAAGCTCACCTTCTCGTCGAGCTGGTCGAGAAGCTTGCGCTTCATCACAGCGCGGGCGGCGCTGGCATATTCGGCCTTGAGCCGCTCGGAGATCTGGCCCTTCAGCGCGTCGAGATCCTCGGCGCCGTATTTCTTGGCCAGCTCGTCGTCGATCTCGGCGGGAACGGGCTTCTTCACCTCTTTCACGGTGACCTCGAAGACCACGGCCTTTCCGGCCAGATGCTCGGCGCCGTATTCCTCGGGGAAGGTGATGTCGAGCTTCTTCTCCTCGCCCTTCTTGGCGCCGATCAGCTGCTCCTCGAACCCGGGGATGAAGGAGTTCGAGCCCAGGACAAGCGGGTAATCCTCGGCAGCACCCCCTTCGAAGGGCTCGCCATCGAGGATGCCCTTGAAGTCGATCACCACCTGGTCGCCCTCGGCGGCCTTGCCGCCCTTCTTGGTGTCGAAGTTCTGGACGTTCTCGGCGAGGTTCTTCAGCGCCTCGTCGATATCGGCCTCAGCGGGCGCGACGGTCAGCTTCTCCAGCGTGATCGACTTGTAGTCGACCTCGGGGATCTCGGGCAGCTTCTCGTAGGACATGGCCACGACCACGTCGTCGCCTTCCTTCCAGTCCTCGTTGACCATCTTGATCTCGGGCTGCATCGCCGGACGATCGCCGGTTTCGTCCAGATGACCCTGCATGGCGCCGTCGACGGCCTCCTGCATCGCCTCGCCCATCAGGCGGGGGCCGAACTGCTTTTTCAGAAGCGCCATGGGCACCTTGCCCTTGCGGAAGCCCTTCATCTCGATATCCGGGCGGGCCTCCTCGAGCTTCTCGGTGACACGCGTTTCGAGATCGTCTCCGGTGATGGTGATCTCGTACGCGCGCTTGAGGCCTTCGTTCAGGGTCTCGGTGATCTGCATAGGGGTCCTCACGGGTCCAGCGCCGCGGCGCCCCCATTGAAACGGACAGGGCCGCAAAGCGCGTCTCGGCTTGAAAATCAGGGGCCCTTCTAGGTGTGCCAAGCGGGGCTTGCAAGCGCAAAGGGGCACCGCGCGGCAAGGGCGAAAGGCATCGATTTTCGTCTTGTGGAAAGGCGCCACGCGGCTGGCCCGCGAAAGGCCCGTCGCCGTATCGGGAAATGACGCGGCAGGGCGCGGCCGCCTGCATCATCCCTGCGCGGCCCAGCGCATCCCATGCCTCAGGATCGTGGTCACCTAGGGATGCTTGAAATCGTCGAGTTCATGCCCGATCGAACAGTAGAAAACCCGGCCCTTGTCCCAGCGCCGCTTCCACACAACGGGGATGACCGTGCCCTCGATCCACCACAGGTGATCGCCGGAAAAGGTCGTGGTCGCGAGCACCTCGTTGGAGCGGTCGACCAGCATGTAATACTGCTCAGACGTCAGGCGGAAGCTGCGCACGCCTTCCATGATCGGATCGGCGGCGCGCGTGACCGTCACCTCGTAGTCGATATAATCCTCGCGCGGCTGCAGGTTGTCGGGCCAGCCCGGCGGATGAGCCACGAACTGCCCGCCGATCAGGAAATGATAGGTCGGCCGGTCGCGGAAGGCGTCGCCCATGTGCCCGTGCCAGCCCGCGATGCCCCGTCCCTCGCCGATCAGCTGCAGAAGGCCATCCTCCTGCGGCTTGGTCATGTTGCCGAATTCCTCGCGGTGACCGGATCGGGCCGAGGACCAGATCGGCACGATCAGGTTCACGTCCCCCAGGCTCTCGGGATCGGCCAGCGGCTCCAGCGTGTCGTGGATCACCACCCCGAAACCGTCATCGGTCAGCAACTCGCGGCACCAGTTGGCGAAATTGCCGGGGTCGTGACCTTCCCAGCCCCCGGCGAAAAGCGCCGCTTTCATCTCGTCTTGTCCTCCATGTAGGGCACCATCGCGGCCATGTCGCGCGCCGCGAAGCCCTCGTTGATCGCCGCCTCCAGCTGGGCCAGCGTGACGCGCGATTGCGGCAGGGCGACGCCAAGGCGCTCGGCCAGCGCAGCCGTGCGCGCCGAGGCCTTCGGCATCGAAAGCCACCGGGTCGACGGGCAGGACGTGATGGCCGTCAACGACCTCACACGAAAACTGGTGGAGCGCGCGCGCAAGGCCGAAGGCCCGTTCTTCATGGAACTGATGACCTACCGCTACCACGGCCACCACGTGGGCGACATCAACCGCGACTACTACCGCTCCCAGGACGAGGAGAAGGACTGGAAGGAGAACAAGGACCCGATCATCCGCTTCCGCGGCTACCTCGTCTCCGAGGGCATCGCCACCGAGTAGGAGATCGAGGCGATGAACGCCGAGATCGAAAAGGACGCTGCCGAGGCTGTGGCCTATGCCGAAAAGGCCCCCTACCCACCGGCCCACGAGGTCGACATGCACGTTTTCGCGGACTGAGGAGAGACACGATGCGAGAGATCACCCTGTCCCAGGCCGTGAACGAGGCACTTGCCGAAGAAATGCGGCGCGACCCCACGGTCGTTATCCTGGGCGAGGACGTGGCCGAGGCGGGCACGTCGTTCAAGGTCCTGTCCGGTCTTGTAGATGAATTCGGCACCGACCGCGTCATCGACACGCCGATTTCCGAGCCCGGTTTCGTCGGCATCGCCGTGGGCGCGGCCATGACCGGGGCGCGGCCCGTCGTCGACCTGATGTTCGGCGATTTCATCTATCTGGTGATGGACCAGCTCTGCAATCAGGCGGCCAAGCAGCATTACATGTCGGGCGGCAAGCTGACCGTGCCGATGGTGCTGCGCACGAACCTTGGCGCGACCCGGCGCTCTGCCGCGCAGCACAGCCAAATCCTTCAGGCGCTGGTGGCGCATATTCCGGGGCTCAAGGTGGCGCTGCCGTCCTCGGCCTACGAGGCGAAGGGCCTGATGAAGACCGCGATCCGGGACAACAACCCGGTCGTGATCTTCGAGGACAAGCTGATGTACCAGCACAAGGCGCCCGTCCCGGAGGAGGAATACCTGATCCCCTTTGGCGAGGCCAACGTGAAGCGCGAGGGGAAGGATATCACCCTGATCGCCACGTCGTCGATGGTGCAGGTGGCGGAGAAGGCGGCAGAAACTCTTGCACAAGAAGGTATCGACGCCGAGATCATCGACCCGCGCACAATCGTGCCGCTCGACGAGAAGACGTTGCTTGACAGCGTGAAGAAGACCTCACGCGCCATTGTCATCGACGAGGGCCACCAGAGTTATGGCGTGAGCGCCTAGATCGCCGTGCGCCTCAACGAGAAGGTGTTCTACCATCTCGACGCGCCGGTCCTGCGCATGGGCGCGATGGACGTTCCCGTCCCCTTCAGCCCCGCGCTGGAGGACCTGACGGTGCCCACGCCCGAGGCCGTGGTCGAGAACGCCCGCAAGCTCTGCGCCGGGGAGCTCATTCATGCCGCACGACGAAACCTCCGGTTTCAGGCCGCATGACGTAACCATGCCCCAGCTCGGCATGGCGCAGGACACGGGCCTTCTGGTGAACTGGCTGAAGTCACCGGGCGACGAGGTGGCGGCCAACGACATCCTGTTCGAAGTCGAGACCGACAAGAGCAAGATGGAGGTCGAGGCGGGCCGCAATGGCTTCCTCGCCGCGACGCTGGCCGAGGCCGGCGAAGAGGTTCCGGTGGGCGACCCCGTCGCAATCATCTCGGACGCCAGGCCTGAAGCGCCTGTCGCTCGGTCGGCCAGGGACGGCGGCGCGCCCCCTGCCCCTGCGGCCCCCGTTCCGGCAGAGAAGGACACGACAGGGGCGCCCGCGAAACCGGCGGCAGCCGCGCCCGCGCCGAAGACCCCGGGCGCGAAAGGCGGGCGCATCCTCGCCTCGCCCAAGGCGCGGCGGCTGGCGCTGGAACAGGGTCTCGACCTCAACCGCCTCGCCGAGGCGGGCCATCCCCAGCCCTTCCACGTCGCGGACCTCGATGTCCTGCGCAAGATGCCCGCGACCGCACCCGCCGGCGCGCCCTCCGAAGCGCCGCGCCGCCTGACGGCGAGCTGCGCCGGGGACGGCCTGTCGGAGTTCGTGCCCTGGGCCGCCGAGGCGCAGGGCCTCACCCTCGACGCGATCCTCGCGGGCCTTGCCGGTGCCAGCCTCGGCGCGGACGGCTCCGTCACCGTCGTGGTCGAACGCCTCGGGCTGACGCACAGCTTCTCGGTCCCGCCCGGTCGCAGTCTCTCGGCGGTTGCCGAAACAGACGACGCCCCCGCGCTCATCGTTCGCGACCTGCGCGGAACCCCGATCTCGACCGTTGCGTTGGGATCGGAGCAGACGCCGGTGCTGACCGTGACGGGTGCGGCCGAAGGCCTCTCGATCACGCTGGAATGCGCCGCGGGCGCGCGCGACGCCACAGAGGCGATCCGGCTTCTCACCGAATTCGCGGGACGGATGGAGCAGCCGCTCCGCCACCTGCTCTGACACACGGAGTGCCACCCATGGACTACACCGATCTCTATATCCACGGCGAATGGCGCAAGACGTCCGACCGCTTCGACGTCATCAACCCCGCGACCGAGGAGGTTCTCGCCTCCGTCGCCTCCGCCGATATCGCCGACGCCGACGCGGCGCTGGATGCCGCCGAGCGTGCCATGGCCGACTGGGCCGCGAGGAAGCCCCGCGAACGCTCCGAAGTGCTGCGCAAGGCATGGGAGCTGATGACCGAACGGCTCGATCATTTCGCCCATCTCATCACGCTGGAAAACGGCAAGGCGGGGACGGATGCGAAGGGCGAGGCGACCTATGCCGCCGAGTTCTTCCGCTGGTTCGCGGAGGAAGCGGTGCGCGCCGACGGCCTGATCACCCACGCCCCCGCCTCTGGCGCGCGCATCGTGGTGCAGCACAAGCCCGCGGGCCTCGCCGTGCTGATCACGCCGTGGAACTACCCCGCCGCCATGGGCACGCGGAAGATCGCGCCGGCGCTCGCCGCGGGCTGCGGCGTGATCACCAAGCCCGCCTCCGAGACGCCGCTGACAATGCTCGCCCTCATACCGCTGCTGGAGGAGGCCGGCGCGCCCAAGGATCTCGTTAACGTCCTGCCCTCGAAGAAGACCGGCGCGCTGGTCGATCACATGCTCCACGACCCTCGCGTGCGGGTCGTCAGCTTCACAGGCTCCACCGGCGTGGGCCGCAAGCTCCTGAAATCCGCCGCTAACCAGGTGTTGAAACCTGCGATGGAGCTGGGCGGCAACGCGCCCGTGCTAGTCCTGAAGGACGCCGACATGGACACCGCCATCGAGCGCACCATGCTGGCCAAGATGCGCAATCTGGGCGAGGCCTGCACGTCGGCCAACCGCATCTACGTCCACGAAAGCCTCGCCGAGACCTTCACCGCCCGTCTTACGGAACGGATGTCGTAGCTGAAGGTCGGCGACGGCACCGACCCGTCGGTCGATGTCGGTCCGCTGGTCAACGCCCAGACGCGCGACAAGGTGGCCGAGTTCGTCTCGGACGCGCTCGCAAAGGGTGCGAAACTGGAATGCGGCGGCACCGTTCCCAACGGACCCGGGTTCTTCTACCCGCCCACGGTCATCTCGAGCGTCCCAGAGACCGCCGATTGCGTCCATGACGAGATCTTCGGCCCCGTCGCCGCGATCCAGACCTTCACCGAGGAGGAGGACGCGATAAGGCGCGCCAACGACACCGAGTACGGGCTTGTCGCCTATGTCTTTGGCGGCGATTTCAGGCGCGCCATGGAGGTCTGCGAACGGCTGGACTACGGGATGGTGGGCCTCAATCGCGGCCTCGTCTCCGACCCCGCCGCGCCCTTCGGCGGCACCAAGCAGTCGGGCCTCGGACGCGAGGGCGGGCATGAGGGAATGCAGGAGTTCATGGAAACCCAGTACATCTCGGCGGAATGGTGAGACAGATGAGTGAGATCTCCGCCAGCCCCTCGACCCGCAAACTGGCCCTGCAGAAGGGGGTCGACCTCGAAGCGCAGGCCAAACGGCTCGGCCGCACCACGATCGGCCCCGAGGACCTCGATGGCGGGCCCGCCCCTTCCGCGTTGGGCGACACGTCCTACTGGGACGTGGATCATGCGCAATACGGCCCCGTCACCGAGGAACCGATGAGCCGCTTCGCCAAGGTCGCGGCCCGAAACCTCGCCGCGGCACAGGCGCTCATCCCGGCGGTGACCCATCACGACCGCGCGGATGTTTCGGCCATCGAGGCCCTGCGCGCCGCGTGGAAGCCCGAGGCGCAGGCGCGCGGGCTCAAGCTCACGGCGCTCGCCTTCCATGTCGCGGCGCTGGCCCGCGCACTTAGGGCCTTCCCTAAGTTCGACGCCTCGCTCTCGCCCGATGGCGAAACGCTGATCCTGAAGGGCTACGTCCATATCGGGATCGCCGTGGACACGGAGCACGGGCTGAAGGTGCCGGTGATCCGCGACGCGGACCGCAAGGGCCTGTGGTCCATCGCAGCGGAGATCGGCGATCTGGCCACCCGCGCGCAGGCCCGCAAGATCGGACCCGACGAGATGGGCGGCGCGTCCATGACCATCACCAATCTCGGCGGGATCGGCGGCACGGGCTTCACGCCGATCGTGAACCCCCCCGAGGTCGCGATCCTCGGCATCACCCGGACCGAGACGGTCACGGTCTGGGATGGCGACACCCCGCGCCCGGTGCCGATGGTGCCGCTCGACTTGTCCTACGATCACAGGGTGATCAACGGCGCGGACGCCGCGCGGTTCCTGTCCCGTTACACCGCGCTGATCGCCGATCGGCGCCACATGCTTTTGTAAGGGCGTCGACCGTGGATGGCGCACCGGCCCGATAGGCCGCAAGCCGACGATGCCGCCCGTGCAAACCGGTGGCATCGCACGCATTCCGGTTCCCAAGGGGCCGTGATGCGATATGCTCTGTCGGAGACATGACCTCCGTATTGAAGAATTACTCCGTCATCCTCCCGCTCGCGGCGCTGGTCCTCGCGTTCTGGTTCAGCCCGGACCTGCAGGAGGTCGCGGCGGGCGTCGCGATCTTCCTCTTCGGCATCCTGATGCTGCAGGATGGCTTCAAGCGGCTGGGCGGGGGCAATCTGGAGCGCGTGCTGGGGGCGGCGACGCGCTCGACGCCGCGCGCGCTGGCCTTCGGCCTCGTGTCGAGCACGCTCGTGCAGTCCAGCTCCCTCGTCTCGGTCCTGACGATCTCCTTTCTCAGCGCCGGGCTTATCTCGCTGATCGGTGCGATCGGGATCGTTTTCGGTGCGAATCTCGGTACGACGACGGGCACGTGGCTTGTCGCGGGGCTGGGCCTGAAGGTCGATATCGCGGCCTATGCCATGCCGATGATCGCCTTCGCGGTCGTGCTGGTGTTCCAGAAGGCACGTCCGGTGCGGGGCTTCGGCTATGTGCTGGCCGGCGCGGGGTTCCTGTTCCTCGGCATCTTCTACATGAAGGACGGGTTCGAAGCCTTCCGCGACGGTCTCGACCTCGCCCGATTTGCCCTGCCGGGGATTCTCGGCCTGCTGGTCTACACCGCGCTCGGGGCGGCGGCCACGGTGATCCTGCAGTCGAGCCATGCGACCATGGTGCTTGTCATCACCGCGCTCGCGGCGGGCCAGATCACCTACGAGAACGCCATAGCTCTGGCCGTCGGCGCGAATATCGGCACGACCGTCACCGCGATCATCGGGGCCGTCGGCGCGAATGTCCAGGGCAAGCGGCTGGCGCTGGCGCATCTCCTCTTCAACCTCGTCACGGCGGCGGTGGCGCTGATCCTCGTGGCGCCGCTGACGGCACTCGTCGATGTCGTGGCACAGATCGTCGGGATCGCAGCCGAGGACTACGCGCTGAAGCTCGCGGTCTTCCAAACGATCTTCAACACGCTCGGTGTGATCCTCATGCTGCCGCTGACCCGGCGGCTCGTGACCTTCCTCGAGCGGTATCTGCCGGAGCCGGAGCCGGATGTCAGCCGCCCGCGGTATCTGAACGCCGCGATCGACGACTACCCCGAAACGCTGGAACGCGCGCTCAGGCAGGAGGTCTCCCATCTCTATGACAACGCGGTGAAACTCGTGCTTCACGGGCTGAACCTGCATCGCGAGACGGTGTTTGCCGCCAGCGACCTCGCCGCCGCCGTGCGGCGCAGCCGGTCCCCCATCGATCTCGATATCGGGGATGAATACGAACGTCGCGTCAAGACGCTTTATGCCGCCATCGTGGATTTCGCCACGCGCGCGGCGCGGCACCGGGAAAGCGCACCCAAACTCGTCGCCCGCATCGACGCGCTGCGCGACCTGGCGGGCGGGCTGGTGCGGTCGGTCAAGTCGGTCAAGCACATCCGCAAGAACGTCCTGCGCTACACCACGTGCGACGCCGGCACGGCGACCGAACTCTATGATGCGTTGCGGACCGAGGTCGCGCAGGTCGTCGTGGCGATCCGCAATCTGGACCGCGAAGAGCCGGACGAACGTAGCACCCTCTGCCTCGACCAGGAGGCCGCGCGACTGGCCGCTGCGTCCGGCAAGCGCGGCCTGCGCGTGGGCGCGCTGATCCGCGAGGGCAAGCTCGACCCCACCGCCGCGACCTCTTTCCTGAACGATGCAAGCTATGCCGAGGCCGCCATGGCCGAGCTTCTCGCGGCCGCCCGCGCCTATTTCGCCGAGCCCGACCGCGCTATCGCCGAAGTCGAGGGGTTGCTCGCCCTCGACGAGGAGGAGATCGGCGCAACCATCGGACAGGCGTCAGAGCGGGCAAAGCACGCACGCCCCCCGGCCGGGACCGATGCCGAACTGTCACAATCGGCGCCTGGCATCGACCGGGACGAAACGGCGGAGCGACAGCGATGGGATTGAAGAAACTCGCCGCGAAGGTGGCAGAATATCAGGACCGGCTGGCGGCGGGCCACGCAAGCAAGATTGAGCCCGAGCACGTCGAGCGTGTTCTGGAAAAGCTGCGCCGGAAGGAGGCCGACCTCCGCGCCCGCCTCGCTTCCGACCCCGTTGACGCGGAATGTGAAGATCTCCAGCACAAGCTCAAGGTGGCGCGCGAGCACATCGAACGGGCCGAATGGCTACGGCGCGAACTCGCCTGAGCCCTGGCCCACTTCGCGCGGCCAACGTTCGCGCCGTCGCCACGGTGCGAACCGAAAACCGATGCAGCATCCGACGGGGCACCGCGTTTCGCGTGGTTTCGCGTGTCGGGCCGGCGGCAGGCAGAAAACCGCCGTCGCCCTTGAATTCGCGCCAGCGTCCGATACGATTCCCCCATGACCACGATGACCTGCGCATTCGCGACACGCTCTCGCCCTTCGACCGGCCTCTCGGACCCCTTCGGCACCGTGATGGCACGGCTCAGGCGTCTTCCGATCCGGGACATGCTCCTGGCCGCCAGCGTCGTGTTGACGGCATCGGCAGTCGTCTACGCGGAAGAGCACCTGCAGGACTGGATCCCCGACGTGCTCACGATCCCGGACGATGCGGAGATCGTCACGGATCGCGCCATCGGCTCGACGGCGCGCATGTTCGCCATAACGACGGGCGCCGATGTCGATGTGCTGTTCATGGACTGGGAAGAAAGCCTCAACAGCAACGGTTTCCCGGTCAGTCAGGGCGCGGATGACCTTCTGGACCGGTCGATCGAATTTTCGGGTCCGGGTATCGCCAACGCGAAGATCATCGTCGCACCCACGACCGACGGGGACCGCAACACCATCGAGTTCGACGCGACGCTGAACTGACCCTCTGCCCCGCCGGTGCGGGCCTGCCCGATCGGCGCGACTTCAGGGGTCCATCGCTCCGACAAGCGACCACGCATCGCGGCGCTCGGGCCACCACCGATCAAGCCTGTCCAAAGATTCCCAGTTGCTCGGCGGTTCGGTTTCGGAACCGCCCTGCGGGCCCGTGCGTTATCGGATAACACCCTTCCGAACGTTGTCGGCACGACGCAAGACACGTACCTCTCGCCGCAGCCACCGTCCTTTCATGGGAATCGAAACCGACATGCGCAACACTCTTCGCACCTCCACCGCCCTGATCGCGAGCCTGTCTCTCGTCATGGGTCACGTGCCCGTCGCGGCCATCGCGCAGGAGTTCGACGCCAGCCAGTGCGCCGCTGGCGAGGATACGGAGGCCTGCCTCGCGCGTCTGCTCGAGGAGGCCGCCACGGCTGAAGCTGCAGCGGCCGAAGCCGCAGCGGCCGAGGAGGCCGCGCGGATTGCCGCGGAAGAAGCTGCACGGCTCGCCGCCGAGGAGGAAGCACGCCTCGCCGCGGAGGAGGAGGCACGCGCGGCTGCCGAGGAAGCCGCACGCCTGGCTGCCGAGGAGGCAGCACAACTCGAAGCCGAGGAGGAGGCCCGGCTTGCCGCCGAGGAGGCCGCGCGTCTCGCCGCCGAGGAAGAGGCACGCGCGGCCGCCGAGGAGGAAGCACGTGTTGCCGCCGAAGAGGCCGCGCGACGTGCCGCCGAGGAGGAGGCCGCCCTCCAAGCTGCGGAAGCCGCGGCAATGGAGGCCGAGGCCGCCGAGGAGGCTGCACGCACCGCTGCGGA
>OFET01000660.1_pt1 | contig 16858 bp, 18 predicted proteins | sample 1521211 | NCBI WGS metagenome assembly OFET01 (sample SAMN03766358, study PRJEB24113) | microbial mat metagenome | isolation source: enrichment culture HLUCC-A from microbial mat sample contains cyanobacterium...
AGAACGCCGATGCGCCGCGCAACCATCGCCCGCAAGACCGCGGAGACCGACATCTGCGTCGAGATAAATCTCGACGGCACGGGGGCTTACGACAACCGCACGGGCGTGGGGTTCTTCGACCACATGCTCGACCAGCTGGCGCGCCACGCGCTGATCGACCTGACCATCGCCGCGTCGGGCGATCTGCATATCGACGATCACCACACCGTGGAGGATGTGGGCATCACGCTGGGCCAGGCGCTGGCGCAGGCGCTGGGCGACAAGCGCGGCATTAGGCGATACGGCTCCTGCCACCTGGTGATGGACGAGGCGCTTGTTCGCGCCGCGCTCGACCTGTCGGCGCGTCCGTTCCTCGTCTGGGAGGTGGATTTTCCGACGCCCAAGATCGGCACGTTCGACACCGAGCTCGTGCGCGAGTTCTTCCAGGCGCTTTCGACCCATGGCGGCATCACGCTCCATGTGACGAAACTCGCCGGGGTGAACAGCCACCACATCGCCGAGGCCGCGTTCAAATCCGTCGCCCGCGCGCTCCGCGAAGCGGTGGAACCCGACCCGCGCCGGGCGGACGAGATCCCCTCGACCAAGGGCGCGCTGTGACGGCAACACGGGCGCGGCAAGGCACAGCAACATGACCACGGTTCTCGTAGACTACGAATCCGGCAACCTGCATTCGGCGGAAAAGGCGTTTCAGCGCATGGCCGCCGAGGTCGGTGCGGGCCCCGTCATCGTGACCTCAGACCCCGACGAAGTGGCGCGCGCTTCCCGTGTCGTGCTGCCGGGTGACGGGGCATTCCCGGCCTGCCGGACGGGCCTGAAATCCTTCGACGGGCTGGAGGAGGCGGTGATCGAGGCGGTTGAAAAACGCGCCCTGCCCTTCCTCGGCATCTGCGTGGGCATGCAGATGCTGGCCGAGTGGGGGCGCGAATACGAGGACGTCGCGGGCTTCGGCTGGATCGGTGGCGAGGTCGTGCGCATCATGCCCTCCGACCCGGAGATGAAGGTGCCGCACATGGGCTGGAACGATCTGGTCATCGACCGGGCGCACCCCGTGCTCGACGGGATCGAGACCGGCGATCACGCCTATTTCGTCCATTCCTACGCCATGCGCGTGACCGACCCCGCCGACCTTCTGGCCCATGTGGACTATGGCGGCCCGGTCACCGCCATCGTCGCCCGCGACACGGTCATCGGCACGCAGTTCCACCCCGAGAAGAGCCAGCGCGCGGGCCTGCGGCTGATCGCGAATTTCCTGCAGTGGCACCCCTGAGGGACACGGCCCCGAGCGTGATGGGGCGTCAGTTCTCCCGCGTCCAGACACCGCCCTCGCGACATCCCCGAACGCCGAGGACCCTGCGGCAGCCCGAGACCGACAGGCTGTCACCGGTCAGAACCAGCCGCGAGTCGTATTCCTCATCCCGGTCCGGTGAATAGACGCGGCCGACGTAGTCGCCGCCTTGCGTCGGGTTCGTATCCCAGATGATTTGCCGCCCGATATTCGGTGACGGCATCGCGTTGCCATTCTGATCGAAGGCCTCGACCAGTTCTCCGCAGAGCGAACTGCCACAGACCGTCACCTCGATCAGGCCGGTATGGCCATTGTCGTCGGCCGCCGTCCGCCACGTGCCCAGCAGCGGATCGGCCGAGGCCGCGCCCGCCAGCCCGAAGGCCAGAGCCATGCCCGAAAGGATCGTTCTCATCGGTTAGCCTTCTCCCTGACTTTCCCCGTTACAGGCTGCCGCGCGCGCCCCGACCTGTAAAGCCTGACGTAACGAGAACCGCCCCGGCTTGCCCCCGGCCGCCGCTTGCGGCACAGAGCGGCCCGAGACCAGCCAAAGGTGCCTGCGATGATCCTCTACCCCGCCATCGACCTCAAGGACGGCCAGGCCGTCCGCCTCTTGCGGGGCGAGATGGACAAGGCCACCGTGTTCAACGCCGACCCGGCGGGCCAGGCGCGCGCGTTCCAGGACGCGGGCTGCCAGTGGCTGCACCTTGTCGATCTCAACGGCGCTTTCGCAGGCGAACCGGTGAACGGTGCGGCGGTCGAGGCCATCCTTGCGGCCACGGATGTGCCCGCGCAACTGGGCGGCGGCATTCGCGACATGGCCACGATCGAGACCTGGCTGGAAAAGGGGATCGCGCGGGTGATCCTCGGCACGGTGGCCGTGGAAAACCCAGACCTCGTGCGGCAGGCCGCGCGTGCGTTCCCCGGACGGGTGGCCGTGGGGCTCGACGCGCGGAACGGCTTCGTCGCGACCAAGGGCTGGGCCGAGCAGACCGATGTCGCGGTGACGGACCTTGCGCGCGTCTTCGAGGACGCGGGCGTGGCGGCCATCATCTACACGGATATCGACCGCGACGGGGCGATGCAGGGCCCCAACGTCGCGGCCACCGAGGCGCTCGCGCGCGCCACCTCGATCCCGGTCATCGCATCGGGGGGCGTGTCCTCACTGACGGATCTGGTGGCGCTCAGGAACACCGGCGTCATCGCGGGGGCGATCTCGGGCCGCGCGCTCTATGACGGGGCGCTGGACCTTCGCGAGGCGCTTGCGGCGCTGGCCTGACCGAAGGGCGCTTAACGCGCCATTGAGACCGTTTTGTCAGACTGTCCGCGATTTGCGCGGGAAAGAACGGCATGGCGATCGGCGAAACGGGCAGTTTGCGGGAGAACACGACCTATGCGGGCGAACCGATCGAGGTGGAGTTCAGCGAGGCGCTGACCGATCCGGTGGTCGCCCTGACCGCGACAAATAACGGCGGAAACACGTTTTCCCTCCGCGTGATCGAGTTTCGCACCGACGCGAATGGCGATGCGACGGGCTTTTCCTTCACCATCGACGAGTGGGAGCACCATGACGGCGCGCATCCCGCGATGGAGACGATCAACTGGATCGCCATCGAAAGCGGAACCCATGTGCTGCCCGACGGCCGCCTGATCGAAGCCGGCTACGCGCAGGCCGACAGCGACGGGGAGGACGTGACGCTTGCGCATGATTTCCCCGACACGCCCGTGGTGTTGACCACGGTCGCCTCCGACCGGCACGTCTCTCATGTGGACAGCGACCCGACCAAGGTCGGCGCGAAGGGCTTTACCCTGAGCGTCGAGGAGGCCGAAAGCCAGGACGGCGTGCATGGGCTGGAAAAGGTGGGCTGGATCGCGGTGCAGCCGGGCGGCGATGGCAGCGCGGGCACCGCCTCGAACGCCAGAACCGTGGACTCCGACTGGGCCACGTTCGGGCTGGGCGCGACGTTTTCCGATCCCGTCGTGCTGGCCGAAACCCAGACGAAAAACGAGGCCGACACCGGCAACGTTATCTTCCGCAACCTCGACGCGGACGAGATCGACCTGCGCTTCGAGGAGGAGACATCGGCCGACAAGGAAACATCCCACGGGTCCGAGACGGTCGCCCTCGTCGCCTTCGAGGCCGGGATGATCCTGTGTTTCACCGCCGGGACGATGATCGACACGCCCCACGGCCCGCGCCCGGTGGAGCAGCTGGCTGCGGGCGACGCGATCCTGACGCTTGACCATGGCGCGCAACCGCTGCTCTGGGCAGGCGGGAGCGCCCATGACGCCACGGCGCTGCGCATGCATGCCCGGCTGACCCCGATCCGCATCCCGACGGGCGCCTTCGGGCCGGGCAGGCCGTCGCGCGACACGCTGGTTTCACCGCAGCACCGGCTCATGTTGCGGGACTGGCGGGCCCAGCTCTGCTTTTGCAGCGGGGAGGTGCTGGCGCCGGCCAAGGCGCTTTTCGCGCCGGCCGCGGGCATCCGGGCGGTGCGCTATGTCCACCTGCTCTTCGCGCGGCACGAGATCGTCACGGCGAACGGAATGCAGATGGAGAGCTTCCATCCCGGCCAGATGTGCAAATCGGCCCTCACCGGGCCCGCGCGCGAGGAGGTCTTCGGTCTCTTCCCGACATTGCGCACGGCGCCGGGCTCATGGGGGCCCACTGCCCGCCCCGCCCTTCGCCCGTGGGAGGCGGCGCTGCTCGCGCCCCGTGCCGGCGTCTCTTTCCTCCCGCCGCGCGATCCCCTAAGAACGCGCCCATGCTGAAGACGCGCATCATCCCCTGTCTCGACGTCGCCGACGGGCGCGTGGTCAAGGGCGTGAACTTCGTCGACCTGCGCGACGCGGGCGACCCGGTGGAACAGGCGCAGGCCTATGACGCCGCCGGCGCGGACGAGCTGTGTTTTCTCGACATCCACGCGACCCACGAGAACCGGGGCACGATGTACGACCTCGCCACCCGCACGGCGGAGCAATGTTTCATGCCGCTCACGATCGGCGGCGGGGTGCGTACGGTAGAGGACGTGCGTAACCTGCTGTTGGCCGGCGCCGACAAGGTCAGTTTCAACTCCGCCGCCGTGGCCGACCCCGACGTGATCGCGCGCGCCGCCGACAAGTTCGGCAGCCAGTGCATCGTCTGCGCCATCGACGCCAAGACGGTCGCGTCCGGCAAGTGGGAGATCTTCACCCATGGCGGCCGCAGGTCCACCGGCATCGATGCCGTGGCCTTCGCGAAAACGGTCGCCGAAAAAGGCGCGGGCGAGATCCTGCTGACCTCGATGGATCGTGACGGGACGAAACAGGGGTTCAACCTGCCCCTGACCCGCGCGATCGCGGATGCGGTCCCGGTGCCGGTGATCGCAAGCGGCGGGGTGGGCACGCTCGATCACCTCGTGGAGGGCGTGACCGAAGGCGGGGCCAGCGCGGTGCTGGCCGCCTCCATCTTCCATTTCGGCGAATACACAGTCGCCGAGGCCAAGGCGCATATGCATGCGGCCGGCATACCGGTGCGCCTGACATGACGGCGCTGGAGCGTCTTGCCGCCACCATCGCCGCACGTCGCGGGGCCGACCCCGAGACGTCCTGGACGGCGAAGCTGCTGGCCAAGGGGCCGGAGAAATGCGCCGAGAAGTTCGGCGAAGAGGCCGTCGAGGCGATCATCGAGGCCGTGAAGGGCGACCGGGATCGCCTGACGGCGGAGGCGGCGGACGTGCTCTACCACCTGCTGGTGATGCTGGCTGCGCGGGACGTGACGCTGGAGGATGTCCTGATCAAGCTGGAGCGCCGCGAAGGTGTGTCCGGCATCGACGAGAAGGCCGACCGCAAGACGGGCGGCTGAGGGCGGAGGCGCCGCCTCGGGGGGCAGGCCCCCTCGCCGGCGCCGATGCCTCCGGCGGGAGTTTTCCGGCCAGAATGAAGAAGGGCCGGGACGCCTAGAGCCTGGACGAAATGATCCCGGTGGCGAAACCGCCCATGCGAAGCTCTCCGAAGAGCCTCTGGTACTCGATCTTGGGGCAGCGGTTTTGGATGACCGTCAGCCCCTCGGCCTCGGCCAGGGCGGCGGCCTCGGGATGCGTCACGCCGATCTGCATCCATATGACCTTGGGGCGCGGCGACATCGCCAGCGCCGCCTCGACGATCCCGGGCACGGCCTCGGGCCGGCGGAAGATGTCGATGACATCGACGCCACCCTCGATCTCCGACAAATCGGCGCGCACGGTCTCCCCGAACAGGGTCTTGCCCGCCTGCCCCGGATTGACCGGGATCACGCGGTAGCCTTTCAGCTTCAGGTAGCGCGCCACGTAGTGGGACGGCCGGACGGGATTGGGGCTGACGCCGACGCAGGCGAAGCTTTTGGACTCGCGCAGGACACGGCGGAGCAGGTCGTCGGAGGGCGTTTCGGTCATGCCCCCCGGATACCATGACAACTGCCCCATGCCACAAAAAAAAGCGCCCGCAGCGGGGAATGCGGCGGGCGCAGTCACGGAACGAGGGACAGTGATGGGCGCGCGGTGTTCCGAACCGCAGCGCCTATAGGAAAAGTGGGATCCGTCTGGCCGTTTTGTAGGGCGCGGAACGAAAACGTGATCACGTGCCGCAGCTTCGCGGCTCAGCCGAGGATCGCGGGCCAGTGCGCCTCACCCGCTGCGATGACGTCGGGGAGTTCCGCCAGCCACAGCTCCCGCGCGCGGAGGGTCGCGTTGAGGTAGAGGCGGTCGTCATGGATGGCCCAGGCCTCCGGGATCGTCGGCGCGAGGTAGCCGCGCGACGCGGCGAAGGCGCAGTAGCCGCCGAAGGCCGGGGCGAAGCGTTCGGGTGCGGCGAGAAACGCCTCGCGGTTGGCGGCCGTGGCGAAGGTCCATAGCGCGCCCATCCAGTCGGCGCCATGGACAGCATCGCCGCGGACCGGCGCGCCGTCCTCGAAATAGGCGACGGGGTCGGTGCCGCCGAGGGCGAGACCGTCGCTTTGAAAGATCGCGGGTTCCGCGGCGCGGACACGCGTGGCGGCGGCAAGGCCGGGCATTGCCGTGGCAAGGGCCACGAAGGAACGGCGGGTCAGCATCTCTTCGGTCTCCGGTCGGGTGATCCTGTCGCCGGGAAACTGCCACCGGCCCGCCCGCGCTGCATCCCCCTCCCCGTGATGTGACGGGCCGTGACGGGGCCGTTACGGGGCAGCGTTCAGTCGAAGATGTCCTCCAGCACGTCGAAGGCCTCTTCGAACATCTCGCGCAGGAGACCCTTGCGTTTCCTGCGCCGTTTGCGCCTGCGCGGGTCCTGTCGGTCCTCCTGCCAGCCCTGCGGCGAAGTGGGCACCGGGTGGCCATGCGGCGCGGGCTTGCGCGGGCTGCGCTTGACCGCATCCACGTCCCGGTCCGCGCGGAGCCATTTCATCTCGTGCAGGGGCGCGCCGCAGGCGCCGCAGGCCAGTTCGTGCCCGTCGCGCGCCGACAGCTTCAAGGTCTGGCGGCGTCCGCAATAGGAGCAGGTGGCGATCTTCGTCTGGTAGGGCATCGGGCCTCCGGCTTACTCGGTCCCGAGTGCATATAGGCTCACCGCCGCCGCGTTGGAGACGTTGAGTGAACCGAAGGCGCCCGCGGAGGGAATGCGCGCGAGGATATCGCAAAGCTCGCGGGTGCGCGCCCTGAGCCCCGGGCCCTCGGCGCCGAGGACCAGCGCGGCGGGACGCCCCCTTGCCTCTGCCGCCGCCCCGCCGATCTCGACCGCACCTTCTCCGTCCAGGCCGATCACCAGGAAGCCCATGGATTTGAGCGTCTCGATGGCATTGCCGAGGTTCGGCACGCGCAGGTAGGGCTGACGCTCCAGCGCGCCGCTTGCGGTCTTGGCGAGCGCGCCGGTTTCTGGCGCGGAATGGCGGGAAGGGGCGACCACGGCGCGGGCCCCGAAGACTTCGGCCGAGCGCAGGATCGCGCCCACGTTATGCGGGTCGGACACCCGGTCGAGCAGGACGAGACGCGGCGGCCCCGCGCCTTCCGCCAGCGCGATGTCCTCGAGCCGGCCCCAGTCGAGCGCGCGCACCTCCAGCGCAGCACCCTGATGCACGGAGTCCGGATCGAGTGGTGCTGGAAAGCTGCGCGGATCGGCGATTTCGGGCGCAAGGCCGACCGCGGCGATGGCCTCGGCCAGCCGGTCGGCGGCGTTGCGGGTGACGACGAGGCGCAGCTTCTCGCGCGCGGGATTGGCCAGCGCGTCACGCACCGCATGCAACCCGAAAAGCCAGACGGTTCCGGCCGCCGAAGCCTTGCGCGCGCGCTCTTTCTCGATGATCCGTGCCGGTTTCTTCGCCACGCGTGACCCTCCGTGCGCCAGCTTCGGACCTACGCGCAGACGGTGCCGAAGGAAAGCCCGGACGCGCCCGCACCCCACGGGTTTTTCGGTTGACGGCCCAAAAGCGCAGGGCTATCCAGCCCATCGCGTCGGGCGACGTGCTGCAAGGTGCGGCAGCGGACTGTAACTCCGCCGGGGAGACCCATGCCTGGTTCGATTCCAGGGTCGCCCACCATTCCCCCCGAAACCAGTGACTTAGGCTGCGCAAACCGCCGGTGGGCCACAATGGTGGGACACATCATGCGCCTCGCAGCCTATCTCTGCACCTCCCGGCACGGCATCTTCTACTTCCGGTTCCCCGTCCCGGTGGAGTACCATCCGGACCGAAAACGCAGCCATATCAAGGTATCTCTGTCCACTCGGGAGCCCAAGGAAGCGCGCGATCTGGCCCGGCGGCTCGTGGTGGCTGGACAAGCCGCGATGGTCCAGCCAATCGTTCGCGCTATGCGGTACGATGAAATGCGCGAACACGTCCGGGAACACTTCTCTCTGGCGCTATCGCGCTTCAAGGAGCGCGTGGCCGAAGACGGTCCCCCAGACGACATCGAACTCGGCGCACTTTTGGTCGCGAAGGAGCAGGCCGAGAAGGACATCGAGGATTGGCTGGATTTGACGCGGTACGTTAGCGCTGCGGATTTGGTGCAGGAGTTCTGCACGCGCCGGGGCATTCGCGAAGCCCCGAACGGACGATCTGCAACCATCCTCGCGCTGGAGCTACAAAAGGGCCACAGGGACTACATGGCGCGCGCGCTGGCGCATATAGGAGAACTCGATACACTACCGCTCGTGCAATCTGCGGCCCTTGAGTGCGCAGCAGCGCCGGTTCCGAAAGAAGGCGTGTCGCAGCCCGTCGATGCAATCAGCTTCGATGAAGTCGCAGACCGGTACTTCGCAGAGATGGAACGCAACGAGGCCCTAGCTGAGAAGACCGAGGCCGACAAACGCGACGCACTTGCGCTCCTTGCGGAGTTGACGGACGTCAAAGCCCCGGCGCTGCTGACGAAAGCAGATGCCCGCGAGGTGAAAGCGACCCTGTTCAAGCTGCCGAAGAACCGGAACAAGAACCCGAATACGCGCGATCTGCCACTAGGGGAGATGCTGGAGGTTCCGGGAGTGGAGCGCCTGTCTGCCCGGACGATGAATGCATACCTCGGGCATATGCAGACGTTCTTCTCTTGGGCCGTTAACAACGGCTACGCCTCCGAGAACATCTTCGCGGGTCTCAAAATCCGGAAGAAGAAGGGCGCTGAGGAGGAAGGCCGGAAGGCGTTCACCGCCGAGCAACTCCAACTCATGTACGCACATCTTCGGGATGTCGAGAGCCCTATCGTTCGCAAGGATGTGCACAAGTGGCCCGCGCTCATCGGCATGTTCACTGGCATGCGATTGAACGAGATCGCCCAACTGGAGGTGCAAGACATCGATCAGCATGACGGCATCTGGTGCATCAACGTCACGCCAGACGGAGACGACAAAAAGCGTATCAAGAACTCGGCATCAAAGCGGCTCGTTCCGATCCATGACCGTCTCTTGGAGTGCGGCCTACTGGACTTCCGGCAGAGCCGCCTTGATGCCCAGGTCCCTCGCTTATTCCCCGACCTGCCGTACTCGCCCCAGAACGGCTACGGACGGAATGCGGGACGCTGGTTCAATGAACGCTTCCTAAAGCATCTCGGCTTTGAAGATGGGCTAGTGTTCCACTGCTTCCGTCATACGATGCAGACGCGGCTCGCTCACGCGGACGTTCCGCAACCTCGGATAAGCGCCATCCTCGGGCACGCGCAGACCGGAGTATCTTTGACCACTTACTTCAAGGCCAACTTCCTCCCCTCGCAACTCCATGAAGCGATAAACCGGTTCAGCTTTTAGGTCGGGATGCCTGTCGGTTGTCCCCCTCCCCTCTCACGCAAAGACCTTGAAAAACTATTTTTACTATACTATGAGGATTGAAATAGTGGAAATAGGAGACGGTCGTGCAGGAGTTGCAATCAATAGACATTGACTTCGATGTGCACAAACGCATCGAGCTTGCACGTGAGAGTTTCTCGGAAACGCCGAATGAGGTCTTGAGACGTCTCTTGGGCCTAGATGCTGCATCTGGTCTTGAGCAGCCGAGTGTTTCGCCGGCAATGCGCGCATGGTCTGGAAAGGGAGTACTGCTTCCGCACGGTACGCGGGTGCGCATGGACTATAACGGGCGTGCTCACGAAGGCGAGATCAATGACGGCTCATGGCTGGTTGAGGGCGAACGATTTGCAAGCCCGTCAGCAGCTGCAGGAGGGGTCGCCCGAACCAAGGACGGCAAGCGCACAAACCTCGACGGCTGGGTGTATTGGTGGGCACTCCTACCTGGCAACGAAAACTGGGTGAAGTTGTCAGCGATGCGCGAGGACCCACCGGGTAAGTCAGAAACTGACGAAAGGGAGCACGAGGTGATGCACCTACAGAGAACCCCCGGAGACTTGCCTGCAGAAAGCGAAGTGATGGCGGGGCTTGAGGCTCTCCTAAAAAGAATGAGGAGAGGCGTCACCCCGTCCGAGGCATACCGAGCACTTGCCGATGAGTTTTCCCTTACGCCTGAGCAGCGTTCCCGTCTGATGGAAAACGGCAAGGACTGCCACTGGGAGAATAGGGTGCGGTTTGCCCGCCGCAAACTCGTCGATGCCGGGATCATTGCCCGCAAGCCTCGCGGCATTTGGAGCCTAGCCAAGAGCTAGCCAGGATGCTGCCGACTGGTGGCATGAGCAGCTGCGACACCACCATTGGCTGCTCGTGGGGCTGCACTCGTCTCCACGGATCACAAAGAAATCTTACTACTCCTTCACGGACTGATTGAAGGTCACGATTTTCTGATCGCGGTCGTCTTTGCGGGCCTTCCGCCGCTGCTCCAGCCGCTTTTGGAGGGCGTTAATCTCCACCGCTTGAGGAGGCTCAGCGGCGATCTCGTTGTGCCGGAGGAACTGCTGGATCAGGCCGAGCATGGCCGGGTTCAGCATGGCGGGCTTGATCTTCGCCATCTCAAGGTACTCCCGGTACGCCGCCGTTAGGTCGGCGTGCAGGGCCTTGAGGTCTTCGGTGCTGCCCGATCTGGTGCCGTGCGGGGCCGGTGGTGCAGGAGGGAATACCTCCTTTACCGTGACCGACCGACCGTCAGCATGCGCGGGGTCGTCTGCTTTCATTGTCATTCTTCCTTGTTGCTTGCTTGGGCGCGTTGCTCGCGCGATCTGTGCGTCGGGCCACATGGCGTGATCCTTGATGTTCTGTCAGTGCGGGCCTGCAGTTCCGCAATAGCCGCGTCCAAGAGGTTGGCGGCCTGATCGAATGCAACGGCGAGGTCCGGGTCTTGGTTCTTTCTGGCGCTGATCTTATTCTGGAGACGGGTGAGTGCGGTGGAATGCACAGCGCAAAGCCGTGCGAGTTCTGCGTCCGTCTTCCGGGTGATGTCGCGGGCTGGCATGTCAGGTTCTGATACCCTGCAGCCCGCCCGTTGCCCGATCAGGGGCAGCGTCATTGCCGCCCAAGGCCGCAAGGTCTGCAAGCGTCCGACCGGAACCGATGCCGGTGCGACCGAATGCGTTGATCTCAAGGATAGAGGTCGGCGAACGCCCCTCCTCGATCATCATCTGAGCCATTGCCGCCACCGGGCCGCGTGCATCCTCTGCGGTGTCATAGATCGCGAGGATTGAGCCATCCCGGCGGCTCGTCTCGATGAAGCCTGTCACGGTCGCGGAGACGTGGATCGAGGGCCCGGCTTGTATGCGGGCACGAAACGCCTCCTTGCGGCGCTCCTCGGCAGCGCGAACAGCAGCCATCTCGGCCTCATTCGCATTCGCCCGCTTGTCGGCTTCGAGTTTGGCAATGGCCCATGCCTGCAGAACCTCCAGGTTGTCGAGGAGGTGCTGGAACTTCTCGTCAGAGCCCTTGCAGCGGTTCACGGCATCTCGGAACTCGCGGCGCAGCTTGGCGGAGAGGCCGAACGGATCGGCGGGGAAGGTGAGCGCGGCCCAGTTCGTCTCGGCCGGGTTGAACTCGTGCCCGAGATGCTTGGTGGTCATCATCTTGGCGGTGTCGTTCGTCTTGGAAGTCGTCTTGGTCATCAGTGGTCTCCGAATGAAAAAGGGGCCCAGAGGCCCCGTGGTGTGTGCCCATCGCGGGCGTTGGGTTGTGGTCGTAGTAGTGACGGCAGATGCCGGTCAGGCGATCCTGTCCTGAAACCATCCAAGTGCATCGCGCTTCGGCAGCACCCGGCCTCCATTCGCCTCGGCCTCTCTGAGCGCGTAGTCAGTGCGGCCGGTGCAAACTCGCAAATCCGGCGCGATCAGTTTGCGCAGAAGGCTGGCCTGGTACGGTCCCATCTCTGCCCGCTCCGCCTTCTTGCCCCAGTCAAGGGACCGGTGAACACAGCGGAGCCAAGCCTTGTCGGCGTGCCTGGGGAAGCCCGGTTGTGGCGTCCACTGGTTCCGCTCCAGTAGGATGCAGAACGCGATGTGGTGTGCGAGGAAGCGGATCGGCTGTACGCGGTGGCTGAGGCTCAGGCCGTACGCCAGATGCACCGGCACGGCCTTGCCTTTCTCCTCTAGTTCAACGGCCTTTGCGTAGCATTTGCCTGGTAGTTGCGTGACGGCGTGCAAGGCGCAATAAACGACCGGGCTGTCCTTGACCTTGCCGATCTGCCGCCGGACTGCGTCCCGGATTGGGTAGAACTCTGCCCACGGGATGTCGCAAGGATACGGCGCACCCATCCGATGACATAGCCGAGTGTGGTATTCGCAGAGTTTGACGGCGTACGAGGCGCGGACAAGCGGGTCTTGCCACGCAAGATCGTGGCAGCCGGGTAACTCGCACTGCAGATGCCGCTCCGGGACCTGTCCTGTGATGTCGTAGTGATCTTGTGTCGGTCGGAAGCCGCGCTGCCCAGGTCTCGGCGCGTTGTGCCCCCGACCCAAGCCGATCTTGGCCATATAGGGGTCCTCTCAAATGTTGGGTGGGTTCGATGGCGTTTACAGCGCCCGTTTCAGGCGGCTGATTACGGCAGGCGTTTCCAGCGCATGATTAGAGCGACCGATGTATTTCTTCAGTTGGCAGCGCCGAGAGTGGATCCAAGTGATCAACGCTGCACGCTGCGACTTGTGTTTCAGGGAACGTGTTTTGCGAAGGTCCCGTGTGGAACGGCTGTTTAGCGCGGGGCGCGGGATCGCCGTAAACACCTGGGACCGTGAGCGGGTCGTAAAGCGTCAACGGGTCCACGGGTTCCTCGTTGTCATGGTCAGCGGGCAAATCAAGACGCCTCAGGATGTCGAGCACCTGTTTCGGCCCCCACGCACCGCCGTTCGCGGTGGGGATGCCCGCAGCCGTCAGGGTAGCGGCGATCTGCCGGAGAGACTTCCCGGCCTCTCGTAGCGGCAGGATGAACTCGGCGAGAGCCTCGGCGCGGGATTGGGCCTCCTGCTTGCGAAGGGCGTTCGGGGTCACGTTGTCAGTGTCCATGATTGGTCCTTTGGAATGAGAAGACACCGCCCTGGTATTGGAGCGGGGTCGGGTTGTCGGGGGGGGGGCGTAGGGCTCAGATTTCACCCTCAAGCCACCGATACCAAAGTCGGCGCATCTTCGGGCACGGCATGTAAACCGTGATCGGCTCTCCGACCCGGATACGGGACCGCCAGATGAACTGGATCATCTCCGCGAGCGCGTACAAGTCGGCGTGCCGCTTGTCATCGCACCCGAGAAACCGGGCGACGTTCACGTTCGGGTTCTGCTGCCAAAAGTACGCTACGTGCGAGCAGTGGCGATACTGGTTCGTGCCTCGGGTCTGGTTCGCCACCCAATGCGCTTCGCTGAACAGCTTCGTGCCTACGGCGAACTTCCCGGCCTGCCCGTTCCTCTCTGTCCAGGCTGACTGAAGGCAGGTCAGGATCAAGCGGTCGGTCGGCACACCCGATGTCTTGAGAGCCCGACCTATCGCCCGGAAGGCACCCCGCACCTGCCCAGCCTGCTGCTGTAACGGGCCGGAGCGGCTGGACGCCATGCGCTTCTGAGCCGTGTAACCGAGCGGTACGCCGTCGAGCCGTGGCAGGGCATCAATCGTGACTAGCTGCTGCGCTCTGGCCCGGAACTGCTGATCGGCCTCCTCAGGAGTGCAATCCGCGTAGCTTGCTTTCGTCCACCGCACGCCGTGCCGCCGGAGGTAAGCGGCCATGTACGAGCCGTCGAAGCGGTACGTGTAGATGTGCACGCGCTTCGCGCATTTCAGCAGAACGATGGGGAGTTCACCGATGATGATGTGATCGCCCATTCCTGGGACATCGGTGTACAACCGTCCCGCCTCTGCGGCTTCAAAGAACGCGGTAGGCAGGTTCCCGTCGAGGCGGTCTTGCTTCTCGCGCCACGCGTCGGTCGGGTCGATCCGGCCCGTCTCCGGGCAGATGCTCGCATAGCCTTTGTCGATGAACAGGTCGCGCCAGTCGCTTGCGTTCCGCCGGTTCCGATTGAACTGCGTTATCCCTGTGGCTTCATCGGCGACCGAGAGAACTTCGTCTATGTGCACCTCAACATCTCGGAACAGACCGTTCCGGGCGAGATACGCGATCTCGGAGTACAGCTTGTGCGTGGCGACGACACTGCATCCCTTCTCGATCAGAGCCTGGAGCGCATCGCGCTTCGTCTTGTGCCAGAAGTTGAAAGGCGTCCCGGTGGCTTTGTCTTCCCTCGCCGATGTCTCGCTGAGGGGCTGGTACAGCCGTACGCCGTGCCGTCGATCAGCCGTCAGGATGAGAGCTCGGACCTGTTCGAGGTCAGGGACCACGATCAAGACTGGTTGGTCGGGCTTTTCTTTCAACCCGGCGATCAGCCGCGTGGATTTGCCGAAGCCGCAAGGATAGTCGTGCACGACGGTATCCTCGGGGTCGCGTACGATCTTTTCGATTTCGTGCACGTCGAGCGCCGAGGCTTCGACGCCAAAGGCACGCAGGAATGTGTTAGTGTGGAGCATGGCGTTCCTATTCTGCTCTTGATGGGCACGCTCCTGGGAGCGGCGATGCGCATTCGCCTCGGGCGAGAGCGAACGTGATTGAACCGGCAGGAATGGGCCGGGGAGGAGTATTGTTTTGAAGAACTTCTTCTTGATAGGATTGGTCGATTTAATATTTTGAAATCCGTTACTTACGAGTATGTGTGGCCCGCGCCTCGGGCCAAACTGCCTGTCGCGGGCCTCAAAAGGAGGTCGCCTCGAGGCATACTCATCAGCGGATCAACGCTCGCAGGCAGATGATCCAGAGGCTCGGTGGCGTAGTCCGAACCCAGGACTTCTGGATCGTCACAAGAGCTCAAAAGAAGTTGGCTTTGCCCTGATCGAGCCAGATTTTCTGACTGCACGGGCTGCGGAGATTTGGCGGTTTGGTGTCTCGCCGTGACCGCATGAAACGGCAAGGCTACCAGAACGCTGCGCTTGAGGGCATTTACCGCCCAACGCGCCACCCGGGACCACCGAAAATTCCAGGACAGACTTTCCAGACAGGAGGCGCGTTAGCGCGCACTGCAACTGTCGTCAGTTTGCCTAGAAGGTCGCGAGCCATCGCGGCAATGGCAAGTGTGTGCTGCTCAAGCCCACTCAGGGCGAGCAGAAAGCCTCGCGACCGCCAGCGGTGATTGGGGACTGTGGTCCGAACCACCCCATGCGCCGTGGCACATGTTTCGACGGTCACGAGGAAATCCTTGTGTGTTTTTTGGGCACAGCGATTTGTTACGTTGTGCTCCACGAGATGCCTCATTGCATCACATGCTAAGCCTGAAGAAACCGGAGGGAACCGGCCAGCTTAGGATCGGGCATTCGCCCAGCGTTACGCGCCACCAATGTAGGGTCTTACCATCGACCTGACTGACTGCATTTCTGGGACCGATCTGGACTAGCCCACGGTAGCCGACGCGCAGCACGCCTTCGGATCAGCGTGGTGAAAGTGCGCCGCCGATCCTATCGAATAGGATGGTGCGCCTTACCGAAAAAAACAAGGGGGCAGAAGTCAAAAATACCAATGTATTGAATATGTTATGGATAATCTGGTCGATGTAAAACTCGATGGATAACTGCTATGCATCAGTCTATTGTAGCCTCTCATGTCAGCCTCCCATGATCTCCGCGACGGTTTCGATCCGTGGCATTACTCTTCGTCGCTGAACGGTGTTCAGTGGACATGCGCGATGTGCTAGGTGAGAAGGTGAGAAGCTGCTGCCACGCCCTCTCATGTGGACTGTTGGTCGTCGAGAATGCGGTACACGCTCGCCCTGCCGATCCCAATGCGGCGAGCGATTTCAGACGGCCCGATGCCCTCGGCCTTTAGCGCCAGCACCTCGTCTGCCATTGCCCTCGCGGTGGGCTTCCTACCCTTGTACTTCCCGGCAGCCTTGGCCTTGGCGATCCCCTCGCGCTGACGTTCCAGCATGATCTCCCTCTCGAACTCAGCAACACCGCCCAGGATCGTAAGCATCAGCTTGCCCGTAGCGGTCCCCGTGTCGATCCCCATGGACAGGATGCGGAGCGCGGCCCCTTTGCTTGAGATGACCTCCAGAACCTCCAGCAGGTGCGCCACAGAGCGCGCCAGACGGTCCAGCTTCGTCACGACGAGGGTATCCCCCTCCCGGATGTAATCGAGGGCCTCCGCGAGCCGCTCACGCGCCCTCACGTCCACGGAGGAGACCTGTTCAACGAAGACCTTCTCGCACCCCGCTGCACGTAGTTCCGTCTGCTGGGCTTCGAGCCCGGCCTTCTGGTCCAAGGTGGACGTTCTGGCATACCCAACGATCATGGCTGTACTCCGAGTGTCTCAATGATATCTTAGACCTTGATACTCGGATCGTCTCAAAATTACAAGAGGTATTTTGTGAGACATCTCCCGGGGGAGCATGAGACGTCTCCCTGCACCTTGCCCTGTGAGACACGGAGGTCCTAGAGCGGCTCATCGTAGCATTGCACCATGTCGTCGGACATGACGTAGCAGTACTGGTCCTGCGGTAACGGATCATCGAAGCACAGGCGTCGGTCGCTGCTCTCCCCGTTCGAGAAGGTGTAGCAGAACTGCCGGGGATGGTCGTCGTCATCGCCACCGTCACTGTCGCAGAGCGCGAGTAACAGCAAGACGCCAATGACCGTATCCGCCCGATTGAAGCCGCCTGTCTGATGTCGACGCTCCGAGTTAAGGCACGTGCATAGCGACGTCTTTAGCGACGTGT
>OFET01000661.1_pt1 | contig 16849 bp, 18 predicted proteins | sample 1521211 | NCBI WGS metagenome assembly OFET01 (sample SAMN03766358, study PRJEB24113) | microbial mat metagenome | isolation source: enrichment culture HLUCC-A from microbial mat sample contains cyanobacterium...
CGGGTGGGGCATTCGCGGAGGATCGAACCCGCCGCGCCGCCGCCTCTGGCCCCGGCCGGGCGCAGAGGCTAACGAAGGCGCAAGGGGGCAGGGTGAGCGATGGCGCGGCTGACGGCTGAATTCTGGGTGAAGGCCTATCTGGCGCGACTCCGTGCGCTGGGTATCCCGGCCTTCGTCACCGCGCATGGCGACGACCATGCCGGCGCGGTTCTGGTCAAGCTCAACACCCTCGACGGGAGCGCACGCGCCTTCGTGCGGCGCTGGGATTTCGCCACCGACGCGCGGCGCTGGGAGGTGCTTGCCGAGGGGGCAGAGGCCGATGTGGACGCCACCCTCGCGCGGCAGCGGCGCACGGACCCCGATCTCTGGGTGATCGAGGTGGAGGACAAGGCGGGCCGCCACCTGCTGGACGAACCGGGGCTCTCCGACTGAGCATCAGAGCTCGATGCGCGGGTTCCTGCCGCCCAGCACGACCGCGCCGTCGGGCCGCATCGGCAATCACCAGCCGCCGCAGGCGGGGATCGCCTTGCCTTCGGCTCTGCCCGGGACGGAACGCGGAAACGCGGCAAGCGCGCGCCGTTACGGTGACGATCGGAACGAGGCTCTGGCGGGATCGTCGGCATCGGCTCCGCGTCCCCGATCGTCCGCGCCCGCAAGGCCCCGCGCAAGTGATGCGGCGGGTAGCACGCCCTGCATCGGGGAAGCCGGGGGCCGACAGGGCTGGCGGTCCGGCCTCCGGCAACGGCCTCTCCGGCGAGCCGCAAGAGCGGCACGGACGAGGTCGCTGTCTCCTCGCTTCCGCCGCGGCCCGCACAACCGCAGGCGCCCCGGCCTTGCCGCGACGACCGGGGCGCGAGATACTGCAGGCCATGATCGAATGGCGCGACAGCGGCATCCTGCTTTCGGCCCGCCCGCACGGCGAATCGAGCGCCATCGTCGAGGTGTTCACCGAGACGCAGGGGCGGCACGCCGGCGTGGTGCGGGGCGGTGCCTCGCGCCGCATGGCGCCCGTGCTGCAGCCCGGCGCGCAGCTCGACGTCACCTGGCGGGCGCGGCTTGCCGAGCATATCGGCGCCTTCGCGGTCGAGCCGCAGCGCGCCCGAGCGGCACAGGCGATGGCCGACCGGCGCGCGCTGGCGGGATTGCAGGCGGTGACCGCGCTGCTCGCCTTCTGCCTGCCCGAACGCGCGCCGCATCCCGCGCTCTATCGCCGGTCCGCGGCACTCCTCGATCTGCTGCCCGAGCGCGACCTCTGGCCGCTGGGCTACCTGCGCTGGGAACTCGCCCTGCTGTCCGAGATGGGCTTCGGCCTTGATCTGTCTGCCTGCGCCACCACCGGCGCGACCGAGGGGCTGGCCTATGTCTCGCCGCGCACGGGGCGTGCCGTCTCTGCCGCGGGTGCGGGGAACTGGGCCGACCGGCTTCTGCCGCTGCCGCCCTGCCTGCTTGGCAGGGGTGCGGCCGAGGACGCCGAAGTGGCGCTGGCGCTGGCCACCACGGGGCATTTCCTGCACCACCACCTCGCGCCGCATCTGGGCGACCGCCCCGTGCCCGAGGCGCGGCGGCGTTTCGTCGCCCTTCTGGCGCGGAGGGCGGCATGAGCGCGCGCGAGGGGGAACAGGCGCTGGGCTTCGATCCTGCGGACCGCACCTTTGCCGGGGTCGCGGCGATCGGGCGCATCCGGTCCGCCTGGGCGCCCGGAGATTGCCCGCGCAATTTGCGGCAGGCGCGCGAGAGGGGTGGCGGGAACGCGCGGCTGGAGATCGACGCACCCTATCGGCCCGGCCTGTCCGGGCTGGAGGCGGGCCAGTGGATCTGGCTGATCGCCTGGTATGGGGACCGCCGCCGCGACCTGATCGTGCAGGCACCGGCACATGCCGACGGGCCGCGCGGCACCTTCGCCCTGCGCTCGCCGGTCCGCCCGAATCCGGTGGCGCTGCAGCTGGTTCGGATCACGAGGTTCGACCCGGGTGCCGGCATGATCGGGATCGACGCCACCGACGCCTTCGACGGCACACCGCTGCTCGACATCAAGCCCTGGCTCGGCACTGTCGATCAGCCGAACGACGCCTGACCACACGGTCCTTCTTCTTGGTCAAAATATCCCCGCAAGAGGCAGCCTGCGCCGGGCCCCATGGCGGCGCGGCGCAGGCTTTCAGGGTGTCCTCAGCCCAGCAGGCGGCGCGCGATCACCTGCGCCTGGATCTCGGCCGCGCCCTCGAAGATGTTGAGGATGCGCGCGTCGCAGAGCACGCGGCTGATCGCGTATTCCAGCGCGAAGCCGTTGCCGCCGTGGATCTGCAACCCGTTGTCGGCGCTGGCCCAGGCGACCCGCGCGCCGAGCAGCTTCGCCATCCCGGCCTCCAGATCGCAGCGCCGGCCCTCGTCTTTCTCGAAGGCCGAGAAATAGGTGAGCTGGCGGGCGACCATGATCTCGACCGCCATCATGGCCAGCTTGCCCGAGACGCGCGGGAAGGCGATCAGCGGCTTGCCGAACTGCTTGCGGTCCTGCGCGTAGCGCATCGCGATGTCGAGCGCGGACTGCGCCACGCCCACCGCGCGCGCGGCGGTCTGGATGCGCGCGCTTTCGAAGGTGGCCATCAGCTGCTTGAAGCCCTGGCCCTCCTGCCCGCCCAGCAGGTTCTCGCCCTTCACCTTGAAGTCGTCGAAGCCCAGCTCGTATTCCTTCATGCCGCGGTAGCCCAGCACCTCGATCTCGCCGCCGGTGATGCCTTCGTCGGGGAAGGGGTGCGCGTCCGTGCCGGGGGTCTTTTCGGCGAGGAACATGCTCAGCCCGCGATAGTCCGTTGTCTTCGCATCGGTGCGGGCGAGCAGCGTCATCACATGCGTGCGCGCCGCGTGGGTGATCCAGGTCTTGTTGCCGGTCACGCGGTAGTCGCCGCTGTCGTCCCTGACCGCGCGGGTGCGCAGCGCGCCCAGGTCCGAGCCGGTGTTGGGCTCGGTGAAGACCGCCGTCGGCAGCACCTCTGCGCTGGCGATGGCGGGCAGCCATTTTTCCTTCTGCGCCTCGGTGCCGCCGCCGATGATCAGCTCGGCCGCGATTTCCGACCGGGTGCCCAGGCTGCCCACGCCGATGTAGCCGCGCGACAGTTCCTCGGACACGACGCACATCGACGCCTTGGACAGGCCAAGCCCGCCAAACTCCTCCGGGATGGTCAGGCCGAAGACACCCATCTCGGCCAGTTCCGCGATGATCTCCATCGGGATCAGCTCGTCCCTGAGGTGCCACTCGTGGGCGTGGGGCTCGACCTTGTCCACGACGAAGCGGCGGAACTGTTCGCGGATCATCTCGAGCTCGTCGTCGAGGCCGCTGGCGCCCACGGTGATCTCTGCCGCGCGCTCCTGCATCAGTTCGACAAGGCGGGTGCGCGCGGCTTGCGTGTTGCCCTGCTGAGTCAGGGTCATCACCTCGGGCGTCATCAGGCCGCGCATGTCCTCCTGGCTCAGGCCGATGTCCTGCAGGCGCAGGATCTCGCCCTGGCTCATCGGGATGCCACCGTAGATCTGCCAGAGGTATTCGCCGAAGGCGATCTGGAGGATCAGCTGCTCGACCTCGCCGAACCTGCCCTCGCCGTCCAGTTTCCCGGCCCAGCCCTGCATCTGGCGCAGCGCCTCGACATAGGTGGCAAGCCACGCCAGGCCGTGCGCCGCCGTCTGGTGCGCCTCTATCAGCCTGCCCGAGACGCGGCCATCCTCGGTCACCTCTGCGCGCAGCCGCTCTTTCGCGGTCTCGAGTATCGCTTCCGCGGGGGCCACCGCCGCGCCGGTGAGGCGCAGCAGGTCGGGAAGCACGGCCGCCTGTGCGGCGCTCAGGTCCTGTCCGTCGTGAGCCATTGAATCACATCCCTCCTGCACTCTCCGCCGCCATAGTCCCTTCGCATCTGCAGCGCAACGTTAATGCCCCAGGCTGCGGCAAACCGACCGAAAGTTGCGCGGCCGTTTTCGCTGCTGCGGGCGCTGCCGGGCGGTGGTAGGGGCGGCGCATGACCTTCTTCTCCATCGTATCGGTCGAGCATCTAGGGCTCGCTCTTGTCGTGGCGAGTTTCGCCGGCATCGTGAAGGGCATGGTGGGCTTCGCCATGCCGATGATCCTGATCTCGGGGCTGGGCAGCTTTCTGTCGCCCGAGCTGGCGCTGGCGGGCCTGATGCTGCCCACTCTGGCCACCAACGCCTGGCAGGGGATGCGCGACGGACTGCGCGCCGCGCTGGCGAGCCTTGCGCGTTTCAAGCTGTTTCTGGGCGTGGGCGCCCTGTGCCTCTTTGCCTCGGCGCAGCTTGTGGGCGTGCTGCCGGCCGAGGTGCTGCTGACGATCATCGGTCTGCCGCTGGTGTTCTTCGCCATCTGGCAGCTTCTGGGCCGGCCGCTCACGCTGTCCGAGGCGAGCCGGCGGATCGAGGTGGCGATGGCCGTGCTGGCGGGTTCGCTGGGCGGTGTGTCGGGCGTCTGGGGGCCGCCGGTGGTCGCCTATCTGACCGCGCTGAACACGCCCAAGGCCGAGCAGATGCGGATCCAGGGCGTGCTTTACCTGCTGGGCTCCGTCGCGCTGGTGGTGGCGCATACCGGGTCGGGCGTGGTGACGCGCGACAGCATGGCGTTTTCCGCCCTGCTCGTGCCCGCGGCGCTGGCCGGAATGTGGGTCGGTTACCGCCTGCAGGACCGGATCGATCAGGCGGCCTTTCGTCGTGCAACCCTTGTGGTGCTGCTGATTGCCGGGCTGAACCTGATCCGCCGCGGGCTGCTGGGCTAGTAGTGAATCGCCATGCGGTGGCCGCGGCTGTCGCGGTCGGGCGGACGGGGCAGGGTGGCGTGGCGCCCTTGCGCGATGCGGCCGGCCGACCAGGCGGCGGCGCAGGCGTCGAACAGGTCGTCCGGGTTCCAGCGGCGGCTTCGGTTGCCGAGGGCGGCGCCGAGCGCGTCGAGGTCGAAGCCCAGCGCGGCAAGCACAATCTGCCGGGCGCGTCGCCCCTCGGGCGATTTCTTGGGCGCGAGCGTCCGTCCGGCAAGCGCCGCAAAGACCACCTCCGGGTGCACCTCCCATATCCGGCCCTCATGTGTCTCTGGCCCCAGATCGTCCAGCGCGATGATCCGGTCGCATATGTTGAAGCACTGCTTCGACAGGCGCTGGCCGGGCGGGAAGCGCTCCAGAAGCCCTCTGTAGCCGCCGCCCGCGCGGATCACGTCGAGATGCACCCGGGCGGGCGAGGCGAACACGCGCGAGCCCGGCGCCCGCACCCCGGCCGTGTTAAGCCTGGAAAGAAAGGCGCGTGCCCCGCGATCTGCGGGGCGCGGGTCGCCCGGTGCGTCCATCAGCCCGATCGGCATGTCGATTGCCAGCGCACCCGCATCGAGCGCCAGGAGCGCGGGCAGGTCGGGCACGATCATGGCGGCCGCAGCCATTGGTCCGCCGCGCCCGATCACGACGGCGAGCCATCCGCCGGGGCAGCCGTCCACCCCGGCGACTATCGCGCTCACCCGATCGCCGCGGCTTTCACGTCGTCGTCGATGTAGGGCACATACTGTTCGAAGTTCTCGGCGAACATGCCCACCAGCTTGCGGGCCTGCGCGTCGTAGGCGTCCGGATCGTTCCAGGTGCGGCGCGGATCGAGCAGCACCTCCGGCACGCCCGGCACGGAGACGGGCACCTCGAAACCGAAGTTCGGATCCTTGCGGAACTCGGCATCGGCAAGGCTTCCGTCGAGCGCGGCAGAGAGCAGCGCCCGCGTGGCCTTGATCGGCATCCGGCTTCCCGTGCCGAAGGCACCGCCGGTCCAGCCGGTGTTGACCAGCCAGCAGGTCGCGCCGTGCTTGGCGATCTTCTCGCGCAGCAGGTTGCCGTAGACCTCGGGCCGGCGCGGCATGAAGGGCGCGCCGAAGCAGGTCGAGAAGGTGGGTTGCGGCTCGGTCACGCCGCGCTCGGTGCCCGCGACCTTGGCGGTGAAGCCCGACAGGAAGTGATACATCGCCTGCGCCGGGGTCAGCCGCGCGATCGGCGGCAGCACGCCGAAGGCGTCGCAGGTCAGCATGATGACGTTCTTCGGATGCCCGCCCAGCGCCGTCTCGGAGGCGTTCGAGATATACTCCAGCGGGTAGGCGCAGCGCATGTTGGCGGTCAGCGAATCGTCGTCGAAGTCGAGCTCCAGCGTCTCCTCGTCGTAGACCATGTTCTCGATCACCGTGCCGAACTTGCGGGTGGTCGCGAAGATCTCGGGCTCGGCCTCGGGGTTGAGGTTGATGGTCTTGGCGTAGCAGCCCCCCTCGAAGTTGAAGGTGCCGCGATCGGACCAGCCATGCTCGTCGTCGCCGATCAGAACCCGCTCGGGGTCGGCCGAGAGCGTGGTCTTCCCGGTGCCGGACAGGCCGAAGAACACCGCCGTGTCCACCGGATTGCCCGGCGCGTGGTTGGCCGAGCAGTGCATCGGCATGATGCCCTTTTCGGGCAGGATGTAGTTGAGCAGCGTGAAGACAGATTTCTTGTTCTCGCCGGCATACTCGGTGCCGCCGATCAGGATCAGCCGCTTCTCGAAGTTCATCGCGATCACGGTGTCCGACCGGCAGCCGTGCCGCGCGGGGTCGGCGCGGAACGAGGGCAGGTTGATCACCGTCCAGTCGGCGGTGAAGCGGTCGAGCGCCTCGCGTTCGGGCCGCCGCAGCAGGTGCCGTATGAAGAGGCTGTGCCAGGCGAGTTCGGTCACCACGCGCACGTCGATCGAATAGGCCGGATCGGCGCCCGCGACCAGATCCTGGACAAAGACCTCGCGGTCCTGAAGATGCGCGAGCATGTCTGCGTGAAGCGCCTCGAAGCCTTCGGGCGACATCTCGGCGTTGTTCTCCCACCAGATGTGTTCCGCAACATCCGGGGTGCGCACGACATGCTTGTCCCTGGGCGAACGGCCGGTGAACTTGCCGGTGCTGACAAGGAAGGTGCCGCCAAGGCCCAGCCGGCCTTCGGCGCGCCTGAGACCTGCCTCGATCAGCGCGGGCTCGATCAGGTTGTAGTGCGCGGCCTTCAGCCCCTCGATGCCCTGATGCTCGAGCCGGAATTCCGGGTTCACCCGTCCACTGGTCATGTCGCCTCGCTCCTTTCGCGCCGCTGCGGCGCTCTTGCCCGTTCGCCCGCCGCGCTGGTCCTTCGTGCCTGACCGGGATGACGCGGCTGCCGGGCGATGCGAAGGGCTTAGCACGCCTGTTCGTGGGCTGAACAGCGGCGGTGCGCCTGTTAGCGCAACCACCGGCGGTTTAGCGCAATCATGCCGACGGCCGGCGTTCTCCGGTGAGGCAAATTAGTCATTGTTGAAGGAATTGTGTCTGGAATCAGGCCCGAAGAGCCCCCGATTCGCAGTTTGGGATTGATTGTAAAGCCCGAAAAGGGGATGAAGTCGGAAAAAACACGCAGGCAGAGCAGAACAAGGAACCACTCATGTCCCGGATCGCCCTCGTGGACGATGACAGGAACATCCTGACATCGGTGTCCATGACGCTCGAGGCCGAAGGTTTCGAGGTCGACACCTATAACGATGGCCAGTCCGCGCTGGAGGCGTTCAGCCGAAGGTTGCCGGACATGGCCGTGCTCGACATCAAGATGCCGCGGATGGACGGCATGGATCTGTTGCAGAGGCTGCGGCAGAAGACGTCGATGCCCGTGATCTTTCTCACCTCCAAGGACGACGAGATCGACGAGGTGCTGGGCCTGCGCATGGGGGCCGACGACTATGTGAAAAAGCCCTTCTCGCAGCGCCTTCTGGTCGAACGGATCCGCGCGCTGCTGCGCCGGCAGGAGCTGATCTCGGGCGATGCGGTCGGCGAGCACGAAGACGCGAAGACGCTGGTCCGCGGCAACCTGACGATGGATCCGCTGCGTCACGCGGTGACGTGGAAGGGGAAGGACGTGACCCTGACGGTCACCGAATTCCTGCTGCTGCAGGCGCTCGCGCAGCGCCCCGGCTTCGTGAAGTCGCGCGACCAGCTCATGGATGTGGCCTACGACGATCAGGTCTATGTCGACGACCGGACCATCGACAGCCACATCAAGCGGCTGAGGAAGAAGATGCGCCTGGCCGATCAGGAGTTCTCGGCGATCGAGACGCTCTACGGCATCGGCTACCGCTACAACGAAGAATAGCATGGCGCTCGCCGAGGAAAGCGGCATGGGCCGCGTCCCGCCCCGCAAGGATGCCGATCTGGTCCTTGGCGACGACTGGGTCGCGCCGGAGCCCGAAGCAGAGCACGTCCGGGACGGGGCGCGCGAGGGCCGCGGCTTCCTGTCGTGGCGCCGGTCCCCGCTGACCCGCAAGATCATCATCTTCAACCTGATCGCGCTCAACATTCTCGTCGCAGGCATCCTCTATCTCGACGGTTCGCGAGAGAGCCTTGCACTGCAGCGCGCCACGGGCCTCGCCGGCGAGGCGGAGCTGATCGCCGACGTGTTCGAGGCGCAGGAGGGCGCGCCCGAGCGGCCAGCGGACATGCAGCGCACGCTTGACGGCCTCGATCTGCGGCGCGGCATAGAAGTCTTCATCTTCGATACCGACGGCCGGATCGCCGCCCAGCAGGCGGGGAGCATGGCGCCTGCCGATCTTGCCGGTCTGCGTGAGGCGCCGCCCCGCACCTTCCTTACCGATGCGCTTGCACGGGCCTGGACCGCCGTCGAGGGCGCGCTGGGCGGCGCACGTCCCGTCCCGATGGAAGAACAGCTCGCGCCGCAGATTGCACGGGCGCTGGCAGGGCATTCGGCCGTGGACACCGGGCTGGACGCCGACGGCGCCACCGTGATCTCGGTCACGACGCCGATCGTCCGCGACGGGCGCACGATCGGCGTTGTCGCGGCCACCAGCGCCGGGGGAGAGATCGACGAGATGGTCCGCGCCGAACGCGAGCGCGTGCTGCAGATGTTCATCATCGCGATCCTCGTTTCCATCGGTCTCAGCCTGGTGCTCGCCTCGACGATCTCGAACCCGATCTCGCAGCTCGCGGCGGCCGCGGAAATCGGCCGCGACCGGCATCGCAGCAGCTTCGGTCGTCCGGGGCGCATCCGGATCCCCGACCTGACGGCGCGCCCGGACGAGATCGGGCAGCTTTCAGGCTCCCTGCGCGGCATGGTCTCGGCGCTTTACGACCGCATCGAGGCGAACGAGCAGTTCGCCGCCGACGTCGCGCACGAGATCAAGAACCCGCTTGCGTCGCTGCGCTCGGCCGTCGGCACGATGCGCGTGGCCAGCCGCGAGGATCAGCGCGCGCGTCTTCTGGACGTGATCGAGCACGACGTGCGCCGCCTCGACCGGCTGGTGAGCGACATCTCGAACGCGTCGCGGCTCGACAGCGAACTCGTGAAGGAAGAGGAAGAAACCTTCGATCTGTGCAGGATGCTGGACAACCTCTGCCAGTATCTGGGACAGCAGGCGCAGGAGAAGGGGGTCGAGTTCATCACGGATCTTCCGGACCAGCCGATCCTCATCCAGGGGCTCGAGGCGCGTCTTGCGCAGGTCGTGGTCAACCTCGTCACCAACGCGATCAGTTTCTGTCAGGATGGCGACGCCATCCGCCTGTGGGCGCGCAAGCGGGACAATCGCGTGCTGGTGGTGGTCGAAGACACGGGGCCGGGCATCCCCGAAGGCGCGCTCAAGAAGATCTTCAAGCGTTTCTATTCCGAGCGGCCCGCCGACGACTTCGGCAACAACTCCGGCCTCGGCCTCGCCATCTCGGAGCAGATCGTGCACGCCCACGGCGGCGTGATCTGGGCCGAGAACATCCGCCCGACAGACGCAGATCCCACCTCGGAGCCGCTGGGCGCCCGCTTCGTCGTGGGCCTGCGGCTCTGAGCAGATGGTAGCGCCGCCGCCTGTCGACTCCGACCTGGTGGCTGAGGAGGGCCTGCTGACCGCTACCGGCATCGCGGCGCACGGCCGCGCGGCGCTGATCCTGGGGCTCTCGGGGTCCGGGAAGTCCAGCCTTGCGCTCGAATGTCTCGCGCTCGGCGCACGCCTTCTGGGCGACGACCGCGTGCATCTGCGCCGCGCGGACGGCCGGTTGATCGCCGCACCGCCGGCGCGGATCGCCGGGCTGATCGAGGCCCGCGGCGTCGGCCTGCTGCACGCACCCGTCGCGGCGCCGGCGCCGGTGGCCCTCGCGATCGACCTTGGTCGGCGCGAGGAGGCGCGTCTGCCGCCGCTCCGCACGCTCCGCCTGCTCGACGTCGAGGTTCCGCTCTGTCACGATCCGGCGACACGGGCTTTCCCTGCCGCGATCCTGCTATATCTACGCGGAGGACGGTTTGCCTGAAAGCGCGGAGATGGGTGAGGAAAGCGGGGCGATTCAGCGCGTGTTGCTGATCACCGGGCCTTCGGGTGCGGGGCGCTCGACCGCGATCGCCGCGCTCGAGGACGCAGGTTTCGAGGCCATCGACAACATTCCCCTCAACCTCGTGCCGCGTCTGATCGGCGGCCCCCCGCTCGACCGGCCGCTGGCGCTTGGCCTCGACGCGCGCAACCGGGATTTCGCCCCCGACGCCCTGCTTGACGTGCTGGACATGCTGACCGGCCGGCAGTCCGTCTCGGCGGAACTCGTCTATCTCGACTGCCGACCCGACGTGCTTCTGCGCCGCTTTTCCGAAACGCGGCGCAAGCATCCGCTCGCCCCGGCGGAGGCGCCCGAGGTCGGGATCGACCGCGAGATCGATCTGATGCGCCCGGTGCGCGCCCGCGCCGACATCCTGATCGATACCTCCGATCTCACCCCCCATGATCTGCGCGCCGAAGTGGCGCGGCTGGGCGCGCCCGAAAGCGGGCTTGGCCTGGTGCTTTCGGTGCAGTCTTTCAGCTACAAGCGCGGGCTGCCGCGCGGGCTCGACATGGTCTTCGACGGTCGTTTTCTCGACAATCCCTACTGGCGCCCGGAACTCCGCGCGCTCGACGGGCGGGACGCCGCGGTGCAGGTGCATGTTGCGGCAGACCCGCGCTTTGCCCCGTTCTTCGATCGGGTGCTCGATCTGACGCGGTTGCTGTTGCCGGCCTACCGGCAGGAGGGAAAGACGCATTTCGGCCTTGGCTTCGGCTGCACCGGTGGACGTCACCGGTCTGTGACGCTGGCCGAGCGCATGTCGGCGGCCCTTGCGGCCGACGGCTGGCAGGTGTCAATTCGGCATCGCGAGCTTGAGCGTGACGGACCGGCCGTGCCTCACGCGCATCCGGCCGCCGCCAGCGCCAAGAGGACCGCGTGATCGGAATCGTCATCGTCGCCCACGGAGGGCTTGCGCACGAGTACCTCGCCGCCGTCGAGCATGTCGTCGGCAAACAGCGGGGCATCCGGGCCATCGCGATCGAGCCCGATCACGATCGCGCGGCGAAACAGGACGAAATCGCGGAAGCCGCCGACGCGGTCGACGTCGGTGACGGGGTCGTCGTCGTGACCGACATGTTCGGCGGTTCGCCCTCGAACCTCAGCCTGCGCGCCTGCGCCGTGGCGAATCGGCGCATCCTGTACGGCGCGAACCTGCCCATGCTGATCAAGCTCGCCAAGAGCCGGCACAAGCCCGTGGGCGAGGCGGTGCGCGCCGCGCTGGAAGCGGGGCGGAAGTATATTGACAGCCACAATGTTTCGGCCGACTAACCCCCCTTATGGCGTCCGAAATCGTCCATCGCACCCTGACGATCGTCAACGAGAAGGGGCTCCACGCGCGGGCCTCTGCCAAGCTGGTCGAGGTTGTCGAGGGGTTCGACGCCACCGCCGAAGTCAGCCGGGACGGGCTGAGCGCGTCGGGCGACTCGATCATGGGTCTTTTGATGTTGGCAGCTTCCAGGGGAAGCACTATTGAACTCCGGACGTCGGGTCCGGATGCACAGGCGCTCGCCGATGCGGTCGAGGCGCTGGTGGCCAACCGTTTCGGCGAGGAGATGTGAGCCCGAACCGCACCGGAGGCAGCCCGTTGGTCGAAAGCTCCCAGCACCGCTCCGTGCTGATGCACAGCCAGCCCGGCCGCCCGATGGGCCAGGGCGATGGCGGCCTGCACGACCGGCCCTATGACCGGCGGCGCCTGAGCTACGCGAACACCTTCAGCAATCCGGTCAAGGTCAGGACCATCCAGGCGATGGAACTGATGACCGGCAAGCTCAAGCTCCTGCGCCTCATCCGCAGGTTCGAGGCGATGGGCGTGCCGGTTGGCCAGCCCTTCTGGCGGCAGGCGCTCGAGGTGATGGGGATCGACCTGCAGACGCCGCCCGAGCAGATCGCGCGCATCCCCGCAGACGGCCCGCTGGTGATCACCGCGAACCACCCCCACGGGCTGGTCGACGGCATGGTGCTGGCGGAGCTCGTCGGACGCCGGCGGACGGATTACAAGATCCTCACCCGCTCGCTGCTGACCGGCGTGGGCGAGATCGAGGAGTTCATGATCCCGGTGCCTTTCGCGCACGAGAAGGATGCGCTGCAGCAGAACCTGGAGATGCGGCGCCGCGCGATGGATCACCTGAAGGCCGGCGGCGCGATCGTGCTCTTCCCCTCCGGCGTGGTGGCGGCATCCGAGACGTTGTTCGGCCCGGCGGTCGAGGCGGAGTGGAACCCCTTCACCGCCAAGATGATCCAGCGGTCGTGCGCGCAGGTCGTGCCGATCTATTTCCCCGGCGCCAATTCGCGCTGGTACCAGATGGCGAACCGCATCTCGCCCACCCTGCGGCAGGGGCTCTTGCTGCACGAGGTGGCGCATGCGCTCGACAAGCCGCAGGCCCCGGTGGTGGGCCGGGCGATCAACCGCGACGAGATCGAGGCCTGGGCCAGCAATCCGCGTGGCTTCGTCCGATGGCTGCGCGAGCGGACGCTGGCGCTGGGCGCGGGCTGAGCCGCTCGTCCGCCCTGGTGGGCGTCCCCGCTGTCTTCGCGATGAGCCCCGGAAGGGGCGAAGAGCGCGCCGCTCAGCGCGTGGGCACCGGCGTCTCGCCCCGGTAGTCGTAGAAGCCGCGCTTCGTCTTGCGGCCAAGCCAGCCGGCCTCGACATATTTCGTGAGCAGCGGGCAGGGGCGATACTTGGTGTCGGCCAACCCGTCGTGCAGCACGTTCATGATGGCGAGGCAGGTGTCGAGCCCGATGAAATCCGCGAGTTCCAGCGGACCCATCGGATGATTGGCGCCCAGCTTCATCGACTGGTCGATGGACCGCACGCTGCCCACACCTTCGTAGAGGGTATAGACCGCCTCGTTGATCATCGGCATCAGGATTCGGTTGACGATGAAGGCGGGGAAATCCTCGGCGCTGGCCGCGGTCTTGCCCAGCCGGTCCACCACCGTCCTGCAGGCCTGAAAGGTCGCTTCGTCGGTGGCGATCCCGCGGATCAGCTCGACAAGCTGCATCACCGGCACCGGGTTCATGAAGTGGAAGCCCATGAACTTCTCGGGCCGGTCCGTGCGGCTGGCCAGCCGGGTGATCGAGATCGACGAGGTGTTGGAGGTCAGGATCGTCTCCGGCTTGAGATGCGGCAGAAGGGTGTCGAAGATCTTCTGCTTGATCTCCTCGCGCTCGGTCGCGGCCTCGATGATGAGATCGCAGCGGCCCAGATCGGTCAGCTCCAGCGTCGTCCTGATTCGCCCGAGCGCGGCGGTCTTGTCCGTCTCCGCGATCTTGCCGCTGTTCACCTGGCGGTCGAGGTTCCGGCCGATGCGCTCGATCGCGGCCTCGAGTGCCGCCGCGTCGAGGTCGTTGAGCAGCACCTCGTAGCCTGCCAGCGCCATGACATGGGCGATGCCGTTGCCCATCTGGCCCGCTCCGACGACGCCGACCGTCTCGATCTCCATCCTCTCGATCCCCCGTTCGCTGCGCGCGGACCATAGGCAGAGCGGGCCGCGATGCCAAGGCCGCGCGATCCGCGGCATTCGAGGCGAATGCGCCCCTTAAGCTTTTCGCAAGAGACCGGTTTCAGGCTGTCTTCCGGGTGAACCGAACTGGTGGGAAACATGAGCTACGACGCGCCGGGCCCGGGGGGGCTCGATTACGCGCCGTGCCGCTATGGGCCGTCGCGGATGCTGTTCCGCGGGCCGGCACGCGCGCTGAAGGGGGATTTCGTTGCCTGTCTGGGCGGCACGGAAACCTATGGCAAATACATCGCGCGGCCCTGGCCCGCGCGGCTGGAGACAGTGGCCGGCATCACCTGCGTCAACCTCGGCGCGGTGAACGCGGGCATCGAAAGTTTCCTGCACGAGCCCGAACTGCTGCGCGCCGCGGGCCGGGCACGGCTGGTGGTCGTGCAGGCGATGGGCGCGCAGAACCTCAGCAACCGGTTCTACCGCGTTCATCCGCGGCGCAACGACCGCTTCCTCGGGCCCAGCCCGCTGATGCGCAAGGTCTTCCCGCGGGCCGACTTCACCGAGTTCCACTTCACACGGCACATGACCGGGGCGCTGGCGAGGCATGAGCCGGATGGCTTCGCAAGGCTGCGCGAGGGGCTGCGGGAAAGCTGGCTGGCGCGCATGGAGGTGCTGATCGCGCGGCTGGACGCGCCCGTGGTGCTGCTGTGGCTTGGGCGCACCCCGCCACCGGAACGGGCGATCGACCCCGGTGCCCCCGAACCCCTGCTGGTGGATCGCGAGATGATCGACGCGTTGCGCCCGCGGCTTGCGGCGGTGGTCGAGGCGGCGCCGGCGGTCGCACACGAGGGCACCGAGGGCATGGTCCTTCCCGAACTCGAAGCGCCGGCATCCGCGCAGCTGCCGGGACCGGCGGCGCACGAGGCGGCGGCGCGGGCGCTGCTGCCGGTCCTGCGGGCGCATCGGCCGCTCCACTGAGGCCTTTGGCGGAGACGAACGCAAAGGGCCCGCGTCGGAGCAACCGGCGCGGGCCCTTCGGGAAACGCCTTCGGGATCAGAGCTTTTCGGTCAGCTCCGGCACGGCGGTGAAGAGGTCGGCCACCAGCCCGTAGTCGGCCACCTGGAAGATCGGCGCCTCCTCGTCCTTGTTGATGGCGACGATGATCTTCGAGTCCTTCATGCCGGCAAGGTGCTGGATCGCGCCGGAGATGCCCACCGCGATGTAGAGCTCGGGCGCCACGACCTTGCCGGTCTGGCCCACCTGCCAGTCGTTCGGGGCGTAGCCCGAGTCCACCGCCGCGCGCGAGGCCCCCACCGCCGCGCCCAGCTTGTCGGCGAGGCTCTCGATGATCGCGAACTGCTCCTGGCTGCCCAGCGCCCGGCCGCCCGAGACGACGATGCCGGCCGAGGTCAGCTCTGGACGGTCGCTCTCGGCCACCTTGTCCTCGACCCATTCCGACAGGCCCGGATCGGCCGTGGCCGACACGCTCTCGACCGGCGCCGCGCCCTGCTCGCCGGCCGCGTCGAAGACCGAGGTGCGGATCGTCAGCACCTTTTTGGGGTCGGCCGACTGCACCGTCTGCATCGCGTTGCCGGCATAGATCGGCCGCTCGAACGTGTCGGGGCCCTCGATGCCCGTGACGTCGGTGATCACCATCACGTCGAGCAGCGCGGCCACCCGCGGCAGGATGTTCTTGGCGTCGGTCGTCGCGGGCGCGGCGATATGGTCGTAGTCGCCCGCAAGCGAGACGATCAGCGCCGCCGTCGGCTCGGCGAGGCGATGGCCCAGCGAGGCGTCCTCGGCGACCAGAACCTTGGCAACGCCGTCGATCTTCGCGCCCTCCTCGGCGGCGGCGGCGGCCTTGGCGCCCGCGCAGAGCAGGTGCACGTCGCCCAACTGCGTGGCGGCGGTCACGGCCTTGGCGGTCGCGTCGCGCGCCAGCGCCCCGTCGGAAATCTCGGCAAGCAGAAGAACGGCCATCAGAGCACCCCCGCCTCGTTCCTGAGTTTCTCGATAAGCTCGTCGACCGACCCCACCTTGACACCCGCCTTCCGCTCCGGCGGTTCCGACGTCTTGACCACCTTGAGCCGCGGCGCGACGTCGACACCGTAATCGGCGGGCGTCTTTTCCTCCAGCGGCTTCTTCTTGGCCTTCATGATGTTGGGCAGCGAGGCATAGCGCGGCTCGTTCAGGCGCAGGTCGGCCGAGATGATCGTGGGCATCTTGACCTTCACGGTCTGCAGGCCGCCGTCCACCTCGCGGGTGACGACGGCGTGCTCTCCCTCGATCTCGACCTTGTTGGCATACATCGCCTGGCTCCAGCCCAGCAGCGCGGACAGCATCTGCCCGGTGGCGTTCATGTCGTTGTCGATCGCCTGCTTGCCGCAGAGCACGAGGCCCGGCTGTTCCTCCTCGATCACTTTCGCGAGCAGCTTGGCGACGGCCAGCGGCTCGATGTCCTGGTGCACGTCGTCGGCGGCGACGATCAGGATTGCGCGGTCGGCGCCCATGGCGAGCGCGGTGCGCAGCGTTTCCTGCGCCTGCTTCACGCCGATCGAGACGGCGACGACCTCCTCGACCTTGCCGGCCTCCTTCAGGCGGATCGCCTCTTCGACGGCGATCTCGTCGAAGGGGTTCATCGACATCTTGACGTTGGCGAGATCGACGCCCGATCCGTCCGCCTTGACGCGGACCTTCACGTTGTAGTCGATCACGCGCTTCACAGGCACGAGTACCTTCATCGGCGTGGCTCTCCCTTGTTAGTCGCGCTGGTCGCCGCAGGCGCGGTCGTCCGTCTCTTCGGCCGCGTCTTAGCGGGTCGTTTCCCTCGGCGACAGGGCAAAATCGTCATCCCGAGCGCACGGAACGTCGCAACTCGTCGGCCGCGGGACACCGCACCCGGGCCGGTCCGTCCACCGGACGGCCCGCCGGTTCGCTGCGCTCACCGGTTCGCCCCCGGCCTTCGGCCCGGCGCTCCGCGCTTCCGGGGGCCGGTCCGTCCACCGGACGGCCCGCCGGTTCGCTGCGCTCACCGGTTCGCCC
>OFET01000662.1_pt1 | contig 16831 bp, 16 predicted proteins | sample 1521211 | NCBI WGS metagenome assembly OFET01 (sample SAMN03766358, study PRJEB24113) | microbial mat metagenome | isolation source: enrichment culture HLUCC-A from microbial mat sample contains cyanobacterium...
CGCCGTGCAGGCGATGCGGCAGGCGAGCCAGCACATCCAGAGCGCGCCGCCAGCTGTCAGCAGGGGCCGCGCAGGCGGCCACAGATCGAAGAGCCGCATCGCCCCGACGCCTGTCAGGGCCACCAGCACCACGAAGCCCGCGCCGATGCCCAGCATGTGCGGCACCGTGCGCCGCAGCCCGAAGTTCGCGCCCGAGGCGAGCAGCATGAGGTTGTTGGGCCCCGGCGTGATCGAGGTGACGAAGGCGAAGCCCAGCAGGGCAAGCAGGATCTCGGCGGTCATGCCGCCCAGCATGGCGCGGCGGCCGCAGCGAGGAATTGCGATCTGTTGCGCCCAGAGCGGATATCCGCAATTATTGCGGGCCATGGATGCGCTGGACGACAGGATATTGCGCGCTCTCGGACGCGAGGGGCGGATCAGCAACCTCGCGCTGGCCGAACGCGTGGGCCTTTCGCCCTCGGCCTGCCTGCGGCGGGTCGCGGCGCTGGAGAAGGCGGGCGTGATCCGCGGCTACCGCGCCGTTCTGGACCCGGCGAAGCTGGGCACCGGCTTTCTGGCCTATGTGACGGTCGGGCTGAGCCGGCACACCAGACAGGCGCAGCAGGAGTTCGAGCGTACGGTCGCGGCCAGCCCCGAGGTGCGCGAGTGTCACAACATCACCGGCGACCGCGAATACCTGCTGCGCGTCGAGGCCGCCGATCTGGCAGCCTACAAGCGCTTCCACACCGAGGTTCTGGGCACGCTGCCGCAGGTGCAGTCGATCACCAGCTACGTGGTGATCGGCTCGCCCAAGGACGAACGGGGCTGAGCCTGCGGCCAGAGTTAGCGCGGACGCCGGGCGCGGGCGATATCGGGGCGATGTCGCGCATCCGCGTTTTCACCTGCTCGGCACCCTGCCCGCGCCCGTTCCCCTGGATGGGCGACAGGCGACGCGCGCTGGCTGAAGTAGCGCGCGTCGCCCGGCCGTTCACTGTGCCGCGATCATCTCGGCCTGCTTGACGATCACCCCGGCCTGCTTGATCGAGGCGATGTCGATCAGCTTGCCCTTGTAGGTCACAGCGCCCTTGCCTTCCGCCTTGGCCTGCTCCATCGCGGCGATGATGGCGCGCGCGTCCTCGACGGCGGCCTCCGTGGGCGTGAAGACCTCGTTTGACAGCGTCACCTGGCTGGGGTGGATCGCCCATTTGCCGACGCAGCCCAGCGTGGCCGAGCGCAGCGCCTGCGCCCGGAAGCCGTCAGGATCCGAAAAGTCGCCAAAGGGGCCGTCCACCGGCAGCAACCCGTGGGTCCGGCAGGCGGCGACGATGGCCACGATCGGGTAGTGCCACGGGTCCGCGTAGTGCACCTGTCGCTCGCCCTCTGCCTCCTTCGGCGAGAGCATGTAGTAGTTCGACTGCGTGCCGCCGATGTGCGTGGTCGCCATGCCCATGTAGGCGGCATAGTCCGCCGGGCCCAGGTGCAGCGATTCCATCCGCGGGCTGGCCGCCGCGATCTCCTCGACGTGGGCGAGGCCCGCCGCCGTCTCGATGATCGCCTCGAAGCCTAGGCGCTTGTCCTTGGCCGTCGCCGCCTCGATGGCCGAGACCAGGGCATCCACGGCATAGATGTCGCCCGCGCAGCCCGCCTTGGGGATCATGATCGCGTCGAGCCGGCCCTTCGTGCCCTCCAGCAGGTCCACGACATCCCGATACCAGTAGGGCGTGTCGAGCCCGTTGATCCGCACGGACAGGGTCTTCTTGCCCCAGTCCACCTCGTTGATCGCGGCCACGACGTTCCTGCGCGCGGCGTCCTTGTCGTCCGGCGCGACCGAATCCTCGAGGTCTAGGTTGATGACATCCGCGGCGCTCGCCGCCATCTTCTCGAAAAGCTCGGGGCGCGATCCGGGGCCGAACAGCTGGCAACGGTTGGGGCGGGCCGGCGGGCTGGGCGGGACGGTGAAGCTCATGCGGATTTCCCTCGTGTCAAGACGGTGCGGACGTTCGCCGAGCGGGCTAGAGGATCGGCTGCGGCCGCGCAAGAGAGTTTCATCCGGGACGTGCCGGGCGCAGCTTTCCTTCGGGGTGCTCGCAATGACCCCGCGCGCATCCGCGGAAAGAAAGCCGAAAGAAGCGCCGCGCAGACGTGCCTTGCGGGAGAATCTTGCGCGACCGCGCCGCTGCGCGCGCGCATCGCGATGCATTTCCCGCCGCATCGGTTAGGATCGCGTCAAATCACCGGAGACCCTGATGATCGAGACACCCTATCTGCTGTTCCTGGGCGACGCGCCCGACCCGCTGGCCGCGAAGGTCGCGCAGGGGATCAAGGACTGGCGCCCGGACAATGCCGTGGGCCAGTTCCGGATGGAGGGCTGCAAGGCCGACCTTGGCCTGCCCGACATGTCGCTGGCAGAGGCCAAGGCCGCCGGGGCCAAGACGCTGGTGATCGGCGTCGCGAACCGCGGCGGCGTGATCTCGGCCGCCTGGAAGAAGGTGCTTGTGGCCGCGCTGGAGGAAGGTTTCGACCTGGCCTCGGGCCTGCACAACCTTCTGCGGGAAGAGGAGGATCTGGCCGCCGTGGCGCGCGCCACGGGGCGCACCCTGCACGACGTGCGCGTGCCCTCGGTGAAATACCCCATCGCGGACGGCAAGCCGCGCGCCGGCAAGCGCCTGCTGGCGGTGGGCACCGACTGTTCGGTGGGCAAGATGTACACCGCGCTCGCCATGGACGCCGAGATGAAGCGCCGCGGCATGAAGTCGAACTTCCGCGCCACCGGGCAGACCGGCATCCTGATCACCGGTGACGGCGTCCCGCTCGATGCCGTGGTGGCGGATTTCATGGCGGGCTCCATCGAGTGGCTCACGCCCGAAAACGAGCCCGACCACTGGGACGTGATCGAGGGGCAGGGGAGCCTCTTCCACATCTCCTATTCCGGCGTGACGCTGGCGCTGATCCACGGCGGGGCGCCCGATGCGCTGGTGCTTTGTCATGAGCCGACCCGGCCGCATCTGCGCGGCCTGCCGGATCACCCCGTGCCCAGCCTGGAGGCGCTGCGCGACCTGTCGCTGACCATGGCGCGGGTGGCGAACCCGCAAAGCGAGGTGGTCGGCATCTCGGTCAACACGCAGCACCTGTCGGACGACGAGGCGAAGAGCTATTGCGCCGAGGTCGAGGCGCGGATGGGTCTGCCGACGGTCGATCCCTTCCGCCACGGAGCCGGGCGATTGGTGGACGCACTCAGCGGGATCTGACCTGACGGGACAGGGCGGCGGGAACGCGCGTCGCCTTGCGTGGTTGATGGCGTGACGGCGCCGGCGGGTCGGCTGCCGGCGGACATCAGACCATGGGAGTCCCATCATGGAAATCACCGACCTCAGATCGCTTTACGTGGCCGAACTGCAGGAGGCGCGCTCGGTCGAGGCGCAGATCGCGGATGCCTTCGACGCGCTGGGCGCCAGGGCCAGCGAGCCCCGCCTGAAGGAGCTTCTGCACGGCGAAGTGCAGGAGGCAGCGCAGCACCGCGACCGGATCGGCGAGCTGATCGCCGGGCACGGCGAGGAACCGCGCGCGCACGACGATCAGGCGATGCGCGCCATTCTTGCCGAAGCGGACAAATGGGCACGCTCGATCGAGGACGCGGGCGCGCGCGATGCGGCGCTGGTGGCCTCTGCCCAGCGCGTGCAGCACTACGAGATCGCGCTCTACGGCAGCCTCGCTGCCTGGGCGAAGGAACTGGGGATGTCCGACCTGGAGCGCCTGCTCGCCATTCTCGACGAGGAACGGGCCGCCGACGAACGGCTCAGCGAGATTGCGAAGAGCGGTGTCAACAAGGAAGCTGTCGCCTGAGTGTTGAGGGAGTGTCACGCGATGCCGTGGCAGGGGTTCCGACACGGTTTAATGGCTCCGCCCGATCGCATGGCCGGCGGGGCCACCGATGCCGCGCTTGTCGCGCGCATTGCGCGTGCCGCCGAACCGCTGCCCGCGATCGACTCGCGTGATTTCGCGGGTTTCGCGGACAGATACGCGGACCGTCGCGTCGTCCTGCTGGGCGAGGCGAGCCACGGGACATCCGAGTTTTACCGCGCCCGCGCCGCGATCACCCGCCGTCTGATCGAGCGGCACGGTTTCACCATCGTCGCGGTGGAAGCCGACTGGCCGGATGCCGCGGCCGTGGACCGCTACGTGCGCCACCATGCGCCCCGCGATGTGGAAGAACGTGCCTTTCATCGGTTTCCCGACTGGATGTGGCGCAACACGGATGTGGACGACTTCGTCCACTGGCTGCGCGCGCACAACGAACGCATTGCCGATCCCGACCGGCGCGCGGGGTTCTACGGGCTCGACCTTTACAACATGCGCGGCTCGATCGCGGCGGTGCTGGCGTATCTCGACGAGGTGGACCCGAAGGCGGCGGCCATCGCGCGCGAACGCTACGGCTGCCTCACGCCCTGGCAGAAGGACCCGGCGGTCTATGGCCGGGCCGCGCTGAGCCGGGGGTATGGCGAATGCGAGGCGCATGTCGTGGCGCAGTTGCGGGACATCCTGGCGCACCGGCTGGACTACGAGGCGAAAGACGGCGCCAGCTTTCTCGACGCGGCGCAGAACGCGCGGCTGATCCGGTCGGCCGAACGCTATTACCGCATCATGTATTATGGCGGCGCGGAAAGCTGGAACCTGCGCGACACGCATATGTTCGAGACCCTGACGAACCTGCTGGAGGCGGGCGGGCCGCAGGCGAAGGCCGTCGTCTGGGCGCACAACTCGCATATCGGGGACGCGCGCGCGACCGAGATGGGCACGCGGCGCGGCGAGTTGAACATCGGCCAGCTCTGCCGCGAGCGATGGGGCAGGGCGGCTGCGCTGATCGGCTTCGGCACGCACACCGGCACCGTGGCCGCCGCCAGCGACTGGGGCGGCCCGATGGAGGTGAAGCGCGTGCGCCCCTCGATGCCCGACAGCGTCGAGCGGCTGTGCCACGACACCGGGATACCGTCCTTCCTGCTCGATCCTGCGGGCGATCCCGCTCTGGCCGAGCGCCTGTCCGAGCCGCGGCAGGAGCGTTTCATCGGCGTGATCTACCGCCCCGAGACCGAGGCGCTGAGCCACTACGCCGACGCCGCGCTGGCGCGGCAGTTCGACGCCTGGATCTGGTTCGACGAGACGCAGGCGGTCACGCCCCTGCGCGCCGAGCATCTGCGACCCGGCGTGCCGGACACCTATCCCTTCGGTCTCTGAGCCTGCCGGAACATTCCGCGTTGCCCCGGCCCCGGCCGCCCGGCCGGCGTGCGGGCTGGCATCCGGCCCGGCGGCGCACTACTGCTTGCCCGGTCGGCAACCGACGGGAGGCGCGCGCGGAGCGATGGACGAGGGGCTGCTGCTGATCGCGCTCGCCTTCGCGGCGGGTGGCGTGCTCAAGGGCGCGATCGGCGCGGGCGTGCCGGTGATCGTGGTGCCGATCATGGCGCTCTATCACGGGGTGCCCTTCGCGGTTGCGGTCTTCGCGCTGCCCTCGCTGCTGTCGAACGGCTGGCAGGGCTGGCGCTATCGCGCGCATCTGCTGCCCGCGCGGTTCCTGATCCTGCTGACGCTCGGCGCCGGGCTGGGCGCGGCCATCGGATCGGTCCTGCTTGCGGCGCTCTCCGGGCCGGTGCTGATGGGGACCGTGGCGGGCATGACGCTGGCCTATGTGGCCTTCCGCTTCGCCCGTCCGCACTGGGTGCTCGAACGGCATGTCGCCGACCGTCTGGTGATGCCCGCCGGGCTGGTTGCGGGGGTGATGCAGGGGGCGGCCGGCATCTCGGCCCCGGTCTCGATCACCTTCATCAGCGCGATGCGGCTGCCGCGCGAGGCCTTCATCGCGACGATCTCGGTCTTCTTCCTGTCGATGTCGGTGGTTCAGATCCCGGCGCTCTGGTCGCTCGGCATCCTGACGCCGGACCGACTGGCGCTGAGCCTTGCCGCCTGCGTGCCGCTCTTCGGGGGCATGCCGGTGGGCAATGCGCTGGCCCGCTACATGGCGCGCGAGACCTTCGACCGGATCGTCATGGCGCTGCTGGTGGTGATCGCGGTGCGGCTGGCCTGGGCCGCCATGGCCTGAGCGCCGTCTGGCGGACATCAAAGGGCCACCCGACATGAAAAGGCCCCGGCACCGGGTGCCAGGGCCGCAGAAACCGCTACCGCCCGGTCGGGGCCGCAGGGATTCAGCTTCGCTGCCGCTCAGAGCAGTCCTTCGCGCTGCGCCTTCTTCCGCGCCAGCTTGCGGGCGCGGCGGATGGCCTCGGCCTTCTCGCGCGCGCGCTTCTCGGACGGCTTCTCGAAATGTTGCCGGAGCTTCATCTCGCGAAACACGCCCTCGCGCTGGAGCTTCTTCTTCAGCGCGCGGAGCGCCTGATCGACATTGTTGTCGCGAACGCTGACCTGCATGTAGGGGTCACCACCTTTCCGTGTTCGAGTTGCGTTCAATCAGAGAGACCGAGCAATTAACAGCTTTGCGCGGTCTTGTCCACCGCCGCCGCGCAATCCGTGCCCGGCCCCGCGATCGCGTCGAGAAGCTCGGTGGCCTTGCGCCGATAGTCGAACTCGGACAGCGCCCGCTGCCGCGCCGCGTGGCCCAGCCGGGCGCGCAGGCTCGGGTCGCGCGCGATCTTCCAGGCTGCATCCCGGATGGCGTTTACGTCGCACTGCGGCACCAGCAGGCCGGTCCGGCCGTCCTCGATCATGTCGGCGGTCCCGCCGATGATCGAGCAGATCACCGGCAGCCCGGTGGCCATCGCCTCCATCACCGCGACCGGGGCCGCCTCGCCCTCGCCGAAACTGGTCAGGACGAGACAGTCCGCCGCGTGCAGCTGACGCAGCACCTCGTCCTGCGGGATCGCGCCCAGCAGATCCACCCGCGATTCGAGGCGCTGCGCGGCAATCTCGGCGCGGACCTCGGCCTCGGCCGGGCCGGCGCCCGCGACGACGTAGCGCGCGTCCAGCCCGGCGTCGACCAGCGCGCGCAGGGCGCGCAGGAAGAAGACATGTCCCTTGGTCGGATTGAGCCGGGCGACACTCAGGAACCGCACCTGGCCGCCGGCCTCCTTCCGGACCGGCGGCGGGGCGAAATGGTCGGTATCGACGCCCATGCTGATGACCGGGGCGCGGATCGAGGGCGCCAGCGCAAGCACGTCGGCGCGCAGGGGGCGGGTGACGGCCCGAACGAACGTTGCCCGCTCCATCTTTGCGGCGTGGTCCTTGCCGTAGACCGCCAGATGGCCGTGCAGGCCAAGGCTGTAGTCGGGGCCCCCCATGGCCCGCGCCATCGCGCCCAGATGCGCCGAGGTCGCACAGGACTGGATATGGACGTGCGAGAGCCTGCGTGCGGCGGCCACCCGACACAATTCCGCCGCAACGGGCAGCAATGCCGTGACACGCAGCTTTTCCGCGCGGGTGCTTTCCACAAGCCGGCCGGCGTAGCGCGCTCCGCGCGCCGCCAGACCGGGGTGGGCCGCAAGCCAGGCGGCGGACGCGGCGCCCGGCGGGTAGAGGTAGACGGTCTCGGCCCGCGCCGCGCGGGCGAAATCGTGCGGGCACGCGTCGGGCGGTGGGCGGCGGGTGGACAACAGCACGACATCCGCGCCGAGTTCTCCGAGCGCCTGGACCTCGCGCCAGAAGAAGGCATGGGTCTGGCCCGGCATCTCCGGCACGAGATACCCCAGCCGCGTCCCCGCGCGTCGCCCCTGCGCCATGCCTGTTCCGTCCGGTCCGGGATCTGCGTCTGCACCCTAGCGGCCCCGTCACACCGGGAAAAGGCGTCGCACCGGGAAAACTGTCGATCGGCAGCCATGGTCGCGGGCCCTGCCGACCGATAGGCTTGCGCGGCATCCGGGGAAGCGCCCGGATGTCGTTGAGCCCTGGGAGAGCGGCACGCGATGACGATGACACCCATGATCTACGGCGCTTACGGTTTCACGGGCCGGCTGATCGCCGAAGAGGCCGTGGCGCGCGGCCTGCGCCCGATACTTGCCGGGCGGGATGCGGCGAAGCTCGGCGCGCTGGGCGAACGGCTCGGCCTGCCGCATCGGGCGGTGGCGCTGGATGACGCGGCCGGCCTGCGCGGGGCCCTCGACGGCTGGGGCGCCGTGATCCACGCCGCAGGACCCTTCGGGGAAACCTCGGCGCCGATGGCGGAGGCCTGCATCGCGACGGGCACGCATTACCTCGACATCACCGGCGAGCCCGCCGTCTTCGCCGCCCTTCGCGCGCTTGGGCCGCAAGCCGAGGCCGCAGGCGTCGCGCTGCTGCCCGGCTGCGGCTTCGACGTGGTGCCGACAGACTGTCTTGCCGCGATGGTCTCGCGGCGCTGTCCGGAAGCGCAGCGGCTCACGCTGGCCTTCGCGGGGATCGACACCCCCTCGCGCGGGACGCTGCGGACGGCGGCGCGCACTCTCGACGCGGCCCCGCTGGTGCGTCGCGCGGGGCGTCTGGTGCCGCGCAGCGGGGCGCAGTCGGCCACGCTGGATTTCGGCAACGGCCCTCGGCGGGTGATCGCCACGACCTGGGGCGATCTGGAAACCGCCTGGGACAGCACGGGAATCCCGGACATCGAGGTCTTCATGGCCCCCGCGCCCGCGACCGCGGCGCTGATGCGACTGCCCGGCCCCCTGCGCCGGATCGTCGCGCGCGTGGCGCTCTCGGAGCGTGCGCTCGCGCGTCTGCCCGAGGGACCGGATGCCGCGACGCGTCAGACCGCGCGCGCCCGGCTCTTCGCGCGCGCCGAGGGGCGGGGCGGCGCCGTGGCAGAGGCGCGCCTGGAAGTCTGCGAGCCCTATGCCTTCACCGCGCGCTCGGCGGTCGAGATCGCGCGCCGTGTCCTCGCAGGTCCGGCCCCCCGCGGCTACCGAACGCCGTCCCAGGCGTTCGGAGAGGGGCTGGTGCTGGACATTCCCGGCAGCCGCCTGCTTGAATGACAAAGGGGCTGGCCGACACCGGCTGCCCGACTAGCTGACCCCTCAGACGCGCGAGGAGAGTGCCGATGCCCGATCAGATGCCGCCCGATCCGACCCGAGAGGCGCTGCTCGACGCGGCGCTGATGCATGTGCCCTTCGACGGCTGGTCGGAGGCCGCCTTTCGCGCCGCGGTGCGTGACGCCGGCGTGGACATGGCGCTGGCGCGCGCGCTCTTTCCCCGCGGGGCGGTCGATCTGGCCGTGGCCTTCCACAAGCGCGGGGATGCCGCGATGCTGGAGCGGCTGGCGCGCGCCGACCTGCTGGGGATGCGGATGCGCGAGCGCATCGCCTTCGCCGTGCGCGTCCGGCTCGAGGTCGCGGGCGACAAGGAGGCGGTGCGGCGGGGTGTCACGCTGTTTTCCCTGCCGCCCTACGCGCCGGAGGGCGCGCGCCTGATCTGGGGCACTGCGGATGCGATCTGGACCGCGCTGGGCGACACCGAACGCGACTTCAGCTACTACACCAAGCGCGCGACGCTGGCGGGGGTCTATTCCTCGACCGTGCTTTTCTGGCTGGGCGACGACACGCCGGACAGTTCGGCCACCTGGGCCTTTCTCGACCGGCGGATCGAGGACGTGATGCGCTTCGAGAAGGCAAGGCAGAACCCGGTGATGAAGGGGGTCCTTGCCGGCCCCGAGTGGGTCTTCGACCGCCTGCGCAGCCGCACGCCGCGTGACGCCTCCGACATGCCGGGCCGCTGGTCCCGTCCGGCCCCGCAGGAGTGAGCCGATGACCCGGACCACGATGCGCGCCGTCGAGATCGGCGAACCCGGTGGCCCCGAGGTGCTGCGCCCGGTCGAGCGACCGGTGCCCGAACCGGGGCAGGGACAGGTGCTGATCCGCGTGGCCTATGCCGGCGTGAACCGGCCCGACGCGTTGCAGCGCGCGGGCGCCTACGCCCCGCCGCCCGGCGCCTCGGACCTGCCGGGGCTGGAGGCTTCGGGCGAGATCGTCGCGGTGGGGCCGGGCGTGGACGACCGGGCGGTGGGCGACCGGGTCTGCGCCCTGCTGCCGGGTGGCGGCTATGCAGAGTATGTGGTGACGCCCGCCGCCCATTGCCTGCCGGTGCCCCAGGGCATGGCGCTGAAGGAGGCCGCCTGTCTGCCCGAGACCTTCTTTACCGTCTGGTCGAACGTCTTCATGCGCGGCGGGCTGGAGGCGGGCGAGCGGTTCCTGGTGCATGGCGGCTCGTCCGGCATCGGCACCACCGCGATCCAGCTGGGCCATGCCTTCGGCGCGCGGGTCTTCGCCACCGCCGGGTCGGACGAGAAATGCGTGGCCTGCCTGAACCTCGGCGCGGAGCGGGCGATCAACTACCGGTCGGAGGATTTCGTCGAGGTGCTGAAGGCAGAGGGCGGCGCCAACCTGATCCTCGACATGGTGGGCGGCGACTACGTCGCGCGCAATCTCAGGGCGCTGGCCGAAGAGGGGCGGCTGGTGCAGATCGCCTTCCTGCAGGGGTCGAAGGCGGAGATCAACTTCGCGCCCCTGATGCTGAAGCGGCAGACCATCACCGGCACCACGCTGCGCCCGCAGTCCGACCTTGCCAAGGCGCGGATCGCCGACAGCCTGCGCGAGCATGTCTGGCCGCTGCTGGATGCCGGCCGCATCGGGCCGGTCATGGACTCCGAATTCGCGCTGGAGGACGCGGCTCAGGCACACGCGCGCATGGAAAGTTCCGCCCACATCGGCAAGATCGTGCTGCGCGTGGCGGGCGGATGAGGGGCGAGGAGGACGGCGCGCCACGCCGCTCGACCTGCTGCACGACCGGGCGGTGCGGCGGTTACGACTTCCTCGCCGTCTCGGGCCAGGCGGTCGCGCTGGAGATCGTGGCGCCGGAGTAAGGGCGCGCTCCTCCGCCCTGACGGGCGTCCTCGCCCCGCGCAGCGATGAGCCCCGACAGGGGCGAAGAGCGCCCCCCTCAGCCGTCATACCGCGTCGCGCCCCGCCGCCGGGCGTCCACCGGCCGGGCGAGGATGGCGGCGTGGTGGGCGCGCTGGTCGCAATTGGCGCGCGGGCAGATGCGGCAGTTGATGCCCACCGGCGTCATCTGTGCGCCGGCCACGCGGAAGCCTTCGGCATAGCCGATCTCGGCCGCGTGCTCGATCGCGCAGCCCATGGCCACGGCGAGGCGGATGTCCTGCGTGTGCCGGGCAAAGGTCGGCCGGTCCACGGTGCGCGAGACGACGAAGAACTGGCTGCGGTCCGGCATCTCGACGAACTGCGGCACGATCCGTCCCGGCGTGCGGAACGAGGTATGCACGTCGAGCCGCGGGCAGGCGCCGCCGCGCTCCGCAAGGTGGAAGCTGGTCGAATTGAAGCGCTTGGTGACGTTGCCCGCCTTGTCGATCCGCAGGAAGAAGAAGGGCACGCCCTGCGCGCCGTCGCGCTGCAGCGTCGTGGCCCGGTGGCAGGCCTGTTCGAAGCTCACGCCGAAGCGCGTGGCGATGTGGTCCATGTCGTATTTCGATGCCCGCGCCTCCTCGAGGAAGGGCGCATAGGGCATCAGCACCGCGGCGGCGAAGTAGTTGGCAAGCTCCACCCGGCAGCGCGCCGCGCCCTGCGGATCGGCGATGCCCGAGCGGTCGAGCAGCGCGTCGAGCAGGTCGCGCTGTTCCACGAGCCCCGCGATGTGGATCAGCTGGAACACCCGGTTCGGGTGATCGAGCGCCTGGGAAAGCAGGATCTCGCCCCGCTCCTCGTCGAAGGTGCGCAGTGCGGCGGGCAACTCCTCGACCGGGACCAGCCGGGTGACGATGCCCATTCGGTCGCGCAGGCGGCGCTTGGTGTGGGAATAGATCTCGTCGGGCGGCGGCGGGCTGTCCCAGAATCCCTCTGCCGCGGCCTCCAGTTCGGGAAAATGATTGCGGTTGCGGCGGAAGAAATCGTGCACCGCCGCCTCGGGCGAGGCGGACAGCAGCGTCTCCGCACCCTGGTCGGTGCTGCCAAGCTGGTCGGTGGCGGCCTGAAAGGCGCGGTAGAGCGACAGGAAGCTTTCGACGAGACCGGGGCTGTGGGCGAGGGCCGCGCGCAGTTGCGGCAGATCCGGGCGCCCCTCCTCGAAGAGCGGATCCTGCAGCGCCGCGCGCAGGTCGGCGAGCCGCGTGGCGCCGTCGTCCTCGGCGATGGCGCGCCAGTCCACGCCGTAGACCTCGAAGAGCCGCAGCATGACCGGGACCGAGACGGAGCGCTCGTTGTTCTCCAGCAGGTTGACGTAAGAGGTGGAGATGCCCAGCGCGCGGGCCATCTGCGCCTGCGTCTCGCCGCGCTCCTGCCGCAGGCGGCGCAGGTGGGGGCCGATGAAGGTCTTCTGCATGCCTTTGCACACGATTGACTGATGTGTGATTTACAATTTCACAGTTTTGGCGATCTGTAAACTCTCGCGTTCACAGCAGAACCCGTTTTGCTTTTGCACAAATGAAAGGCAATGGCACAGAGGGGTCAGACACGGACTCAGCCCAAGGATCGGCCTCATGCGCACCGGACAATCCCACCTCTTCATTCCCGGCCCCACCAATGTCCCCGAGCGCGTCCGTCAGGCAATGAACGTGCCGATGCAGGACATGCGCGCGCCGGATTTCGGCGACCTGACGCTGGGCCTCTTCGACGGTCTGAAGCGTGTCCTGCGCACCGAAGCGGGCCGCGTCTTCATGTTCCCCGGCTCGGGCACCGGCGCCTGGGAGGCGGCGATCACCAACACGCTCGATCCCGGCGACCGGGTGCTGATGGCCCGGCACGGGCAGTTCTCGACCCTCTGGGTCGAGATGGCCCGGCGGCTTGGCCTCGATGTCGAGGTGGTGGATGTGCCCTGGGGCGCGGGGGCGCCGGTCAAGGAGTTCGCGCGCCGGCTGGGCGCCGACCGGGATGGCCGGATCAAGGCGGTCTTCGTCACCCACAACGAGACGGCGACCGGCGTGACCTCGAACGTGGCGGCGGTGCGCCGGGCGCTCGACGAATGCTTCCACGACGCGCTGCTGTTCGTGGACGGTGTCTCGTCGATCGGCTCGATCGACTTCCGCATGGACGACTGGGGCGTGGACCTTGCTGTGACGGGTTCGCAGAAGGGACTCATGCTGCCCGCGGGCCTTGGCATCCTGGGCGTGAGCGACAAGGCGATGGAGGCGTCGAAGACAGCCAAAATGCGCCGCGCCTATTTCGAGTTCGCCGACATGGTGAAGATGAACGAGGGCGGCCATTTCCCCTACACGCCGCCCACGCAGCTTTTCCACGGGCTGCGCGCCTCGCTCGAGCTGATCTTCGAAGAGGGGCTGGACAATGTCGTCGCGCGCCATAACCGGCTGGCCGAGGGTGTGCGCCGTGGCGTGAACGCCATGGGGCTCGATCTGGTGGCCGAGCATCCCTCGCTCTACTCCGACACGGTGAGCGCGATCCGCGTGCCGGCGGAGGTGGATGCGCGCGACGTGCTGCGCATCGCCTACGAGCGCTATCGCACCTCCTTCGGCTCCGGCCTTGCGAAGCTCGATGGCAAGGTCTTCCGCATCGGCCACCTGGGCGACCTGAACGAGGGGATGTGCCTGACCGCGCTTTCGGTGGCCGAGATGGCGCTGGCCGAGGCCGGGATGCAGGTGGAGTTCGGCCGCGGCCCCGCCGCCGCGATGGCCTGGTTCACCGGGCAGGCCGAAAGCCCCGCGCTACGCGTCGCGGCCGAGTAACGCAATCGACAGACCGATGCAGCGGCGGCGCGGGCAGACCCGCGCCGGACACTCCCCCTCTGCCGATTCACGGGAGGACCGAGATGGACATTCACGAGTATCAGGCCAAGGAGATTCTGCGCGGATTCGGCGTGCCGGTGCCGCGCGGCGGGCTCGCCTACAGCCCCGAACAGGCGGGCTATCGCGCCCGCGCGTTGGGCGGGGCGGCCTGGGTCGTCAAGGCGCAGATCCATTCCGGCGGCCGCGGCGAAGCCGGCGGCGTCAAGCTGTGCCGCTCGGAGGAAGAGGTGCGCGACTTCGCCGCCACGCTCTTCGGCAAGCGGCTGGTGACGAAGCAGACGGGTGCGGCCGGCAAGGAGGTCTATCGCGTCTGGGTCGAGGCGGCCTCTGACATCGCGCAGGAGCTTTACCTGGGCGTCGTGCTGGACCGCACGTCCGAGCGGATCATGATCGTGGCCTCTGCACAGGGCGGCATGGAGATCGAGGACCTGGCCGAACGCGACCCCGGCGCGCTGCGCCGCATGGTGATCGACCCGGCCACGGGCCTTTGCGAGTTCCAGGCGCGCGAGCTGGCCTTTGCCCTTGGCCTGCGCGGCGGGCTGGTGGCGCAGATGGTGACGATGCTGCGCGCCTGCTACCGCGCCTACCGAGAACTCGACGCGATGATGGTGGAAATCAACCCTCTGGTCGTCACCCACGCGGGCGAGATCGTGGCGCTCGACGCCAAGATGAGCTTCGACACCAACGCGCTCTTCCGCCGCCCGCAGATCGCCGAGTTGCGCGACGCGAGCCAGGAGGACCCGCGCGAGAGCATGGCGGCGGATCATGGCCTGGCTTACGTGGGGCTTCAGGGCGACATCGGCTGCATCATCAACGGTGCCGGCCTCGCCATGGCGACGATGGACATGATCCAGCTCGCCGGGGGCGCCCCCGCCAACTTCCTCGACATTGGCGGGGGCGCGTCGCCGGAGCGGGTAACGCAGGCGTTCCGCACGGTGCTGTCGGACGGCAACGTGAGCGTCGTGCTCGTCAACATCTTCGCCGGCATAAACCGCTGCGACTGGGTGGCCGAAGGGGTGGTGCAGGCCTATCGCGAGCTTGGGCTTTCGCTGCCCGTCGTGGTGCGCCTGTCCGGCACCAACGTCGAGGAGGGGCGGCGCATCCTGCGCGATTCTGGCCTGCCGCTGATCACCGCCGACACGCTGGCGGAGGCGGCGGAACGCGCCGTCGCCGCCCGCCCGAAACTCGCCGCCTGAGGAGCGAACGCCATGGCCATCCTGATCGATTCCGACACGAAGGTCCTCGTGCAGGGCATGTCCGGCCGCATCGGCCGTTTCCACGCCGAGGAGATGATCGCGCACGGCACCAACGTCGTCGCCGGCGTCACCCCCGGCAAGGGCGGCGAGACGGTGCTGGGCCGCCCGGTGTTCGACACCGTGCGGCAGGCGGTCGAGGCGACCGGCGCCGAGGCGAGCCTGGTCTTCGTGCCGCCCCCCTTCGCCGCCGACGCGATCATGGAGGCGGCGGATGCCGGCATCCGCACCGCCGTCTGTGTCACCGACGGCATCCCGGCGCAGGACATGATGGAGGTGAAGCGCTTTCTCCGCCGCTATCCCCGCGCGCGCAAGATGCGCCTGATCGGCCCGAACTGCGCGGGCGTGATCTCGCCCGGCAAGGGTTTCATGGGGATCATGCCGCCCCACATCTATCTGCCCGGCCGGGTGGGGATCGTCGGCCGCTCCGGCACGTTGGGCTACGAGGCGGCCAGCCAGATGCAGGCGCTGGGCATCGGCGTCTCCACCTCCGTGGGCATCGGCGGCGACCCGATCAACGGGTCAAGCTTCCGCGACATCCTGGAACTGTTCGAGGCCGACCCCGAGACCGACGCGGTGCTGATGATCGGCGAGATCGGCGGCCCGCAGGAGGCCGCGGCGGCGGCCTGGGCGGCAGAGCACATGACGAAACCGGTCGCCGCCTACATCGCGGGGCTTTCGGCGCCCAGGGGGCGCAAGATGGGGCACGCCGGCGCGATCATCTCGGCCTTCGGCGAGAGTGCGCAGGAAAAGGTTGAAATCCTGTCCGCCGCCGGCATCGCCGTCGCGCCGCACCCCTCGGCCATGGGCGAGACCGTGGCGCGTATGCTGGGCGCGCGTGAAGCGGCCTGAGCGCGCGCGACACCGCATGTCGCCTTCGGGCCTGTCTTTGACGGCGGCAGGCCCGAAGCATGGGCGCGCGGGCCTCTAGTCTGCTGCGGACGCCGCCTGTAGCCTTGGCGGTGCAGCGAAGGAGAGCCCATGCGCACCCATGCCCAGGCCGTCGTGATCGGGGGCGGCGTCGTCGGCTGCTCGATCCTCTATCATCTGGCGAAACTCGGCTGGACCGAGGTGGTGCTGCTGGAGCGCGACGAACTCACCAGCGGCTCCACCTGGCACGCGGCGGCCAACATCCACGGGCTGCATGACGTCACCAACATCAGCCGCCTGCAGCACTACACCATGCAGCTCTACAAGGAGCTGGAGGAGGAGACGAGCCAGAGCTGCGGGGTGTTCCAGCCGGGCTCGCTCTACCTCGCGCAGACGGAGGCGCGCGAGCACCAGCTGCGCCTGCAGGAGGCCAAGGCCCGGCGCTACGGCATGAACTTCCACGAGATCAGCCGCGACGAGGCCGAGCGGCTGCATCCGCTTGCGGATTTCGAGGGCGTCCGCTGCATCATGTTCGAGCCCGACGGCGGCAACGTCGACCCCTCGGGCGTGACCAACGCCTATGCGCTGGGCGCGCGGCAGCGGGGGGCGGAAATCCACCGCTTCACGCCGGTGACGGGGACAGAGCAGCAGCCCGACGGCACCTGGATCGTGCGCACGGACAAGGGGGACATCCGCACCCCCTGGGTCGTGAACGCCGCAGGCCTCTGGGCGCGGGAGGTGGCGGCGATGGCGGGTGTCACGCTGCCGCTCATGCCGACCGAACATCAGTATTTCGTCACCGAGACCATCGCACAGATCGCGGCGATGGACCGCCGCCTGCCCTCGATCGCGGATCGGGACGGCGAATACTACCTGCGGCAGGAGGGCAAGGGCCTGCTGGTCGGCGCCTACGAGCGCGACATGCGCTTCTGGGCAGAGGACGGCACGCCGCCGGACTTCGGGCACGAGCTTTTCGCCGACGATCTGGAGCGGATCGAGGAGAACATGATGC
>OFET01000665.1_pt1 | contig 16541 bp, 16 predicted proteins | sample 1521211 | NCBI WGS metagenome assembly OFET01 (sample SAMN03766358, study PRJEB24113) | microbial mat metagenome | isolation source: enrichment culture HLUCC-A from microbial mat sample contains cyanobacterium...
CCCGCCGGTAAAGGCGGGCGCCGCGTCGCGGCGCCCGGCCCGTGTCAATCGCGCGCCGCGCGCGCCGTCGCCGCGCGGTAGAGCAGGGCGAGCAGCGCCGCCTTCACCACCGCGCCCGGAAGGAAGGGCAAGATGCCGGCGGCGATGCTCGCCTCGGGCCCGACGAGCGCGGCGAGCCACAGCGCGCCGGGCACGAAGATGAGCGCCGTCGCGCCGGCGAGGCCGAGGCCCAGGCCGACCCGGCTGCGCAGCGCCCCGCGTTCGGCCAGCGCCCCGAGCGCGCCGGCGGCCAGCACGAAGCCCACGAGATAGCCCGCCGTGGGGCCGGCGAGATAGGCCAGACCGGCGCCGCCGGCGAAGACCGGCAGGCCGAGCGCACCCTGCGCCAGATACAGGCCTACGGTCGCCGCGCCGAGCCGCGCGCCGTAGAGCAGGCCGATGCCCATCACCGCGAAGGACTGCATGGTCATCGGAACCGGCCACATCGGGACCTGCACGCGCGCCGCGATGGCGATGGCCAGCGTGCCCAGCAGCGCGAGGGCCAGGGCTGTGCCGAAGGACCGGCCGCGCGGTTCGAGGGCGGCGAGGGTAGCGGGGATCAGGCTCATGGGTCTCTCCTTACGTCTTGGGCGCGAGGTCTGCGAGATGCGTGTCGATGAAGCCGGTATGGACCCGGCCACTGGCGAATTCGGGGTGGCGCAGGCAGGCGATCAGGAAGTCGCGGTTGGTGTTCGGCCCCGCGACCTCCGTCGCCTCCAGCGCTGCGATGGCCCGGGCGATCGCCGCGGCCCGGTCTGGGCCGGCAGCGACGATCTTGGCGATCAGCGGGTCGTAGTAGGGGGTGATGGTGTTGCCCTCGGCATAGGCCGCGTCGATTCGCAGCGTGTCGTCCGGCGCGGGAAGGCGCAGCCTCTCGAGGGTGCCGGGGGAGGGAAAGAACTTCCTGGCCGGGGTCTCGGCGTAGAGCCGGCACTCGACGGAGGCGCCGCATCGGGCGATGTCGTCCTGGGCCAGCCGCGCGCCGCTTTGGCCATCGAAGGCATGGGCGATCTGCATCGCCACCAGATCGCGACCGGTGATCATCTCGGTCACCGGGTGCTCGACCTGGATTCGCGTGTTCATCTCGAGAAAGAAGAATTCTTCGGTCGCCGCATCGACGATGAACTCGACCGTTCCCGCTCCCGCATACCGTGTCTCGCGCACGAGGGCGAGCGCGGCCTCGGCCATGCGCGCCCGGGTGTCGGCGGCGAGCCCCGGCCCGGGCGCCTCTTCGATCACCTTCTGGTAGCGTCGCTGCAGCGAGCAGTCGCGCTCGAACAGGTGCACGCCCGAGCCGTCGCCATAGCCGAACACCTGCACCTCGACATGGCGCGCTGTGGGAATGAGGCGCTCGAGGAACACGGTGCCGTCGCCGAACGCCTTGGCGGCCATGGATTGGGTGGCGCGCGCCGTCTTGCCCAGGTCCTCGGGGCGGTCCACCCGCTGCATCCCGATCCCGCCGCCGCCGGCCGAGGCCTTCACGAGCAGGGGGTAGCCGACCGCGTCGCCGGCCGCCTCGAGCCCGTCGGTCTCTCCCTCGGCGAAGCGGTCGCTGCCCGGAACCACCGGCACGCCGGCCGCCGCGGCGATGACGCGCGCGCGGCCCTTGTCGCCCATGGCCCGGATCGTCTCGGGGCGTGGGCCGATCCAGGTGGCCCCGCTGCCGGCGACCATGTCGGCGAAATCGGCGTTCTCCGCGAGAAAGCCATAGCCCGGATGCACGGCGGTCGCGCCGGTCTCGGCGATCGCGGCAACGATGCGCTCGGGCTTGAGATAGCTCTCGCGCGCCGCAGCCGGTCCGATGGCCACCGCCTCGTCGGCCTCGGCCACGAAGGGCAGACCGGCATCGGCCTCGGAAAAGACGGCGACCGAGCGCAGATCGAGGCTGCGGCAGGCCGCGATGATCCGGCGGGCGATCTCGCCGCGATTGGCGATCAGAACCTTCGACACCGCCCGGCCTCAGTCCGTTTCGAGCCGCGCGACCACCGTGCCTTCGGTCACGACGGCCTCGGGCTCGGTGAGGATTTCCTTGACGATGCCGGCTTCGGGCGCGGAGACCGGAATCTCCATCTTCATCGACTCGAGGATCATGATCGGCTCGTCCTCTTCCACCCGATCGCCGACCGACGCGACGATCTTCCAGACGTTGCCCGTGATTTCGGTGGCGATGTCGATTACGGCCATGGCACTCCCTTTCGCTGAGATGGTTTACACTAGGCGGGCCCTGACGTAGTTGCAATAGCAACTAATAGCCGAGGAGGGAAGGCAACCATGGCGCCCCAGACGATGACCGTGATCGAGATGTCGGAAGCGGGAGGGCCCGAGGTGCTGGTGCCGGGCCAGCGCCCGGTGCCGCAACCGGGCGATGGCGAAGTGGTGATCCGCGTGGCGGCCGCCGGCGTGAACGGGCCCGATCTGGTGCAGCGGCGCGGCCATTATCCGCCGCCGAAGGGCGCCTCTGACCTGCTCGGCCTCGAGGTCGCGGGCGAGATCGTCGCCGTGGGCGCCGGCGCGGGCCGATGGCAGGTGGGCGACAGCGTCTGCGCGCTGACCAACGGCGGCGGTTACGCCGAGTATGTCGCCGTGCTGGCCGACCATTGCCTGCCGGTGCCCGAGGGTGTGAGCGCGGTCGACGCCGCGGGCCTGCCCGAGACCTACTTCACGGTCTGGAGCAACGTCTTCTTCGGTCAGGACGTGCCCGAGGGCGGCACCTTCCTCGTGCAGGGCGGCGCCGGCGGGATCGGCTCGACGGCCGTGCAGCTGGGCGCAGCGATGGGCCTGCAGGTGTTCGCGACCGCCGACGGGCCCGAGGCCTGCGCCTGGTGCACCGAGCTGGGCGCGCACCGCGCGATCGACTTTCGCACCGAGGATTTCGTGGAGATCGTCCGCGCGGCCGGCGGGGCCGACGTGACGCTCGACATCCTCGGTGGCGACTACGTGGCGCGCCATATCAAGGCGAGCCGGGCGGATGGGCGGATCGTGTCGATCGCCTTCAACGCGGGCAGCAAGGTGAGCGTCGACCTGATGCCGATGATGCTCAAGCGGCTGACGCTGACCGGCTCCACCCTGCGCTCGCGCCCCGACGGCTTCAAGTCGGCCGTGGCGCGCGACCTCGAGGCGCGGGTGTGGCCGCATTTCGCCGCCGGCACGCTGCGGCCGGTCACCTTCGCCACCTTCCCCCTGGAGAAGGCCGGCGAGGCCCATGCGACGATGGAGGCGGCGCAGCACCGCGGCAAGATCCTGCTGGTCCCCGGCGCATGAGCCAGGCCGCGCTGGCCGCGCGGCGGGTCGTGCGCAGGGCGGCCGAGCTGTGGCCCGGCGTTCTGATCTGCCTGCTCGCGGCGCTGTCCGCCCAGTTCCTGTCGAGCCATTACGGGGCGCCGGCGATGCTGATCGCGCTCCTGCTCGGCCTCGCCCTGCAATCGGCGGTGCGCGGGGCCGACCGGGTCACGGCCGGCCTCGGGTTTGCCGCACGCGATCTGCTCCGTCTGGGCGTCGGCCTGCTGGGCGCACGGATCAGCCTCGAGGTGTTCCTGTCGCTCGGCGCAGAGGCGATCTGGCTCGTCGTCGCCTCCATCCTCGGCCTGCTCGCCTTTTCGCTGGTGTTCTCGCGCCTTCTGGGGCGGGGGTGGCGGCTGGCCGTGCTCACCGGGGGTGCCGTGTCGATCTGCGGTGCATCGGCGGCCGTGGCCATCGCCGCGGTGCTGCCGCGCAGCGAGCACTCCGACCGCGATCTGTCGTTCACGGTGTTCTCCGTCACCCTGCTGAGCACGGTGGCCATGGTCGCCTACCCGATCCTCGGCGCGGCGCTCGGCTTGCCGGACAGCGCCATGGCGCTGTTTCTGGGCGCCACGATCCATGACGTGGCGCAGGTGGTGGGGGCGGGCTTCAGCGTGTCCGAGCCGGTGGGCGAGACGGCCACGACCGTGAAGCTGATCCGAGTGGCCATGCTGGCGCCGTTTGTCATGCTGCTGTCGCTGGCGCTGCCGCTGTTCGGGGCGGCGCCGCGCGAGGGCGGGGCGCGCCCGCCCATCCTGCCGTGGTTCGTCGTGCTCTTTGCGGCGATGGCCGCGGCGGCCTCGTTCGGGGTGATCCCCGAGCCCGTGCAGGCGATGCTGTGGCAGGGCTCGCGCTGGCTCCTGCTGACCGCGATCGTGGGCGTGGGGCTGCGGACGGATCTGGGCGGGCTCCTGTCGATGCCACCCACGGCGCTGGTGCTGATCGTCGTGCAGACGGTGCTGCTCGCGGCGTTCGCTCTGGCCTGGCTCGCCGGCTAGGTGCCCTCCGTCGTCGTGAGAGGTGCCCTTGAGCCGGACAACGCGATGCCGTACCGTAGCGCGATGACGACCGCGCACGCGCCCGTCCGCCGCTTGCGGACGATCCCTCGCACTCTCCCTCGAAACATCCGCCCCGCGGGGATGCGGGCGGTGCGGGCATGACCGCGCCGCTGCCGCTCCTGATCGGCGGTGAATGGCGGCAGGGGGGCGGTACGCCCTTCGACAGCGTCAACCCCGCCGACGGCTCGTGTGCCGCGCGCCTCGCGACCGCGGATGCCGACGACGTCGATGCCGCGGTCGCCGCCGCAAGGGCGGCGCAGGACGACCCCTCCTGGGCGCGGATGCGCCCGCACGCGCGGGCTCGCCTGCTGCACGCCATGTCGGACCGGATCGACGGAGCGCGCGAAGAACTCGCCCGCGCCCAGATGGCCGACAACGGCAAGACGATCCGCGAATGCCGGTCTCAGGCCGCGGCCGCGGCCTCGGTGTTTCGCTACTATGCCGCGCTGATCGAGACCGCGGAGGGCGAAGTCACGCCGCAGCGCGGCGATGCGGTCACGATGACGCTCTACGAACCGATGGGCGTGGTGGCGGCCATCACGCCCTGGAACTCGCCGCTGACGCTCGAGGCGCAGAAGCTCGCACCGGCGCTCGCTGCCGGCAACGCCGTGGTGCTCAAGCCCTCGGAAGTGACGCCGCAGGTCGGCCGCATCTTCGGCCGCCTCGCGCTCGAGGCGGGTCTGCCCCCGGGCCTCGTCAACGTCGTGACCGGTGCCGGCGAGACGGGCCGCGCCCTCGTCGCGCATCCGGGCGTCGATCTCGTCTCGTTCACCGGCGGCACGGTGGCGGGGCGGCACATCGCCGAGGCCGCCGCGCGCCGGCTGTGCCCCGTGCTGCTGGAGCTCGGCGGCAAGTCGCCCAACATGATCTGCGCCGACGCCGATTTCGAGGCGGCCGTGCAGGGCGCCGCCGCCGGCATCTTCGGCTCCGTCGGGCAGAGCTGCATCGCGGGCTCGCGGATCTTGGTCGAGGCGCCGATCCATGACCGCTTCGTCGAGGCCCTGGTTGCCGCTGCGGCCGAGTGGCGCCCCGGCATGCCCGAGGACGGGGATGTGCGCATCGGACCTCTGGCGAGCTTCCGTCACCGCGACACGGTCGCGGCGGCCGTCGACCGCGCCCGCGCGGAGGGCGCCCTGGTGCGCTGCGGCGGGGCCGCGCCCGACGATCCGCGCCTTGCCGGGGGCGCCTTCTACCTGCCGACGGTGCTGACCGGGCTGGGCAACGGCTCGCAGACCGCGCAGCGCGAGATCTTCGGCCCGGTCTGCGTTGTCCTGCCCTTTGCCGACGAGGCCGACCTGGTCGCGCAGGCCAACGATACCGAGTTCGGGCTGGCCGCCGGCATCTGGTCGTCGGATGCACGCAAGTGCTGGCGCATCGCTCGGGCGGTGCGGGCCGGCACGGTCTGGATCAACGGCTACAGGGACGGCTCGATCTCGACACCCTTCGGCGGGATGAAGCAGAGCGGGATCGGCCGCGAAAAGGGCAGGCTGGGCCTGCGTGCCTACAGCCAGCCCAAGGGAGTGTTCTGGCGTCTCGACGACTGAGCGGCGCATGCGCGGTCACGGCTCACCCTGGCATGCGGGCTCGGCTCGGCATCGGCCCACACGGCCGTGTGCCCGCTCCCCGCGTGCCGCCACCGCTGCCCCGAGGGGCGCGCTGCGAGCCACAGCGGCATCGGTCGGCGGCGAGGCGCGACCGGCTTCGGATGGGCGTCGAGGCGATGCCGCCCGGCAGCTTCGCGATCCCGTCGCGCCGGACCGCCGATGGCGACCCGGCCGGCGCCGGGGGCTGTCCACGCCGTCGAGGCAGGCCCATGGGACCGCCGCCCCGGCGCGGGGGGCGGTCGCCGCATGACACGGAGCGCCTGATCCGGCGGTGGCGGTCGTCGGGTTATTTGCGGTGGCAGACCGCCCGCTTGCCCGAGCCGCTGGGCGAGCAGGCGTAGGAGGCGCCACCGCCCACTCGCAGAGCGGCGACGGCGGCGCGACTCGGCCGGGTCGCCTCCTTCTGCTTGCCGGCGGCGTGCCAGTCGTAGAGCTTCGGCGACTTTGCATGCGTCCCGTCCGCCAGGGCCGCAGAAACCGAAAAGGCCATCGCCGCCGCAAGACCCGCCGCGGCGGCCGCTATCGACGGGCCAAGCCCGCTCATCCGTGCCGGATTGAAGTCCACTGCTCTCTCCTCTCGTGCGCTTATTGCGGGCGCGGCCGGCTAACGCCTTGATGTCGCTCGAAACGGGCAAGGGATACGGCGCGCCGCCCCGACCGTGACGTTGTATCGCACGGTCGGGGCGAGGATGTGGAGAGGAGGGGCCCTGAAGATGGCGGATTTGTGCCGAAGTGAGGCTCAGTCGGCGGAGTCGATCACGTTCGAGCCGATCCGCCAGTCCGGAAGGCCGAATCCATCGGGCCACGGATAGACTTCGCGCTGGTTGAAGTAGACCACGCCCGACAGTCGCGGAAACTGCGGATACTCGACCCGCACGTCGTTTTCCCACATCTCGACGTAGTCTTCGTCGCCGACATAGCCGAGCTCGGCCACGACGACGGGCTTGTCGAACTGCACGGCCCGTTCGTAGCGGGGCGTCAGGATGTCGACGAAGGTCTGCTCGCCTCCGAGAATCTCCTTCTCCCACGGCTGCAGACCGAACACGGACAGGCCGATCACGTCGACATAGTCGCTGCCGGGGTAGTAGTCGTTCATCTCGTCGTAACCGAGTGGAGACCACATGTACTGCACGTCGGGCGCCTCCGCGCGGCAGATGTCGATCATCCGGCGGTAGGCCGCGACGTATTCGTCGGCGCTCCATCCGGCCCAGATGAACTGACCGCTGTAGTCGTCCATCTCGTGGCCCCAGCGCACCGTGATCGGGCTGCGCATGCTTCCGAGCACTGCGCAGATTACCCGCATGTTCTGATCGTAGAGCCCCTCGGCGATGCCCTGTTTCAGATACTCCGCCGTGTTGCGTTCGTCCCGCGACCATGTCCACGGCTCGATCGTGACCAGGAGCGCGCGGTCACGGTCCAGAGCGTACTGGTCGGCATCGACAAGGCTCGACAGCAGAAGGTCTTCCCACGGCAGGAAGAGGTGTTCGATCTCCACCTCGGGGTCGTCGCTGAAGTCGCCGTAGGGGTCGTAGACACCGAACGGAACGTCGCCCGGCGGCGCGGCTGCAACGCCACCCGCGAGCAGGAGTGCAGCTGACGCTGCAGCGAAACTGGAGACGCGGAGCAGGCTTGTCATGGTAACTCTCCATTCTGGGGGCGGGTCCCGCCCCATTCCGACACGGGTCTCAGGTACACGTCGAACTGACCCTCGGCATTGCCGGCGCCCGCCACGCGATACCTGACGTCGGTCACGCGCAGCACATTGGCGCCGGACGTGATGCCATGCAGCCCGTAGAGCGCCGTTTCCTTGCCGCCGACGACGAGGAAGGCGGCGACCGCAACGGCGACGATCGCCTTGCCCGACAGATGGGTGACGAATTCGGGCCAGTGATAGCGGTTTTCGCGGGCATGCATGATCACGATCAATCCCAATATGATAGTATATACCAGCGCGTTCATCAGCGCGAGGAGGTAGAAGCCTGCGGCATTCCGCACGCCATCGAAGTGGACGACCGCCACGAGGGGGGCGGTTGCGAGAAGCGCATACGGCAGGATCACGCGCCACGGCAGCGGCGCGCGCTCGGTCGTGGCCTTCGGCGTGATACGGAAATCGACGAAGGTGCCGGTGAGGGCGTCGCGCACCGCCGTGAGCACTCCGGCCAGAACCCACGGCCACTGGATGAACAGAAACAGCGCCTTTTCCCACGACAGGATGCGCGCATCGTGGGGCCGGAAAAAGCCGTCGCGCCCGGCGACGAGCGCCACCCAAGTCAGGATCAGGGTCTGCGGCGCCGCGTGGAGCACGAAGCCGGGCCATGTGACGTTGGCGAAGGGCGTATCGGTGGCCAGCGCGACGATGGGCATGAGGAACATCGCCACATGGGCAGCAGCGAGGATGGGGTAGAAGAGCTGACAGAACAGGAACTGGAAGCGCAGGCGGGGCGGCAGCTTCCAGATGTAGGCGCGCGTGTGTTTCAGCAGCAGGGTCACCAGACTGCGCGACCACTGGAACTCCTGCGTGGCCATGTCGGCGATCGTCGCGGGCCCGTCGCCCACGGCGATCGCATCCATGGCATGCACCCCGCGCCATCCGGCGGCCGCCATCATCATCGTGGTGGAATGATCCTCGGCCAGCTCCGGGCCGAGGCCGCCCGCCTCCTTGAGAGCCTTGGTGCGGACCGCATAATGCGAGCCGATGCAGATCGACGCGCCGCCGCTGGTGTATCCGCTCTGGAAGATCCCGTGGAACAGCGCCTCGGTGTGCATCCGGGTGCGTGCGGCCCAGCTCCGGTCCGCGTTCGCCGCGCAGATGCTGGGTGCGCTCACATATCCCACTGCAGGGTCGGCGAATGGCCGGAGCATCTCGCGCAGGTAGCCCGGCCGGGGCACGTGGTCGGCATCGAGCTGCGAGACGAAATCGTAATTGTCGTAGCCGTAATGGTCGTAGAAATAGGCGAGGTTGCCCTCCTTGCAGCGGGTCCGCCGCGGCCATGTCTTGCGGTGATAGTCCGGGCGGCCCCTGCGGGTGGAGACGCGAACGCCGTGCGCGGCGCACCAGTCCAGCACCTCGGGCGACGGGTCTTCGTCGGCAAGCCAGGTGTCATGGGGCACGTCCTGGGCGAGCATGCCCTCGAGCGTGCGCTTCACCACGCCGAAGGGCTCTGACGGCGCCTTGGTGACGACCATGGCCACCCGCCCCTGCGGCATGTCCTCGGGCCTGGTCGCGGCCCGCTGCGCGCGCATGAAGAAATAGAAGAAGTACCAGACCAGAAAGTGCAGCCACACAAGCACGAGCGTGACGACCGCATAGCGCCCGATGCCGAGCACGTGCTCGGGTTGCAGCCACCAGACCCAGAAGTAGGCCCCGGCGCACAGGGCGAGGCCCACCGCGACGGCATATTTCCGGCGCTGTCGCCGGGTCATCGCGTGGTCGAGATAGGCGGTCCGGCCGGGCACCGTATCAGGCGATGGAGGCATTCGCCTCCTGGCTCTCGAAGGCGCGTGCGGCCGTGCGAACGATCGTGGTGATGTCGGAGTGCCGGCACTCGAAGCCGAGAACCGCGCGCGCCCGCGCGGGATCGGCCACCAGCATGGCGGGGTCGCCCGGGCGGCGGGGGCCGAGCTCGCGTCGCACCGCCCGGCCGGTATGCCGCTCGACCGCCTCGATGATCTGCAGCACCGAGTATCCCGTGCCCGACCCGAGGTTCAGCGCCAGCGCCGGTCGGTCGGCCAGCGCATCGAGCGCGGCGACATGGCCGCGCGCGAGGTCGGTCACGTGGATGTAGTCGCGGATGCAGGTGCCGTCCGGCGTCTCGTAGTCGCTGCCGAACACGCGCAGGGCCGGCCCGCCATGCGCGGCTCGCAGGGCGAGGGGAAGCAGATGTGTTTCGGGGTCGTGGCGCTCGGCGAGCTCTCCGTCGGGGTCTGCGCCGGCCGCGTTGAAGTAGCGCAGCAGCGCGAAGGAGATGCCGTGCTGGCGGGCGACATCCGCCAGCATCTGCTCGCCCATGAGCTTGGTGCGGCCATAGGGGTTGATGGGCGACTGCGGCGTGGTCTCGTCGATCGGAACGGTCGCGGGCACGCCGTAGGTCGCGCAGCTGCTCGAGAACACGAAGCGGGTCACGCCGGCTGTGACACTTGCCTTGAGAAGGCTCAGCATGCCGCCCACGTTGTTGTCGTAATAGGCATCCGGGCGCTCGACGGACTCGCCCACATAGGCCGATGCCGCGAAGTGCAGCACGGCGCTGGCTTTGAACCGGGAGATCGCGTCGGCGACGTGCTCGGTGTCGCGCACGTCGACCTTCTCGAACGGCCCCCACCTGACCGCGTCGCGGTGGCCGGTCGACAGGTTGTCGAGGGTCACCGGGGTCCAGTCCGCGGCGGCGAGGGCCTTGCAGGCATGGCTGCCGATGAACCCCGCCCCGCCGGTGACGATCACCGCGCCGCGACGGTCGCTCATCTCGCCAGCTCCACGCAGTCCAGCGCATTGGCGAAGTAGGCTATGGTGCGGTCCAGCCCTTCGTCGAGCGGCACTTTCGGCTGCCATCCGGTCAGACGACCGACAAGGCCGATATCTGGCCGGCGCTGACGCGGGTCGTCGACCGGCAGATCGCAGAACCGCAAGCGGCTCGGGCTGTCGATCCGCTCGAGCACCTTGTCGGCGAGTTCCAGAATGGTGAACTCACCGGGGTTTCCCACGTTCACCGGCGGCACGACGCGATCGGGCAGCGCCATCACTGCCTGGATGCCGTCGAGCAGATCGTCGACATAGCAGAACGACCGGGTCTGGCGGCCGCTGCCATAGATGGTCAGATCCTCACCGCTCAGGGCCTGGCAGATGAAATTGGTGACGACGCGCCCGTCGTCCCAGGCCATCCGCGGGCCGTAGGTATTGAAGATGCGCACGGTGCGCGTGCTCACGCCACGGCGGTCGGCGTAATCGTGGACCAGCGTTTCGGCGGCGCGCTTGCCTTCGTCGTAGCAGGAGCGCGGGCCGACCGTGTTGACCGCGCCGCGATAGGTCTCGGGCTGCGGCGAGATATCCGGGTCGCCGTACACCTCGGATGTCGAGGCCTGCAGAACGACGGCGCCGGTTCGCTCAGCCAGATCGAGGGCGTTCATCGCGCCCAGCACGGATGTCCGTAACGTGTGGATGGGATCGGCCCGGTATTTCGGCGGCGAGGCCGGGCAGGCAAAATTGTAGATCTCGTCGATCCGGCCCGTGATCGGCAGCGGATCGCACACGTCATGCTCGATGAAGGTGAAACCCGGCCGATCCAGCAGATGGAGAATATTCGCCATTCGCCCGCTGTCGAGGTTGTCGATACAGATGACGACCGCCCCGCCATCCGAAAGTCTGTCGCAGAGATGCGAGCCGAGAAAACCGGCACCTCCGGTAACCACCACAATCCTGCGCCTCTCCGTCGAAGAGGACACCTGCGAACTCTCGTTCGCCAAATCGCTATCGTGCATGTTGCATCCCACGCTGTGCGACCGCCGTGAGCGCCCCGACGGCTCATCACCCCAGCCGAGGCGTGCCGCGTAGTGCGCGCGGCCCCCGGTTGCGCCGGTCCCCCTGCGCAGGACATTGGTATACAATAGCATTTTGTCAAGGCTGGCCCGCTGGGCGCTACCGTTTGCCGCAGCGGCCGCAACCCTCCACAGTTCGCTTCGGGTGTGAGATTGTATATCATGGCTGGTGTGGAGTGTGCCGGCATCTGGCCGTCCGGGAGCGAGCCGGGCCAGGTCGGCGAAGCCTGAGTTGGAAGGAAAGGGACGACATGTCCGGGATCGTGCGAGTCATTCTCTGCAGCACCGCGATTGCAGCTGCATCTTTCGCCCAAGTTGGAACGGCAGCGGCGCAGGCCGGCGAAAACGGCCAGCGAGTCCCGCTGATGATGCCCCCCGAATACGTGCCGTGCGGCGAGGTTCCTCAGGAACTCGCCGAAGTTGACGCGCGGCTTCGCGCCATGGGGCGGACGGGTCGGACCAAGGAACAGCAGTTCTGGCTAAATCGGCAGGAAAGGCTGATCAACCGCGCCTACACCTGCCAGGAGGATTAAGCGGGAGGGGCAGGGGACACAGGCCGCGGCCCCCTCGGGCCCTGGGCCGCTGTGCAGCATCCGCAGGTGCAGCGTGAGGCATCCCGCCCCCCGGCGCCGGACGTCCCCGATGCCGGTCGGCCGTGGCTCTCGGTCAGTCGTTGGGCGATGTCGGGCCGCCCTGCGTCCAGCGGCTCGACGCATCGCGTATCGCATCCGTGAGGAGGCTGAGATCGCGGTCGGAGCGGGCCGGGATGCCGCAGACGATGAACAGCGACATGGCGTTCTCGACGCTGTTGACGGCGACCGCCTCCGGTGCGCCGGGCTCGACATCCGATCGCGTGAGCCACCACTGCCCCGTGCTGTCGTCTCGGGCCAGCCACCGGTCGTCGGGATTCTGGCCCTGCGCCTCCGCCTCGGTCGCCATCAGGGTGGAGCAATTGGGCCGCGCGCCTGCCACCGACGACATCGCGTAGAGCGCGCCGGCATCGAGGCCGGTCAACGGGCTCTCCTGGCCGGAGGCGAGGCTGGGAGCGAGAGCGGCGAGCGCGCCGGCGCAAAGAAGACGCTTCATATGGCTTACCCCTTGCTGGCCCCCGATCGTCGGAGAGGCTGAATGTTACGATAGGAGAAACGGCATAACGTCGCAATTCCGGCGCACCTCGTCGGGCAACGCGTCTTCGCTCACGCGCCCCACATCAGGCTGTCGGCGGCAACGCCGTGCAAGAGGCCGCTTCCCTCCAGCGCCAGCCAGTCGACCGGTTCCGGGGCGTGCGCGGTCTCGCTGTCCCGCGAGGTATCCTCCTGCAGGATCCCCCAGCCGCCGTCGGCCGAGAGGCCGTCGATGCGCAGCCCGGTCGGATCGCGGTCGTGGCGCCCCGAGATGCCGGCGAGCAGGACCGGCGCCGCGATGAAATCCTTGTCGAACCAGATCGTGCCGCCCGAGGAGTCGAGCGCGAACCCGATTTCGGACGTCTCGAAAACGAGGGCGCCCGACATCGACTCCACCGTGCCGTCGGCACGCTCGACCGCGAGCCAGCCGATCTCCTCGTCGACGTGCTTGCCCGGGTTGAGCTTTTCTTCCTCTTCCATCACGAGAGAGAAGCCCTGCGTGCCGGGGTTTTCCGCGCGGGTCCAGATCATGTCGCTGCCGTTCGACGTCTGATCCGTCGTGAAGATCGCCGGGCGCTCGCGGAACGCATGGTCGAACTCGACCGGCGTCGTCCCCTTCGAGGACAGGGTGTTCGTCGTCGTGGTGCCGGCCTGCAGCGCGAGGCCGCCCTCCGCTATCCAGTTCCCGCTCTCGACGACGATCCAACTCACCGTCTCGGGGACATGGTATCCGTCGAGATGGTTCGGCTCGTCGAGGTAGATCGAGAAACGGTCTGATCCGACATCCTCGACACGGGCGGACACCGGTTGACCGCCGTTGACGCTGTTGATGGTGGCGATGACCACGGGCGCCTCGAAGGCATGGTCGAGCTGCACGGTCAGAGGCTTGTGGTCGAACTCGACGGTGCCGTACTGAGCGACGGTCGCCGCCTGCTGGAATGACGGCGCACTGCCATCGGCCGCCGTTGGGCCCCCGTCCGTTCCACCGCCGTCCGTTCCACCGCTGTCGGCACCGGCAGGTCCGCCGCCCTCACCCGTATCGCCGGGGTCGTCGTCGGGGCCGCCCGGCTCGTCCTCGGGCTGCGAAAGGCTGTCCGACTCGTCGGAGCCGACCAGAACCCCGGGCGCAGCGACGTCGGCGAAGGCCAGGCCCACTTCGCTGATGGTCCCGTCGTCATGCACGAGGTTGGTGCCGATGCTCCACTGATCGAGGTTGTCGTACAGGCCGAACCAGGCGTGACGCTCGACGAAGTCGAGCCCGTCCATCATTTCCGCGCCCTCGCGGAAGAAGCGCGCATTGTCGACATGCGTGAACTTGTCGAGATCGAACCAGTCGGCCAATGCCCACTCGGTCACCCATACGGGCAGCTCATACTGGGCGTGGACCTCCTGAAGGAAGGTCTCGAAGGCAGCGATGTCGCCATCGTCGGAATAGTAATGCACCGCGATGAAATCGACGCGGTATCCCGCGGCATCCGCGCCCTCCATGAAACGGCCGAGCCAAGAGTCTTCGCCAAGAACCTCGTATTGCGTCGGAGACGGCGAGCCGAGTCGCGCGCCCGTCGTCATCAGGTCGGGCCAGAGCGCCAGGGCCTCCTCGACGGTCATGTCGGACTGATCGACGTGGTCGGGCTCGTTGAAGCCGAGAATGGTATCGACGCCCGTCAGGCGCTCGATCGTCTCGGGGGTCACGTCGGCCCCGCTCCAGATCATGTGCACGAAGTCCGCCTCGGCCCCCCACGTGACCGCCGGATCGAGGCCACCATTGGTCAGAAGCTCCGTCGATCCGTCCGACAGGCTGACATCGCCGATCTCGACCGCCCCGCTTTCCCCCCAGAGCAGGACGCGTGCCGTCACGGCGCCGTCCGGCGCGACGACGCCGGGCAGCGAGGCGGTGCCCGCCTCGCCCGGAAGCGGGAGCCAGTGTGTGTCAATCGTCTGTCCGGAATCGTCGAGAAAGTGCACCATCGCCCCGGCGCGGGCCTCCGCCCCGGCACCGATCTCGACCGACAGGGTATAGGCCGCGCCCGCCTGCACCGCCGCATCCTGGAACAGCCATGCATCCGCGCTGTCGCCGAGGAGCACGCCATGGTCGCCCGCGGTTTCGACCGGCTCGAGGTCGGTGCCCAACGTCCATCCGTCGAGCGCTGGAGGGGAGGCCGTGACATCGGAGGGCGCATTCGGGCCCCAGACGTAATACCAGTTGGCTCCGAGGGCCGCGAGGTCGTGGTAGAGCCTGTCGGTGCCGAAACTGGACCACGCGCCGAGACCCACCTTTGCGGGGTGTGCGAGCACCATATGCTCTGCCATCTTCTCTCCTCGACTTGCCTCGGCGCCCTGCGCGGGGCCGACCGGCGGTCTTCTGCTGACCATCGCGGGTCGGGCCTAACGATTGATTACGGCGGAATGCGGACGATTTGGTGGCCTGTGGCGACTGCAGCCCAAGATATGCGAAACACTGTGATCCCACGGCGTCACCCTGGCGCATCTTGAATTGCGCGGCTCCGGCCCAAGCGAGTCTCTCGCGGATCGGGGGGGCGGGGCGGCGCGTCACCCGCGCGGCATGGGCGGCACGGGTGCCGGGCGGGCCGGACCAGGCATTCCGGGTGCGCCGGGTCTGCGGGCGCCATCGCTGTCTGTCTGCGTCGCGCCACCAGCTATCCTTCGCGGCACGGACGCCCTGTGCTCGCAGCGCACGGTGCATCGTGACCGGGCGTGCCCCGCAGCGGCGGGCAGGTCGTCTCACCGGTGCGCCTCCGGTGAACGCGTCGACGTCACCGGTCGAGCGGCACCTGCAGCGCAGTGGATGAAAGAGAATGAGTGGTCTTTCCCGCCTGTCCATCCTTGGCATGGTCCTGCTGGTTGCGTCGCTGGCCCAGCCTGCCCACGCCGATATCGGCCCCGGTGCCGGTCTTGGCGCGATCGGGAGCGACGCGACGACCGCGGAGCAGGCGCCGATCTTCATCACCTCCCTTGCACGCTGGGGGCACGACTGCCCTTCTCAACGCGCTCCACGACGTGCCCGGTCTTGCGACGCACATCTAGCCGTAGCGGCGGTTCTCCGATGCGAGGGCTCGCAGGCGCTCGCGCACCGCCGCGTCGTCGCGGTCGACCGGACGGTACTGCTGGACCGATCGCGCGAGGCCGACGACCCGGCAGCTTCGCCGCTCGCTCAGTCCCATCTCCGTCTGTAACTGTTCCATCCCGGATGATCACATCTCCCCTCGGCGTTTTGGCCTGTTCGTGGCAAGGTCGGTTCTGAGGTGCGTTCGGGACGGGGCACGACCATGTTGATTCATCTTCACAAGCAAGCGACGACCACGCCGAAGGTTCGGGCCGCCATTCAGGCCAGCGATGACGCTGGGACGGTTCTCGCAGAACGCTTCGGAGTCACCCCGCAGACCGTCTACAAGTGGCGAAAGCGCGACAGCGTTGAGGATCGCAGCCATACGCCGCATCGGCTTCAGACGACGCTGACACCGGCGCAGGAGGTGGTCGCGGTCGCCTTGCGCAAGACGCTGCTGGTCTCGCTCGACGACCTGCTGGCGGTGGTGCGGGAATTCCTGAACCCGAATGCCTCGCGGTCTGGTCTGGACCGCTGCCTGCGTCGGCATGGCGTTGGAAACCTGCGGGATTTGAAGGCCAGGGCAGCCAAACCGAAACACAGCGGCTTCAGGGCTTACGAGCCGGGCTATCTCCACATCGACGTGAAATACCTGCCGCAGATGGCAGACGAGAGCCGCCGCCGCTACCTCTTCGTCGCCATTGATCGGGCGACCCGCTGGGTGTTCATCCGCATCTTCACGGCAAAGACCGCGGCCAATGCGCGGCGCTTCCTGCGTGACCTGGAGCGGTTAGTGTCCGAGGAGGTGGTGGAATTTCCGTCCGCGCTGGCGGTGTAAGCGGGG